>Ga0265798_10001598_pt1 | contig 35002 bp, 33 predicted proteins | sample P3T30metagenome_FD_192430 | JGI IMG/M metagenome (GOLD analysis project Ga0265798, IMG submission 192430) | Plant litter microbial communities from East Loma Ridge, Irvine, California - P3 T30 | ecosystem: Environmental > Terrestrial > Plant litter > Unclassified | place: USA: California...
ATGGAGCCGTATCCTCACTCGTGCTGGAGCTGTTTGCGCCGTGAAGATGCATTGAACGATCTATTCACTACGCTACATTACAACTTTCGATGCCGATCATGGGATCAATAACATGGATGTGTTTGAAATGCCTGCACACTTACCTACACACATTTCACCGCGAACATGCGTTCTCAAGGATGGCGTACCCCTGAGATAAGCGAGCGACCCATGGTAGTGGATAGTCCCGAGCCAATAGGGACATTTGAGGATAGCGAGCAGCGGGACATGGACATGGCGAGGGAATTATTCGAGTGTCATATAGACAAGTATCAAGGCAGATATTAAATGGCAAAATGAAAGTACACTGTCGCACCCACTTCAACGTGACAGAAACGAGGCGTGGCGGGCGAACAGGCGTGGCGGCCGAGATGGTGCGACATGTATGTCTTCCTGGTCGTTTGCGGTACGACTACGGAGCACCATACCAGACTTCAATGGACTGCGGCCTCGACAAGCGCAGGCAAGGCTGTCTCGATGACCGCCAGACGCAGCTCAAAACTCATATGCCGTATGCAGTCAGCGGTCTGAACAGGTACGGCGCATGTGCAGTGCAGCAAAATGCCCACTGTCACTGCACAACAGGGCTGTTCGCGGGAGTGCACTGCGACAGCGGCGTGTACCACCTACCTGTCGTACCGGGACGCCAGAGAATCCCGCGGCTACCGACATGACTGCTCGCCCGCCAAAGTTTGTTTTGAGAGGTGTGTCTCTGGAGTGAGGTTTGGTTCTGGTCGAAAGCAGCTGGTTGGGACTAGGCTGAAAGGATCGCCGGCCAGGATCCATGCGATTCATGCCCGTGGCTTCCAACGCCGAAATGTGCACGCAGCGCAATGGGCCAGCAGCGTTGTCTCACCTTCGTCCATTAGACCAGACAGTCACATCGACATCTCTATACCTGCTATCATTCTCCTCCTGCATTCTTCTTCACAGCCGCAATGGACAGCTAACGGTGTGAATTGCTTGTTCTAGTCTTACCGCTGCAGCTGTCACTGTCCTACCTCTCCTAGCGACGCCGCATTGCTTTTTGTACCGCTCCGCATCGCCTGCAGGGCCTCCTTAGCCCTACATATCGCCATATTGCCGTACATTGACAGCCACTCACTACGCAGCGAGCACCTCGCGGGGGGGAATGCGCCCACGCCGTTGGTGCAGCCATTGAGACAGCAATATATACATACGGTATACGACCAAATACAGTAATGCACAGACACACGCACTCGGAGACGGGCGACACGATGGCGGCGCGCAGTGATCGCTCGCGCGCGCAGTCCTTCAGCAGCGACCGCCCGTCTGTTGCCAGCTCGGTGACCTTTCAGATGCCGACGACAGTGCGCCCGCCGCCCGCCTACATCGCCGCCTCGGTGGCCTCGCAGACGGTGACGGACCAGCACAATGCCCAGCTGCGCGACGAGGACGAGGACCTCAGCGGTGACGCCGAGGAGCTGCAAAACGCCGTCTTTTCAGAACCCGCGCTGGCCCTGCTCAACGCCTTCCTCGACCACCTGCTGTTCGCCTTCCTGTCCTCGGCGCGCTCGCCGTCGCTGACCGCCATCCGACCCGCCATATCCGACGTGCTCAAGCCGCGCCTGGCCCGCGAGGCCTGCGAAGCCGCCGACGAGGAGCTGCAGGGCCTGCTGGCAGGCGAGGACGAGGACGACGAGTTCCCCGCGCTGGCGGGCAGCGCCGTGGACAAGTGGGACGTAGAGAAGGTGTGGAAGCGCACGCGGCTGCGCATCATGGTCTACACGCGCCTGGGCGAGCTCGAGGACGAGGACGAGGAGCGCTACGTGCAGCAGGAGCGCGGCCTCAGCATGGACGACGACGACGACGACGAGGCGGGACTGGTCTCGTGGGCGTCGGCCATCTTCCTCACCTCCGTCATCGAGTACGTCGCCGAGCAGACGCTGCTGACTGCGGGCGCCGCGGCCTTCGCACGCATGGATGCCAAGACGAAGAAGAAGAAGATCCTTACGCAGCAGCCGCGCTTCGAGCGGCTGGTGGTGGAGGAGCCCGACGTGGAGAAGATTGCGCTCAGCGCGGCGCTCGGTCGGCTGTGGCGCACGTGGAGGAAGCGCGTGCGGTCGCCAATGTCGCCCATGTCGCCCGGTCGCGGCGTCCGACGCATCTCGAGCGCGTCCAGCATGCACATTCGCAAGATGAGCCACGAGGCCGACGGCTCGTTGCGCGGGAACTCGCCCATTCCCGAGCACGTGCCCACCGAGACCGACATCGCCGCCAACATTCCCCTGCCCCTGGGCGACAACGACGTCAACGAGATCGAGGTGCCGGGCCTGGCCAAGACATACGAGGCGGAAGGTGAAAGTGAAGGTGAGGGTGTTATGCAGCCACCGGTATCACGTGCCCAGCGGCCCACGAGCTACATCATGCCGGTGCCAGTAGAGACGTCCGCACGCGGGACCACCAAAGTGCGGCCAGTGTCCCTTCCTCCGCCAGCTGCCTCGCCATTCTCGGTGGCTCCTTTGTTCTTCCAGCGAGACTCGAACCGAGGATCTGCAGAAGTCAAGCAACCAGAGACGCCGTTTGAGACGCCCATGGAGCATGCGGCCGAGCGCCGGTCCTACATTGCGCCAGAGTCCCAACCGCCCGTGCCTGAGCTTCCAGAGGCGGAGGCGAAGATTGCAGTGTCTGAGGTTCCGCAAGTGGAGGAAAAGATTCCCGTGGCTGAGCTCGTGCACGCCAACGAGAAGCACGCTGGTGGTGAGTCTCCTCAAGAGGCCGACGCGGACATGGTGGCTTTTGCGGCAGCGACGGGTATGGGCTTCCGCATGAGCGCTGTCGACCCCATGAGGCCAGACGCAGCGCCCAGTCGCGAGATGGAGCACGAAGTTCGCAGCGCCGGCAGCTACGACGGCGAGCACAAGATCATGCAGTCGAAACGCATGTCCGTCGAGAAGACCGGCCCGCCAGGCATTGTGCGGACCTACTCTACGCGCAGCTCGAGCCTCCGATCGACGCAGCACACGCCCGTTACTTCTCCAAAGATCAACCAGCATGGCGAAGCGATGTCCTACCTCGAAGATCCGCAACCAGACGACGACGACGAAGAAGAAGACGACTACCAGCACCGCGGCATCGGCGTCGCTCGCACCTCTGACGTGCCCATTCGATCCTCGCCGACTCCGTCCGCCGACACGTACATGGACACGGGCAAGTACGCCGCTCACGGTGGATACGTAGAGGTACAGCCGCGGCAGACGGCGCCTTCATCCATCTCAGTGCGCAGGACGCCCACTCCCGACTTGATTCCCATCGTACCAGAGCGGTCAGTCGCCCGCAAGGACCTGCATAAGCGTGAATTCTCTGCGGAGAGCCATGCCGGCGGCGCCAACAACTACGCGAATGTGACGAGCGCCCCACGCGTGCAAGAAGCGCCGAGAGCAAAGTCGCGCGGCGGCTCACTGCCCTCGTTGCAAGAGGTGGACAGCCACCCTGGCACTGGCAGGCAGAGGGTTGCGTCTGGAGCCAGTCATACGCCCACCACGCCTCAGCGAAGCCCGACCTATCCAGTGCGCGAGAATGCAGCCAACGGCTCAACTCACCAAGTGCAGCGCAAGTCTGCAGAAGACGCGAAGCGCACGCAGCGCGGAGGTCTCGATAGTTCGCCGTCCTCTGATAAGTCGGCGGTGCAGCGTGTTACGTCGTCTCAATCCTCAGGGCCAAGGCCAGGAAGCCATAACAATGCTAAGAACGGTGGGCGCATGTCTGAGGAAGACCGCCAGCGCGAGTTTGATTCGTTGGTCAAGGGTGAAGAGACTGTAAAGTTTACATTGACTCCGCAGACCGTGCGCGACTTGGAGGTAAGTCAGCAATCACATACTCACTTCCACCCATCTAATTATCCCGTAGGAATCACCCGTTCAGCGGAAAGTGGAGCCTGCGAGGCCAGTTACCTCTAATGTTCCAACCCAAACGCATGCGAACGCAGACAAAGACCGATCCCCCGGCGCCAGCAACCTACCAAACAGGTCAACCTCCAGAAGCAAAGGGCCTGTTGCGGCTCAACACAAATCCTCGCCAAGTAGGAAGGTCGTCACTCGACCACTTGCCCGAGAACCGCGTGTTGAAGGCGGGTCGATGCGTGACTTTGCCGACTTCATACGCTCGACTGGTCCCAGACCCGGACAGGAAAAGCCCGTGCAGCCCTTTGTTAGTATCAGCGGTAACAACTCGACATCATCACTCGGCCGCAAAGCCAGCACCATGGAGGGCCCTTCCACGAGGCCGCGCATGAACATGGAGCCTCGCAGCCCGGCAGGTCTCAGCAGTGGTAACGATGATCTGATCGACTTCATCCGTCAAGGGCCACCAAGTGCCAACACTGGGCAGCCTAGAATTCCGCGCAATGTAGCTCCCTTCCGCACGACGGTAGATTCAGATCAGTTTGATACGATGCTGGACGGCCACAATAACGTTGAGTCTGCGTATGGGTCCACCGCCTCGACTCTTGACTCCAAGCACTCCAATCAGACCATCAACTCGCGCACTGGCTTGATCCCCGAGCCCAAGGTCGTCCAACCAGCATACTCAAACACACCACAGAAGTTGTCTGGCAACATGGCCTCAAACTCCGAGCCACATATCACAAAGACCCGCCGACGCAACAAGGACCCATACGCGATTGACCTTTCCGACGACGAAGATGAAGACGAAGACCAATTGACCGCGCTCCCTCCTTCCAGCCAACCACCACCAGCAGCCCCTCGACAAGCCCCACGACAAGCTGCTCCACGGCAAGAAAGCTTAATGGACTTCCTCAACGGCATGGATCCCCCTAGCAACAACAAACCGCAACCCTTCATGCTCAGCGAAGAAACAATCGCCGCGGCTAGGGCCCGCGCCAGCGCATCCAACTCTTCGCTCTCATCCACACAGACCGCGACTCGCAACGGCGTCGTCCCCTTTGGCGCCATCTCGTCAACATCAGTAGGCTCCGATGCGCACCGCGCGTACAAGCCCAGACTCCAGGCGAGGGCACCTCCAGTTGGTGAAATACGCAGCAGTAAGTCTGCTACAAGTGATCTTGCGGACTTTTTAAGGAACTCGGGCCCGCCTGAACCGCCGCCTGTGTCGTATGTTAAAAAGGAAGAGGAGAAGAAGAGTAGTCGCAAGTTTTGGAATCGGAAGAAGTCGTATGGGGATATGCCTTGAGTGTTTGATCGTATTGGGATTGGGCAACTGCGCTCTGTGAGCTTTTCTTCGATTCGGCATACCGTTAATGAGGGATTTTGAATGCATGAGTTTGGGATGGGGATGTGGATGTGGATGGCATTGAATACCAAACGCCGGGACTTCTTGTTGATGAGCATTCTCAATACCCTGTTTTTCAGTATACCCTACTTTAGCTTTTTCACAGCAATTGCTCCCTCAATATGGACTAGAGCAAGAAAGCGAACGTGTTAGTTCTTCGTCATCGTTGTTTTGTGTAGATATTGAGGTTTTTAGGAGTCTCAGGGTCGGTAATGATAATGGTTTTTGTGCACGAGTGTTGAATCTGGGTGAGAACCTTGTGCATGAGAGGAATGCTGAAGATTGTGAGGGTTGTTTTTGGGTATGATGTTCAGGACTTGATGGGGGGTACTTGAGTTTTGGGTCGTTCGATGTGATAATGTGTTGTGAAATTGGGACGTCGTGGTCAGCCTGTTGTAATCTTGACTTTGTAGTACTTGTAGGGAACATTTAATTGCACATTATAGTGCTCGGTATTTTGAACACAAATCTCTGCGGAACTTGATGGGCCTGAAAATGAAGATTGTAAGATGAAGTAGTATTTAAATGAATGCGTTCAGAGCAAGGGTCAAGGGCACAGCTTGATGAAGTGCTCCTTGTATAGATTGCACGCGAGAAATTCTGGCACTCTCTACTTGACTTAGGTGTCGTTTATTATTAGAGGAATAGGCAAGACACGTAGTAAGCAAATCCAAGCGTAAGCACACATGTGCCCCCCCGCGCAAATGCCCAAGTGGTAAGCACTAAAACACCAGCATATAAAAACCCTATTATGTCAATTCATCAACGCGAAAGACTTTCAGTTGTACCTCAATACCCATCACAACCTTGGAAGGTCTCCACCCTCCCCACAAACCACCTCGGCACCGAACATGTCCCTCCGCACCCAAATGCCCGCCATCTACTGGTACTACGGCACCCTCATCGACCCCCTCCTCTCCCTCTCCGCAGTCTACATGGTCTATTTCCACCCCTCCCTCTTCATGGACCCCGGCTTCTCCCCCTCCTCCCCGCACGGCAAAATCACCCCCTCGCACGAATTCCTCATGCACCAGATCGGCGGGCCCTTTCTGGCATGGACCTTCCTAACGCTCACGATGCTGCGCGAAACCAAGGAAATGAAAGTCTGGACTAGGTTCCAGACGGGGTTGGCGTTTACGGATGGGGCGGTTTTGTATGCGCAGGTTAGGGCGCTGGAGGCGCAGGGACGGTTGGGGTTGGGTGCGTTGAGGTGGGAAGAGGGGTGTAATGCTGTGATTGTGGGGGTTATTTTGGGGATTCGGGTTGGGTTTGTTGCTGGGTGGGGGTTTGGGAAGGGGGGAAAGGTGAAGGGTTGAGTGGATGCCGAAAAGAGTCAGTGGTTACGCGCCATGAGCAAGAGATGTAGCCGGTCGAGGTGTCGTCCTGGGTGATACTTCTCGATGAGTACGGAGTTGAGATACCTATCCAAGGGGCTGCGCACGGCGGATGCCACAGTGAGACCCGGCTTTCTCCTGAGGAAATGACAGCACCAGTCTCGTGTTTCTTTGCTGGAGGTGATTGAAAAGCGAGTATCATGATCTTTGATAGTCGGGGTCAACACAGGTCCTACACTGCATTGATACCCTACCATAGGTATACATGAATCAAGATCAAGTCCGTAGAAACTGCCTCTTCGCAGCTTATTAGCTACAATGTCTAGAATCGCCCTTCAATATGACTTGACTTTGCCGTGCAGCGGAAGCGTGGACAACTACTGTCAGCAAGAACAATTTCTTCGAATGTGGCGACGAGAAAGACATGCAACTTTGAGCCTTTCGTTTCATACAGGTGGCTGTGCACAATTCGGAGCCTCGAATTTGCATAGGAAACGACAGGGTCTGGCGAGTAGTGACCGAGTGTAGTGAGTTTGAGAGTCTGGCGCTATGAGCGGGACTTTGCGCGTGACCAGAGCTCGGTAGACAAATCTTATTGGGGAACCATTGTGGCGCAACACTACTTTGTATTTCTTGAACCAAGAGGCGTCCACGAATTTGTCGGCGTACGGAGAATTCATTGCGATATATATGATCGACTCGGAAGTAGGAAGATTCATCGCTGCAAAATTGTGGCGCCCTGTAGCTCGTGAAGCTAATAAGGTCCTGACACTTCGTGAAAATGTTAGTACCTCCTTCTCCTTCTAGTATCGCTACAGCTTCCTCAAGTTTCAACAGCTGAAGTGGAATCATTGGCTTGGGCAGTCACAGTCAAATGTTGACCACACTTTCTTAGCAACCGTCACGACGAGCTGACAGAAGGTTGTGAGCTCTGACAACCGTCACAGCCTACTGATAGCTGGCTGCTGCAGATCCCCCTTGATCCTTCTTCCACGAGACGCTCTATCGACCCACAAGGATCGCGTGCGATCCTTTTCCCCAAATATCTTCCTCTTCCATAAAGCATCGTTGCTCACCGTTTGATGTAGCGTAGTATTGCCCAGGTGTTTGGCATCGTGATATGACGCTAATGTGCATGGTTTTGATGATTTTACGAGAGGCAAGGGACAGGGGTAGGCTCAGGCTTCAGGGTGCGAGGAAGCCTAGGATCGGCATCTATTTGAGGAAACACGCGGAAAAACACGATGGTGCAACCAATCTACGGACACTTTTAACTCGGAGCTCGGCATGAGACTCCACTCCAACCCTCAATTCCCATCCTTTCTCCCAAATGGAAGCTAGCTTGATCAGCAAGCCATCCCATCAGCCCGTATATTTTTGAGCCCGGCGTGGCAGCAGGGCGCCCTTTAGATGAAGCGCCAACCAGAAGCAAGTTAGCTCCCCACAAAATCTTTCTGAATAGGGGCACAAGCTTACTGCCGTCCAATACGACGTTGCAGGACCTGCGATGAAATTACGAACATGCGTTGTTCCCGGGCACTCGTGTTCAAAGTTCACCGGACAAGGTGACCATGGTGACGCTGCTGGGATGTTGCCGTCTCGGGCGCAAAACGGCGCAAGGTTCGTGTTGATCTTGGTCTACACATAATAAAGTCGCACATCCATCCTTTTCGCTACCTCACCCACAGCGCTCGCTGCCCACACTCGCTTTTCTTCGCTTTTTCACTTCGAATAATACTTAATTATGAGGACCTCCTTCTTGTCAGCCACTTTGGCTGTTTCGTCCGGCGTTGCCGCCTTGCCACAAAAGATTCCCGGCCTCTCCAACCTCATGCCCGATGTGACTGGCTTTGTTGATGATCTGCCGGCAGGCATTCCCGATATGATCGAGAACATGATTGCACCAGCTCTTGACCTTGCTCGATTCGCGGAAACTCCCAAGTTCACCGACAAGTTTACCCTCGAGGACATCCTCAACCGTAAATTCGAGACGAACGACACGGAGGCTGCCGACCCGGATCAATTCCGCAACGACGGCAGCGGCGACACTTCGTCTATCTTCGCGACGTGCTCCAATGTTCGCACGCGCATTGAATGGGATTCGTACAGCAACAGCGATAGGCAGGCGTACATCAACGGCATCAAATGCCTGCAGAGCCGCCCGGCTTCAGGCCAATTCTCGCAGTCCAGGAGCAGATACGAGGATCTCGTTTCGCTCCACCAGAACTTGACACCCAACATCCACGGTAACGCGAAGTTTCTCTTGTGGCACCGCTACTACCTGTGGATGTTTGAGGACATCATGCGCAGCGAGTGTGGCTTCGATCGTGCCCTTCCTTGGTGGGACGAGACAAAATATGCTGGACGATTCGCTGAGTCGTCCATTTTCTCGGACCAGTGGTATGGAGGTATCAGTAAGTGTACAGGTACTGTTGTGCGCAAGATGCCGGCTGACTTTTATCCCAGATGCTGGCGGCAATTGCATCACAAATGGTCAATTTGCCAATCTCGCTATCAACGTGGGCCCTGGCACCCAGAACTACGCTCATTGCCTTGCTCGCAACAACGACGACAGTCAGACGCAGTACTGCTCCACCGCCGTAGTTGACGGATGCAACAACGAGAATGACTACGCAAACATGGCCAGATGCTCTGAGGGTGGCGCTCACGCTTGGGGACACAACGGCGTTGGCGCTGTCATGCAAGATACCTACGGTTCCCCAGCTGATCCTGTTTTCTTCCTCCACCACGCATTCGTCGACCGCAACTTCCGCATCTGGCAGAATAAGAACTCAGCCCGTGTCAACAGCATCAACGGTCGCGATGGTGGAGGCAATCCTCTTACCCTGGATACCACCGTCAATGTCCAAGATATGCGCCCCACTGTACGCATCAGGGACATCTTGGACACGACCGGTACGACTCTGTGCTACAAGTACAACTACTGATATGATCGGTGGTATTGTGGCCATGTAACACGGATATCGTCATAACTATCTCAGATACTAAATTTCCCTTTGTGTCCCACACTTCTGCGTCTCCTTCAAACAGAGCTCGCTGTTACTTCATCGGCCCTGGTGAAAGAGTTTCTGCCGCCTGTATTCAGTCAATTGCAAATGTGCACGACGATGCACTTGCTCCCGTAAAGCTGAATTCAAGGGTTGTTCTTCCCAATGCTAAAACTTATTCGTCTACGTAAGATTTTCAGGTCACCTCCACACACACCTCGCCATCAGCATATCCATATCTCTGTGAATGGCTTTTAACATATTCTGGTATAGCTTGGTCGTTGTCCTATTCAAATACAAGTGTTCTCTTCGAAGCAACGGCATCCCACAAAGCTTCTTGGACGAGCGGGTGCGCCTCTCGGTTGGGCTTACACACAACGTCACGACACAATCGCTATGGAAGTCAGCTCGACTGTCTAAGTTGATTGCGCTACCTATCGACGTGAAGCAATCGCAGTATACACCCCGTTATCGACAAAGAGAAAGCCAGTTATTACACCCGCTTGTGGTTCCCTCATACCCAACCACCTCCTATTTTGGTTGTCCGTGTCCGCCAGTTTCGACTGCATCCGCCTCCTCAAAAATTCTCCGTGCTACATTCGCCCGCATCAACATCTTCAAAGCCTCACCGACTTCGTCTAACACCTCTTTTGCTACCCCAATCCACTCTTGGAACGTTACGATCTCAATTCCTAATTTCTTTCCCCCATCTTTCACGAAAGCTTGACATTTCCACTCCCTCAACGGTTCCGCGTGCGGGTACAACGTTTCGAATTTTGCTTCAACATTGGCTCCTTCAACACCGTGGCCAAAGGACATTTCTTCCACCCATTGAGGTGCCTGATGAACGACCGTGTCGAACCAGCTGGTCTCCTTGGTATTCCATTCTGTGCAATTCTCCACAATCTCGGCGAATCCCATTCCCTCGTACGCAGCCGACTCGACGTGCTGCTCTTGTACGAAGTTGAGGAGATCGAGATACGACCAAGTGCTCTTGAAAGGAACGCGGAAGGGTATGTACTGCCACGTTGGACCATAAATACGATCGGCATTCGGAACGCCTATGTTTCTGCCACTGACAACCTCGCCAAACACGACGTCTCTGACGGCAAGACGGCGGGCTAGGACGATGGCCCATGCAGCTGTAGGAAGTGATCCGACGGTAATGTTAGATGGACGTGAAGCGATATCGAACTCGAGGTAGATATCGGCAGTCTGGCGGTCTTTGAGTGGAATTTCAGGCTTCATCACCGACATCTCTGAGCCAGAGAGTAGTCGCTGCCAGTACGGGATGCTTTCTTGAATGTTGTTCAGAACGACATGGTTGACATGTTTGCTGTAGGGTATTGTCTCCGGAACGTCTCTGCCACTGTAAATGGCCGAAAGCTGATCGAAAAGAATGGGAAGACACATCTCGTCGTACTGAGCGTGTGAAATGCGAAGCATGAGTGTGGAGGCGTCCGACGTCGGTGATGAAAACAAGGTGAAAGCCACGAAAGAAGAGCCATGCGGCTTGGGTAACTCAATGTCCTTTTGCGCATGACTTTGTGCGAATGCATCAATATCTTCCCCTTCAGGAACACTAACCTCATCGTATGGCGCTCGAAGAGACGACAGCACAACACCAAGGTTCGTGCGGTCTTCCAAAACAAACACCGTGCGAAGGACTTCGTTACGAGCCACGAGCTCCTGGCACGCTTGAGCGACTCTAGTCTTGTCGATGGGTGTTTGGAACTTGATCATCTCGTAGCGCAATGAGTAGCGTGGAAGATCGACAGTGCCCTCCACTGCAAGTTGCTGCAGAGGACGCGTGGGGTAGATGTTCTCGATGTCCCATGTGGGATCCTCCATGTACGCAGACATGCGGTCCGCGCTATAAAGGGAGGCTTTGGTGCCCATGGCGGCAAACGGTACTTCGATTTGTTCGCTCGGTGGCGCAGTTTGCATCTCTTGCGCCACAGAAGCAAGATCCGATAGTGACTTGCTCTGGAAAACCTGTGAGACCGTGATCTCTAGACCTTGTGCGCGCGCATCTGCCACCAGGCGCATTGCACTGATAGAATCGCCACCTAATTCGAAGAAGCTGTCGCTGAGATCGATCTCGGATGTTGGTACGCTCAGGATTCGATGCAACAGACCTAGCAGCAAATCTTGCTTTTGACGGCCGAAAGAAGCTGCAAGTTCGGAGAGCGAACTACTCTGGAATACTTGAGCAACGGTGATGTCGAAGCCTTGCATTCGCGCGTCAGACACGAGCCTCATAGCACCAATTGAATCACCGCCCAGTTCGAAAAAGCTGTCGCTCGGGTTGATATCCGATTCGGGGACACCGAGAATACGACTCAACAGGCTTCTCATTTTCACCTCGCTTTGAGAGAGCGACTGTGTCTGTGCGAATAGCTCGGTTTGAGGAGTGGCTTCGACTGGCGACGTGCCCAGGCCACTGTCGATCATCACGTCCTTGGGCCTCAGGCTCATGGCGTCTTGTTCTTCCTGAGGGTCCAGGACCGCTAGATCTCCAAGCTTGCTCTCGGGATTGCCCAAGAAAGCTGTGACGATACGATCGAACACAGATAGAACCCTCTTCATGATTGACGAGTCAATACAGTGCGAGTCGAAGCTTGCCATGATGAGAAAGCCGTTCTCCTCCAAAGTACATACAAGCATGAGAGAATACGTGTTGAATTTCAACGCTTCACGCGCGGCTTCGGCGTCGTCGGCCGGAAGAAATTTGTTCGCTGGTGAGTCTTGGTCTGCATCACTTCCCCAGTTTTCTTCTTCCTTCGGATTCAGTACGAGACCGGTACGAAGGTCGCATGCAGTGCGAGCGTGTTTGCTCAAGCGTCGGATGTTCTGAAGCCCAAGATGCTCGTGTGGAATCTGCTGTACTGTCTGTGCGTGAATAGCTTGCAAGTACTCGGAGATCGGTCGGTCAAGACTGAGGCGAACACGGACTGGAATCGTTGTAATCATCGGACCCTCAATCTGTTCAATGCCCTGCACGGCAGCTGAACGTCCCGTGAGAGTCTCGCCGAAGACTATGTCGGAATGGCCCATATAGAGCGATGAGACAAGTGCCCACGCTCCGCGAATGATGGTGGCCAAGGTAAGCTTCGAGTGCGCGGAGGTAGGCACGTTGACGTAGTGTTCCAGCAGAGAATCCGCTCTGGTCACATAGTCCTTTTGTGGTAGTGGAGGGAACTGGTGGGTGCTGGTACCAACTAATCGCTCTCGCCAGTACTCTTTTGCTGCCATAGGATCCAGAGTGGTGAGATACCTAATGAAATGCTTGAAGGATGCCGGTCGACTTGTTGTCAACCCGCGCAAGGCGTCGTTGATCCTGCCGAAAATCAATGGCATCGACCAGCCGTCGTAGATGGCGTGATGCATGGTGATCACAAAGTGTGCCTGACTGCGCTCCACATCCTCTACCACCCCGTAGCGGAAAAGTGCTTTTCCAAGATCCATGGCCTCGTTACGATCCTTGGCAAGGTAGCCATTGATGTCTGAGCCATGTTCTCTGACAAGTTGTGCGTCTTTGAGTACTACTTGGAAAAGGCCACGACCCGGGACATTCACAATACGAGTCCGTATGACTGGCAGATCCCGAATGGCCAATTCAAAAGCGTTCATCATCTTTCGCGCTACACGCAATTCAAGCGTGGCGACACGCTGAGCAACGTATGCATCGTTGAACTTGGCGGAGAGGGCCATGAGTCCTTCCTGGAGGGGAGTGCACGGGTACACGTCCTCGACTGTCGAAACGTCAACACCGCAGAGCTGAGCGCTTTCCTCGCGTGCTTGTCGCGCATCCCAATCCGAGCCAATGAGTGAAAAGGGCTGCACGTCGCTTGTGTCCTCGTCGGAAAGCGCCGTCACTGTGGCTGCCATGCCCGATAGAGTGGGGTTTAGCATGATGTCCGGAACGTTCAGCACTATGCCAGCATCTCTCGCCTTGGAAACGAGTCTCATGGCACGCAATGAGTCGCCACCCATACTGAAGAAGTTGTCATTGGCGCTGAAGTCAGCCTCGCCGCCGAGCACCGACGCCCATATTACTCCAAGCTGCCGCTCTGTCTCCGTGGTAGGCTTTTGCTTCTCCGACATCATGGAATTGAAGCGTCTTATATCCTGGCGAGTGATAGAAAGTCCAATCTCGCGAAGTCGCTTCCTGTCGGTCTTGCAAGACACAAGCAAGGGCATTTTCCAGAGTGGGATATATGCGGTTGGTATCATGTAACCGGGAAGATCGTTGAGCAATTCCTTTGTCATTCCTTGCAGCGCTTCTTGGAAGTTCTTGGTGAAGCTGCCAAAGACATTGCCGTCGAGATGGCGCATGCCGCTGCTCTTGTGCTCCACGAGAAATGCGACGAGAGTCGGTTCCCCGCCACCACCAGGTTTGATCACCTCTGTCGCAAGCTGGCAGTCTGGAGGCAGATGTCTCTGCATGTTGTACTCTATCTCAGACAACTCAATACGCTGACCCCGCAATTTGACCTGTTGGTCTTGCCGACCAACGAAAACGACTTCTCCGTTGCCATCAGGATCGTAGCGCACAAGATCCCCAGTCTTATAGATACGACCTTTTCGACCAGGAACGAGCTTACTGCCCTGTGTAAGAAACTCCGGATCTTCGATGAAGACCTCACTCGTCTTAGTTGGATTGTTGAGATAGCCGTCGCCGACTATCGGTCCTTCGATCAGCAATTCACCAACTGCTCCAATAGGCACAAGTTTGTTGTGGTTGCTAGGCTCCGTCAACCACAACGCGCAACCTTTCGCTTTGCCCATCGTGATGTACGGCTTCGCACCTACATCAGCGTTGATGGTAGCCCCGACAGTAGCTTCAGATGGCCCATATGCATTCACGACTCTGGTTTTTTGACCCCAGGATGTCGCATCGCTGGCAGAGACACCTTCTCCGCCCAATGCGATTGCGTCTAGATTGTCTAGAATGTCCACGTCCAAGGTCCGAGCCACAGAGGGAGTCATGCCGGCGAAATTGACTCGCAAATCACGCATGGCGCCACTGAGATCGTTCATCCGGCGTTCCTCTGAGGGTGTGCACAGCGTCCCTCCGTGGGCAAGCGTACATAGCATAGAGTCTATGCAAACATCAAAGGCGTAGCTGGCAAAATCGAGAACGCGAGAATGTTGCCTGTAGCCAACAGCTTGTGCTCGCGGAATTGCACCAGAAGTGTACTGGCTATGCGTGATAATGCACCCTTTCGGAAGTCCAGTACTTCCGCTCGTGAACTGGATATACAGAGGAGCTGATGGCAATACTGTTGGTAGGGTGGTCTTTGGCTGCTGCTCCGCGAATGGGCTATATACTTGGTCGAACTTCGACTCAGAAATGGGAATGATGGTGGCAGAGGGAGCAATACGCGAGGCGAGTGTCGACTGAGATTTCGCACAGATGAGTACTGTCGCATTCGTTTGTTGAGTAACGGACCGCAAGCGGCCTTCTGGCTGTGCTGGATCGAGTAGCGCAAAACAGGCACCGGCCTTCATGACCGCAAGCACAGCAACTATTGTCCACCGGGACTTCTCGAACAGCAGCGGAATGATCTGGTTTGGCGCATCGTTCAGCAGTCGTAGGGTTTGCGCAAGATTGGTCGAATAGTCTTCCACCTGAGCGTAAGTCAGGTTTCCGTCCCAGGCTTCTATAGCAATCTTCTCGGGCTGTTGACTGGCTTGCTCCGAAACCATTTCATGGTGGCAGATCCGGAGGTCTGGTGGCATCGGAGTGTTCCAATTCCAGAGTTGTTCAAGTTCATCCTGCGAGATAGTGGTAAACACCGACAGGTCGGATTGTGGATGTGAAAATAAGTGTTTGAGTATGAAGGCGAAGTAGTGGAGTTGGGAAACCGCTTGATGTCGCGACATGGTTGGGGGTAGCCATTGCGAGGTTGCATGAATTGAAGCGTGCTTGAATTCAAGCACTGTTTCGAAGGCCCACTGTCGGTGGTCAGAACTACCTCCACACCACTTACTGAACAACACATACCTCGGCATTTGTTCCGTCGTTCAAGAGAATGGCCGAGTTGGAGTGTGCCGCAATGCTTGCCGTCCTGACACTCTCAACCTTGCTCCTTAAACCGACGATTGTCTTTTGGCTCGATATGTCGAGGTCCACAGCTGATATGCATTGCATCTCATTCCGCGGCGTGTCTATGATGCCCCAGGTGAACTGGCAAAACGCATCGCGCTCATAGCGATGGATCAGAACCACCCAAGCTACTAGCACAGTGTCCAAAACTTCGTTTATCTCTCGGTCCTGCGGGATTGGAACGCTGATTTCATTTGGTCTAGATGATTGCGTCTTTCCATCAGTCGGTCCATTCGCCATTATAGTCTCGCGTTCAGGTTTGAGAACGCCATGATTCTGGACGTTTTTCTCGGGGTGTAGCTCGGAGATGCCACTGAATTGCGAAGTGTGATCGCCGTTGGGTAAGTGCATCTTCTTGCGCACGCTGAGATGTTCGGCACTATGACCGACGTCTTGCAATTTGTCTGTCGGATGTGAAGCAATGAAAGAATGTGATGATTCATGCGCTGAGTGATCCAGATCCCAGGCTTTGTCGTAAAAGGAACCAAGCATCGCACCTGTTCATGCTCAATCAGTTGCTATAAGGCTTCTGTCCCACTGAAGACATAGTCTCCACATGATGAGCCAGGATAGACTTCCGTCAGCTTCACACTGGTCCTCTTCGGCCAGAATCTCGCTTTTCGACAATAGCCGCAGGCGTCATTACTCCCACGTACACTGCAGGGACAAGCTATGGCGCCCCATGCAGAAGAACCAGGTCGGCTCTCTTACCACATCGCCTAACGCAAGGTGTAGGAAAAGTGTGCCCTCGAGGTCTGACGCGTCCGCGTTTAAAGTAAAATACTCTACCGTGGGTGCGAAACCGCGGTAATCCTGAAGTCGATCCAAGGCACTAATGTAAGTGTGTGGATGAGTTACCCGTTAGCGCGCAAAGCAGACATATTGCCGGATGATCGCTTGATCTGATAGCGGTGGTCGAAGTTCGGACACCTGGCTTATGGCGATCGCGGCATCGGTCTGCCAGCGCGAACGTAATTTGTACTGTCAGACATGTCCGATGCAGCCGATCGCCCTTCTGTTACTAATGGCGAAGAAGGACCGATGTAGTGAAGCCCTTCGTACAAAATGGTTCCTCACGCCCAACAACCGAGGCTTGTTTTTTGCGCCAGTCGCACACATTCTGCAGAACTCGAAAAAAACAATAACCTAGAGCTAGAAACTAAAAAGATCTGAAGTTCAGAAGCATTCGACATGCATAGGAACGCGGCAATGCAGAAGCATCTGATTATGCATGTCGACGGTTGAGGCGTTCCAAAGTAGCCCATGTCGCCGAACACGAGCTGCATGGTGATGTGGAGTACGGCAGGGTAGCTGAGAGAAAAAGCACTGACTGTCAGACGCGTGATCCAGGAGCCAGGAGCCAAGGATGTGGATGCTGTAGACTGCCACAGGTGTGTATGTGAGTGTCTCAAGCTTGCGATGTTTCGCCGTCGAAATGCGGAAGGCCACTTGGACATGCGCAATAAGACTTCGGAACTCATCAATTCCCCCTTTCCGTATTGTCTTCGCTGCAATCGCAATGCTACTATACCAGTCCAGTTCTAAATCTGCAAATAGGTATACACGTCGATAGACGCACGATTATGGATATAGGAGCAGAAGTCTAGATTCCAGGTCTGTAATTCGAAAACTGGGTACACTTGCACAATGCGAGGAGCTTTCATCTGGCTAGCATCAGTCGCAAAGCAGACTACATGCATCTATCAATCTCGCTCAGGCGAGCATATGGCGTGACATGCAGCTATCGGCCGGCTGACATGCAGCTTAGAATCTGCGCTGTCCCCCAAACAGTACGGGCGACTTCGTGGCACTTTCTGCGTTCGTCACTGACATCGGCCGGTGTTGTGTACGACTTCTATTTCTTCGCGACTTTTGAAGACAGTCTCGTTACGGAGACCCTTTGTCATGGCGATATCGGACTACATGATTAATCCGACTCCTGAGTCAAGGTGTGACATGCCAATGGCATTGCATCTGTTCCTCGCTCGACTGCTGGTAGACCCGATATTCGGATGCCAAATGCCAATGCCAATCTAGGTGTCTTTCTATATACAGATTCCTGCTTATGTGATCCCGTGCAATGCTCATCCGAGCATCTGGTGAAGAGCATTTACTCTATAGCTTTCACTCCTCTCCAGCAACTCTTCATGTCTACCTTGATCAATGACCTTGCCACCGTCTACAAGGAAGATCACATCAGCGCGGGCAATAGTCCTCAGGCGATGGGCAATGGCAATGATGGTGATGCCATGACCCTGTACCGCCCGCTCGAGACCTAGCTCAAGAGCTTTCTCGCTTTCTGCATCAAGAGCACTAGTGCTCTCATCTAGTAACAACAGCTTAGGCTTCCGTACCAGTGCCCTAGCAATTGATAGTCGCTGCCGCTGCCCACCAGAGAATTGTGATCCGCTCGAACCGCACTCAGTATCATACCCCTGAGGCAGTTCCATGATGGTCTCATGGATATTTGCTAGCCTGCAAGCTTCGTGCACCTCTTCTATTGACGGGTTGTGACCTGGTCGAGCGCCAAGTGAGATATTGAACATGACTGTGCCTTGGAACAGCACGTTGTCTTGTGGTACGTATGCAATGTCGTCTCGAAATGCTGTACCAGCGTGACGTGCAATATCCAAGCCATTGATTGAAATGCTGCCCGAAGCTGGAGAGTAGAACCTCTCTAGAAGTGCAAGGACGGTACTTTTGCCAGCCCCTGATGGTCCCACTAGGGCACAGAACTGGCCTGGCTTGATAGACAAAGATAGGCCCGTAAGCACGGGAATGCCAGGACGCGCCGGATAAGCGAAGTCAACCCCACGAAAAATGACCCGGGCGCCACCGTGCGGCAATGGGGGTGACGTACCGTCCGCAGATGCTTCGAGGTCAAGCTGCTTCTCATTGCTGGCGCATCCATGGGACGGACTGCCACTTGGGGCATTTGAGTATTTACCCATTTCAATCAAGCCACATATACGCGATATGGCGCTTTTGGCCTTGGAGATCTCAGGGGCAAGTGTAAACAGCTGTCCCCAGAGCTGAGCCGAGACCAGCATTGATATGAGGATAATGAAGAACTCGGTTTGGGTGTAACGGCCTTCGATGATATTCTTGGAGCCCCACCAATAGGCAAAGGCGTAGATGAAGCCGCCACAAGAGTTCGCAATAGCCAGCCAGACGTTAGTTTTGAAGCTCTGTGGAGATGCAAAGTCAGCCGTTGTCTCACATGTGCTTCGTACGAAGGCCACTTACCTGCCGGACCATTTCGTTGCGGGGCGCTTTGAGCGAGCGTCGATAAGTCCGCAGGATCTCATCTTCAATGGAAAGTGCGTGCACGGTTCGAATATTTGTGACCGCTTCGATTGTAACGCCAATAGAAGCCGAGAATGCACCCGCATGTTTTGCCGCGAATTTCCCTATGGCTCTTAACTGCATGTAGCCAGCCCCCAGAAGAAGTGGTACGATCACAAGGCAAACAATGGCTATTCTCCATGCGACAATGTGAGAGAGAATGATGGCGGCAACGAAGTTGACGATTACGGAGAACAATGTGCCTGAGATGAAGCAGTCAGCATACCGCCATCCTAATGGTGCCGATCGTGACTTCAACACCTCCTGGATGTATTCGCGACCTTCTGTCTCCAGAGTTCAGAGCCGAGTGCTGAACGACACATCCAGAGAAAGCTACACACACCATCCACACGCGCAGTGAGCTGCAAGAGGTACTCACCGACAATCGATCCACTGAATCCCGCAAGCGAGTTGCCATCTTTCGTGATATACTCAAGTAGATTTGACGATGTTCTTCCCGAAGACTCATGCCATTGCAACGGTTGCTGCAAGAGAGCTTGCAATGACATATTCCGCACCTTGTAGATGAGACGCTCCGAGATCAATCCGAACGCTGCCCAGCTTGTGAAGTTGGCCAGAAATTCGACACAAGCAAGCATGAACCACAGCCCAGAGAGGAGCTCACCTCTTGACCGGATGTAGCTAGGTGCGTTACAAGGGGACATGGTGCCCATGATGTTGCCAAAGAGCAATCCAGACCCTGAGTATTGGCCACCAACAACAAGAGCAGCAAAAAAAGCGAGGCTAATCAGAAGTAGATATGGCCGTACCAACGGAATCATCGTTTTGAAAATCGATTTGGGAACAATCTCCCGATCCAAGGGCTCCGGCACGGGGGCTGATACGCCGCTCTCCGTGGTAGGAGCTTCGTCCTTTTCGTTAAAGGCGTCCTCCGTGGTATCAGTATCGAGACTAGTCCTTGAACTTGAGGGTCCGGTGTCTGCTTTGACAGACTGTAAACGTATCATATCCGCGTACGAACCGTCCAAAGACACCAGATAATCATGCGTCCCCTCCTCGATAATGGCGCCCTTTTTCATGACCACAATCTTTGAGGCATTGCGTATAGTTGAAAGCCTGTGGGCAATCGACACAACAGTCCTGCCCTCAGAAGCTCGGTCGATTGCAGCCTGTATGCGTTGTTCGCTGGCTGAATCAAGCGCAGCAGTAGCTTCGTCCAAGATCAAGATACTTGGGTCGCGTACAAGAGCACGAGCGAGAGCGATACGTTGTTTCTGCCCACCACTGATGAGGCTACCACTAGAGCCTACAAGTGTGGCATATCCGTGTTCCAGTCGATGAATGAAAGTCGTGACGTCTGCAAGTTCTGATGCGTGTTGTACTAGTCGAACGATCTCGGCAACTTCGGGATCAGCAGCACCTATCGCAGTATCTACACAAAGTCTCGGTTAGCGCACAATTCGAACTTCGTTGAAACTGTTTCGTCGTTGATTGTTGAGCCCATGTATCTTCAAAGAGACTTACTGCGAACTGTTAGTGCCTTCTGAGAGATGAGATGGTAGCTGCCTACCTGAGATCTTGGTCGCCCGCTCGGATGCGCCCAGCAAGGTTTGATAGAACATTGCTGAGCAAGACCGGACTGAGATGGCGGTGGGCCGGAGAATTCACCAGGCCAAGGGCTACATTCTCGAGTATAGAGCGATCAAGGAGTGAAGGCTCTTGTTGTACCAAGGAAATATGACCCCTGAGGACCCCAACGTCCAGATCTTTGATATTCTTGCCGTCAATAGTGATTGAACCGTTCTGAGGATCGTAGAACCTAGTGATCAAGCTAGCAATGGTCGACTTGCCGCTACCGGACAGACCAACGATCGCCGTTAGCCGCCCGGGCTCGCATTTGAGTGACAGGTCGTTCAGCACCGGATGATCTGGTCTCGAAGGATACGTGAATGAGACGTTTCGGAGTTCGATCGCACCATTTAAATGTGGTGGCTTCTCGGTGGTTCTCACCGGTGATGTACCAGCAAGGTTAGGCTGTGGTGATGCATCAGCAATGGATGGCTGCGTTTCAATGTCTTTGCGTAAGCGCTCAAAGGCCGCCAGTGCTCCGCTGAACAGAGGCAGCATTGGTGCGACCTGGCTCAGTACAATTGCACCTGTAGGACGATCAGCATTGGTATGGCGATTGTCGAATATGAAGGTTCGGTTCAGTTGAAGGTTTGAGTGCATCCAAAGCACGAGTGACGTCGCCTGCAGATACAAGGGTCTGCGAAGCTATCTGTATCTTTTGTCGCGTTGTTCGTGGGGAAAGGAAGCGCTTACCATCTAAAAGGATGAAAGTAACAGTATAGATTTCGCCGATGGAAGCCGTTCCCTTGCCTTCGAGCGCATTGGCGACCTTACGACTACCCTGCCAATAGCCCAGTGCGCTCGCCGAGAAAGCGATGAAGTACAGGAGCCCTGCTTGCACGGCTGCGACGGTGGCCTTTCTGATTCCATGATGGCGGGCCTCCCCCAGCTGCACTCTGAACTGTTCTTCAAGCTTGGGGCTGGCTCCAAGGGCGTGAACAAGACCGATGTTGGTAAGAGCTTCAGAAGCAATAGCACTAGCCGTTCCGAAGCATGCCGAAAGTTTCGTTGTATATTTTGAGACGAAGTGGCCGCCGACCGTTGCCATGAGTAAGAACGCAGGTATGAGTGAGACTAGCATTCCGGCGAGCTCAGCGTCTTTGATAAAGCCAACGATGTATGCTGTGACACAGAAGGATATACAGGTCAAAGCAACGCCAACTTTCTCGTTTGTCCCGCTTTCAATGGCTTGGATGTCGCCGTTGAGACGAGATGATACCTCGCCAGCCTGTAACTTGTCGAAGAAGGCAATATCCTGTCGGAGTAGATTTCGGAGGTATCGATCTCGGACGCGTTGTGCTAGTCGTTGAGATGCCAAGTTCCAGCAGATCAGATGAGTGTAAATGCAAACGAAAGTGGCAATTGCGATGTACACCAACAACAGTATTTTTGGAGTGATTGATGCTTCTTCGCCAGCGTTGTTGGATGGTCCTGATTGGTTGGCACAGGTCGCGTCATTGAGCTCGTCGACCAGTTGCCCGAAGACAATTCCGATGAGAGGAAATGGTACCCCCGCGGCGATTGCTGCGATGCAGCCAACGCCAACGAGAAGCCTGTCTAGCCATGTCGGGTCCGCGTAGAACAGAAGGTGGATGAAGCCAAAGAAGGGCTTGACGGTCGCGCCGGATGCCTTCTTCATGATATATTTGCCCAAGAAATGGTTCAACCACCAGCTCAGGAGCAAGAGCAGCAATAAGACGAAAGTTAGAGCTGGATATCCTCAAAGCCTGTTTCGAAACGTCGAAATGAGTCCAGATCAGTCGCGAGCCTATACAGGCTGTGGTAAGACACAAATGCTATTGAACGCGAGGATGGCCGGCCGGAGGTAACGAGCGAGAGGTGGTTCTGCCAACCGCGCCTGCATGACAAGTGCCAGGGCCAGGGACTTTGTCACCTACTAGACTATGGCCCTCCCAAGCACCAAGGAGCGGTGCCCATGATCGGCTAATTTGCTACATAACGTTAACGGGTATAGCCCCAGAAAGAGTGGATGCATGAAGGATGGGTTGCTGAAGTGGCGTCTAGACTAGCTCGAATCTAATCTGATGCAGAGATTTCTATCGCGCAATCTTTTCGGCCTTCGTGTTCGGGTTTCGTTGACTCGTGTGACGTTTCCAACCGCCGCCCGTAGCGCAAGACCGTAAACCCCACGGTGCATTATTATTGCGGGACTTATGCCTGAGGCGGAAGACAGTTGAATTTACAAGTTGACTAACATTTCATATTGAGAACAAGAGAGCACGCTAAGAAGCACGTACACGGAGCCAGGGCCACGATTCTAACCAGCATGCCACACGCGCACGTCCAATAATACTCATATTCGAGCTTGCACAGGCACCTCGCTGCGTCGCATGTCGACCACTGACGACACAGCGCTCACCACCCGGCCAGCCGCCACTGCGACGTCTTTCGCTAACGACTGGCCACCATCAGTGTGGGCTGACATCAGGAAGAAGCGACAGCCGTCCCCGACAACCCCGCGCTTGAATTGCACTTCTTCCAAGCTGTCACCCTTGGATCGGCAGCCCAGCACCAACCCATCAAGGCTCTTTAGCATGTGTGTGCTCGACACAGGCCTGGAAGCAGTATCTCTGATTATGAAGTTGGCTTTTGAGCACGCCTCAGCTGTATCCTTGCCAATCACGACGCGCAGGCCGTATTGGCCCTCACTGGCGGCCTGCTTTTCGTATGCTCTCATATAGATCGTCTGAATGAGTTCTGACGCCTCGATGACTGATACTGCCTGGCCGGAAGAAGGCTTCGCCCAGATGGAGCACAGTCGCGGCTGGATCGGTTGCTGCCTGCTGAGAATCTGGAGCGGAGCAAGCGACTTGTCCTCTGTGACCACAATAATGTCACCCAGACGTGGACAAGAAAGGAGGTCGTCGATGACTTCTGTTATCTTTCGTCCAGAGCCGACTACAGCAATGTTCAATCGTGGCTCGTTGACGCCTCGCAGATCATTTCGTCTCAACAGGTAATCCTCGGTAGAGATAATCCGTTGTCCAGCAAGGAAGTCCACGGATGGTAGCGACGGGCTCTGTTGCTTCGAAGTATGACTAGATTTCGGCAACGGTGCGACGACAGTCCTGGCTTCCACGGTCGACATGTTGCCATTGCTGTCTCGTATAACAATCTTCCAGGCAGTGACAGTATTCTCATCGAGAATTGGAGCAACTTCGCGGACCTCACTACCATATTGGACTTGTTCTCCAAATTGCTCGGCGCACCACTTCAAATAGTCCTCAAACTCCACTCGTAACGGATTGAGGCGATCCGAGTTTGCGAACTCGATGAGCCGCTTCCGGGCAAGCAGGTAGTTGACATAGGTGAAGGCCGACCTTGGATTTCGGATTGTTGCGAGATCGTACACGAATGGATTCTCCATCCGAGTTCGCGCTAGATGCGTCTCAGAATGCCACGAAAAGGTCGGCTTGCGCTCCAGAAAGAGGATCTTCGAGGATTTCTGAGACTCCTGGTTCGCGATAGCTGTAGCAATCTGCGCAGGTCCAAACCCGATCACCACAAGGTCGTACATCGGAGAGTTCGAGGACGTTGTAATGGTGTCAGGCTTAGATAGCTTGCTGAACAGCTCAACAGAACTCATGATATGGGCAGAAAGTCAATCTCTGCCGAGATGATCGAGGACTTGCAAAGATAGAAAAGTGAGATCTTTCGCAGAATGTTCCGTTGCGAGTGAAGTCAGAACGTCAACAATTATCATGACACAACGATAATAACTTGCGATAGATTGAGAAGACCGGTGCTATGACCAGCACGGCCAGGCTGCACCGACGCGAACCACAAAGAAGGATGTCACCGGTGTCTAGCGTGGGTGGTGTGCATTGCAAGGGTGGGATCCGCTCTACCAGGGCGTGGTAGTGATCTCCGATGATCCCTGGTCGGAAGCTTACGAAGCTAGCAACCTAGCACCATCCTTGCCACTCCACTGAAGACGTATACTTCTACCTTGCTGCGACGTAGGCTAGCCGACCTGCATGCACATCCACTGTTGACCTCGGCAGGGTGTCACGACACGGCAGCAAGCATCTCATGGATTGCGACGGTCTGTATGCTGTTCCTAACTTCTCTCACACCTTCATTGTTCCTACCATATGCAAACGAGGCGACGGCACCTAATGGCACAACAAAGCAAATCACACGCCGCACCAGAGGCCCTGTTGTTAAAGCTGCCACATCCATATCTCACCTCTTATGAGGTCACAACTTCGATCTCTCAGGACCAAAATGTCAGCCACCAGATTTTGCCCTCGAAGACCTCGTCAACAGCTCATGGACTGCCACCTCCTGCGACACTGCACAACCATGCCTTATCATTCAGTGATATTGCTTTCTTGGCCGATGACGCACTACCACCAACGGGAGACAACAGTTCTTGGGCACGTACGCGGAGATCGCCACACTTGACAGTGTATTGGTCAGGAGAAAGGCCGACTGTCCCGCAACTATGGCTCATGGCATATGCACTGGTTTCGCTACATCCTCTAGTCGAACACCTCCGAGTGCTATTTTCAGGAAAAGACTCACACGTTTTTGCCCAAGAACTCTATGGCACTGGCCTATTTCTCTCTCACCCGACGGCATCCAAGGCTTCGGATCCCCATGATGGGCACTTGCTTATGCGGAGCACCTTCTGGCAGGGCGCGGCATCGCCATTCGGAGCGCGTCCTGTATGGGCACCGCAACTCGACGCATTGGGCAAACCAATCGCTACACGCTATCCTATGTTTCCATTCCAAAATGCGCCTTCGACCCAGTTTCCAGCTGTACCACGACACACCTCGCATCCAGTACGAGAACCAAAACCTCAGCCAGGTTCTGTCATCTACAGCAGATGGGTGCCGCACCTCGAGGAGCATTTTACGATGATCGCCCTTGATTACACGAACCCTGATCATCTCAATCTCTTCCACAAGTGGCAGAACGATCCACGTGTCGCTGCCGGATGGAATGAAACCGGTACCGTGGACGAGCATCGAGAGTATCTCCGCAAGCTCCATGAAGATCCCCACGTGTTGACCATGTTCGCGGCATTTGACGACGTCTTGTTTGCATACTTCGAGGTCTACTGGGCTATGGTACGCCCAATCACATTCGTCACGCACTACTGTAGATCGTGCTAACTATCATCACAGGAAGATCACATGGGCGCTCATTATCAGTCGTCACCGTACGATCGGGGTAGGCATTCACTAGTGGGAGACATCAGGTTCAGGGGCCCTTATCGGGTTTCTGCATGGTGGTCTGGCTTGATGCATTACATGTTCCTTGACGAGCCACGTACCTGGAACCTCGTTGGTGAACCGGCTGCTACCAGCAGCACGGTGCTAGCTTACGACTTTGCCCACGGCTTCCACGTGGAGAAGCTCATGGATCTGCCTCACAAACGCAGTGCACTCATGATGGTCAACCGAGAGAAGTTCTTCACGTTGAGTCCGTTCATCTGGGATGGCGAGCAGAAAGTCCGGCCAAGCCTTGACGCCCTTGCAAAGTTGTAGTTATAGTGCTTGACTTGCAATATTAATATAAATCCATAGTTGCATTAGGACATCACAACTGTTGGGTGTTCGGACACGCCATTCTCCCTACAACATTTACTTCATACTTGTTTCCGTGCAGCAACTCGTCTATTCGCGGGACGCAGTACCTTGTAGAGTTTTGCGCTGCTTGCGTATTGTGTGTACCCTTGTCTGTTGTTAGAGAGTGGTTTTGCTGTAATTTACCCTTATCCGGTACGTCGGACATCCCACCTACAACCAGACTAAATCAAAGAACTCGCTTAGGATCAGATAACTTTAAAATTCTTCATCTGATACGCAGGGACCCGTCTAGGCCTGATAGAGAATAGATCGTCTTCGAGCTGCGTAGGAGGCTTGCGACAAGCTTACTCCAAGCGCAGGATCTACATTGTAGGCCGAAGAATGAGACCTGTCGACACTGCCAAAAGATTGAGTCCTGCTTTATGACATGTTTGTTTCTTATGTGCTGCATCATCGGACGAGGGCCATTGCCAAATAGCCTTGCGGTTCGGCATCAGAGCCGTGCTGTTGCGTCGCAGAGTGGGATGAGCTGCAGTGGAGCATGGTGTGCTAGGATCAACATCAAGCTTGTGCTAGTCTTTAATTTATTATCAGATTTTTCTAATCAGATGGCAAATGCCAAGGTGAATCCTCCCGCCGTCCTTCCCGTCTCAACCTCCTCCACACCAGCCTGCCCTTAACACTGGCCCAGCGCAAACCGAGATTTTGCAAAATTGATTGCTCCGATGTCGCAATTACCTCATGATGCTCTCTTAGGTGGAACATATGGTCGCTCGGACGCGCCTTTCCTTGGACTCCACCATACGTCAGGCGATGATCACTTCTGAGACTAGTAACACCATGGTTAATCTTCTCGACAACGACAGTTCTCCATACTACTGCATGTCACTAGATGACGCCGTCGGTACAACTTCCGGATGCAGCAGCTGGTAAAGGGCTACTAGTGGTGTGCACCATCGAGTCCAGGATGTCATGACCGGCGCTGCTGCAAACGGTCCACTGAAAGCCGTAAAACGTGATGGAATGGGTAGCCGAGTTCTTGATGATGTATACAGGTTACGAGGCATTTTGTGGTTCTTTAGATCCGAGCCATCAGCGACAGCTAGAGCCATGGCTAAGATCGAGTCCCAGCACCATCGATTGACGGACTATCTCTGGGTGCTGTTATACACATTAGCTTCTGGATCGTTGTCATTGATCGTCTTCCACTACCTAAGTCACCACTTTGTGCCTGTTACAACACATTCGACAAGCATTCCGCCGGCGAATAGCCACGAGAGTGCTATTTGGGAGTGAACCGGCGAGAGCAGGAAGTTTCCCACGGCACCATACTTGATATGGGCCAAAGTCATGAGCGGTCTCGGCATGAGGCACTCCAACGACTAAACCAGACTCTTCTCCAAATCGACCCGTACATCCTACCACCATACCCCAATCTCTCTCTTGTATCAGGTCCGTTGGATCCGCCATTGCTTCAAATAACCCTGTCACAACTTCTGTACCAACAAGTCGAGCAATACCCACACAACGAAGCTGTTGTGATACCATGGACAGGCGCACGATGGACATACCAAAGGCTGTGGAATGAGTCGAATCTACTTGCCAGAGCCTTACTGAAATATGGCGTACGCCCAAGGGATCGAGTGGGTATAATGAGCGGCAATTGCGAACGGTATATAGCACTGTTCTTTGCTTGTGCGAGAGTTGGAGCAATATGTGTAACGCTCAACAATACGTACACTGCGACCGAAATGGAGTATGCTTTAAAACACACAAGTGAGCCGAATGCAGAGACAGTACCACCAAACATGCAACTAACGATCGCAGAATGTACGATCCTCTTCACAACGCCAACCATATCACGATTCGACAACGGGCCCCTGCTGGAGCGACTGCATGACGAAGACTTGCATACGGTACTCCCAGATCTGAAGAGCGTTTGCCTGATACGCGGGAGCAACGGTTTCATCGGATACGAAGAGTTTTTGCAGGAAGGCCAAAGCATACCAGAGCACATCCTTGATATCTTTGACGGCATAATAAGTCCTTACGACGTTGCGAACCTACAATTCACAAGTGGCAGCACGGGTAATCCCAAAGCTGCCATGTTAACGCATCAGTAAGTCGGGATTTACCTTTGATACCGCGCTAGTACTTACTGTTCCTATAGTAACCTCGTCAATAATTCTCGGTTCATCGGTGATCGCATGAATCTTTCGCCAGACGACACACTGTGCTGTCCACCGCCTCTCTTCCACTGCTTCGGTCTCACACTTGGTTTGCTTGCGACGCTATCGCATGGCGGAAAGATCGTATACCCAGCCGAGTCCTTCGACCCTGTTGCAACCATGCACGCCATATCTGACGAGCAATGTACAGCACTACACGGTGTACCGGCAATGATGGAGTCCATCATCAACGTCGAAAAGCCTGTAGGGTGGGAAAGCAAGCTTCGGACTGGCATTGTTGCAGGCAGCCCTGTCCCAAGATGGCTCATGGAACGCATGGTTGAAGACTTGGGTATGTCGGACTTCACATCCAGCTACGGTCTGACCGAAGCTTCGCCAACAGTGTTCAACGCGCATACTACAGACTCCTTACATGCACGACTTACCTCCGTTGGCACCGTACTTCCTCATGCTCGCGTCAAGATTGTCGATCACGAAGACCGAGTCGTACCTATTGGTGTGCGGGGTGAGTTGTGCGTCGCAGGGTATCAAGTGTGTCGCGGTTATTGGGAGAACCCGGAGAAGACTGCAGAGCTGCTTGTGAGAGATGAACACGGCGAGCTGTGGCTACATACTGGCGACGAAGCAGTACTTGACGTCGATGGATACTGCACTATCACGGGTCGGTTTAAAGATATCATCATAAGAGGTTCGTCGACTTACTCCTTTCCCCACGCGACATGACTGACAACCATACATAGGCGGCGAGAACATATACCCGCTAGAGATTGAAGAACGTCTCGTACAACATCCATCCATAGCGCGAGCCATCGTTGTCGGTGTGTCGCATCCGCGCTATGTTGAAGTTCCTGCAGCGTTCTTGCTGCGTGAAGAAGGTGTCAAGAAACTGGATGCTAACGAAGTCAGGAGTTGGGTCAGGAAAGTGCTAGGAAGGCACAAGGCGCCAATGCACATGTTTTGGCTGGGTGAAGACTGCAGTGATGAGGTGCCACTGACAGGCAGTGGGAAGATCAAGAAGTATGTGTTGAGGGATGTGGCTGAGGGTTTGTTAAAGCAGAGATAAGAAGCTGCCTAGGTATCCGAAAGAGAAGATCGATACTTCATCTACGTACCCACCTACTACGACCGGCTGAAGACTGCGTCGCTCTCTGATTTGTGTTCAGGAGGTCTGGCCCTCAATATGTCGCCTTATTCGAAATGTGCAGAGGAATTGTCGAGACGAGAGACACGTGTCCGCGCGTCCAAACTCACGCCACGACGCGACTAGACAACACTAGATATCAATCTTGAATGTTGGACATCCACAACACTTGCTACACACGTTTCGTTCTTCTCCTCATCTGACGACCGTTACCTCACCTGTTCCGAGCCATGATGTTCTCCACGGAGGAACAATCGTTTGTTACGCAGTCAACGTCATCTTGACGTGAGACAAGCAAACAACAACAACACGAGGCCTTCACTTGCGTTATGCGATACGTAATTGTCCAATCATAGTCGAACTATTACATGAGAGCGTCATGGTTATTTGGCACCATAAGCTTCATGTAACTTACCTGCAGCGCGTGCTGTGCTTAGCCGTCAGCTGCTCTCACTTGAGAATATAGTCAGACATGTCGCTGCTTCTGCCTCGTCTCTTTACTTCAACCTCAATCAAACACGCTGCGAGAGCAACTTCATCATACGCAGCACAGAGCTCAAAGTTCACGCCCCGGCTACTCCAAGTGACCAAATTCTCCGCCCTGCAACAACGAGCCGCGATGGCTTCTGTTGCGATGAAGAACCCAAGCCATGTGATGTACACGAGTGGCGAGACTGACCCTGTCTGGAAACACACATTACCGTACAGCAGCATTCCCAAGTTCTCCAAGCTCGACCGCGATCTCGAGACCGATGTCTGCATTGTTGGTGCCGGTATCTCTGGTATCTCAACCGCATACGAGCTTGTCATCCGTGGCGTGAACGTTGTACTGATTGAGGGCCGCGAGGTCCTCTCAGGCGAAACCGGACGCACAAGCGGTCATCTGGCGAGCGACTTGGACGACGGCTACCCAGAAATTGCAAAGAAGCATGGAGACAAGCACGCGAAGCTGACTGCCGAGTCGCACGTTTGGGCACTCAATCGCGTTGGCGAGATCTCTAAACAGCTCGGCATCGAGTGCGAGTACCGCCAGCTTCCGGGTTATGATCTCTCGCAGTTCCCCAAGGGCACCAAGGATCACGCGGACGACATCAAGACGTTGATTGAGGAAGGCAATAAGGCAGTCGAGATGGGCCTTCACGCTGAATACAAAGAGGGGTTCAAGGTCAAGGGCTGGGAAGGCAGCCCCGATCAGAGCGACGCTGTCATTTACCAGAAGCAAGCAACATTCCATCCCACCAAGTACCTCGTTGGTCTTCTCAAGTACCTCCAGCAGCAGCCCAACTTCTCCTGTTACACCAACACCCGCTGCATGGACGTCACCGAGAAGGGCGTCGAGATCATGGGCATGGGCCACAAGGACGTCTACGTGAAGACTCTCGACGGGCACACCATAAAGTGCAGCGACGCCGTCGAAGCCACCATGATCCCTCTCCAGAAGCTCTCCGTGATCGCACAGGAAGAGTACTACCGCACATACTGCATCGCCGCCCGCGTACCAAAGGGCTCCATTGAAGACTGCCTGCTCTACGATTCCGCCGAGGCCTACAAGTACGTGCGTCTCACTGAGTGCGATGAGAAGAGCGACTATCTCGTCGTCGGTGGCGGAGACCACAAAGTCGGCCAATCGGACACACTTGCGCCGTTCAAAGAGCTGGAGGAATGGACACGTGCTCGCTTCCCGCAGGTACAGTCCGTGGATTACAAGTGGAGCGGCCAAATCAACGAGCCCGTCGACTACATGGCCTTCATCGGCTTGAACCAGGGCATGAAGCACACATACATCGTGACGGGAGATTCTGGCAACGGTCTCACCCACGGCGTGTTGGCCGGCAAACTCATCGCTGACAGCATCACCGGCGAAGCCAATCCCTGGATCTCTGTCTACGACCCCAAGCGCGTGGGGAGCGTAGCAAAGTCACTGCCGAGCATGGTTTCGCACGACCTGCAGATCAACGCGCAGTACAAGCGCTTCCTCCAGTCTGATATTCAGGACATCGAGGACCTTGTGCCTGGTGAAGGCGGTGTGATGAATCCGAAAACGAGCAAGCCGCTTGCGGTGTACAAGGATGAGGGTGGCCAGATTCATAAGTTCTCGGCGTTGTGCCCGCATCTGAAGGGTGTCGTGTGCTGGAATACCGCGGAGAAGAGTTGGGACTGTCCTGTACATGGTAGTAGATTTAGTAAAGATGGTGTCCAGCTTTGTGGGCCATCGAAGGCGGGTCTGGGGCCTGCGGATGAGAGTGCTGCAGATAGTCAGGCACATGCCATCAAGGGATAAGAGACTGTAGGTGAAGGAGTGGCAAAAAGATGGTTCGCATCAGGCACAAGGACAGACGATATAACTGGTTGACGGAAATGACTCTGATAAAAATGATGATCCTACATGCATGAATTTTGTTGTGGATTCTTTTGATTGTTATTATCATGCCGTCTTTTCCATCTCCTTTAATCTCAACAGCCCAGACTTCGCCGCGGACTTACCCTCCGCGAAGCCCATCGCCTGAGCCAGACTCGCAGCCTCTTCATACTTTTGCCGCGCTTCTTTGATCTTGCCCTCCATCTCGAAAAACTCTCCGAGGTTGTGTGTCGCTACCGCGCAGCCCATGTCGCACTCTCCGTCTCGATCCGGCGGCTTGATCGCGGATGCTTGTGTTAGTGCTTTCGTTGCCCATTCGCGCGCTTGTTCGATGAGGATGGCACGAGGCGCTTTGTTTGTGACGGGGAAGTCGGCCGGTTCGGTGGACATGGTGATGGCGTCGGAGGAGGTGGAGGGCGATTGCTGGGCGAGGCAGGAGGAGATATTGTTCACTGTGACTATCAGATTGCTGTTAAATGTATCGAGCTCGTAGAGGACATACTGAGTATGACGCTGTGGCACGAGTTGGGCGAGCTCATCTGTAGCGCCTTGACAAAGAGCGGAGTGGCTAAATAGTGCGAGTCAAACTGCTCGTAGTGGGTACCAAGTGCTGCGACCGTTAGCTTTCGTCCCGTCCAAGAGCAGATGAATGTCGTACCCTCCAATGTGCCACCCATCTCAGTGTTCGTCAGCCATGGCCCCTCGCCCTTCTTTAAGCCCTCGCGCTCTCTTCGTTGCTGCTCGCTCAACGCGGCCTCCACAGCCTCCACCAGTCTCTTCTCCGCGTTCTCTGGCTCATTGACGTATTTCGTATCGTAAAGCTGCCCCAGCTTCACGTTGATCTGTATCATGTTCTTCTTCACTCGACTTCTGTTGCCATCTTCGAAGTGCTTGTGCGAGAACTCGTCCATCCACCGTTGGCAGTCATTGCGCATGATTTCCAACACGTCGACCGCCAAGCTGTAGTAGTTCGCGTCCTCGAACAGCGCCGCAATTGCGTATTTGACGCCCATGATCTCGTCGCTGAAAGGGTCCATACCCAGTTCGTCGGCGAGCGCCAGCGCCGCCCGGAAGTGCTTGTTCGCTTCGCGGATGTCGAGCCATTTGCCACGGCTATAGAAGAAAGCTTTCCGGAGCTTCTTTGCAACCGGCTCAGGGAAGTTGTGGTATGGTTTTATGATGACATTCTTGTAGTACCATGGGATGTAGAACACGCACATGCCGGATACAACGACGATGCTTCAAGAATCAGCTGCTGGGCGCATGCAATCTTGGACTCGAAGGACTCACCATGTGATTGCAAAGGGAAACAGTACGGGGCTTCTACGATACTGTTCTCTGAACTGTTCTCGAACTGTGGATTGATAGCGCCGTCCCAATTGCTGTTGGACGGGCTGCCATCTTTGCGTTGGTAGCCTTGTGCATTGCTGTGTTGCCGTCTGCGATTGACACCGTGCGAATGCGCTTACTCGAGGTGTGGCGCGTGGGATGGCTCTACTGAACATTGTGTGCCGGGCGAAGGCAATGCTGTGAAAGATGGCAATGGCGACTGCGGTTTGGTGGAGCAATACATGACGGAAACAATTTTAGTGCCCGCGTCGCCCGCGTCGCGTGCGGGTTGTAGGGCTGAGAAGCATGACGTAGCCAATCGCGTCGCGACTCTCCAGCTACACTCACCCACCAGCAATGCTTTGAGGCGGGACAATCATGTGCGGGCGATATGCGCTGTCGTTGGTACGTAAATTTAGAATAAATGGAAACATAACCTGTCTAACATTGCGCAGCGGCCCTCAGAGGTGCGCAAACAACTCGAGCACTCGCAAATGCCAGTCGAAGAGGCACCGAACGACGATGAAGCGAGGCAGAGCTACAACTTTTGCCCTGGCTACCATGGTCTCGTATACCGAGCAGACGGTCCCGAACATAGCGGTCAGCAAGACAACAAGGAAGAGGAAACTGAAGAAGCCAATAAGGAAGGTGTAACTGGCGAGACCAAGTACAAGCTGCAGGCAATGCAATGGGGTAAGTCCTGCGAGGAACAACTAATACTTCACGTTGACATGGTTGTCAGGACTTGTGCCTTGGTTTACCCAGCGCGAACCAGGCTACGGCACTAAGATGAAGACGATAAATTGCCGATCGGAGTCCCTCATCGAAGACATAGGGATGTGGACTACTATGAAGAAGAAGAAGCGGTGCATCATTGTTGCGCAAGGTTTCTACGAGTGGCTGAAGAAGGGCAACCAGAAGCTACCTCACTTCACAAAACGCAAGGATGGGCAGCTGCTCTGTTTGGCTGGGCTTTGGGTACGTAACTCACGTACGAACTGTATCTGAGACAAGAACTGACTTCGATTGTTCTCTCAAAGGATGTTGTGCAGTATGAGGGTGAGTGGATTGTACTCTCCTTCTGCTCGGCACGAATACAAGCAGTAAAACACGTTTCGTCTTGACAGCTACAATGCAGTCAGTGATGCAGTCGTGTCATCGCCGGCACTTGAGGCAGCACTACAAGAAGCATGCTGTAAAGCGAGTAAATCCAGGTTGCCGTTTGCCGTGCCACGCTCTCGCTGCTGCCAACATCTGTTGTGGATTCGCTGACAGGCCTCTAGGCTCCAATGAGAAGCACTACACGTACACCATCATTACCACAGATTCGAACAAGCAGCTCAACTTTCTGCATGACCGAATGCCCGTCATTCTCGACAACGGCTCCGACGATATACGAACATGGCTTGATCCAAATCGCACAGAGTGGAGCAAGGACCTACAGTCGCTCCTCAAGCCATACGATGGTGAGCTCGAATGCTACCAAGTGAGCAAGGACGTAGGCAAGGTGGGCAACAACTCGCCCTCATTTCTCGTCCCCATCGACAGCGCAGAAAATAAAAACAACATCGCCAACTTCTTTGGAAATCAGAAGAAGGCTGCAAAGAGCAAGACTGATGAAGAAAACGTCGCTAAAGTTGAGTGTGACCTGGCTGAGTTTACACCGAAAGAGGGCAATGTAAAGGTCGAACACGACGTTAACGAGCCTCGTGCTACAACAGACC
>Ga0265798_10001599_pt1 | contig 34999 bp, 37 predicted proteins | sample P3T30metagenome_FD_192430 | JGI IMG/M metagenome (GOLD analysis project Ga0265798, IMG submission 192430) | Plant litter microbial communities from East Loma Ridge, Irvine, California - P3 T30 | ecosystem: Environmental > Terrestrial > Plant litter > Unclassified | place: USA: California...
TTGATCAGGACTGCGAGGGGTGGCAAGTAAGCATATCGCTGAGTGTATGCATGATATGCTCTTGCGAGTAGGTTCTCTATTTTGAATAAACTCCAAAGTCCGTTGCTACAGACAACAGCTTCATGACATTCGGAAAAGGTAACAAAAGACAGAGATTATCCCGTCGCATATCTCGAATACTCAAAAGATTTTTATCCACAAAAGCCCCAATACAATTGTAACCCCGTGTACTGTTTGATTCCCTCCGAAATGCAAATTTTGGTCTCTCATGACGCCCCAGTCTCCAGAGACGGCCAACCGGAGAGTGTTGGTGCGGCGCATGATTTTTGTGCTCGGATTGTGCACGCGTTTACATGACCAGCATGGCGCCGACAACACCGATGGCGGCAAGACCAGCAGCCTCCATGCCCATGCGAGCGGCGCTGCCCTCGGATGCCGCGCTGTCGCTGCCAGCAGCGTTGGTCGGGGAAGTGCCTGCGTTTCCGGTTGTGGTCGGGCCTGCAGTGCCTGCAGTGGAGAGGACGGTGCCGTTGTTCGCGTCGGTTGCGTAGATGCCGTTACTTCCAGTGCCAGAGGCAGCGCCAGAGACACCGGTCGCGAAAGTGGAAGCGCCGGTGATGGTCATGGAGGACTCGGTGGAGGAGGAGTTGCCGGAGGCGGTGGAAATGCTGCCGGTCGCGGAGGTGGTCTTGGAGCCAGACTTGGAGGCGCTTGAGGAGGAAGAAGAGGAGTCGGCTGTGGGGAGTATATCAGTATTGAGCATGGCCAATGCGTCGTGAAGTTGTGCGATCTTCAAACATACAGATGGTCTCGCCGGCGCCCTCGCAGACTTCCTTGAAGTACTTGGTAGCGGCATCCTCGTGCTCGCCGCAGTTCTTGGAGATGTAGCTGGTGACCTTGGAAGAGTCGGTGGAGCAGATAGACTTGATGTCGGCCGGGTTAGGGCACTCGCTGTAGACTGTCAGTTTGCGCGCTGAGGATGTAGGGCTTATATGAAGCGCTTCTTACTTGACAGCAGCAAGAAGGCATGCTGGAGGAGTTGCGACTGCGACGCGGGCGGCGACGGCCAGAATGGCGAAGATGGTGGCCTTTGCGAACATGGTGTTGATTTTGTTGTGGTGTTTGTTGGGCGGTTTGTTTTTGAGCGTGGAAGGGTATCAAGAGAGTCGGAAAAGGTGGTTTTTGAAGGGAATGTAAAGAAGAGGCTCCTCAAATGAGTGGGAGGTAGCTGGTTGGTGGGGTTGAAAGAGAGAGTGAATGAATGAATGTGTTCGTCAGCGTGTAGTACGTGAGATGGTGAGAGTGAGCGAAGGAGTCCAATCCAGTCGTGTTGGAAACGCCAGGGGCACAGCCGCCAAGTTTGACTGACTGGGCTGAGCCTAGCCGCGAAGTATGCTTGCGACCAATGAGATTGAGAGGTTGGGAGAGAGTGTAAGAATTGCTTGGGTTGGCACCTTACATGTAATAAGTTATTTTCGATCTAACAATACCTGAGTTGAGAAAGTATCAATCATTAGATATGGAGAAACAAACGCTTGTATACTTGTTGTGACGATTGACGATAAGATACGTGTAGGCATTTATGCATTCGAGAGAAGCCGAGGATGTGCGACCAGTCGAGGATCGCAAGGGTCTTGGTCGTATTTACTTTACCATAGTCTTCTCGACAGTACAGGAGAAAGTAGTTCATCAACTCATTCAACATACCTGCAGGTCTCAAACGTGGTTCTGCCTGGAGAGTGATCAGCTATTCGATCGACTACGATCGTTGACTACGTACATACAGGCGCACACATGCAATCAAAGCACATACTCACAGCACCACAAGGAACCATGACTCGCCTCTGTTTCATCGGTCTATGGCGTGTCTATGTTGTCACTTGCTTGTGAGGTCTTACCGTTACTTTGTTCCCTTGCTTCTGGAAAACAACGAGTAGCGAAAATTCATGCAGCTAGGAAGTATACCACAGCTACAACTGTAAATCATCTGCTGCATGTCAAGTGAGCATCATCTCAAAATTGTCGTGTACCTACTGTGTACACAAGAATACACCGAATTCTCGGAAACTCGATGTTGTTTGCCAACCCCAGGGCCCGCGCATTCGGGCTTGAGGGACTAGAGCGTCACTAGAACAACGGAACAACGGTGCTACTTCGAACGTCCTTGCTGCCCACGACATCACAAACGCCCGTGCTCTGAAGATTGCAGCCTGAAGCCTGCCCGACGAGAATACCTTGACCGTCTTTTTGCACTCGTAGTCACCTCTTAACCCGACAAACGCTGAACTCCCCGACCGCGACATCCATCCTAGCAGCCCAGCCCAGCCCAGCCCAGCCCGACCCGGACAACACCCTGATCTTGTCCAGCCGTTCATAACCAATCTTGCGCACGACGCCGGGTCGCACAAATCGCCGCTACAGGACCGCCGTGCCATGCTTGCCTGCCTGTTTCAATAAGCTCCCTACCGCCAATGTGCCGCTCCGGGTCCATGTCGAGCCACAAATAACTTCTACACGCCCAAAAGCAATGCCTACCATACCGTCTCCGCCAGCTTCCAACACCCCGCAAAGCCACCAGAAAGTCACGAATGGTTCTCGATCTGGCGCCGCAGGAGGTTCAGGGAGCAGGGGATTGAGACCGCAACCGTATGGAGCATCAAGCGGGCTGAAACACAGCAGCAAGAGTCGAGGAGGCGCCGAGGAATCTGGACATAGGCCCCCGAGGCCAGCATCATCAGCAGCAACGAGGGATGGACCTAGGGAAAAGGCTCCGAGCAAAGATGGGACGGTACAGAGGACTGCGAAGGAGGTCGAGGGGTTGAAAGACTTTGTACGTGAACACCCAGCTTTGTCGAGAACAGCGAGCACGCACGACTGAGAGAGGGGCGAGAACACTGGGTATTTCCAAGAGAATTGCTTGTCCTTGTCACGGGAATTTTCTCGATGACAAGGTCTCGCGAAGATATCCCATCTCACGCTCTCCGAGGATCCTGTCGCGGCTCAAACGGATGCCACGAGCTTTCGGGACAATACTAACTTCACAATAGCAACTAGGCGATTGTCTTGGTCGTGGCGCTTTTGGAAGTGTTTACAGAGCCCTGAAATGGAGCACAGGCGAGACCGTTGCGATCAAACAGGTTCGCCTGTCCGATCTACCCAAAAGCGAACTGAACGTGATCATGCAAGAAATTGATCTGCTGAAGAACCTGAACCACGCCAACATTGTCAAGTACCAGGGATTTGTGAAAACTGCGGACAACCTATACATCATCTTGGAGTATTGCGAAAATGGAAGCTTGCACAGCATTTGCAAGAACTTTGGCAAGTTCCCGGAAAACTTGGTGTCCTTGTACACTTCTCAGGTCCTTCAAGGGTTACTGTTTTTGCACGAGCAAGGTGTCATTCACCGCGACATCAAGGGCGCTAACATTCTGACGACGAAGGAAGGCTTGGTCAAATTGGCTGATTTTGGTGTCGCAACGAAAGCGCAAGGTCTGACAGAAGGAAGTGTTGTCGGCACGCCTTATTGGATGGCACCGGAGGTTATTGAGCTCTCTGGATCGACTACAGCTTCGGACATCTGGTCTCTGGGCTGTACTGTTATCGAACTGCTAGATGGAAAGCCACCATACCACAGGCTTGCACCGATGCCCGCGCTCTTCCGTATAGTCAACGACGATCACCCACCTCTCCCCGAGGGTGCGAGTCCACTGGTGCGCGACTTCCTCATGCAATGTTTCCAAAAGGATCCGAATCTGCGTGTGACCGCGAAGAAACTACTGAAACACCCCTGGATTATGAGTACGCGGAAAGAAGAGAAGACCAAAAAGCCTACAGAGTATGATCAGGCTGTGAAGAGCGTGCAAGAGTGGAACGAAGCACTCAAGTCATCCCCTCCAAATGCGCAGTCGTCAAGCCGGCGATCTTCATCAATACCCAAGTCAAGAAGTCCTATACCACCGATATCACATGAACCGTCGACAAAACAATTATATGAACCTACCGCAGCAGCTCCAAAGAGCGCACTCCAAATGGGCCATCGCAAAACTCATTCTGCCCAACTATATCGAGAAGTGGAGGAAGGGGATGACAGCGACAACTGGGATGATGATTTCGACTCTTGTATATCCCCATCGGCGCTCAAGTTCCCTCAACTCAAGCCAAAGGATAACATGTTTGGTGGGGACTTCACCGCTGAGAAGCTCAAACAGTTTGCAAGCTTGAACACACCACCCGAGGTCGACGGCAATGTCGATGATTGGGACGGCGATGAGTTCGAAGGGGAATTGACCGTCCGTTCGAGCTTACAGCTGGACCAAGGAGACGTTCTCGAAACAGTTCGGCCTTTCTACCCGCCTAGAGCGACAAGCCATGACATGAAGTACAATCCACCGCCTCTTGGGATGTCACTGGCTGAGAAGAGGCGACCATCAAGAGATCAACAGGAGCGCAAACTTTCCAAGGACTCCCAGCCAAAAACTCAGATCCTACGACCAATACAGCAGCAGCAGCAGCAGACTCCAGCGAAGGGCAAATCGGCCCCTTCTGCGAAATGGCCATCAACGCGATCAGGCAGCTTCGATGCCGATGACGACTACTCCGATCTGATTCCTCTGGACGAGCTGGCGTTCCAGAGGAAACTTGCATCTTTCTCACCCAAAAAGGGCCCACACTCTGTGAACGTGCGCAATCTGCAGTCGAAGCTAGGAGACAGCGTGCGTCGTTCGTCTCCCAATCTCGTGCACGACGCTGCCGCGATGCGGCGGACTCGGAGCTCAGTTGAGATTCAGAAATACGCAGAAGACGACGAAGACGAGGATTTTACTGACATTCACTTCGGCGACACCTCTGCGCAGCCCGTGCAGTTGATACCGATTCGGAAATCAAAACCGACATCCATTCCCAGCGAGTCGGCTTCAGGATCTGAACGTGGGACCCTCAAACTCAGCGGCTCATCCTCATGGCTTGGGGATGAAGAAGACGAGGACGATCCGTTCGCGGCGTTGGAAGAGGAGCTGGACGATGTCGACTTGGAGTACAACGTTGCCCGTGATAAGCACGCACGATTATGCACCCTTGTCGAGGGGCTGGTCTTTGACCTCAAGCTCAGCCAGCCGGAAGATGTGCTGGCCGAGATCGTTGACCAACTGCTGCAGATTCTGTTCGAGAGTCCAGATACTAAGGGTGTCGTGGTGGCTTCGCACGGCATGCTCCCCATTCTCGAGATTTTGGATACTTGCTCACGGCCGCTCACCATCCTGAGGCTCTTGAAAATTGTCAACATCATTATTAGTAACAACGTCGAGGTCCAGGAGAACCTTTGCTTTGTTGGTGGCATCCCGATTGTCTCGAGATTCGCACACAAAAAGTACAGCAGCGACATTCGTTTGGAGGCAGCCAGCTTCGTGAGGATGATGTATCAGACATCAACGCTGACACTGCAAATGTTCGTCAGCTGCGGTGGTCTCAACGTGCTCGTGGAATTCCTGGAGGAAGACTACGACGCGGACGTAGGCCGAGAGCTAGTCCTCGTCGGTGTCAATGGTGTATGGAGCGTCTTTGAGCTGCAAGGGCCCACACCAAAGAACGACTTCTGCCGCATATTCTCTCGGAGCTCTGTGCTGTATCCTCTATCACTTGTGCTGAACCGAGTCTTGGACGAAGAAGGTGAGCTTGCAGAGCTAGTCGAGGGCCGAATTGTCAACATCTTCCTCCTGTTCTCGCAAGCGGAGAACCATGTGAAGGAGATGGTGGCGGATAGAATGGTACTGAAGCGAGTGCTCAAAGACTTGAGGAGGATGAGTCCCAACCATCAGGTCACAATGCTGAAGTTCATTAAGAACCTGAGTATGCTGGCCACCACCCTGGACGCACTACAAAACAGCAACGCCATCGAGGTGTTGACGGACTTGCTGAATGCAAGCATGAAGCTCCCGCATTTCCGCGATGTCAGCAATCAGGTGCTGAACACCATGTACAATCTTTGCCGATTGAGCAAGGCAAGACAGGAGGATGCAGCCCTTTCCGGCGTCATCCCCCTTCTGCAGCGCATTGTCAAGACCGAGAGGCCATTGAAGGAGTTTGCCCTGCCGATTCTCTGCGACATGGCCCACAGCGGCAAGGTGGGAAGGAAGCTTCTCTGGCAGAACAAGGGTCTTCAGTTCTACATTGGTCTGCTGGCGGATCAGTATTGGGCTGTGACTGCGCTAGACGCCATTTTCATCTGGTTGCAAGAAGAGACAGCCAAGGTAGAAGAGCACCTCCTCGCCAACGCAGGCTTCAGCGAAGCCATCGTACAATGCTTCAACGAAAGCAAACCGGATGCTTTCGAAAACCTCCTCGAGCCTCTGCAGAAGCTGCTCCGTCTTAGTCCTCCTGTAGCCGCAAGCCTGGCCCACCCGGACCTCTTCACCCGCACGATCCTCCGCCTGCACTCCAAGAAAGCCCTGGTGCGCCTCAACCTGCTCCGAATCGTTCGCAGCATCTGCGACACGTCCGACGAGCAAGGCGCTTTAATAAGAAACTACGGCCTCCTCGATAGCGTCACCGACCTCGCCGCGCACGACCCAGCCATCCTGGTCCGGGAAATGGCCTCCGAGCTCGTCCGCAGCTCAGAGTACACTCTGCGCCGCAACCTCGACGTCCGTCCCGTCCGCCGCAGCTCCAGCAGCACCATGACTCCTCCCCCCATCATCCCGCCCACAAGCAGCATGCCCCCGACTCCAACTCTCGGCAGCGCCTCTTCCTTCGGCGACCGCTCCGGCAGCAGAGGCGGCTACTTCGACTTCGGCTTCGACGCCCCTCCCCGCTCACGAGGCAACATCAGCGTCGGAGCCGCCGCCTCCTCCCCTTACCGCCCCGTCAGCCGCGATAGCAGCGCCGGCTCCCAGCAAGGCGCCAGCAGCTGGAGCACAACCGCAAGCGCCAGCTCGGCCCCGTCAATCTCCGCCACCGCTGCTGCCAGTGGTCATGGCCATAGCAACCCCGGCGGTCTGTCCGTCGCCCACGCAGCGGCCAAAAGCAGACTTCCGCGCACTAGCACTGCCCCCGGCGCTTCCTCTGGTTCGAACGCCTCGCGCCGACCGCTGAGCAGGCTCAGCATGGCGCCGGCGACTGCGAGTAGCGAGAAGGCTGATAACAATACTCCGACGCATGCGCCGCCTACGGCGGCTTCGAGGAGCAGTGCGGCTGTTGTTAATGCTAGGAGTAAGAGGCGGCAGACTAGTGGGGTGGAAGGGTGGAGGCAGTGAGGCAGTGAGGCTTGAATGGAGGAGAGAACATGGGCGTAAAACTCGTACATCATACCCCTGCCCCCCAAATGGCTATCTATTTTTCGTAGCTCTGTTTGTACTTTTTGTTCCTTTACGTTCTGGTCTCTGCCTCTCGTCTGCGCTTGCTTCGTTTTTTTTAATCTTGACTTCGTTGCATAAATAGCGATGGCGTTTTGTTTAGTTGATGGGATTTTGGACGGTGATGGGGAATGATTCGAATGCGTTTTTCTTTTGATGCTATGTATTTACCTGGCTAATGTTGCGTGTATGAGCATCTTGTTCGTTGTCAACAAATGTAAGGCCTGGTTCACTTGGTGAGTGATGAGTGTCTAGAAAAGACCTTGGACCAAGTCTGGATTCTTGGGTTCGGTTGGATTGGAACCAAAATTTCCTGCTTTTCGACCTTACAGGTCTTCCAACGCGGAATAAAAAGGCCTCGAGCAGTTGTGTATACTATACACTGTATTACCACTTCTTCTATCTCGATTGGACGTGATTGTATGCTTGACAGATGGCGTTTTGGTCGAGTTGTCGGATTATTACTCTACCCCAACCCTAACCCTGATGGTCATTCTTGTGTGACTCTGGCCCAGTTCGATCCTCTTGGTCACGCGATAGCTTTTGTTGGAAACGGGATTGATTTCAATGTTCCCTTGGGCTGGTATATGCAATCCACGTAATCAGTCGTCTTGTCACATGGGAAACGAACGTAGCCCCGATCGAGACTGGGTCTGGCTCGTTGTTAAGTGCGTGCATGGGCGTGGCTCGGATCTACAGTTTGCGCTGTCTCCCTGCGCCGTTGAATTCATCGTCACTTTTTGTTTCTTATCCCACTTCTGTATGGGAATAGAGTTGGAGTGATGGTATGGTATGGAGTCCGTGTTCGATTATCGACATGGACTCGGACGTGGTCGTGGTCGTGGTCATCAATGGGTGAGCCGTTGCGGTCTTACAAGTGATCCGGAATGGATCGGAGAGGATCGCTGTTTGGTCCATGGTGTCCTCACACCGTGTCCTTGCAACAATTGTCGTGCTGGACAATAATCACCATGTTGATGGGCTTTAGTGCCTAGATGAACGTATGTTCACAGTCTTTTAAACAGACAGACGGACGTGAAGGCGCAATTGCAGCAGCTGGCCAGAACATTCTACCACGATGCCTGGGATCCACCTGGTAATAAGACGATCTTCCCCGAGTGGAGCCGCCCGCGTCGTTGCTGCGGGTGTGATCTTCCATGCCTCGGATGAGGACGTGCGGGTGATGATCACGTGTGTGAGTGAAGGAGAGCAGGTCGACGGCATGAGAAGACTTGCGTGTTGATGAGAAGAGGCCGACGTCTCAAGTGAGGTTGTAAAACATAATTGACCCACCTGTGTGAGGATAGCAGGTGGAGTAGTTCATTTCGGTGGTGTCGTCAGGGGCGCGCAAAAAACCAACCCACATGATGTTTGGATGATGACGGGGCATGGGGCTTGCTTCCACCTTTGGATGGGAATCTCGATCATGGTCTGGCGTGAAATCACGCTGCCCGCCTCTTCTGCCAGCTTTCGGCCTCGTCGAGCTCAAGCGAGGACTTCCCCGCGATCCGTGCCTGCGCAACGTCATCGGCCCCAAGAGACGCATCCATTGCTCTCTTTACTACCACCTCACATGCTCCTCTTCTCTTCTTCCCTCCATCACCAATCTCCATCAACCAACAACAATCTCACCAATCCAACAACTCCCCAAACAAAACCCATCAACCCTTCACAATGGCCACCCTTTCTTGTAAGTCGCCCTTGCATCCAATCCCGCGCGCGACTGATGACGGCGAGCTTCGTGTTTGTTGTCATTTATCGCAACAGCAGTACCACACGCCCTCGAGTCCATCATAGCCGACATCCATCATCGAAGCACTACTGACATCTCATCCCTCCAGACCTCCCTCCCGTTAAGCCCTCCGCTGTCGCCCTCGGCACCGTCTACAACCACGCCATCTCCCTTGCCGTCCTCGGCCCCGTCTTTGGCGACACCTACCGTCAGGCCCAGGCCGCCAACTCCAAGGAGGAGTTCTTCAAGTCCAAGGAGGCTGCCTCCGCCGCCGCTGCCTGGGGTACTTCCCTCGTCGGCTCCGCCGTCCAGTCCTACGGTGTCGGTGCCCTCATCAACGCCACCGGCACTCTCTCCTACAAGGGCGCCGCCTACCTCGGAACGTTGATCTTCTTCGCCTCCTCCGCTCCTTCTGTAAGCTGCTTCCCACACATCTCCACTCCACCCAACATCCACTAATAATCCCCCAGTTCATTGCCCAGATCACCACCGAGAAGCGCCCCATGGAGCAGGTCGCCGTCGGCGCCCTTGCCCGTGTCTTCGAGACCGTCGGTCTTTCCGTCTTCCTCACCTACTGGGGCACCCGCACCAACCCCTTCAACTAAGCTAGTCGCTTCGCTTGAGGACGGGAATGGGTTAATAAGGAACTAAACAGAACAATCGCGTCTCCAGAATGCGAGACGTTCAAACGCGGCGGTGCCAGCCTACCCGGCAGTACTGACCGTAATACTTTATGCGAGACGTGAATCTATGTATTTTAGTACTACCAGCAGCAATTGTAACTCCTTAATCACCATGTTGTCTCATTTGTACTGTGTTCCTGTTATCGTTGTCTCGCAGTGACGTCACACTATCACGTGACTTCAGACTTCGACCAATTTCCACCATCTCGAGTCAATATCTAAGACTACCGGCAGCCACAACGGACCAGATTCATTACACCCAACATACAGCATGGCAGAACCAGAAAACTCCCTCTTCGACATCGAAGTTGACGCAGACGACTACGCAGACGCAGCAGCCGAGGACAACCCCGCCGCCCCCGTCGTAGACCGCACCCACCAAAGCGAAGCAGACTTCCTCAAAGTCAAGGAATCTTACAAAGCGAGGCAAGACGGCTCTCGTGGGAGTCTGTACTCGGAGTTGCTGGAAGTTGTGCCGTCGCTTGCTGCTGGTAGCGATGCTTCAAAGGAAGATGTTAATGGTGGTGCTGAGGTGAAGAAAGTCAAACTCGACAAACGCTCTCAATTACTTCTCGGCTATGTTGTTGGTGAGCTGTGGTATGATGGGGAGTTTAAAGAGGTTGAGAGGCTTTGTGGGAGGATTGAGGAGGTTTGTGAGCTGGATGCTAGGGTTTCGCCTGGGGTTAAGAGGTGGAGGGAGAGGGCTGAGGGGAGGCTTGGGCAGGGGAGTGGAGAGAAAGTGTCGGATTGAGCTGGGATCTTCTTCTGGCCTGGCCGAATTGATGGTGGATGGAGGTCGGTGTGTGTGCGGTGGAGGTGGCGTAGCGAGTCTCAACGTACGCCTTCTCCATGAGACTATGCATATGTGCGGGAAGCTGGTGGTTTGGACTCTGGAATCTACATTCTCAACTTTGGGCAACTACTTCTGGATTTTGGAACGTCGAAACCTGTATACTGGGCTATGGAATCTGCGGCCATTGCTCTTCTGTTGATGCCCTCATATCGCCTGCACATCTGGCCGAATCCTCCGATCTGCGAATCGGCTGTGGAGCGATCGTCGTCTTGGACTTGGCTCGTTAAAGTCTTGATGCATGCAGAAGGAGCGCGACTTCGTTGAGTTTTCGAATCAATCACGAGAGCAAAACGCAATAGAGACTGGCATTTTAATGGCGACCATCCTCGAGCTTCCTCGAAGACCCGCATCTCAAGTGCAATTGGAGCACGTGATGCGACTGCTCCCTTACCAGTGCAAAACCTGCTGCATCATGAGTCGAGGTCTGATCCCGCCAACAAGTCCCTCTTCACACTGCAAGCCGACCACCTTCAACCTCAGCTCCGCGACGAAGCTCTCTATCAATTCCTGGTTCCATCCGCGAACCGAAGCTTCCACATTGTCGAACTGCATCAGCCTCGCCACATGACCTCCCTTGTCTCCCTTGCACGTAATGATGGCACTCTCGTACGAACCACACGTAGCGCTATCCTTTTCGCAGCCCACAAGCACATGTCCATTTCCGAACGACATCGAAGGCCCACCGCTGAGTATCGCCCTCCCTGGGACAAGCACGCTCATGCCCGGCCTGACCAGACTCGCCGACAAGTGCATGTAGTGCTGATCTTCGCCGGCCGCGTCGTCGAGAATAGAGGAGAAGATTTCCGTGGCTCGCAAACTGACTGTGCCCTCGGCGACATGACGCTTTGCCAGCTGATAGTACCTCTTCTCGCCTGCCACCTCCGAGTCCATGGGAATTGCTGCGCTGTGCCCGAACCTCGCATGCCGGGCGATGGGATCATGTTTCATCTTGTTCCAGAGTTGCGACGCGGTTTCGTGGTAGAAACTGGCGAGTTCCAAGCCTATGTCGTCGCGCAGCTCGGGTGGCAGGCGTGTTCCCACCACCCTGTGAGCCAGATACGATGCGTGATGCTCCAGCACTAATCTGCGTACTCCGAGCAGGAATGACTTCTGGGTCACTAGGATACCGTAGAGAGGACATGTCGTTATGCTGAGGGCCGAGGTATGGCTTTGAGGGATCGAGGATGTGGCTGGCTGGGTCGTCATGGTGGCGGTGGTTGCTGAGCTGGTGGTTTCAAGTGATGTCGAGGTTGCAATTAGGCTTTGTGTGGCGAGGACGAGGGCAATGTCGAGGGCAATGTCAAGGGCAATGTCGAGGGCAATTTCGAGGGCGAAGGTGTATGTCTCGAGTCGCGATTGTGGTTTGCGATGTTTGTGAGGCAGGGCGAGGTGGATGTAAGAGGTTTGATATCTGGTTGACAAGCCTTAAGTGGTCTTTCGGGAGCTCGCATGTTCTGCGGCGAGGTGTCGTGTTTACATTCATGCAAACGTGCGCGTTTGTCATGTGCCTCTGCAAACGTCGTTCACTGAGGTGCCGACAGCTTCTTCTTCACCGGTCGAACCTCACTTCATTCATACTCCGCTGGCCACTCATTGAATGAAACCGATCAGGCATCGATACAATTCGCCTCATCCGATTCACAGTTCCTAACGTTGTTGACGATTAATGCTTACCCGATTGCAGGAGGCTTTGTTATTGTAGCACCAAACGTGAGGTTTCGACTGGCACCAGCGACCTCCCTTATGCTAGATGACAGTACTAGGAAAGTGCTCACTCGATGGCACACCTCGTTGTTTCGGTCAGCGAGGCTCGAGGGTACCACCCTTGATGGATGGTCACTCCAGTAGGATGTCAGCATCGAGAACACGATTTATCAGTGGCCTGTGAGACAACGATGTCGCGAGGCAGCCAACAGGAGATCTAAGCCGATTACCTCTTGGACCCCACCCCACTGGTACCCGAAAGCTTTTCTCTGATGGATACCGAGCAAGCATGGTCAGCCACTAGGATGCTTTAAGGATCTGAAGTCCTAAGTATTGAAATGTGGTTGTGTTTCTTAACTTTGTAAGCACCAAAATCACATGAGCTTCTTGAACCGAGAGCGAGAGGGCAATGCTGGAAAATCCTCTCTTCCTTGTTACTCAATCCATCAACGACGCTCTGGTGCTTCACCACTCCGGATCAGGCTTTCACCCTAGAACGTAATCCGCCGAGTACTCTCCCACATCACAACACGACTCCTCCCTCCCACTCCCAATCCAAATCCTCCCCGCCATCTCCGCAAAACACCACCTCCGAAACCTCACGACAACAACCCCTCCCGACGCCGCCACCACCACCACCCTCCCTCGTCACCATCTCCCCAAGCCCGACCTCCCTAAACATCCCTACAACCTCACTCCCAAATCCCCTTCCCCTCACCTCCACATTTCCCTTTACCTCCATCTGGCCAAGTCCCTCCACCAGCACCGCTGTCTGCCACTCGCACACCTCGCGGAAGTAATGCCAGCTTGAGATCAGGACTCTGAAACTTCTGAGGCGGACGCCTTCGTCGATTGCAAGGACGAAAGTGGAGAGTTGGGTCGCGAAGGTTGTTTGCCAGAGTTTGCGGCTGTAGGGGTTGGGGAGGGAGATGTCTAGGCGGAGGTGGCGCAGTAATTGGAAGAGAGCTGGCTTGAGGTGGAGGAGAGCGGATGGGAGGGATTTGGTTCTGGTGGTGGGTAGTGATTCGTGGCGGGAGGCAGGCGGTTGTTGGTTGGATGGTTGGGGAGGGTGTGGCGTTGTTGGGTTGGGAAGATCGATCTGGGAGCTGGTGTCAGGATTGGTGAATCTTGGAACGTGGATATGTTTGCTCGCCTTGTCCGGATGAATAAATGGATGGAAAGATCCAATCTGGACGGACTTGTTGTACTTACCGCTTCTGGATCGATGGTCCATGTGAAAGCGTTTGCTTGGTAGAACACTCGGATTGCTTCTTCTCGCAGTGCTTTGCAGACTTGTGTGATTGGGGATGTGAACACTGCTCGGCTTTCGATCGGGTGTTGGAGTCGGATGTTGCTTTTGTGGCTGAGGAGGGTTGTGAGGACTTGTTCGCGGAGCTCGTAAGGGAGGGTTAGAAGGGAGACGGGCATCGTTGCCTTTGATGGGGATGCCTCTGGGAACGCTTGTAGAGATACTTAGGACTATGCTAAGCAATGATAGCCAGACAACGGAAAAATTGAATGGAAAGAGTCGTAACACTGGGAATGATCATAATGCCATTTCCTCCGTGCGATTACCTTGTTGGTGTTTACCTACAACATTTACATCTCTTGGCTATATCTCTCTCTGGGAAACTTTTGGTATTGCATATGTATCGGACCTCGAGCCGCGGAGCTTACCGTCTACTGGAAGGGAGAAAGATGTGTCCGTAGTGTCGAGCTCTGTGTGTGTGTATTCTACTTGCCGCATGGACATGTTATCGTTGACTCAATTAGTGTGAGATGCCAGGAAGCCCAGTCGTCGACACGCATCCAACCGTGAATTCGACACTGCTAGGTTGGTTCCTTATCTATGGGCTCAGTAGTCAGAAATCCGTTCGACGCGATGACGATCCCATCCGATCGGGCTGAGATGCTGTCACTGCGACAATACCTGCATTTGATAACAACACACCGCTTTGCTCGCAGAGGTGCCCCTAGTCACCGCTATGGTTGTTGAATCGACGGGGTCGCCGCATCGCGTTTCGCGAAGTGCGGAGTGCAACAGCGCTGGGCTGCATCATGGGATGGAAAGACCGTGGGTGCGTCGAAGTCGACGATTGGACGTATTGTGCGGATCGCCGTGTGATCGAGTTTTTGCTGCATGCTGCGTGTTGCATACAGCTCAGGCCGCTGCGCTGCAGGTGTGGAGTTGGGACTTCCGGTGCTAGCGGCATGGGTATGTATATGTGAGATTGGAGTTTAATGGGGACCTGGTATAGTCTGAGTGGCTGGCACGACTGGTCTTCGAATTGCGGTGAAAGACTTTTTGGGCTGTTGATCGATGAGAGGGAACATGCTAGATCAATTGGTCGACTGCCATGTTCTCGAAAGGTTTACATTTACTCATCGGAGTATCGGCGCTGCATGTCGGCTTCCTGGGTGGGACGCTGTCGCCCATGTGCAAGAGGTCAATTTGATATAGCTGCACACCAGAATGGGGCTTTTTTAGAGCCACTGGCTGTGGTTTCTCTAAAGGATGTACAGATTGGTTGTGGTATCGACACGACGACTATGCTCCCTGGAGCTCCAGTAGTGAGCTTCACGATTTCTCATCAAGGAGACAGGCGGCAGGAGCTGAGGTAGATCTGATGAAGACAGACCATAGTAGTATGCCTGATGCGAGGACATCTCAAACCCGACATTATGGGAACGCTAACATATTTGCATTGCACGTAAAGGGGCAATAATAGCCTTCAATCGGACCTCGGACCGGAGCGGGCATGCCGTGTCGTGTGGGCCCATTTGTCTTCGATCATCCTTCGCCTCAGAGACTTATTGAACAGACAAGTTGCCAAATAAGTTACCGACATCTTTTTCTTCTAACGTGCAAGTAATAGTCCCGAGGCAGCGAAAGGCGCCCATCAGATCAAGCTGGGTCATCGCATGGTGGCGCTTGTCCTGGAACTGTGCACAGCTTCGGCTGACACCGGAGTCAAAATCGGAGTGCCCTAACAAGTATCTTGACGGAGTTGTCTTTTCCAAGCCGCGTTCCAGCTTCTACAAGCTGCATGTTCATGGTTAATGTACAGGCGGCTGAGATGCAAGTTGCCAATATTGGAGGCGGCTAGTCTGAACCGCGACAACTTTAATGTTCAGGCAAGTACCGAATACAACACGATACAGCCCGATGACCATTGGCGCATAGAAGCAACATGGAAGCGATTTCTGAAGCATCATGTGAGATATAGGATGTGTCGATAAGTATGACCCATCGAGAACCCCCACCGTGAGCAAGTCCTCCCGGAGACAACTGACCAAGTCAGTGATGAAGTTGACCGTGCCAGTACAAGTTTCTTGTTGGGGCCATGCTCGAACCTACTGCTCAACCTCTACCAAGGATGAACTGTAACCAGTTGCTGCCTGCGGTCATTGACAACAGGGCCAAGTCTGACCCTTATGGAGATTTCACGAAAGTACCGATCTTTAACAATTACGACAACGGCTACCGAGTTGTCACCAACACCTGTCTTGCGACCGCTGTCGACTATGTGGCAGCGCTTATCGATTCGGAGTTTGGCCAAAGCAAAGATCACGAATGTATCGCCTACCTGGGTTTGAGCGATCTGAGATACATCATCGTTCTACTCGCCGGGATCAAAGCCGGCTTCAAGTTATTCTTCCCAAGTCCAAGAAACAGCGAAGAAGCTCAGATTTCGTTGCTGGCAGGACTGTCATGCTCTAAACTCATCACGACTGATCCGAACCCTGCGGGTACCTCTCTCATCGAGAAGGTCATGACCGGCAAACTCACGATTCCTTCACTGGATACTCTGATCAACTTGGATCCTACTCAAGTCGCTCAGCAGCCCTACAACAAAAGCTTCGAGCAGACGAAGAACAACCCAATTTTCGTGCTCCACACCTCCGGGTCAACGGGCGTACCAAAACCATTGACGTACACCCACGAATACATCTCACGAGTATGGCATGTGCAGACCTTAAATCCACCCGAGGGCTCCACGAGTGTCGATGCGTTAGTGCGGAAGGGAAGCTACCTTGTCTCACTTCCACCTTTTCACATCGCCGGCTTCACACTCGCCATCATCTTCCCGGCGATGTACGGATGCGTTCCGGTCTATCCGATCGCTGGGATCCCGCCTACATTGAACAGTTTTCTCGACGCTTTGCGCAGTACGTCCTTTGACTGGACCTTCTTATCGCCCGTGGTCATCGATGAGATTGGCCGAGACCCCAAGATCTTGGAATATGTTGCGCAGAAGCTGGATTATTTGCTATTCTCGGGTGGGTCGGTTCCACAAGACACTGGGTCGGTTGTTGCTCGCAAGATCACCTTACTCCAGAGTCTCGGGAGTAGCGAGTGTTCAGCCATCCCGCTGATTCAGAGCAAGTCTGTTTGCAGCACGGAAGACTGGGCTTATTTGCAGTTGCATCCCGAGGCAAACGCGGAATTTCAGCATCGCTTCGACGATTGCTATGAGCTTGTGCATCTACGAAGGCGGGATGCAGACATCCATGGTCTTGGAGAGAGATTCCAGCCTGTCTTCTCTATGTTTCCCGGAACAGACTCGTTCGAAACGAAAGATCTTTTCGCGAAGCATCCGACGTCTCCTGATCTCTTCCGCCACGTTGGCAGGCTTGATGACATTATCGTCTTTCTTAACGGGGAAAAGACAAATCCCGTCACCTTCGAGACCGAGGTTGCAAAGCATTCCAAAGTTTGTGCCGCACTTCTTGTCGGTCAACAGCGTGAAGAGGCATCTTTGCTGGTAGAGCCAACCGAGTTGGACTTGTCAGAGCAAGCCAAGCGAGACCTCATCGACCAAATCTGGCCCACGATAGAGGACAGCAACAAGCGTTGCCCAAAGCATGCAAAGGTGTCGAAAGCCAGGGTCCTCGTCACTTCAAAAGATATGCCTTTCCTGAGGGCTGTCAAAGGAACCGTACAGAGGCAGGCTACGTTGAACATATACAAGAACATCATCGATCGATTTTACGCCGAGGACACTCCGTTGTCGGCGAAAACACGCGCAAGCCCGCAGCCAACCGGCGTGGACGAGGTCACCATAGCATTGCGCGAAATCGCCCAAGGCTTGAACAACAATGTGTCGTCTGACGATGTCAATTTCTTTGCAGTCGGAATCGATTCGCTTCAAGTCATTCAGTTCCGCCGGGCACTGGTCACGAGATTTCCTCTGCTGCCGATCACTGCGAGGACGATCTACTCAAATCCGACGGTCAAGTCGCTTGCAGGAGCTATTGCAAAATCTCTTGCGCAAGATTCGAATTCCCCGGCACCAGCGGACGAAGTCGCCAACATGCTTCAAACGTATCAGTCGAAGATTGATGCATTGCCGCGCCAGCAGAAAGATGGGTCAACTAAGGATAACGTATCAAACAAAGATGCGAGCAGCAGCGTCAATGAAAACAGTTCCGTAGAGACCCAGGACCTGAGCGGACCTATCTTGCTAACAGGATCAACTGGCGCGCTCGGCTCCCACATTCTCATCTTGCTACTGGAAAGTGGCTCGCGAAGGATCTTCTGCCTCAATCGGTCTGATAATTCTCGAAATCTACAGATCACTCGGAACAAAAGCCGAGGGTTGCCAACCTTGTTCCCAGACGACCGTGTCACTTTCTTCGGCGGCAACCTCGCTTTGCCTAACTTCGGACTGTCCGCCTCGGAGTTCACATACTTGCAAGAGTCAGTGACCCACGTCATCCACAGCGCATGGCCTGTCAATTTCAACAATGCTCTACAATCGTACACCGAGACACTCGACGGTGTCCTGGGTCTCGTCCGCTTTTCCCACCAAAGCGATCGGAGAGTAAAGTTGCAGTTCGTCTCGTCCATTGGCTCTGTTGCAAGATATTCTCAAGCTCCGACTGTCCCCGAGACCGTCATCCCAGACACCAAAGTTCCCTCTTCGACAGGCTACGGGCAATCCAAATACATCGCAGAGAGGATCCTCGCATATGCATCTGACAAGCTCGGTATCACAACAATCTCTGCCCGTGTGGGCCAGATCACAGGCGATGCTTCTCGCAAACGCGGCTGGAATGCACAAGAGTGGTTCCCCAGTCTGGTAATCAGCTCTTTGCACATGAGAGCTCTCCCTGATGTCCTGGGACGAGCGGACAACAACGAAAACTTGCGGTGGTTGCCGGTCGAGTCCGTGGCAAAGGTACTCCTGGAGATATCTGACTCTCGCACCAGTGCGGCAGGAACCAATAACACTTTCCACGTCCTACACCCCGAATCTAGCTCTTGGAGTACCGTTATTACTTCGGTGAAGCAAATCCTCGACCAAGTGGGGTCCGGTCCTCCACTTGAAGTGATTCCCTACCCCGAATGGCTGGCGAAATTGAAGGCCTCGAGTGATGCTACACCCGTCACTGCCAACCCGGCGGTCAAGCTACTCCCTTTCTTTGAGAATCTACTGTCGGGGGATGACTTCAAAAGCCCCTACGACCTCAGCAGGTCCTTGGCCGCTAGCAATACATTGCGAAGTCCACCGCCGTCGCTGGACAAAGAGTGCATGCGAGGTTGGATCAAAGGTTGGATCAAAGAGGCGGGCATATAAGATCGTTCGCTACCGATGCAGGAAATCTTCATGCATTCCATCTCATCTCAATCCTAGCGTTTGGGCACATCTACACCGAGATTCGAGACCAGTGCATGCTCACAAACCTTGACAATCTCAACTTTAACTCCTCTTGGTCCTCAACAATCTACCCTTTCCCAGTTTAGCAACTTCTTCTGTCGTGAGAACAGCTCCCGTGTACTGCCAGTCACCGCTATCATCGCCATCGTTTTCTTCGTTCTCCTCCCACCGCCGTTTCTTGCCTTTCTTCACTGGAGCCAGGGCTTCTTCTTCTGCCCACTCTCCAGGTTCGTAGAAATCTTTAGATGGTCGGTGGTAGTAAGCCTGGTCGCGATATTCGGTTTCGGCGCGGTGTGGGTAGGCGAAGGGGGCTGGGGTGTCTTGGACGTTGGCTGTGGGGCGGAAAGTCACGGCGCGGATGCTTTTGTTGTTGAGAGGATGAGTTGGGGAGATGGAAGTGGAGTCGAAGTTGAGGTTGAGAGGAGCGGATGTGTTCGTGCCCGTTGGTGCTGGGGTCTTGAGGATGGCGATCAGGGCTTTTGGGCGAATTGCAGGGCTCGTGAGCGTGGTCGGATCCAGGCGAGTTGTGTCGACGTTGTCAGTTGGCTCTGGTGCAGACAGAGCGGTAGTGTTATCATGTGGCGTAAACGTCCCGACTTCGAGATCGACATCATCATCATAATCATCGTCAGCCACCACTTGAGTGCGTCTCCGCTTCTTCCTGTTACTTACAGCAGCCGGAAGAGCAAGAGCAGCAGCCCTACTTTCAGCCCGTGCATTTTGGGCTTTGACCTCTCTCTCCTGAGCCTCCTCCTCCTCCTCCTCCTTCGTCAGTACATCTGGATCATGAGTCACAGCATCCATTCGAGCCGTCTCAGCCCAACGCGGTTCACCGTCATCTTCTTCACTGCACCCATCAGTCCCGTCGACTTCACACAGATAGTTTGCGAGGGCTAGCCTTGTGTGCTGCCAGGTTTTGAAGTACAAACTCCCCTCGAACTCGCCGGCTGGTGAACCGCTCTGGGCGGCTTCCAGGAAGTGAACAGCCACCGAGACGTCTTCGCGGAGTTTGCAGGGCCTACAGGGTTCGGAGCTTTGGGAAGCGGAGCTAGTGGTTGAGGATGTTGGAGAGTTGGAGAGATGTCCGCAGCCTGCTTCCGTGGGTAGTTCTGATGGGGATTCTTGCGATGAGACTGGTGATAGAATTCCGTTGTCATTTGTAGATGGCGAGGACGGCATGTTCGACTGTTGGGCGTAGGTTGTCAGGAGTGCCTGGATCTGTCAACGGTTGGGGAGATGGTGTACGGTTGTATGAACTTTGTTGTGAAGGTGCGGCCGGCGCGAGCTGTTTGTGATCCTTTCTGTCGGCACAGTAGTGTGAAGAGCGAGTGGACTGATATATGACAGCATTTTCTGTGTCTTGGTTAGCAACTGAGATGGTGAACTGTGAGGAAAGTGTCAGAGACAGCGCTACGGAGCGCTAGGGGAACGATGAGTGGAAGTTGATCGACAGGGACAAGGAAAAGAGAAGCTGTTCGCTATCTGTGACCGTAAGAGATCATGGTCTCAACAATGTGAGACGTTCCCGATGATTTCTGGTACCCAGGGTGCGTCTGCTTGCAAAATCCACCGCAGAACCATCGAGCAGCATACTAAACAACAACAAGCCAAAGCAACTCTCGCGCGACTGTCATACTGCGAGCCAGCCAAACGTGCTCAATGTCTCAGCATGTGTTCCTAAAGCACAAAATAACTCCCTCTCGCCTTCTGCAAAACAATGGCAATGTTGTTTCACTCCCGCCATGTTTTCCAACTTTGGTGCTTTGTCTTGCTCTGATATCGACGTCTCGGCTAGCCTTTGTGGCTGTCTTTGAACATTGTGTTGTGCATCTCTCGAGCACAGGATTCCACCAACATCGAGGACGTCGTTCGCCATCATTTCTCAGACTCTGGCATCATCCATTTGGAACCTTGAACACTCGAACGTTCCAGACGAGCAGAGGAAGAGACGCCTTCTTTGTAATTTCCACGAACATCCGACTGCTGAGTCTCCTCAGTCTCCTCAGTCTCCTCAGTCTTCCCATCAACGTCGAACGGATCCAATCGAGCGGAGCTGAGCTGCTGCTGTGGTGTAGAACGTCTTGTGTAAGCCGAGAAGAGGCCTTCCTGGGCATTCTCAGATGTTTCCCGCTGATCAGCGCCTAAGTGATGCTCGACCTGCTGGTTTTCGTCCTCATCATCGCTGTCGGAAAAGAAGTCGTCTTCGCCAAATGGATCAAAGCGGGCGAAATCGACAGTGTGCTGCTGTTGTTGTTGATGGAAATGTCTTGTATGAGCTGGGAAGAGGCTCTCGGGTGCGGTCTCAGACGTGTGGCACTGGTCAGTTTCCACGAGCTGCGCGGTCTGCTCTGCCTGCTTGGCCCGCTCGTCTCCAATATCATCGTCGCCAGACAAGGAGGCGTCTTCCCCGAATGGATCGAAATGAGCGAATCCGAAATCGTTCAGCTGGTGTGGGGAACATCTGGTATGCGTCAAAGGAGAGATAATCTCTTGAGCATCCTCGAAAACGTCGTCTTGGGCGGTCTCCCCTAGTTGCCCGTCATCGTTGTCAAACGGAGACTCTGTTCCGTCAAGCGCTGGAGACAGGATTCTCTCGGGAGCGTCCTCGAAGACCTCCTGCTGGCCAGTCTCCTCGAGTTGCTCGTCAACGTCGTCTTCGACTGCGCAATCCTCTCTGAAAGTCAGATCGGACTGAGCGGAGATCTTCTGCCGCTGTGAGAACCGTCTCAGAATAGCCGAGGAAGTGATGCTCTCTTGAGCATCCTCAAAGACATCGCAATGGTCGGTCTCCTCGGAGTCCTCCCTAGATTCGGTTGCGTTTTTTTCTCCGCGGATCGAACCAGATCGGGCAGAGCCCTCTTGCTGCTGTGAAGAACTTCGTCTGTTGATCATTGTCCATCCCGGAGGAGCGCCAATCGACAGCGTCCGAGATCCAATCGACAGCGATCTGACCCTTTCCTTCATTCCTTGCCCGGACTTCTTGTCGAACATTCCGAGACTCGAAAGAAAGTCAAGGGGACCATCAGTCGACACCTCATTGTCGTTTGTCCTGCCTCCAACTCCGATCTCTTTGCCAGTCGAGTCGGGCGAATGCTCAAAATCCACCACTTGCTGCCAGTACCACCCGTTCTGATCGGCGTATCTTCCAGATCTGTACGTCGACTTTCCACGTCTCAGATGAGCAAGACCCTTACCACGAGCTGTCTCTCTGGACGGATGAGGCTCTTCGTCCAAGACCTCGAGGACATGGCCTGGGATACCATCGACATACGTCGGTTTGATGTACGTACGGGGACCTTCGGCAAATCTGACGCTTTTGCGGTTCTGCTGGCGCAGTGATTCGGCTGCCTTGATTGAATCGGGTGTTCCTTGTTCGAGAGAAGGTTCGGGGCGGCTGGCGAGCGAGGGCAATAGCGCTACCCCGTGTCCGTAGGCGGTCGGGATCGTTGATTCGTCGTCGTGCGCGCGGCGGTAGAATCGCCTCTTTGGCTCAACAGTAGGCGCGTCTCGGCTGGCGAGCGAGGGTAGCAGCGGAGCTCCACGTCCGTTAACGACTGGGAACGCTGGGTCGTCATGCTCCTGGTGGTGGCGTACGGATTTCTCGTACTTCGAACGCAACTCTCTCGCGACCTTGCGATTGTGGCGGCGCTCAACTTCGGCAATCGTGAAGTTCAAGTCGTCTATGATGACATTATATCCGGTGTCCTTGAAGTAATTGCCCAACATCCACGCGCCATGGTGGTGTGTCAATAGTTTCATGAGCGCGTTGTGATTCAAGCAGCTTCTGCAAAGTGGAGTGGTCGGGTCTGATCGAGGACAGTGTCCGATCGCAATGGTGCTCCAGGCGATAACGTGGTGGCATACATTGGCCAGCACTGGGTACCAGGCTACATGTTTTTGTTAGCTGGATGCTACAACGCGTGGATGTGGCTTCCATGCTTGACTTACGACGGTCGTTGTTGGGTGGATCCATCTTGGCAACTATTGGCGCGATCAACCTGGTTGGGTTGTCGGTCGAAATGTATGCTCGTCGCGAGGTCGTGGCGTAGTTCGGCGCGATCGCTTGGCAATTTTGTCGGTCGAGAGGAGTTTTTGTCAACAAGTTTGCGTGGTGGTGTGGTGGTGTAGTGGTGTCGCAGCGTTGTGAGCGAGATTAGTGCGCGGAAGTCAGTCGTGCCAGGCAACAATATTTACTTCACTTCAAGCAGAGCCACCAAATACGTCACGTCTCCGCATGAAACGAGTCTGCCATCACTCTTCCAGTCACTTACATTGGAATATGCAAAGATCGTGTCCTCGGATCTATGTCACTTATCCAAAGTTGACGTGCCGGTGTGTTCGAGAAGGACTTTTCAGTTCTTGAATGAACTCCTACGCATACACCAGGAAGCTGAGATGGACTCCGATCAAACTTCATTGCTGTCAGCGCAAACTGCTAGAAGCAAGGCAACGGTCTTCGTCGACATGCGTTCGGACGGAGTTAGAATCTCGTATCAGCCAGGAAGAAGCTACTGCCCAAGATGACATGCCAAACCGGCCATCGCTGACATAGAGGATGCAGCATTGCACTCCAAAGTGATCCACCAGACAGTACGGCGCTGACACCCTAAGCACCCTCGCGAGCAATGCGATGTCCTCTGGCGAGAGCGCGCCGGCAATCGGTGTCGTCCTGGTCTCTGGCTGGTCCTTCTTGCGCTTTGCAGACGGCTGCTCTGGTCGGCCATCTGAACAGGGGTCCCGGAGGAGATCAAAAGCGTAGAAGGTTGACTGATTGCACACGGGGGCCGAGTAGTAATGCACGGCGAGGCACGATGTTTGTGAGAACATACCGTGTGCACGCAGGTTGTGGCGAGTCTGCACGGGACAATCATCCGATGCTCCTTCTCGATGTCTCAAGGCAATGAATAAAAGACAAAGAACTCTGCTCATTGAGCATGTCGGGCAACAGCCTCGCCGGCAGCACGGCAGCACAAAGGACTTGGACATTACTTTTGAAGGATCAGCGCAGAGACGCAACGATGAACGTCAAGGTCCATCTCGTCTTTTGATGTCGCAGACTGGCGAGCAGCCGCTCGATGAGAAATATAGGAAGACTTGAAAGAATGATAATGATGGCAAAGGATGCCAATTATCTTATGCCTGTGATGTCTCGGGTAAAGGGAGAGATACTACTTTCTCGCCGCTCAGCCATGCTGACTCAGCAATTCGGACACGATTTCCAAGTTCCGAGACAAGAAGTGAGAGGCGAACTGGTTGATCGTTTTTGGAACTCGAGAAACTTCATTGATCTAACTGTACAAAGATTATTACGTGCTTTCCAATCCTAATCTGTATATTCTATATCTCGTCCTTTGAAATTAACAACAGTTTAAAGGGAATTTCAACGATATCGCCGACGACCTCGATATCGCAGGCACCGCCCCGGATATGGAGTGCGCCAGAAGTAGATCGCGTACAAGGCCTGGGAGACTCATCCGCCGGCAGCCGAAGATGCAAGAAAAGACTCGCTAGTCAACCCAGATGAGTCTTATGATCATCATGTATCAAGCAAGGCTTTAGATCATGAACGCGATACCAGCCATGGCAGCAGCGCCGAAGAACGGCACGGCAGTGGCCATCGCGCCGCTGTCCTCGTCATCGTTGTTGTCATCGCCATCGCCTCCAGCAGCAGCAGTGGGAGTCTCGGTGATCGATTGGGTGCGCGGCGCGCTGTCGTCGTCGCCGGTGTAAGTCGCGATCGTGGTGCCGGCAGAGTTGGTGGTGTAAGCGTAGCCGCTCTCGAGGCCAATGTCGGTGGTAGTGGCGACCTGAACAATGGTGTTGGTGGGAGTGGTGCCGACGTCGCTGGTCTCGCTGATGGTCTGGCGGTTGGTGTTGACGTCGACGTCGGTCGAGGTGCTCACGTCCGGGGTCAGGACGGGCACGAGGGAGCTGGACACATCGATGTCGGTGCTGCTGACAACGTTGGTGATGACGGCGCCGTTGACGTCTGTGGTAGTGGTAGTGGCGGCGGCGTTGGCGTCAATGGTGCTGCTGCTGCAAGAGTCGCCGTCGCAGTCTGCTGCTGCCAGGGCGGCGAGGCTAAGGAAGAGAAGGTCGGTGATCTTGAACTGCATGTTGGCGGTTGATTGGTTGATTGTGGTTTGGTTGATTGGTGATGAGAGGGAGGAAGAGGAAGGATTGATTGTTTTAGAGAATTGATGATGTGAGTTGATGATGAAAACGAATGGTTAACAACAGGCAGCAGACTGGCATGTATATATGTGTTTGACGACCCGGCATCGTCTCCGCATAGTACGTAGATTCAGCATCACATCGTGTCGATTGACCTGCGGTTCGTTTAGGTTCGAGACCAATACCGCGGCGTGATGATTGACAAGCAGCCTCTCTTGTTGCAAAGCTTGACGGGCGTCACCAAAAACGTAGATTGAAGGTTGTGAAATTAGGGCGAGTCGCCTCTAGGACGTGAGATCCGCGCGAGGATTCGCCAATGGCAGTCTCCGAGCATACCAATGTTGCCGATGTTGCTGAATCGGGCCTCCGAGGAATGGATTGTCCTAGTCACAACGCCAAACCGTCAAACGCGGGTTAACCAAGTTGAGGACAAGGCACGGGTTCTGTTCGGGAGTGCATTGTGCCATGCAGGAACGGATGTCTTGCAAATCTAGAGTCCAGACCGGATATCACCGCAGCCCGATCTTCGTTTAGCGCCTCGGTCGCTTCCTTCCGACCTCGCCGACTTCCGAGGAGGCGGGAACGCAGATCGACTCCCGCTCCTCCTTACCCGTTTTGGACAGTAGACGGACTGTAGGTTGGCGCTTTTGTTCAGCGATACGTCAACCTCACGTACTAGGGAGTGCAGCCCATGGTGGTTATGCTGCGCTAGAACGAGGTCCTCGGATGCTTGCGCTCTAATGCTGGTTACGTCGCAGCGCGTCAAGCTGATCAGTCATTTTACATCAATGGAAGAAAGCGCTGCGCCGGAACACTTAGGGTTGCTGTTGTTCCGGATATCAACCTAGAAAGAATCAGTGCAAACAAATCGATGAATACGGCGAATTACGAAGTTCTTACCATAGTACGCTGACTGGCGAGTTCTTGGACGAAGGCACGGTCGTGAAAATGAGATAATCGAGATGGGGGCAAGCGTACATTGATTTCTAACTAGTCTCTGACACGGTTATCTGATCCTGACCTGGAGGAACTGGGGGGGCAATTTCCGTGATGGGGGCGTAACGGTGTAGTGTGTAGTTATGGGAAGCCTAGGGTTTCGCCGCGGGCGAGCGGACCTCCCGACGGCCAAAAGCGGGCTCTTTGTGGCAAGAGTTCCTGATACTGGCTATGTCAGGCTGTTGGAGACTGTTGGCTGAGCTGCGAGACTTGCCGTAAAGGCTTGATGTTCGCTGGGGAAGGAATCGTGCTGAATGCGTGTACAGTACCGTGCGTGCGTGCGTAGATGTGTGTGATGGTTGGAGTTTTTTAGCGGGGGCAATCGTGCGTGCTGTTTCGCGCATGGCTGAAATAAGGAAATGTAAGCTCTTAGTTCTGACCAGGACGGTAGGTGAAGACAGAAGGGCGGTAGGTAAAGACATACGAAGAGTCGTCGTTTTCGTCCTGCAGCGTCGATGGCGAGGCAGCTTCGTCGTCGTCGACCTCGACCCATCCAAGGTTAATGGGGGCCACCTTCGGCTTCTTCTCCTTCGGCTTCTCGCCGGCGCCTTGACCCTCTTCGACGGCAAACTTGACCTTCTTCCTGGCCTCCCACTTCTCCTCCCTCACCTTCTTGGCGCCAGACTCACGATCGGCCATGCGATCCTCGAAGTTCGCAACTTTCATGGCGGCTCGGGTGTAGCGTCGGGAAGCGGCCAGAGCATCGTGTGTAGGACGGGCCAGCTCTTCGTCGCGACCAGCTTCGCTTGCGCGGATCGCATCGTAAGCCCTGCTGGCGGCGTTGCGCTCAAAGCGAATCGCCGTTTCGCAGCTCCTACAAAGGAGGGTGTTGGCGGGAAGGGAGATGAAGGCTGTTGAATCGTCCTCGTCCTCTGAATCTGAACTGTCGCTGTGCGCATCCTCAGAACGACCCAGCGAGACGATGGAAGCGGAGGAGGCCGAGTATTTCACAAAGTGCTTGCATTCTGTGGCCACGGTAGAGTAGCCGTCGATCATGGCAGGGTAACTATCAAAGTACCCGTTGGGATCCAGCTCCATGATGTAGGGCTCGTGCGAATGGTCGGTTTGTTGGGGTTGAAGGATAGATGAGTTGTGCAGTTGCTGTGGCTGTAGCAGCTGCGCGGCGCGTCCTTGGGTGAGTGAGAAATCGAGGGCGAACATGACAGTACTTTTGTGCTCGCGCCTGGTTGGTGAGAGGCAGCTGTGAGTGTCGTGACAAAGGCGTTACGTGAAGCATACAAAGGTGTTTTGCATGTAATGTCACGGATAGTTCAAGCCAACAATGCATTGTTGTCGCTTTGTTACTTTGTCAAGTCGGGGTGTCGTGGACCTCAGCTTCACAAGAAGAAGTGTGTAAGTGCTGGCCTAGGCATTCTGGTCAGCTTGGAAAGCCCGCCTTCACGGAAACCCTGAGAATCAACGAGTATCACACTGACGCCGAAGTGCATCCCCAAGCCCGCCCATCGGTCTCTATTGAAGGTACCGCAATACTCCGCCCGAGTTCGTCAGTCAATTCACCTTCAGGTGCCAAGAGACGGACAAAGGGACCAGCGCATTGTTGGTGAATGCTGAGAACAAAGAGCACCACCGCCTAGGCAGACCGATCGAAGCCAGCAAAGTGAAGTGAGGTGCTACAGTTGGCGGGGCTCCTGGAGATAGACGCGTCAATGCTACGAGTTGGGAGTTATTTCGTTCAGTTGCTCCAGCGATACTTAACCGCGCACGAGAGCAACGTAGAGCTTGCATTCTCGTCGCAAGCAACATTGCTCTGGGTAGCCTTGCTGATGTGCATACATATGTACGTAGACCAAGGCTATGCAAGGATGATGGGCGAGTGAATATGCAGGAAGAGGAAGCAGGAGTCGAGTGAAGTGCGATTCGGAGGTGTGGAGAACTCGGGAGCCTCCGAGCCAATCAGGGGCGTTGCTGAATTTTGGGACAGTCACGTGATCTATTTGGTCGACGATCCAGATAGGTAGGTAGGTGATCAGTACATGTAAGCGAGATCTACATTTCTTCTTCTCAATATTAGCGATTGATAAAGCAACATCATCTGCACAAAGACCAAGCCAACCGTCAGCACCGCTCAGTAGCTAGGTAGGTGATGAGTGATCTCTGAACGCAAGCCAGAACCGCTTGACAACAACATTTGCTTACAATTAGTAACTCATACGCTCTTACATCTATCCATAACCGCGCTACTCTCTTGCGCTCTTATTCTGCTATACTCAATAGTAAGCACCCTCTACAACAACGTCTCAACGCGCCCTTCTACTCTCACAAAACAGGCAAACCGACGACCATTAGGGATCGTCTAATATCGCAAGCCGGCGAGGATCCATTACTCGTCAAAGTACTTGTCGCTGGCCGTAGCAGTTTCCTAGCTTTGGAATCCGAAGTGACTCCTATTGAAGGGAAACCCCATGCTGATAGATCGACCAACAAAAGTAAGCCCCAACGACCAAAGAATCCGCCGCTGTCAACAAAGCATGGGACCAATACCGTGACTGTACTTGGAAGAAAACCAAAAGTCACCCTTGGGCTTGAGGATAGGCGTGGTTTTGTTGCGAATGGAGCGACAACGGGGGAATTTAGCGTCATGAAAGAATCGGTACCAAGTGCTTCAAGCTACTGTACGTTGATTAATTAGCAGGTCTATAGTTTCTAGATGGAATCTTGGATACGTGAGCTGCTGTCGCACCTCGTCTTTCTTGATCTGGATGTTACCCTCCATGCTGCGCCTGATGCGTTTGGATATCAAGAAATGAATGCAGCCAGACGAATCTTTTGGTGTCTCGCCATACTCTCATGCTTTTGTTTTCGAATTACTGTTCATTCATCGTTCTCCGCTCATAGCTGGATCTCCTAGCAGAGGTGCTCCTCAGTCTTCCTCGGGCCATCGCCCACGGACGTGATGATCACGCGGCTAATGCCCTTCTTCAGCGACTCAACTGCGACCTCGTTTCCTTCGGGGACTTGCACCTCGCTCTTGATGTTCTTGCCCTCCCAGCCAGTCTTGTCGCCGAGGATGTTCTTGAAAGTACCAGCCACGCGCTCCTCATTCTCGGCCAGGAAGTAGACGACAGCGTTGGGGCCTGCGTCGAACGTGTAGCCGCAGACGACCTTGCCCGCGGCGTCGTTGATGGCGTCGCACAGCCTGACAGCCGCGCGGGAGGTGTCGTTCATGTAGAAAATCGGGGGCGCTGTGTCGAGACAAGTGGCGTGGAAGTTGTTCGAGTCTTTCATGGACAGAACAGCAAAGGCCTCGAAGTCGCGGTCGAGGATGGCCTTCTCCATGGCCTTCATGCGCTTGGGGACGACATTGTTGGCGCGCTCTTGGAACAGAGCAGAGGTAGCGACGGTGGCTTGCATACCGCTGGTGGAGGATACGTCCTTCTTCTCGGCGCTGGCTACCAGAATGCAGGCGCGCATATCAGGCCAGTGGCTGGCAGGTGCGACCTCGTAGGCCAAGCTGTCACTGCCATCGTCCTTCTCGCCCTTCTGCCACCCAGCGTAGCCACCAAACAAACTCCTGCAAGCCGAGCCGGAACCTTGACGTGCGATCTTGCTGAGGTCGGTAGGGGATGCGGGGAGTTGGTAGAGGTTTGCAATGGCACGAACAAGAGCGGCGAAACCAGCAGCGCTGGACGCAAGGCCGGCGGCTGTGGGAAAGTTGTTCTCGGACACGACCTTGAGCTTGAGATCGGCGAGCTTGGGCTGGGAGTCATCGGCGGCCTCGACGTCCTTTCGTAGCTGGCGGAGCTCACGGAAACAGGCCTGAGTGCGGGCGCCCGAAATGTCCTGGTCCTTGCCGTTCAGCGTGAGCGAGTCCTGGGTGAAGTCGGGCGAGCAGGAAGCGGTGGTGTGCGTGCGGAGGTCATCTTGCGAGAGCGTGACTGAGAGAGACGAGTTGGTGGGCAGGTTGAGCTTGGTATCACGCTTTCCCCAGTACCTGTGTTGATGAGGGGTTAGTGAATGCGCATGTGGACTCGGTATTGTTGTGTTCGTTGAAAGAGGTAGTCCTTGATGGTGTCGACGTACTTGATGACGGCAATGTTGACAGGGGCGAAAGTGCTCGCGCGGTGGATCTGTTCGGCGGCCATGGTTGCGGGTGTGTGAATACCTATGATTGTGTTGATTTGTTTGAGGGGCTCGAAACAATCCCCAAGGGAAATCCCACTCGAGCCTCAACTCGTTCCACTTTCATGCAGGGATGCCGATTTCGGCCCGTACCCAATTGGAACCTTATTCAAGATCGTGCTTACCCAAGAACCCAAGTTTCCGCGAAACTCCATCTTAGCCGGGCGTATCATCATCAACTCCAATCCACCTCGCCACCATTTGACCGCTGTAACAACTCACACAATCATGAGAACTGCCGATATGGATCCAGAGGCCAAGTGCCCTGTCGATGACAAGACCCGTCAAAAGTGGCTAGAGGCCGCAAAGGCGAAGAATCAGCAACAGAAACAAGCCCCGCCGCCCTCGCAGACTCCTCCTTCACCACCACGCATGCGCCTCCGACTCCCTCCCACAGCACGATACTCTCTTGACTCTGGACTCTGGGTTCTCTCCGATTCACCCACCTCGCAACCACCACCCAGCCAATCAGCCCTTGACTCTCAGCGCGAAATCTCCAGCATCCCGCGCTCCCTGCAGACTGGCCAAGGCAAGGCTCTTAATGCCGCCGAGCGAGCTGCACTTCCTTCCAACGCCGAGAAGGACACCGGCCACGATGAAGCCTCCGGAAACTGGATCTACCCATCTCAAGAGATGTTCTTCAACGCCATGAGGCGCAAAGGTCACGAGGCGCAAGCACAAGACATGTCCTCTGTCGTACCCATCCATAACGCAGTCAACGAACGCGCATGGGCAGAGATCAAGAAGTGGGAAGAAGGACAAGGTTCTGAGGCGTGTGGTGGGCCAAAGCTGGTGTCATTTGCTGGAGACAGCAAGGCCTTGACGCCCAAAGCAAGGTGGAACAACTTCATTGGCTATGCGCTACCCTTTGATCGCCATGATTGGGTTGTCGACCGATGCGGAACTCACGTGGACTACGTGATTGACTTCTATTCTGGCAAAGGCGAGGGTTTAATGGGCAAGGGTCTGAACTTCTACCTGGACGTCAGGCCGAAGCTGAACAGCTGGGAAGGCGTCAAATTGCGAGCGAGCAAGATCTTTGGGATGTGAGGTCATCTCAAATCTCACCTGTAACTCTCACATCATCAGATGCCGGCATTTGAGACGATGGTCGTTGCTCCACGCAGACACCAGACATGCACCGACGAACAGGCTTCGGCAGCGTTCTCCCCCTCCGGCACATTGACACTCGCGCGTTGTCTACGCTATTGCGACATTGGCAAGCCATTACCAAGGTACAGCGCCGAGCAAATTCCACCCTGTCTGGGATCTCGCCACTCCGCTCACAAACAGGCCCGCCCGCCCGATGGAGGACCACGATCCGCAACTACTTGCTTGAAGACGAGGAACACGAGTCAAAGTCGTGGTTTCATCCGGCCGGCAATGTACCATACTGTACCAACACGACGTCAACTGTAAATTTTCATGTACATATACATACACGCTTTGTATCCTTATCGAGATCGATATTCACATCAACATCAAAACTGACCAAGATGAGAGAATCGATAGTCGCCAGGTAGTAAAAGAGAAGTTATCAATTCATACAAAATCTCATATCTATCAAGGTACTACTAACAATCCTCCTCACATTTCGCCTCATAGCTCAACCCATCTCCGAAGCGGAAGACAGGATTCTCGGTGTCGAAGGGAACATCCTCCTTGCTAGCCTCCACAGCCTGCATACTCCTAGGAAGATCGAAAGGTAATTTGCCATGCGGCGCAGCACCCTCAAAGCCGAACACGACATCCAGGAAAGCGTCCGGGCTAGCACCGTAGTTGGCCATCAGAGCCGCAGCGTTCTCGGCGATCTCAGGGATTGCCGCTGGGCGGTCGAGATAGATGTCCACAATCGTCGGCACGGCCGCGTAGATGGACGCCTGGCGCGCCTTTTCAGTGGCATTGTACTCGAGCGATCCGGCGTGGTAGTTCGCTTCGAAGCCGCCCGGACGCGGCTCGTAGGGGGCTTGCAGGCGCATGAGAGCGAGGTCCGCCTCTTCTACCGCTTCAACAACTTGCATGCCGCGCGAAGTGAGCAGCGTAGCATTGAAGCCTTCGACGTAGAACTTGGGGGCCTTGGCATCGGGGGACAGCGGCAGGATGTTCTCGTTGTTGGTCAGGAGGGTGTACTGCTTGCGCTGCGCCTCATTTCCCAGGCGAACAAAGTACGGGTTCCCGACGACGCGCTTCGCCGCTTCGACGTCCACGTAAGGCTGCTCGAACAGGCCGAGGGCGAACTTCTCCCGCAGCAGCATGCGCACCGACCGATCGAGGCGCGACTCTTCAATGCGGCCCATCTCGACGAGCTCGACGATCAGCTCGGGCCTCTGCTCGCCGCCGAACTGGTCTACGCCGGCGTCTAGGATCCGCGCGGCGCGCTCGAGCTCGCTGAGGGACTCGACGCCCCAGGCGCGCGCCGGCATGTCTTGGCCGCGGATCACGGTGTCGGTGATGAGGCCCCAGTCGGACAGCACGATGCCCTGGAAGCCGAGCTCTTCGCGCAGCAGCTCGGTCACGATCTGGCGGTTGAAGGAGAAGCCGACTTCCTCGTACTCGGTGCCGATGGGGCGCGAGTAGTAGGGCATCATCTGGCGGGCGCCGGCGGCGATGGCGGCCTTGAAGGGAATCAGGTGGTGCTCGAAGTTGTCGCCCGGGTACGTCGCGTTCTTGCCGTAGGTGAAGTGGCTGTCCTCGCCGTTCTCCATTGGCCCGCCGCCGGGGAAGTGCTTGGTGACGGTTGTGACGGAGTGGCGGCCGAATTCTGCGCCTTGGAAGCCTTTGATGTAGGCCACGACCATTTGCGAAGTCAAGTTGGCGTCTTCGCCGAAGGTGTTGCCGATCCGCGCCCAGCGGGGCTCGGTTGAGAGATCGATTTGCGGGTGCAGCGAGCATCGGATTCCGATCGCTTTGTATTCTTCCGCTGCGATTGCGGCGAACGTCTGGACGAGTTCTGGGTCTCTGAGGGCGGCGAGACCGAGGCTCTCCGGCCACTGCGAGAACTCGTTGGCGGAGAAGCCGGTGCCGATGTTGTCAGTGAAGGAGTGTCTGGGGTCCGACGACAGCGTAATGGGGATCCCGAGGCGGGTCGACAGCGCCAGCTCTTGCACGGCATTGTACCAGCCCGCCACGACGCCGACGTCCTGCACCTCGCCGACGAGGTTGAAGTGCGTCATCAGCTTCTCGCCGACCATGTTCTCGGTGCTGTTGCGCCTGGCCGTCACGTTTCCGAGGTCTAGGGTTCCGTTGGGGCCTTGTTGTAGTTGGGTGTGGAAGAGCTGACCGGCTTTGTCTTCGATCGTCATGCGCGAGAGCAGGTCTTCGACTCGCTCGTCGATGCACAGGGAGGCGTTTTGGTAGGGGTGGACGGTCTCATTGTGGGCTGATCGGAGTTGAATTAGAGGGGCGTGGGAGGCTTCGCGAATGCCGGGTAGACATGAGGATGTTGAGATGAGCGATGCTGCCGCGAAGAGGGAGACGACGATGCGTGAGCGTCTGGGGGATGTGCTGAGGCCCATGATCGCTTGTTGTTCTTGCGAAGCTGTCTGTAGCTAGGTGTTTGGACTTTGGCTGACGAGACCGCTCGAGCATCTAATTACTGCCGAGTTCGAGCGCCATGTGCCTCTTTATATACCTACACATTCCTCTTTTCACAAGCTCACGCCTTTCCTCCCACAAGATCACAGATTTCTTCACAAACCGCAACTGCCGGTGTCCCATGCCTACGAGCATTAGCACTACACAGACCTTCTCTCTGCTTCATTAGTTAGGGTTGACGAGCACTCGGTCCTTGGCAATACCACCTTTTCCCACCGACCTACCGTGCTTACCGATCGTGCCCTGACCTGTTTTCTGCACACTATACAGTACCATCCCGGACAACTCCACATGGTAGCGAATGTGGAGGCGGAGGTGCGGAGTATTGTGAGGAGAAAGCCTGGAGTCGCACGCGGTCGAGATGAGTCGTGCATGGTGACCAAGACGCTAGGTTGGATTGCCAAGTCGGATTTCTCCTCTTCTTCTTCGGTGGTTCGTCATTTCATGTTTTGTTGATGGACTTTGCAGTTGCCGATTTTTTATTAGGATGCCGATGATCGGCGTTGGCCGGGACCTGCTGCGGTGTTTGCTCCTTTCATTGCTATTATTGCATTTAATGTAGAGACTGGTTCTCTCATGGTCCTTAATGATATTTGTGTGATTGTTGTTGTTGTAAGTATCTACTGTATCCGTGAAAAAAAGTCGGAAGCTGGGCAAAGTTCACCGTCCATCTCCGCAGCTGTCTTTCCGTGCCCGACTTCATCTCTTCCAAGCGGCACTTCCTTGCCAGGCAAACGGCACCAGACACAGACCGTAAAGTGGCACATGGCCACCAGCATACTACCTATGGGGCAAGAGTCTCTGAATGGAAGTCGAAACCGGACAAGCACCAGCATTCCAAGTACCCTAAAGAACATGCTAGCCGCGGATGAATCTTCAGCCCGCCTACGCGTCCGGTATGCACCGAGCCGACAAAATGAAGTACATCACAAAGAATGTATTACAAGTCCAACTTGTCTCGTTGCTTTTCACGTGAAATGCGAAGGCTTTCATGGGATACTATCCTTTGTTCTCACGCAGACAAGCCATTCAACTGGTCTCTATGCTTTGACTAGCCGAATCCTCTCATTTCGAGAGAACAGTACGCACTGAGACGAGGAAAATGAATTCCA
>Ga0265798_10001600_pt1 | contig 34985 bp, 36 predicted proteins | sample P3T30metagenome_FD_192430 | JGI IMG/M metagenome (GOLD analysis project Ga0265798, IMG submission 192430) | Plant litter microbial communities from East Loma Ridge, Irvine, California - P3 T30 | ecosystem: Environmental > Terrestrial > Plant litter > Unclassified | place: USA: California...
CACGACGTCTACTGAGGAAACTGCAGAAGCCTTCAGATTTAATATGGGAGATAGCTGTGGAAACCCCTTTGTTGAATGCGACCATCAAGACATGTCTGGACCTTGGGATATTTGAAAAGTGGTCGGCAGTTGGCCACGAGAGCATGACTCGTCACGAGCTAAGTGAACTCGTGGGAAAAGATCCGGACACAATCCGTAAGTCATCTGTCCTCCCCCGTAAGCTATCGCTAATCTTAGCAGGACGCCTTCTCAGGCACCTGGCGGCCAATGGAGTCGTTCTGGAAGTCACTGGCGCCGAGGAAACCTACGTCCAAACACCTCTGTCCGAAGCACTCTGCGGAAAGCAACTATGCGCAGGCATCAGTTACCAGTGAGTCGAATCTTTTTACCGCTTGCAAGGAATAGGCTGACCTTTGACTTAGCTATGAAGTCTGTGGGGGGCTGTATCTGAAGCTACCGGAGTACCTGCGAGGGGCGAATTACGAGCTCCCTCGCGATCCGCGGAACGGATTCTTCCAAGAATACAAGGGATGCAAGGGAGAGACGCTCTTCGAGTACTACAGTCACCCAGACAACAAAGAAGAAGGCGATACTTTCAACGACTTCCTGGCTGCATATAGAACGAACCGCATCCAATGGGTCGACATGTACCATACAAATCACATCATCGAAGGGTACACTGCAGGGCCTCTGCTTGTGGATATCGGCGGTAACTTGGGAAAAGACTTGGACGAATTCAGGTCGAGACACCCTGGCTATGAGGACGAGCTCTTCTTGCAAGACATTCCGAATATCGTCAGCAAAGCGAGCTGTCACCCTCGGATTCAGCGGATGCCGCACGATTTCTTCAAGACGCAACCCGTCAAGGACGCTCGGGCGTACTACCTTCATAGTATACTGCATGACTGGAACAACAGTGATGCTCTGGAAATTATCCGCAACATCGCAAGCGCTATGAAGCCCGGATATAGCAAGCTCTTAGTCAACGATATCATGCTACCACCTTGCAGGCCCAGTCGTCTTGCGACGGCCGTTGACATGCAGGTGATGATCATGGTGGCGGGACGCGAAAGGACGGAAGACATGTTCCGAGGGTTGTTGGAGATGGCAGGCCTGAAGGTTGTTCAGGTTTGGAGACATCCTTCATCGGTGACCAGCATAATCGAGTCCATTGTACCGGACGTGGCACCGTAGTAGGTAGCTCACTGTGATCGAAATTGATAGTACCCACCGTCAACGTTTCACCATGACGAAAGCATTGAGTTTGAAGATGTCACAAGATCCGAAACGGAGGGACCTCAGAGGACGTAGTCCATGGTACCATATCACCTCGTGCTTCACCAGATTGAATCAGGCCACAGTACCTGGACGAAAAAGCTCCTGATAAAGCTACAAGATCTGATAACACATTTCAAAATCTTGTTATTTATGAGTCTCGGAACACGCATTGTTGGAGTTGTCTGTGGTCTATCTTTGGGAGCGATTCCGCCATAACGTATGTCTGTCACTGGAGATCGACCTACATCTTAACTTACTGCATCTTGTCAGGTGACGACGAAGAAAGCCGGCAAAAATAGTTCAACTGTTATCTAGTGTCAAAGCGACAAAGACAGCATCTTCCCCATGACAGGGATCGCTTTGTTCTCAAGCGCAAGATCAAATGGAGTTTTGCCTTGGTGGTTCAAGGCTTCTATGTCTGCCCCATTCTCGATCAGCAGCACTATCATCGGCACAACATTTGTATTGACGGCTGTATGGAGCAGCGTTTGACCGCAGCGGTCGGGGGTATTGACGTCAAACTCTTCGGCTTCTAAGTATCTCCTCACCCGCTCCGTATCTCCCATCGCAACCCGTTCGTGTAGCCATCTACGTTGTTGCGACTCCTCACTCTCGCCGTAATCTCCTAATGACTCCGACATTATCTCCTTTATTTTCAGATAAGCCGACTCTCCGTGACGATCACTCTCAGTAGCTGCACTTGCCCCATAGTGGAGCAAGCTGCGTATTGCAGGCTCATTTCCAGCGCTCGCTGCACAGTATAGCGCTGTCCGGCCGGCTTTGTCTTTGATATCGGCGTTTGCTCCATGACTGGTCAAGACGTGTACTTTAGAGATATACAAGATCGATTCGCATGCAAGGTGTAGCGCAGTCAACCCTTCGTGGTCTTGCTCATCGGTGCCAGCTCCGCTCCCGAGGATAATTCTCAGCGTGATATCGGAGCCCGACTCCACCGCGTTATGTATTGCTGTGCGTCCGATTACATCTTTGATGTTGACATCTGCTCCATATTTGAGTAAGGTACGCACTCTTGAACTACCCGAAGCTGACAGAGCCGCGAGTTGTAGTGCTGTCGATCCTTCTTCATTTTGTTCGTCGATGTTCGCTTGGGCCTGGAGGAGCTCTTCTACCGTTTCAGCCCGACCGCATTCTGATGCGTTGTGCAACGCTGTCCATCCTTCTTTGGCGGCTTTGACGTTGACATCCGCACCGTGGAAGAGCAGGGTAATTACGAATAAGGTTGCTATCTTTGCTTTGGACATCGATGCGTGATGCAAAGGCGTCCATCCGCAATGGTCGGGTATCTCGAGATCAGCTCCCCCTTCAATCAAGGTCTCCATCGTGGCGGTAGTGTGAATTGACTTCCTCAGCATGGAAGCTCTGGTCTCCGCTGCCGCCAAGCAGAGCGCGGTCATTCCTTTGTCGTCTTGCTGATCAACTCTTGCCTTGTTTTTGAGCAGCATCTGTATCGTTGAGCTACGGTCATTCACGGTAGCAGCATGCAGCGCTGTACGTCCTGACGCATGGACCATGTCAATGTCTGCTCCATGCTCAAGCAGCATCTCGACGCTCTTGTCTCGCCCGGCTCTAGCTGCAATGTGTAGCGGAGGTTCCATTGACTTGTCCGGACTGGATGCGTTCGGATTGGCTCCTTTTCTCAAGAGCAGTTCCAGCACCGTGCTCATCTCACTATCAACAGCGACATGCAGCGCTGTACGTCCCGAATCGTCGGTCGCGTCAATGATTGCCCCATGCTTGAGCAGTAAATCCACATTCTTGACTCGCCCGGCTCTGACTGCAATGTGTAGCGGAGGTTCCACTGATTCTCTCGAAGTGGATGCATTCGGATCAGCTCCTCTCTCTAAGAGCAGTTCCAGCAGTGTTGCGGACTCGCTCTCAGCAGCAATATGTAGACATATTAGCCCAGCTTTGTTCGTCGCGCTGCAATCAAACCTGTTATGCAACACAAACGCACCAAGCAATCGATTCGCTTTGTTCGAGTCTCCCTTCTGGATTGTATCCATCAGAGCTAGTAACACGTCTTCTAGCGAATCCTCGTCAGACAGATCGTCCATTGAGGTATTGACAGTATTGGTGGTCCCAAGGCACGGTCGAGGAGACTATCCCAGAGGTCTGAATGCATCGGAGCCATGTTGATAATAAAGTACGCGACTATCGATGGCTGACCGATGCTGCCTCATGCTTACATGGTCAACGAGCGCGGTCGCGACGGTGCAGCCATTTATGGAAGAAGAAAAGCATAATGTACCTCTAATCGCTGGCATAACGCACATAGGTAAAGACTTTTGTTCAAGATGTACATGTTGCAAATGCTTTGATCCATCGGCAGGTGAAGAGTGTCTATAGGCCTACCGCGACAAAGGTCGATCTTGTCTCGCCCACAAGCTCAGCACGCCCACGAAGACTCGGCCATGGCGAAAAGACGGGCAGTTACATACTCAATGTTCTCCGCTCGGCGGCAGCTTCTCTTCATCCTCGTAATCTGCAGTGAATCCATCCAACACTGACACGTTGATGTATGGGTTCCAAGTCTGTCCTAATTGGAAGTGGGAGCTTGCGTAAGATAAGGTTTGACCGCGGCTTGGGCCCCAGCAGTGGATCTCAACCAGTCAATCTTTGTTTGTGTTGCGCATGGCATCCGACCGATCGTCTGGCGGGCAGGACGAAGCCGAGCTCAGATATCGGTGCGACACCTCTGGGGCGATGATACGTTTTTCTCCCGGCAGGCACTGATTGATCTCTGATATTTCGAAGGCTCGTTGTTTCCACGCCGGGCGCCCGCAGCTCATCCTCGGTCGCTTGTTCGTGTACCAGAAAGTAGCCGTATCTTCTTGGCATTGGGTTGCGTCTTTCGTCGGTTGTTGTGTTGCGGTCATCGTTTCTTGTCGTGTCTGAGTAAGATGCTTGCTCAAGGTAGCGTGCTGACAAGTGCTCGGATGCCGGTGGTGGAAGAGCGTACCACGCCTTGCAGTGTTGTTGTGACGACAATCCTAGCGTCTTGCTGATCTGCTGGGCAAGAGCCACGTGTTGCGAGCCACGTGTTGCGAATCCCACAACTCTACGCGCCAGTGCGTAAAACAGTCGGCAGCGGCCATGTCTCTCCGAAGACCCGTGCTTTGTAGTTTAGCGCGGACTTCGATCTTGGGCGATCGTTGGGTCTCGCTGGAGGTCTGGCTCTCTGGACGTGCACTGAGCTAGCAGTGGCATAAACAAGTCACGTGGTGGGTGATCAGCTATTATTCGGTCACGGAGGATATTGCTTGCGTCATACAGAAACAGTGACTGCTATACGGGGACTATCCACTTCATGACGACTGATCATCTTCAGGTAGCCATCAATGTGCTCCTGTGGTGCTCGACATTCTCCCGTCCGCAGTCTCCAACCCCACAAGGATCGAGCCGACTTCTATTGTTTGTTTCGCCCCATGGATCAAGCCATTCACCCTGTGCACTTCTCGTGGCAATACAAACAACGCTCTCCGGTATCGGGTACTCGCTCCAGTCGAACTTGTCCTCGTTGAGTACGTCAGCCTCTTCACGTCGAGTCACCGGTACGGAATCGCTCAAGATGAGCCAGTCTTCGATGTTGTAAGCGGTACGAGCCTGGGGCGCTAGAACGATCCTCGCTCTACCCCGTCGCATGTTCCAGATATCACGTGCGACGAGTTCGCACTCACTGGCACCTGGGCAGTCGGATTCGAGGTACCCTTCGCTGCTGACGAGACGACCCCAGGACCCAAGTGCACCGACAGCACTACCTCCGGTCCAGCCCGCGGTAACGGTCGACCGGAACCGCAGATGCTCGCGAGTAAAGAGCGAAGCATCGAGAGCTGACATGCCTCCCCAGCCGCTGTACACAGGGAATGCGTGTCCTTCCAGCCAGCGTTGGTACATTGTCGCATCTTCTGTCGAGTAAGCGTCGGTGACCCAAGATTCGTTGTCCGACTTTATGCTATATCCGCCCGGCCTTGTGAAGTCGTAGACCGCGTTCCCGCTGATGCCTCGAGCTACCCATGAGTCATAGAAGAGCGAGACCTTAGTGTGTGGTGGGTTGTCCGGAATGTATTTGGGATCGTCGTCGTTGAGGTAGCCTGGCTCACCCGGGCGAATCTTACGGTCCACAGATATCCAGTCCGTTCCGAAAGCCATGTCCGCGTGCTGAAAGCGCTGCTGGTGGATCAGTTCCAAGATATCGGAAGAGCAAGTCAAGACATCGTTCATCACCAGCAAAGTGCCGCCACTCTCTTCGCTCGAGGCATATGGCACGAGCGGCGTCAGAGCAAGATTGCGTATCTCTGAAAGCATGACGATGCGGTCATATCTTTCAAAATTGGAAAGCATGTTGGAAGAGTAAATCCAGACGCCGTCCGCCCCGATAGCTTGTAACGCGGCGCCGACGTCGGATAGCAATGCACGTGTCTTGTCGTCCGAGCCATTCTCATAGATGCTCACGTACACTTTGTTGCTCTGTAAAAGATAGACGATGGATTCCAGTAGGGCTGTGGCCTGCGCGGGGATGATATTCTCGGACTTGTGTAGGTTTATCGCGAAGCTGACGATAGATCGTCGCTGACTATTCCACCAGCGAGACTGGTGCTGCATGAACGCTGTGTTCGCATACCGTGCTGGATCTAGTGTGCAATTCGGATAGGCAATCTCCCCACCTCCATCAGGGTACATAGTGCGTTGAAAGCGCAATTGTAGCGAATCAATCAACCACGCCGCATAGTCTTTGTCTGCTGGTGAGTCGGCAGGTCTTGTGAACGTGGACCCAAGAGCCAAGCCCTCGATCTCGAATACTTGATTTTCACCCCTTTTTTCGAGGTGAACATGGCCGGTCAGTAGCAAACGTTTGAAAAGTGTAGTAAGGTTGATGCCGAAGAAAAGCAGGGTCGTGAGAATTGCGAACAGGTAAACTCTACGAGCTCGCCGAACACACAGCGCCATGGGAGCTAACATTCGAGTGGGATGCAAAAGACACAAGGTGAGGACGTGATCTACCAAAGCGTCTGCGACGTTGTTTTCCAAATATGAATTGAGATCACGTGGTTTCTATCTGTCAACAACGTAAGGTCCTTGGCAGACTTGGCGGAGTAGTATCTCGCTAAGTTAATTATGTCAGACCCGCACGCAAGTGCGAAGCCAGCCTGGGTGACCGAGCGATCCCAGCGTCGTGAAATGGAACCAACTTGATTCTCACGTGGGAAGCGCAGGAAGTGCTGTGGTTGTCCCTCCACGAAAGCTAGACTAACTTAGCTTTACGCGCTTTGGCGCATCGCCGCCTCACTCCGCATGCCGCGCTCTTATTTCAACGGCGTCCTACAGCCATGGCACTTTTTCATGACAGCTGCAGAGTTGGGACGACAGGTTGCGGCATCAGCTTCAACGTACCAACTCTCTCCGACTACCGATACCGCCTGTGCTGGTCGGTCGGCAAACAGAACTATGAATCCCGATCGGCTCCAGCGAACTGCGACATGAACGCAAGGGTAGAGCCGATCCTCTACGAAGCAGGTTACCTTATCCCTGCGGTCGGCCGAACATGGCCGTGTGACTTGGGACCCTCCAAATCCTCCGGCTTCCCTCTTGCTGTTCAGGGTAAGCCGAGTCGGGGGCAGGGCTGCCATTTCGTGCGTGACGTGAATTCGGCGGATCGGCGATACAAGGGAATTGAGAAGGTAGATGCATAACACTACTGTCAGGGCCGTCTATCACATACTCGACTGCCGATCTTCGCGCGCCTCTGACAAACGCTAAGGCGACGTAGGCATCGCAGGTATCATAGCTGTGCAGGCGAGCCGTGAGCTTCCAGCGAAGCGTCACATGACTTGATCCTCATGCGCCTAGTCGTGTCAGAGCTTTACTTCGAGGGTCCGGTCCAGATCAACGGCAGAACACGTGCTAACGCGGACCATGTCAGATCTCAAGATCCATTACAGTTTGCGTCAGTTACGCGCCTTTAGACCTTCGACATTGTAACTTTTCCCCTCGAAAGACCGCGGACTGTCAACGGGAATGTAAATTTGAATTAATCGTAGACATGTATTGCTGAACAGCTTACTCGATCCCACGCATCCCTCTTTGTGAGTGCTTAGGTAGAGCACGCTTTGGGCCAGGACCCCTAGCCATGATAAGTTCGTACCGCTGATCGACGGTTTCTTCAGACTCAGGTTCTTGCCCGTGCGCCTATCAACTTATCACTCGAATTACGCAAGGGTGGGGATTGCTGCCGAGGCGAGCTTTGTTTCAACGGCGACTAGGGGGAAATCACTCTTGAGTCAAGGTCGGTCCGCGGCAAGGATACCACTGCTCTCTTGTGGAACTACAGCGATATCACGCATGCTGGAAACCACCACTGAAAGACATGAAAGGCCAAGTTGAACAACGAGCCTATTCATCGCCTGCCACGAGGATCCTTCTTGCAGCACATGGAGCGGCGGCCGGCGTCAAACGATGATATGGAGCCGAGCGATCAGTTGGCACGGACAACGCGGCGTCCGATCATTGTTAAGCGCTAGAGACAGAGAGAGCTCGAGCGCTTTCTTCACATTGACAGGGGAGCTGACGAGTCTACGCTCAGGGCTCCCGCGATGCCGCCCCGCACCATGACTCGCTCCCCTGTTTGTCGAACCTTGTTTCACACGTGCTACCTGCATTCCGCCTATCGTAAAGCTCGCAGCAAGGGTTGATATATTCGATGGTCGCATGCACAAGGTGGCCAGCGGGAAAAGCGGGAATTCAAATTTCGGGTGCATCCAAAGGATAAAGCAGAGGAAGTGTGGACGATGTCGCGTAGAGGACGAGTTCGCCGTGCGCGGCTTGACGGTCGCTGTCCATTGCGGTGTTTTCGGCTCTGGGCGAAGACTTCGCGGAGAACGCATCGCGCTCCCCCCGACAAGCGAAGCGACAGGGCATATCTGGGATTACCATGCTGGGCAGATGGGATGACGGTGTCGATGTCAGGTAATGCGCACTGCGCAGTAGTCTGTGCTTGAACGGCGAAACAGCCCAGAAGACGTCCGTGACGGAAGGTGTGCAATATTCACGGCAGAATAGTCGGGCGACCAAGGACGACCATGAGATGTTATCCTGCAATTTTGTGAACGGAAAGCCAGCAGATACCCAAAATTTACTCGCACGTTGACTTGAGCTTGGGCCATGACTGTCCAGCAGTTGAGCTTGTGTGTCGGATCCGAGAGAGTGCTGTGCCGCGTTACAACTCCTCTTCGTGATATCTCGTCGCGGATGCCACCCAACCCAGAGCAGTGGTACGCGATAACAAGGATAGAAGACAAGTGCCTCACCGGACCCAAAGGTTCTTTGGTGACGCATGGGGTCGAATCAAGGCATTTCGCCAAAGCCTCCCGCGTATCAGTCCAGTATACAAACACATAGTGCATTTACCTGCTGCTGACAGAGTTCTTGCGCTGTCCTCTTGCATGTGTTTGGAAGTGTAACGCTCATCATTGATCCACCCTTCCATTCGACGCGTCAACCATCAAAGCCCTTTACTCATCTTGTCTCACGGTGCATCATGGACATGACCCCCTTCCGCCAGCGGTCTGCCTTTCTCAGCGCGCGTAACCCTTATGATCAGTCAAGCGCATATGGTACGTGCCGTGGAGGAACTCTTGAGTAGCCGTAGAATCATCTCTCACACGTCGATAGATTCCGATCCGTCTCAAAGCTTCTCTTTCAGGCTGCCGCAAACACCTCAACCACATGCCTATCCCGAACACACAGCCCCAGCGCAGGAGCCCGCAGAGGAGCAGAACCAACCCGGAGTGCACGGCAGTGAATCAGGGGAAGAAACCCAAGACAGCAAGGCGGCGCAAACGGGTAGCTGCTGCACGGACGAGGGACTCTGCTGTCTGCCGGCACTTGCAGTAAAAGCTTGCGACCTAGCCTTGAGCGTCGACAAGAGTTTCGTTATCAATCTCAAGTGCGCGTGCGGGACCCAGTTACGGTTCTCCAACAAGGACCAATAGAGTCGGTGGGTGGCGGTTGAGCGGCCTCATGGAACGAACCAGTGGGGATAACACCGCTGTCCAGACGGTCGAACTTTTGCTTCTGCAAGAAGAGAGAGTGGATCTGTATGTACGAGTATTCGAGTTGGAGTCGTTCTCTACGCGGCCAATGGCTGACTGATTGGGGAGAGGTGTGCCTCGAAGACAAGGGCTGATCGTCAAATTTGAGAACTGCTCACTGTCTCAGCGGTGCTTCAGAGTCTCCACCGTATGAACGGTTTTCTTTCGTCTTACACATTCGTCTTCGCATTCCCCACGAGGTCATTGACGTATCAGCAAGCAAATCATCTCGAGTCTTGTCGGTTTGGAGTACTTACTGGAAAGTACTTGTTGATTACTTGGTAGGGCCGCGTCACCGAGTGTAATATTCGCTGTATGGCTTCCCTTCGTGCGGCGTGCAGTTTGGTGTTAGTACGGCGCCGCACGACGAGTGGTCCCTCGGCTGACATTGCGTGAATCATCCTTTTGACATGGCTCTTCACAAAAGAGGTATTTCTGTGATGTGCGTCCATTTAGCTATAGTGTTCGTCCTCGCGCTCAACACCTGAAGTCCTGCCCGGTCTGGCGTCAGACACTAGCCACGTGACGCACACGCAATGCGGATGTGGCTTTGGATGATCGCCTTGGCCAACTCCGCTGACTCCATGAAGAAGGCGACAAATGCAAGCATTGTCTGACTCAACTCTACGATGGCGCCTTACCAGTCCCATGGCAGGAAAGTTGCATCGGCTGTCTTTGAGCCTTGCTATAGTGTAGCGACCGTTTAGGTAGTCGAGTTCTCCGTACGTTACGGGATCGTGCCGCGTATAGTGGTGATCTTCTTTCTGGTGTTGAGTCTGATTTGTATCATTATTTTCCTTGGTACATTGCCTCCATCACCAGCGATAAGAGTACAGCATTGCTCGAACATCTGATGACGGGGCGGCGTTGTTCTCCGCGACAAAAGGCCAGCACGCGCGAAAACAGACGGAACGACGAACTCAAGCGGCTAGAGTCTCCTAATGGTCGATGGTACCAATACGCCCAGCAAATTTTCGTGATTGTCTCCCATTCTTACACCTGCCGGTGATGGACGCATGCTGCGATCTTGAGTGGCAGAACAAATCCACCAATGGAGTCAACCATATAGTCGAGAACTACAGAGGTGTGGTTGTACATGAACAAATAAGAGAAATTCATATTTTGTCCTTTACACATGAACAGTTGGAACATCCTGACCCTTGCATTCACCGACTTTGGCGGCATGTTGTGGTGGGCGACGCCCAGAGGCATTTAACGTGACCTGGAAGACAGTGTCTGGCAACAAGGAAGACGATAGGCGACTGAAAAATGATAAAGGCGGGTTGAAGCCCGCCACTCGTGGCCTCAAAATGATGGAGCCTAGTCCAATCTCGCTACGCGATGTAATTATCTACCGATGTTCACCGATGCTTGTCCTAGCTCCGCCCTCCTGTTCCTAATCCGCAACCGACAGTAGTCTCGGAAATTGATACCCGACAACAGTGAACCGATCAACGTGGTGATAATCTAATTACATGTGAAAGTCTGGTCCAATCTGATTTCACCAAAAGGGTGCACGTGCGCAAGCTCGCGTCGTGTCACAATGCTCGGCGGATTCTGCACAGATGCTACATAAGAACTCTGCGTTACCATAATAACATGCGAGGCCGGTGCCCGAATATCGAGACTTTATTTTGTCACCTCACGCCAGAATTCCAACAACTACACACGAATATGACCTGACACTTATTTGTCTCAGAACACCAGATTACTAAATGGCCGTATGCGACTTTTGACAAAACTCTAATAATCTACACAGTTACTGCGTTTGTGCTATACATCAGATCACAATGAATTCAGCGGAGAAATACCCTCTGATCGCCGCAAGAGGCACCAAGTTGGTCTCACAAACTCTGCCTCGAAATCCTCCTGTGGTCCCGCTGACAGATGGTAGGGACACCAGCCGCGTGATTTTATCGATCACGACGATAGTGGCCCTGATATCCCACACTCTCTTTGCTGCGATGTGCACATACCTCCCACAAGACTTCGTGGGAATTCAATACGGGTTGATCGGCTACGCCATCTCAGGCTACGCAGCCATCGGTGTATATTGGATACTCACTGTTAGTATTTGTGCAACTCCATCGATGGTAATACTTACGTCTGACCCACAACATCAGCAGCGTCGGAGGTTCACGCCACTCTTTCAGCACTTCCTGCTCTTGAACATTCTTTTGTGGAATTGCGTACAGCTCGTCGTGCTCGAGCTTGTTTTCAGCATAACGCACGACCTGGGCACATGCCCGTCGATGATCAGTGCCAGGTTGACGGATCAGACGCAACTATCGCGCACAGCGGGTGTCAGTCCAGGAAGTCAGCGGGAAGTTTCGGATCCTGGATCGTGGTGTTGGTACGCAATGAGGATGGTTCACATTGTGAGCGTGTGCGTACTTGTCTGCACGTGTGCCGTGCTGGGAATTCTCGCCGTAGCCGTACGAAGCTACTTCCGGCAGACGCGCAGCGATTCGATGCAGAGTCGGCTTATCCAATTCGAGCGCTGCTACGACAATCCGGACGAGGAAAAACAGACTATGGGAGAGTGATTGGATGCTCTGATTGGCGTGTGATGCTGAGCCGTGTCCCAGTATATATCAGCCTCCGCAGCAGATGGAACTGATGTCACTTTGTCATTTAATATTCTTGGGGGTGAATCTGTTGCTTACGACCTTACACCCTATTCTTTTGCACGTGCCTGGCTCGATAAATGGCTTTGCAACTTCCTCAGATCTCACAGCCGCTATCATCAGCAAAGTATCTTTGAGCTTGTTGCAGTGGGACTTCCCCATTGAGACCCTACAGTAACCCCCTGCCTTTAAAAATTACGTAGCAATAGGAAAGAGACAGTGAATCTGTCTGCCACGCCCAAGTGGTACAAGCGATTCCATAATGATACCCGGGATTGCCATGCAACAGTAGAAGATCACCGCCAGCTAAGGATTCAAAGCTAGTGGTGGAAGGTGTTCTCCAGATACAGTATGTGTCGTGCCAAGACAGTCGATCTCAGCTTCCAGGAACCGTTTGGGATCATCCACAAGAGTCCAACTCTACACTCCAGGAGGAACGGAGTATCAGGGTAATCAGTCGACGTACGCAACCCTTGCTATTGGCTCCGATCTTTCAAATCCGTCCCACCTTTTGAAAAACTCGCTGTGTATACCCAAGCAGTCGAGCATTCTCCCTACGCTCTGATCTACCATGTCCCCCAAGTCCTGCGGCTTGGTATAGAACGCCGGTACGGGCGGAAAGATGGTCGCTCCTGCACGGCGTAGAAAAAGCATGTTCTCGAGGTGAATGTCGGACAACGGAGTCTCTCGCACGACCATGACCAGCCTGCGGCCTTCTTTCAGAGTGACATCGGCAGATCTGGAGATCAAGTCTTCGCAATATCCGATTCGCACAGCGGCCAGGGTCTTCATGCTACAAGGAACGATGATCATCCCGTCGTGTTGGAAAGATCCAGATGATGGTGGGGCAGACATATCCTTCACGGTGTAATTCATGATGGCCAGCCCACGAATCTGTTGCTCCGTCAGATCCGTCTCGTACTTTAGCGTCGCAAGGGCCCACTTGCTCATGACGAGGTGTGTTTCGATTCCTAGGTCCCGGAGTATCTCGAGAAGACGTATCGCATACGGTGCGCCTGTCGCGCCCGTGATAGCGACCACTATTCGTTTCGGCCGGCTACTTGGAGAGCCTTCGTTGGGGCAGAAAAGTAGAGAGTGGTGCCGTGTCGATGCGATCCCCGGTGCGGCATAAGCTCTTGCAAACGTGCTAGGTCTAGTAGACGACTGTTGGACGAGGCATGAAGCTGCGGTATCGTAGGTCTTAGCATGAAAACACCGGCTTTTTGTTGCTGTAGCCGTCCGGCTGGAAAGACGAAAGGCTGACGATCGCATGGACCGGATGACATGTGCGTTCAAGTGCATACTTCGCTTCTTGTAATCTTCTTCAGACGGTCAGAATGTCTTCAAGTATTTCAGGGTGGAACTGTATCCTATGCACTCCATGAGATCGGCCTGGACATCACACCCGGAGAATGCTTCGGCCGTTGCAGTATACACCCCGACCTTGCTCCGGAAAAGACCTTTACACCTTACCGAAGGCCGGTCGTGGGAATTTTAGCAAGTGCTAGATTTCTTCGAGGCAGAAGCGGATTGCAAAAGAATAGCAACATCTCCCTCGCTATAGGTACTTGATCTACTCGACGTGCCTAAAGCTCGTGTGCCGCAGAAGTGGGCAGAACCATGGCAACGCTGCTGACGAAGCGCGCCAGAAACGGTTTCAAACTCTCAAAACGTGGAATGCATGCGAGCACGACTTCGCAATTCAGCCAACCACGTCCCTATGGTGCTCAGCTAAGCTTCCGACAGTTTCTCGAGCTTCTTCGTCGCGACAACGATATCGTGGAGATCGAAGATGAGATAGATCCGCACTTAGAAGCCGCGGCTATCGTTAGGAGGGTCAGCGAGACGGACAATCTAGCGCCTCTATTCAACAATGTCAAAGGATCCAAACGAAACCTATGGAGGATTTTTGGCAACTCCGCCTGCCTACGCTCGGACAAACCAGGCGAAGAGTCGGGAAAATACGGTCGAGTGGCAATCAGTCTCGGTCTTGGACCCAAAGCGACGTGGAAAGAGCTGACCGAAAAGACCGTCGCAGCCGGGGAAAAAAATCTGCTGGAACCCGTAGTTCTACCCACCGGTCCCTGCAAAGAGAACTCCATCAGCGCGGAAGAAATCAATCTCCACGAACTTCCAGTCCCTCAGCTCCACGCCGGAGACGGAGGGAGATACATGCAGACTTACGGTATCCACGTCCTCCAGACTCCAGACAAGCGATGGACGAATTGGTCGATCTTCCGCGGTATGGTTCACGATCGCAACCATCTTTGCTGTCTCGTCGGGCCTAGTCAGCACAACTCGATGGTCCGAGACGAGTGGCGAGCCGCCGGTGCAAAGGAGATACCATGGGCATTGGCTCTGGGAGTCCCGCCCGCCGCGAACCTCGTCGCCGCTCTACCCCTTCCAAAAAACGTTTCGGAGGGGGAATATGTCGGTGCTCTAGTAGGGGAACCTCTGGAGCTTGTCAAGTGTGACAGCAACGACCTCCTTGTGCCTGCCACGAGCGAAATCGTACTCGAAGGCGCTTTTCTGTTCGAAGAGTTTGGAATGGAGGGACCATTCGGAGACTTTCTAGGTATGACCTTTGACGGTGATGCTCATGAACAGCCGTTGTTCCGCGTCGACAAGATCACCTATCGTGACGATGCTATCTTGCCAATTTCCGTTCCGGGACGGATCACGGATGAGTCGGTATGTACTTGAGAATTCGAATGCTGCAGAACTGTGCGGTGACGGCTGACCAGTGTGATCACTCTAGCACGTCACTGCTGCACTGGCTGCGGGCGAAGTCCTCTCTCTCTGCAGAGATCTTGATCTGCCCATCAAAGAGGCCTGTGCGTCACTGGAATCCATGGGGACGTGGCTTGCCCTCCAGATTGATACGGAAAAACTCCGAGCTCTGAATACCAACCCCAAGCACTTCGTGGATAAGCTGGGTCACATCCTCTTCAACCACAAAAGCTGCATGCTGGTCAACAGGATCATCTTAGTCGGCGATCATGTCAACGTGTATGACTTCAAGGACGTTGTGTGGGCCTTTGTGACGAGATGTCGACCAGGCCTGGACGAGCATGTCTTTGAAGATGTTCCAGGGTTTCCGATGACACCATACATGTCTCACGGCGGCGGTGAAGATTTTAGGCGAGGCGGGAAAGCGATATACGACGCACTCATGCCTGCAGAGTACACTACTGGATGTCACTTCCAGGAAGTATCGTTCGAAAAGTCGTATCCTGAGTCTGTCCGGGAAAAGATCGAGAGTAATTGGCTACGATGGGGGTTCAACCCAACACAGTGTCGATAGCAGATTCCAACATACGAGACGTGCGCTCACACCTCATTCAGTTTCTTTCAGCTTTATATCCCCGGTGGTATGAATAATCGCGGCTCACGCTCCACGCAGAGCTAACGTGAATTTCAAGGTTCAGTCATTGGAAACTGAGAGTAAATACAGTTTTGACCTGATAGTGATACCTAGTTTGTAGCTCCGCGGCACGACTTTAACGTTTGAGGATGAGCTCATTGATGGACAAGAGAACCTCTTCTCCGCCGATAAAGAACAACGAATACCTTGGCCTATCCCTACAAGTGGTCGCAACTAGGACGGATTTTGCCAAAGATATGTGCAAAAATTCTCACGGTCAGATGTAGTGTCGATCTTAGGTATCTCCTGAGACGGGAGTGCGAGGGTCATAAAGAACTTAACCACAGAGTCCAAACTCGCGGGGTAGGGGTACAAGAAGTGAGGCTCGAATAGCCAGCGTGTACTGCAATTCAACTACATTCGTGCAGGGACAAACACTACGAAATACGGAAAATCCATGTCACGACACCCGTTCGTGTATCCTCGTCGTGTGAGGATCGATTCATCGGACTCTAGGTGCGCGTTAAGTCTATCAACGAATTTTCTTCCCAAATTACTAGATCCGTGACTGCTGTCCATCGTTGCGGCATCACTTAGGTTGGAGAGTGACATGCCAGATTGATGATATCGAGAAGGGGAATTCTAGTTTCGTCGAGATACGAGAAACACCATGCACGCATTACCAGGCTACCGATAGTTATTGCTGAATATCGAAAGCCTCAGGAGACTGACGCCAATCCCTGGGCTGCCCATGAGGTTCGTGGCGCTCGTGACGCCCATGACGCTCACGACGCCTTGCTGCGCCCGCCTCGCCCGCTGCGCCCGCCACGCCCGTTACGCCCACTACGCCAACAACAGCAAAACCCTTGACTTTACGGCATGACTCGGGCACGACACACGTATGAAGGCAATCAAAGTAACTATCACAGAGAGGCATTCTCTAGTAGAGAAGAACCTGATCCCTACTTGTTATAGACTTTTTTGACTTAAGCTTTGTTATAATACTACTTTAACAACCTTAATTATATTTTATCTCTTTAGGGCTATAAGTAGCCCGTTTATATCAACCGAGCTTATGGTAGTCCTTACTTATATAGCGCTTTTAGAGGTCTACCCCAAGCTAATTAGTAGTAGCTAGCGCGTACCCGCTATAAATACAAAGTAAGTTATATATATTGGTAAGTTGTGTAAGGCGTACGAAAGCCCTTATAATAATATAGATAAGTAAGACATAAGTAAAGTATATAGTACTTTATAGATTAGACTTAATTGTGAGGATGTAGTGGGTAGGGGTTCTGAGCAGTATCTCTTAGGTAGCTTATCAACGATTGCCTAAGGAGTCTAGGTGGAAGTAGGGGCGGAGGAGAGCCTTCTAAGGCACTGTGTGCCAAGATTCGCATGCAGCAGCCGATCGGTGAAAGCGATACGGTCGAACATCCGAGCGTTCGGAACTCCAAAAGCACCCTTTACAGCGCTCGCAAGTCGCCCACGCGCCATCACACCGGTGATATCCGATGCACTGAAGGAGCTCCTGCTCGAGAATCCTGACAGGCACCTTGATGAACTCGCCGCGTTTCTTCAGGACGAATTCGAACTGGCAGTCTCAAACTCCACGATCAGCCGCGCGTTGTAGGCAGAAGGGTGGTCGAAGAAGACGATACGGCGCAAAGCGAAAGAGCAGAACGCAGATCTGAGGGACCGATACATGCACGAATTGACAGGATTTGCCTCATATCATCTGGTCTACATAGATGAATCTGGCTGTGATAAGAGGGTGGGTTTTCGCAGGACGGGCTGGTCACCTTTCGGGATCACACCAGTACAAACGGAAAAGTTCCACCGGGGCCAGAGACACCATATACTCCCAGCATATACCCAGGATGGCATCCTATTCGCCCGTGTATACCAGGGTTCGACGGACAGTGAAGTGTTTGAGGACTTTCTCGAGGAGCTCTTGCAATGGTGCGGTAGATGGCCGCAGCCCAAGTCCGTGCTCGTGATGGACAATGCATCTTTCCACCGGTCCGACCGAGTGGAGGAGTTGTGCGCTAAGGCAGGCGTAATCCTTATGTACTTGCCGCCCTATTCGCCGGATCTGAACCCCATCGAAGAGTTCTTCGCCGAGCTGAAAACCTTCATCAAAAGAAACTGGGAAATCCATCAGTCACATCCGCGGGACTTCGAGAGCTTTCTAGAGTGGTGTGTCGCAGTCGTAGGTGCGAGAGGAAGCAGTGCACAAGGCCACTTTAGGCATTCGGGCGTGACAATCGAAGAGGTCTAAGTTTACACTAACTGCGGGATGTCAAGCACTTTCGAGAGAGCTTCAATTGACATTGTTACGCTTTGCGAATTACCTATGCTATAACACCTAATAGAAATAAATTGCGCCACGAGACTCATGAGGTTACGGAAATGCTGTCGGATCCCTCTCCTTTGTATCTCTTCGCCCATCCTTCTATGTCGCGTACAAATCTCTTCGCAGTGCCCTTCTTCACACCTTGCTTTTCAAAAAAGTCTGGATCATTTTCTTCATGAATCAAATCTAGATCCAGTGCATGTTCCAAAGCAATCTTTCGCACCTTCTCGAAGTCGTCTTTCAGATTTGTATCATGCACTCGCGACTGATGCCACTGGCTGTATTCGTTGAGCGCTACGTCTCGAAAGCCGGGAAGCTCGAGGTCTCGGGGTAAAGACGTGCGCATGGCTGCAACAATACCGGTTGTTGCCTCAGGCTGTGTGCTCGAGCTTGCTCTAATCGCGCTTGGCAACACGTTGTTGATCGTAATGGGTGGGAAGTCGCCAGTACCACCCGGGGCCGCCTTATATTGTCTCTGGGAACGCTCCTGCTGCTCTGCGTACAATTGCTGGCGTATCATTTCGGGAATATCGTCATGGGATTCCAGGTGTCCGCCTTCTTCGACGTACCTGATCAAACTCTCCATGTGGTGGGTCTTTAGTCGATAATGCTTCTTGCCGTCAGGGTCGCGCCAGCAGTAGGGTCCCAAGCTGCAAGGAGGCCCCGGGCAGCGCATAAGTAGGTAGACGTCACGCCATGCCGACGGCCCCCCGGACGCTTCTTCGGCATTCAGCTGAGCGGCGCGTTCAGCCAGCGTCCGCTGGGTGGCTCAGTCGGCCCGTGGACCATTAGCAGCTGGGACTGCCTGGGTCTCCACGTAATTGAACGAGATGTCAACCCTAAGCCTTTTGCCGACACGTAGAAATTCGCCCCAATTCAGGAGCTGCTTCTCTACAACTGACCAATCTACCTTGAGTTCATCGAATCGTCTAATAAGGTCACGCTCAGTGCGCTCATTTACCGATACCACTAAATTGGTATCGTCGGACGAGATTCGCTTGCGACTTGTCGTCTTCTTGCTAACCAGAGCATCGAGTTTTGGTTTCAGAGACATTGACCAGTAGTGAGCTGGGGCCAGCACAATATCCTGTTCTGTGTCTGTCGCAACCATCCTATTGTTCACCTTCACTTTCCACACAATCGTATATCGTATGCATGTTGGAGGGTCGGCACCGTAGTCCTTCTCTTGATCCCAGGCGTCGGGCTGCAGCAGGCACAGTCTGTCCGCTTTTACAAGGGGCACATCGGGCGAGGCAGGACTATCGGGGAAAGGCGACGAGAGGGGTCTCGGTGCGCCCGGGTCCCCGGCCGTACCTTGCGAATCTTCAGCTCCGGGTGACAGCCACTGGAACCAATTATCCAGGAACGCCGTCTCTTGAGAATAAGCTCCGTCGGCCATGCTCGGTTTCAGCCGGAAGGCGGAGGTTTAGGATGCTGACGAGATCTGCAAGACCCGCAGGATGTGCTAGTTGGCGGAAGGCTATCGACCTCGAATCTGTGGTACGAGGCAACGACGCCAAACCAATGGTTCCTGTGCTACAATTTATTGCAAGCAATGTGTGGTGCAGAGGATGCAGAGGCGCATAGCACATGGTACATGGTCATGTGGTTCTATGTGGTTCTATGTGGTTCTTCGACCTTCTACGAGAAGCCGCCGTGCCCTCTTTGTGCCACATCTCTGTGCCACAACTTGCGAATCTAATCACGTGACGTTGTCAAGCCATGTTGAAAATTTCGCCACAGGAAGCTGCTCCAATTTACGTCTCGTAGCACCTGCCTGAACGATAACTAATATCGATGACACAGCACCGCAAATTTTGTATGCGAGAGGAGAAAAAACACGAGCAGACTACGACGCAGAGCAGTCTTCGACATCAATGTTCTGGGGCCATATAGCTATAAATAGTCCCTCGCGCCATCCTCAGAACTCATCTCCTTGTCGCGAGGCTGCCCCTGCCTGAAGTTTCCATTGGGTGATCTCACTCCAGCACATCAAGAGGCGCCGCAGCCGACTCTCCAACGCAATTCAAAGTGACTCTGAGATCGGGGAATCTATCTCGGAATCGTTCGAAGAGCTCTCGGCAGAAGGGGCAGAATAGAGACTTGCTGACACTAATAACGGGTCGAAGAGAGTAAGTTGGCATGACGCTAAGTAGCTCTCGGCGTTCTCCCCAGTTTGCTGGAGCATAAAGCGAATGACGATTCAGGAGATATGCAAGGAGCTGAGGCTCGACATGAGAAGCTGCTTGTCTGTTCTCCGGTAAGTCGAGCAATGCACGCAACTCCTCCGATTTATCCGTCCAAAAGTTGTTGTCCAGCACGTTCGGCCAACCGGGATGGGAATACCCACTCATTGCGTTAACGGGAGGATAGCTTGGCCCACGATCCAGTGTGGCGAACGCTTTCTGTAACCCATTCTGTCCAAATGGTGGCTGAAGGAGTACCTGTGGTCTATAGACCTCGAGTGTGCCGTCGGCTTTCCTGTTGAAGAAAGCGCGGGCCTGTGGTAGCGATGATATTGCCGAGTCGGAAGGTTTCGATGAGTTCGGTGACGTGAGGCGCTTCAACATCTCCCTAATCTGTTCGCGTCGCCTGCTGGCATCGGGAGCCTCGCGATACATTGCAGAGCGCAACCTCCTTTCTTTCGCATTCCGCTCTGTATCTACCACAAGGTCCAACGCTCGCATCCCATTCCCATCGCGTGCCTCAATATCGATGCTTTGACAAGTTAGATATTGAACTGTCTTCAAGCGGGCCCATAATGCGGCCTCCATAAGCGGAGTCCTGCCGTAATGGTTCGCTCGATCTATCGGGTCTCCGCGGTTCTGAAGCCAGCATAAGGTCTCTAGCCCATCCTCTTCGGTCGCGGCGAGCAGAGTCCCCGAATTGCCCTCTTCGTCAACACTTCCAATGAAATGGTCGGCAGGATACTGGCGAAGGAGCAGCTCAAGCTCTGGTATTTCCCTTAGACAGCAATGGGATATGTACGAATGGTGTCGATAAGTAGGATCCAGATAGAGCTCCTCCATGATTTCTTGGTAGGTTTTGTTCGGTTGCGGTTTCGGGCTTTCTCCGTCGACGCCACTTCCAAGATTCAAGTTCTCTGTAGCACCAGTCAGCGAGCTCGTCTCGCTTGCATTGTCGCTAAGGCTGTGTTGTTCCTGGTATTGTGGCAGTATCGTTCGGCCGTCACGGCAGTCATTGATGGGAATCTCGACCCTGCCTTGACCATGCACAGTCACAAACCCAGAGCCCACCTCATTCACTTCCCAACCATAGCCGCGAGTGGCGAGATCGTGTGATTGAGGAAACACTAGAATGTATTCGCCTCCCAAATTAACGTCGGAGCAATCGCTCCTTCGCCAGTTTCCCAGCAAGCGAAGCGTCCACCCCTCTTGCGTCTGATCGACATTTTCATGCGCTAGAGGTCTAGGCAGCCCGTGCCTATGCGAGTAGAGACAGTATGGACATCGTGCTCTGAGCGTTGAATTGTTCCATTGAAGCACAAGAGCTTTTGGAAGTTCCCGAGTATGGCGGTCCATTCTCGTACCGAGTTCGACTTTTTGAGTACCAGATGAGCTGAATAAGTTATGTACACATTGTGGGCTGAAGAGGGAGCATAGCCTCGACCTCTAAGTCTACCTCAGCGAGCTCTCGTAGTGAAGCGGACTTTTCTTCAAAAAAAAAATTCAACTCTGATCAAGCGGAGCCAACACTCGTACAGTTCCGCACTATTTGAGCCTACGACTCAACGTGACTAAGTCAGCGCTCATTAACTTAGTGACCTTACAGCCGCATGGGTGAAGTCGTCGGTCGCTCCGTCCCGCGCCTAAATCACCCCGCTTTGCAAGTTCATCGAAGAGTGTTGGGGGAAGCCCGGCTTGCAAACTACTGTACATTCCAATCATCTCTTTTGCCCGCTCAGGTTGACTGGTGGTGCACGTCGTACTTGGTCATGATCGGGCGCCACTGTGGAGGTGTCACAGGCTATGTCATCATCGGTAGAACCAGGACTAAAATTAGCCTGGATATTGTTGCGTATCCAGATTACGTGATGGGAAGTTGCTGGCTCTGGACCTGTGCGATGATTAGGGGCTTCTTTCTTGAAGCGGTTGAGCATTTAACGGTTCATAAGCACAATCGCGTTCTGCCTCGTACATTGTCACTCATTCTGATCGATCATCTACATCTGTCTGACCGCTTAGCACAATTCACACGTCTGTATCTTGTTACTACGTGCATAGTCTCGTGTAAACACTATGCCTCCAGGAGTGCGCTTCAACCATGACCCGGTGCAGTCAGTGTCAAGACTGCTGAGCAGTAAAGAGGAACGATATCTTCAAGGCTTTGAGGAACACGTAGAAGAGAGTCGTACTTGCGATCAGCGTCTGGAAGCGCGTGCTTTTGTAGACTGTTGTGACTACTGTCATGATTTTATCATCTACCTTACATATCGTCTCGAGCATCGAAAGGGCCAGTACATAGATCGGAAAAGCCACGACTCTCCGTTCACACTCGTGGAGATTCCTCCATGGTATCCTGCGACACGTCGAATACTGGGGTCCATCACAGAGTCCGCCCGTCTTAGACTGCGCGTCAATTATAAAAGGAAGCATGGGATCACCAGTAACAGATCCCGACAAAGGTTAGGGGACCATGCAGATAACATACCGAGAGTCAACAGGGAAAACTTTTCAAAATCATCAACAAGGCATTGCTCAAATAACCGCGTAAAAGCGGAATGTGCTGATAGAAGCGAGACTTCATCTTACGTCCGTAGAGTCGTGATCTTGCAAGGACGGACTCATAGTGAGAGCTCTTACAAAACCGTAAAGACCGGTCATCGGTGGTGAGAAACGAGTGCTCAGCAGCAGACTCGTCCCAACTCGCATCAAAAGATGAACGCCATATGATCTCTGAACAAGACATCGACCATGTGAAGAATACTTGTACAGTGCTGATGGCTGAGAATAATGGAGAGAGGGAAATTCCGCTCTCGGACGAGGTGCGAGAGTGGTATCCTACGTCCCAAGTGTGTGAATTCCTTCAGTTCCTAGCTTGCGGTAACACGAAGGCCTTCCTCGCAGACGACTTTTCCACTACCCTCATCGTAGAAAGGGGTGTTGAACGGGACGTACACCTGTCAGCAAAGTGCCAATGATAGCACCAGTGCCGGCGCCAACGACCAGATTGCCATGAGCTCCGAGTACGACGGCGAAGAAGCCCTCACGGCTGCTGGAATGGAAGGCAACGTGGAGACGATGCGACGGGTACTAAGTCAAAATGATGACAACCTCCATGAGGTGTCGATTGTAACGCTCTGGATGAGGCACCGCAGTCTGCGTTTCGAGAAGCAAAGGTCAGCGTCACTCGAACGCTGATTCACGACGGCGCCAATGCCAATGCTCTTACCAGAACACAGTGGTTGGTGGCGCGGATATTGCGCAGATGCTACTGAAAATAATGCTAAAGTCGATGCTGTGAGCCATCCTTGCATAGGAGGCGCTCTGCAAGTGGCTGCATTTTACGGTCGCATCGAAGTTGTAGAGGCGTTGTCAGACCAAGGCGTTGCCCCCAATGCCCAGGGACGCAAGCCATCTAGTCCTGTCCTACAATTAACAAGGCTTGCTCATAACCAGATTATGTATCTGCGTTTCACCACGAAAACCTTAGGTGCCGAGTGCGATTTTCGATCCGGTAGGTGTAGGCAGGATTTTGATTTTCTTGATAGAGTTTAGATCGCTTGCTTATGCGTGTCCATGGCTGCTTCGTGCCCTTGCCATCTTGCTGGACACCAATCCTTTTCCGCAGCTAGACAAAGACCATGACAGGCGTAGCGAAGGCTCAACAAGGGCTTTCCCTGAGGATCACGGTCACCCAAGCGCCCGCACAAGATGGGAGCTCACGGTTATGTTTCGATAGACAATAAAGAATAGTGGCTTAGCCAACCGAGGCTGATACGTGATTATTCTGTTCGAGGGTGTGCGTGAACATGTCTGCGCCATGTGGTACGTGTTTTCGAACACCGCACTGCACGAATCGATGGATAGCGCAAAACATCACAGAGTCGACGCTGCTGTACAGGAGACTGCAGTATCGGCTTCGCTGCAAACATTCTCTCCGATAACCAGTACTGCTTGTTGTCATGCGTCGGGAAATACGACCGTGACACCTTATTGGCTCTGCTCCAACTTCACAAGAGTATCAGTGTCAAGCCGAATGTGCAAAGTAACGTTACTGTAGTAGAGACAATGAATGAAGCGATCTTTCGATAGCCTGCGCAGTCCACTCCTCCAGGTCAGTATCGCCGAGATGTTACGTGGAGCCACATCCGTGTGTCCCCGGCACGTTGATTTGTTGCCTTCCGCAGCCTCTAAAAATTCAGCTTATTGGACCTCTGTTCCCGCAGTGTGATGAGCCGGATTTCAAGCGACGTAGCTATCAGCCCTGGTAGCCGTTTTCGCATTAGCCAACAGGAATGGTCGGTAGCCTCCTATCTTAGCAGGCAGAGTTGTAAGATAAAGACGAAGACAGTAGTCAGTAGTAAACATGGACTGGACGAGAGCCCGATAGGTCAACCCAGGGAAGCGAGTCTAGGCAGCCGGATCTCCAAATCGCTTAGTATCATGCTAGAGATTGCGAAGGCTTTAGTTTTGGAACGATGAAACACTGGCTGATTGACACGTAGCCGGAGCGCTTAATCCCACGAGCTCGACCGTCTGTTCCTACATGCGTAACGCCACCAACGTGTTGCCGGACTGCGTTCCATACCTTAGCGGAATCCAAGCTCGTCGGTCATGAATGATCGTCCAATAGAGGGTAGAAGTCTGGGTGAAGCAGCTGCCATGCGCTGTAGCCCTTTCCTGTCATGCTACTGCACTCTTGTCGAACTCATTATTTGTAGAGGTTTTCTGATCTCCTGACTCCAAACAGAACTCCTCAGTGCTTCGACACTGCCATGTTGAGAACAAAACCCGATTTGTGCATTGTACGGAACGTTTCATGTGACGACCGTCACTTAAACTGGAGTTACAGCGATCTGGTAGTTGACTACATAACTTAGTAGGAATCTGAGCGACCCGAGGCAGGGAGGCCTCCGCTGTGCGTTGCTAAGCCCCCTCAACCGGCTTGGCTTGCGGTGCCTTCGTGTCATGAATTTGACTGCATCGAAAGTCTAGGCAGCTCGAGGCCTAAAATTGCCCGGCATACGAGTGATTGGCGAAATGGTAGCCGCGGCAGGATAGAATCCCGGTCAAGGGGGGCACCCTTCAAGCACCCATTGTGACAACCTCGACAATTCACTCTTCCAACTTATTTTGACCGACGTGGTACGGGGAGCCACATCCCTGTCTCCCCGGCCCATCGGCCTGAGGCCTTCTGCAGCCTCCGGGGACTCATCCCACTGGCTATTGATCCTTTCGGGTAGCTGTTGTTCTCGAGTAGCACTGAATGGATTAGCGGAAACACATCGTTTCTTTTTGGTATCAGACGTCCGGATCGAGCGAGGCGATAGTGTTGCAGTCCCTGGAATTGCAATCGTTCCCAGAAGATCTTCCTCCAAACTCCAAAGTAGATCCGCTGGAATACCCACAGTAGACCAATACCTGAGTGTGGTATCAACCAAAGTGGACTCTTGTCCAAGATCCCCGCGGACGTCGACTCGCTGTATGAGACTAGTGGTTGCATGGTATCAGTGCACAAGATGGAAGGGCCTGGACGGTGCTTTTGTTCGCCTCTTCCGAGCCCGAAATTGCACACTCAATACGTGTGATTGGAACCGCAGTCGCCCTCTCCCTCTGACGCTCGGTTGCCTCGGTAAGGCACATCCAACTCTCTAGTATAGTCCACGCGACTCGTACTGTATCCGAACGCTGGCCTGTGACGCGCCGAATGCGACAAGGATGGCTCATGTTGTTAGAATGAATTCATGATCTTGGGTGTTCAGTGTCCAAGGATAGACGCATCACAGTGTTACATGGGGATGGGTATGTGCCTCCCCATGCAGCGGTGTATAAAGCCTCTTAATCTCGTTACAGAATTCTATTGTCCCATCTTCACCATGCCTTGTTCCTTCACAGTTGCACTCAGACTCATTTGAATCATGAATATCTTCCAGCAAGACTTACTTGCATCGGCCATAAAGCCCAACATCGCCGGGTTTTCTACGGACTGGTCTGACCGCTTGCCAGATCTCCCCAAACTCAAGAGTGATGTTTTGGCCGGATCCACCATGGAAAATCTGTTCCACGATCACGGAGTTGAAGAAATTCCTTGCTTGCAGTTGCCCCACGAGCATGATAGCCCGTACGTTGGAGAGAAGTTGATAAACATCCAAGGCACGTCAAACCCCTTGGATTCTGGAATCGGGGCGAATCCTTCCATCTGGCGCATCGACCCTGGTACCCAACAGCTTGTCTCTTTGGAAAACCCCTTGGATGCAGGAGAAGTCTCGTGGGATGTCCTCAAAATGCAACGGCTCCTTGAGGATCTCCACAACAACATCGTCAAAGAAGGGGTGGCAGGTAGTTTCCGCGTTTGCCTTACCCAGGGCGCGGCTACACCGGTCGCTTCGAGCTCAGTGTCCGTCGAGGTAATGTCGATTTGACACTAGAAAAGGTAAATTGACAAATACTTACACTTGGTACATGATAGGATAACTTATCGTTCTATAGGCTGGAGTTCTTCCATCACCTAGCACGAGGGAGGCTGCTTGGCATTACACCGACGACTTCATGAAACGTGGGTGCATGTGAAATCGTTTCAACACCTCAGACCACAGTCACCCTCATGGTATCACTCAATTTACGAGGGACGGTTCTAAGCTGTGCACTCACAAGTGCTACCGACGCGGAATGGAATGACGGAATAGGAAAGCCAGTGAACTGATTGGGATGGTTGTCGAGTAGTGGTGGTTGTGTCGAGGTTTGTGCAGCGATTATGTTTCTCAAGTAACGTCAGTTGTTATCGTATGTTCATCACGTTTCCAAAAGAAACAAGAACCTTTCCGGCATCAATGCTGAGGATGGCGTTTGCTTTCAGTTATAAATCGCTTCAGCCTCCAATTTAAACCGAAGGGTGCCACCCATACTTTGTCATGGGCTTGTGCCCGTCTATGCGATTGGAAGCAGTAACTTACACCACCAGTATCTACTTGGGTCGTCTGCAACGGATCGTGAGGTCCAGCAACCGTCTTCACCACGTCTTTCCGTCTTGTCCTCTGCTTTTGTCGTACTCTCACCTCTTCGTACTTCATCCTGCTACACGGCTTGGATTCGAACACTGATGCAAAATGCCTGGCTTCATAGATTCCGAGGATATAATCGTTTCACTCTGGACCGTGGCGAATATCCGCCTACCTTCCGGGCGACGCCGATTCTAATAGACCTACTCCAAATTGTTCGATGCTAGGAAGAGCCTGGAGAAACTAACGTGAAGCCAGGCAGTAGCGTGTTTGATCCGTGGACTATGGGAACTTAGGGTTAGCGTGTGAGTCTGTCACTTCATCCACATAAATACCTTCAATTGTCAGATCTTACAGCGCTTGGAAGAATGACGCCCAGAGTCAGAATCAGAATCCGAGCTGAAGAATTCAACCAGCAGCTGCTGGCCAATACATGTGTTTGAAAGACTGTGAATTAAATGGATGCACAAAGCTCCACCGCGAGGTGACTATTGAAAACAAACAGGAACTGCAAGCTATACTTGGTCTCAAGCGAACCCTGCATTGCACTATGCTGCTCTTTTTAACTACATCCACGAGCGGTTCAGAAACTAAGTTCTTCAAGCTTTCCGAGGACTTGACGGATACCAATCTCTTCTCCCTTCAATCTCGTGAGCTCAGCCTTACTTCGCTCTATCCTAACCATGGTGTCTCCCTGCGTGCTTATGTTCGTTTCCAAACGCTGCTCCACGTGTTTAGAGAGTCGTTTAGCAAAGCTCATGTTGCCACTATCTTTTTCTCTAGCTTTATGCTTCGAGTCTGGCCCAGATTCACTTTCAAACCCGAACTCTGGAGTGTTCAAACTAAAGAATGTTGCATGACGGTTGGAACTTGGAAAAATTTCTAGTGATGGTTGCCTCGAGCTGTTGAGTTCTCAATGACCACTCCAGTGGGAGAGAGCGATCTCAACGAGGAGATGTCGAAACTAGGCGGAGTGGGATTGTTTCCGGAAGGGACTACGTCGCTATCCAGACACCCTTGGGAGTCAGGGATAACAGAACCCGAAACGTGCCCTGTACTGTAGCTATAACGATAGATTTAATTTAGCTAGTAAGACTTCCGTTATACTTGTACAGTAACTATAGTGATATGTATTTAAGTTAACTTATGCACTTAAGTTAGTACCTATAAACCCTAGCTAATACCCCGAATAAGGAATAGAGCTAAGATAGTATAGTTATAGGTTCTAATATCATAGTAGACTAGAGCTTAAGTATACGTAGCTAAAGTACGCTTACCACATCGTCTTACCTAGGTCGTGCGTATGAACCTTTCTAATATAGCCCAGATGAGTGTATCGGTAATTTCGTAGTCTATGTGCCGTCCTTCGCCGTCCCGAAACTCTCGCAACGATATCGACGTCAATAGCGAAGCACTAAAACTCCCGCTCCCCCCGGAATTTATTCGTCAAGCTTCTCTACAGGTAAGCACTTCGTGCGTGAGGAGGGAAAAAGGACAATTTAGTTGCCTTCTTCTAGGTATTCTCTGCGCCAGCGTAAGTAAGGCGACAAGGGCGAAAGACGACTCTTGATAAAACACCAAGGCTAGAGATCGTGAAGACCGTGGCTCAAAGACGGCATGGTCATACATCTGCTTTGCGTTCCTCCAGGGTTTTTTGGCATCCAACAGTATGTCTTGCTGGGGTCGAAGGGAACGTGTCTTCACTACTATTCTAACAACCTCGAAAACTCTACCAACTTTGTTTCCGCGGCGCTATCAAGGAATGAGAAGGGAATAGGTGTAGCTTCAGGGAAGCCGAAAAGTCGCTCAGGTACGTCTGAGCCAAAGAACGAGCCAGCCGAGGGCGCGATAGCCAAAGATGATGCATATCATGATGCTGACCCATCTACCATTGTCCCCGACGCTGTAACCGTAGTTATTTAGCACGGCGGAGCCCGCGATGAGGCACTGATCTGCCAGCTCGCTCTCGTACATGCAGCTGCAGCTGTCACCGGGGTTGTTGGGGGGCGCGCACGTGAAACTACGCGAGCCGAATTCGTTCACCATCATGCCCTGGAAGACGTAGGACTGGTAGTCAATGTAGTGGAACACATAGCGCCAGAAGGGGTTGAGGGTCTGTGGCGGTACGAGGAAACCTCCGGTACACATCCAAAGGCCGTTGGCGAAGGCGGTGGCGGCCAGGGCAACGACGAATATGGGCACAATCGAGCTGACCAGAACGACCAGGGACTCGGCGGCGAGCAGGTCGAGGAAGAGCCACATGACCCAGGTGAAGAATGCCTGCGCCGTGGGCTGGAAGTTGGACAACCAGTAGGCGACGACCGAGAACAAGACAGCGATGAGAAAGAGATAGGGAACGCCGATGATGAAATTGGCGATCAAGAACGAGGACGGGCCGTAGAGGCCGTTGGCGCGCTCCTTCATGAAGAGAGTGCGGTCTTCAAGAAACGAAGGAATGTAGGCAACGGCCATAAACGACATGAACGCGCCCCCGAAGAAGATGGCGTTGGTGAAGGACTGGATGTTGCCCTGAGTCGGACTCAAGCGCAGCCAAACAGTACTCATCATGATCGCTAGACCCATGTACATCGCGATCCGTATGCCATACGCGATGACGTCGCGGTAGGACTTGATGAAGGAGCGGTGGATGAGCGCGGCAAGGATAGCAAAGACACCGGCAATCTCCTCTTTGAAGAATCCATGCTCGAGCACGTTGTCCGAGGAGTTGCGGGCCATCTCATCCGTCAACTCGGTGACAGTGTCGCGAGCGATTCGAGCCTTGTTCCATGAGGAGTGCACCATGTTCAGCTGTTGGCCAACTTCGCTCCTGTCGCGGGCAAAATCGGTGTTGACGAAGTCGATGATGAATTCTGCCGGGTTCATGTAGAGAGGGATGGGAAAGCCACAGGAGTCGAAGTGCGACTGCACTTCAGAGACAGGACCGCTGTACGCAGTGTAACCCTGACACAGTAGAAGCAGCATGTCGAACATGGCGAATGTGGAGGTTGAAGGCTGATGAATGGAGGCGATGACGATCAAGTTGTGCTTTTTCGCAACGTCCCTGACGAAGGAGATAACCTCGAAGGAGGCGGCGGAGTCGAGACCAGACGTGGGCTCGTCGAGGAAGAGGAGCTTGGGGCTTGTAATCAACTGTGCGGCGACGCTGACACGGCGCTTCTGACCACCAGAGATCCCCTTTCTGATCGGTGTGCCGATGAGGTCCTCGGCCTGACCTCGTAGACCGAAAGCGGTGAGGAGCGATGTAATGCGCCGGATGCGCTCGGTCTTGCTGATACGTTTGGGCAGAGAGAGACGGGCGGCGAAGTTCAAGGTCTCACGAACGGTAAGCGAGCCGAGGAGCGCGTCTTCTTGCTCGACGTAGGCGGAAATACGCCGGAATATCTTTGGGTCTGCAGGCGAGCCGTTCACGTAGACAGCACCCTTGACGGATGCGTCTAACAACGCAGTACGGTGCGCGAGGACGGACAAGAGAGTTGACTTGCCGGAACCGCTGAAGCGAGGGTCAGTCAGCACTATTGCGGTCCATAAGTGGTGTGAGCGACGATGTGCGACTCACGAAGGTCCCATGAGGGCCAACAGTTCACCAGACTTGACGATGCCGTTGACATCGCTGAGGATAGTCTTTGGCTGTTGCGAGTGGCGATCCTTAACTGTGACAGTGACACCCTTCCAGCCGAAGCTCCGGACATTTTTGTTCGTCAGCTTAGCGTAGTCGCCACCGCCTGCTGCGTTTTCAATATCAAGCATCCTGGTATAGCTATTTTGTGATGTCGCAGCAAGGCCAAGCCGCCTTCCAGATGACTCAGTATGGGTCTTGGAATGAGTAACTGGTGGTGTTAGACCAACGATGCAGTCCGTTCACCTCTGATCCGCTTGCACGGACCGGGGATTTCGAAGCTATCACAGAACCAGTTAATTTCTCAACGCAATGACTTTCGTAAGCTTGATATGGAGACTCACTCAAGACCGATGTTCGTCCATCCGAGGTGAACGCAAATCACGGCACGTCGGCGTTGACAATCACTTTCAACCAAATCTTTAGTCTCCCGGAAACACGAGAGGTGGGTTGAAAGAAGGAGTGAGATTTTGACAGATGATACGACGCGGATTAGCGGTCTAAAGCTATTGTATGTAGAATGTTCTCAAAGTAGGGTGTGCCGTAGTCCAAGATGAACGCTTTCCAGGTGCGCTCGCTTTGCTCGGCCGACGGAAAACCACATGTCCCGCATTGACCATCACTAGGTGTCTAACATGATTCCCGGGAGACAAGGCTTGGTGTGAAGGGGGCTGGGCTTGATGCTTCCTGGATGAGGTCGAACAAAGTGTCGAACATGTGTAAGCGTGCTGCCAAGTGGTCAAAATGGCCAGCAAAGTGCCGCTCTCTATGGAAATCCACCCAAGATTCTACTGGAGCCTGTATCTTCGATGAGAAAACGAGGTACACAACCTGGCGACTACACTGCAATTTCTCCACGAGCACTGGCTCTCGCAGCTCTATTGGCAGGTTGTTACCATTCAGGGCAGATTGCGGGCGTGTGGACGACAAAGAATGCTCCGGAATCTCTTAATTTGCTTGTCGATCCAGACTTCAACGAGTCAAGCTTGACGAGCTAGGACATGGTCCACAACAGTCTCTGGTATCTACTGTAGCGACTTGAGGTGGACTGATTATCAGATTATCCACGTGACTTTCTATGCAATGTTGGATATCGAGAACACGAGAATGGGAAAAATGATGTTTATTTGTTCGACTTAACCTGCATCCAGGCGTCGCGAAAACATTGGCGTGCCGAAAGCCACCTACTTGAGATTAGCTATAACTTCCCACGCCTCGCTCCGCACTACACATACTTCTCCAAACATCCTTTCTAGCGCTATAAGTCTCCCATATATGTTTTACAGCTTCATTGCTAGCGGCGAAGGGCGATCTTGGCGGTCCGAAAGGTCGTGGCGCAACGGTGAATTCTCTTCGCTTTTCAGCAAAAGTAGCTATAACATGTCACGAGTAGCTGCGACTGATCTGGAACATACCTATGATATTCTATGGTGTCGACCCTAAGCAACGACCTATTTTTCAAATCACTCCATGCTGTATGAGATGATGTTGCAGGGGTGCAAAGTGGGCTGACTTGAGTATACCGGGCGAAATCGCGGGGATGATATAATCAGAAGGTGGAGAACAGCTGGCGGCATAAACAACATACTACCGGTATGGCCAGTCGATAAGCAGCAGACCCTCGTTGCGGGCCGTGAAGTAGCCGCGTCCGTGATTAGGATATGCGGGGTGCATCACGGCTGGTCCCGTCCTGATCATAGATCTTAACGCCTCAGAACGATGGGCCAGCCGGCTCTCAGGGTCAACTGCGTTCCCCGGACCTGGACCCTCCTCGGGCGCATCGTCTTTTTACTTCCCCGCCCTCCAAATGTTGCTCACTTTCTGAACATCTCCGGAACAAACGCAGTCAGCACTCTAATCGTCCGCCGTGCCGGAAGTGATCTGCAGCACTGTATTTTTTCGTCTATATTATTCAGGATGTCTGTAGCATCACGAAAGTCTCGTAAAGCCACTGCAAGGAGCGAGCACAAAACGGCCCCACTTCCTCTTCCCCCTTCCACCCAGTGGCATCGCGATCACGGACGACAGACACGACAAGACAAGGCGATCAAGCAGCAACTGCTCACCCCACATGAGGAACAGGCCATTGTAGACTTTGTCCTCCGAGCGGATCGTAATGGGTACCCTGCAAGAGTCAAGGATCTGCGCCGTTATGCGGCGATCCTTCTCCGAAGACGTGCTCCACAACGTGAAGGCAGAACCTCGTCTGAGGTACCTGCACATAGCCAGACTCCAAACAAGGACTGGCCGCAAGCAGTCTGTAAGCGTCATCCCGAACTGAAGGTTGCGCGTCTCAGGGCATTGGATTGGAGAAGACACGAGAAGAACATCTATGCGAAAGTCGTAAAGTGGTTCGACCTTATGCGTGTGCAACTAGAAGAGACCGGGGTGATGCAGGAGAATGTGTACAACATGGACGAGACTGGTGTGATGCTTAGTGTACTCGGATCTTCAAAGTACCTTGTGAGTGCCGAGATGCAGAAGACCCACAGAGGAGCCGGCTCGAAGAGGACGTTGATTACGGCAGTCGAGTGCATCTCTGCTGACGGTAGGAGCTTGCCGCCTCTTATCATATTCCCCGGGGTCGATCTCCGGAGCAATTGGGTTTGTCATGACGCTCCGGATTGGCATTTTGCCTGCAGCAACAAGGGATATATGACCTCAGCCATCAACCTGGAATGGATGCAGAAAGTATTCGAACCCTCCACAAAGGAGCGCGCGAATGGCCGGCCACGGATCTTGATCAACGACGGTTTCGGAACGCATGAATCCCTCGACGTGCTTACGTTCTGCTTTGAGAACAACATCATTATGTGTCGCCTTCCGTCGCATACGTCTCACAAACTTCAGCCTTGTGATGTAAGTGTGTTTAGTCCCCTGAAGACCGCCTACCGTGAACAAGTAGAGCACCTCGAAAGTCGTGGTGCAAACGCAGTGAACAAGGAGCATTTTGTCCTCTTGTATCGTCGAGCTCGCGAAGCAGCTTTGACGGCCCGTAATATCCGATCCGGCTGGTCGAAAGCCGGCCTTTTCCCTTTCCACCCGAGCCGCGTTCTAGACGGGATGTCAGTACCAATTGAAGGACCTTTCGCGGAGCCGCCCCCACACGGTGTCACACTGGCACAAGGACCGTTGAGCTACCAGACTCTAACGACACCCACAACGACGGAGGGTGTACAAAACCTCTTTCGTATGCTTGAGGCAAAGTTAGACGCAGAAAGTGCGGCCGGCGATCCTTACCTCCAGAAATTATTGCACGCGACAGAGAAGGCATTTGCAGACCGGTCGCTTTTACACGACGAGAACGAGAGCTTGCTGAAGCAGAACGATGAGAAGAGAGTGCGACAAAACGCGAAGAGCACCGTGATCAGCCAAGGAGATGCGAGGATCATGTCATATGCTGATATCGTTGAAGCACAGCAGAGACGAACAGCGAAAGCTGATGCAAAGAAAGCCAAGCTGCCGGCGAAGCGCAAGAAAAAGGCTATCCCCAAGATTTCAGTACAAGAGATCCAGACACAGCCAGTAGAAGCTCCGTTACCACCGTGCCCGGGGAGAGCACCTGTTGCGCAGATGTGGTAACTTTGGAAGAGATGCGGTTTGGTTTCTGCTTTTGTTTGTTCCTTACGCCATAGACGCGGGAGGCTCCTGTCATGTGAGTATCTGTATTCTCATTGCCTAGACTCGGCAGACAACGTGTATGTTATGATACAGTACTGTACAACATACACCTGCTTTCATCGCTTCTTTGTGTGTTCCTTCTGCAACTGTGTACAGAACATGACAACGACGAACTGGCCTTTCATGGCTCTTTCACCGATCGACAGGCCGCGCGCTGTGCAAACATGCATGATGTTAATTGTGCTATAGGCCAGATTACAACCTCTCAGAATGCTTATACATTCAACTATGTGGGTCACGTGCATGCACTTCATGTAATATACCCCGCCATTGAGAGGGAGCCGACCTTTACTTCTGCGCTCCAGCCTCCTACCAGCACTGAATGCTTATGCTACATCATATTACAGGACTATCCGGCCTTCAAAAACCTTCGACCCTATCATAAGCAACTGGAGTGCAACAAGAGTGCTGCATACTGTCGAAAAGCCTATTGAGGCGGCTAAGAGCGTGGACAAAAAGGTGGACGAAAAGTGAAAGGGAACAAACGTGATGGTGCGTCTAAGTGTTCTGAACGAGATGGTGCAACAAGATGAAGGAAGGACTACTAACGCCGGCGTGCTTGGTGGTGTAGGTTGTAAGTTACGGCACCTACAACACACGAGATGCGACGAGCGCTGACGCCGGCGTGCTTGGTGGTGTAGCTTGTAAGTTGCAGCACCTACAACACACGAGATGCGACGAGCGCTGACGCCGGCGTGCTTGGTGGTGTAGACAGTAAGTTGCGGCACCTAACACATGAGATGCGACGAGTAC
>Ga0265798_10001601_pt1 | contig 34968 bp, 25 predicted proteins | sample P3T30metagenome_FD_192430 | JGI IMG/M metagenome (GOLD analysis project Ga0265798, IMG submission 192430) | Plant litter microbial communities from East Loma Ridge, Irvine, California - P3 T30 | ecosystem: Environmental > Terrestrial > Plant litter > Unclassified | place: USA: California...
GGCCCGAGCCCCCCCCCCCCCCCCCACACACACACATTTTTAAATTAAGCGCTCTAAATATAGATGTTTACCCTTGAGATGTTTATATGAGTCAACACGCGTAAACAGAGAATCTACTAACATCTGGCAAATTACACGATCACACTACTTTTGCTTTCTAAATTAAAGGCGTGATCTACTTATTAGAAGAGGTAGCTGGAACCTTATTTAATCAGATTGTCGCAGCTATTGTAGGACCCACCAGTTACCGATAGCTCAGGCTTACCCGATCTTCGATATTGAATCCCATAGCTTTTATCCGCAATAATTTAATGAAAATTTAAATTGTTAAAAGAAATTTAAAATTTTATATTTACCCATATTTGTATACTAACTGTAATAAACGGAGATGGAGCTGATACACAAATTATATGGATACAAGCATATTTCGTTCGATTTATGGCTAACGCTAATTAAATCTCATTCTGAATATAAAGTAAAAAGGAACTTATTGTTTAAAGAGTTCTTCTCGATAGATAAGTCTATTGAAGATGTTGCAGCTGTTATTCGCAAATTTGATCTCCTTACAAACACCATTAATGAAAAAGTAACCAGGAATTTTGATACTTTCGAAATTTACTATCTCATACTGGACGGTCTGGATTGCCCCATTGATAAGTATACCAGGCAACACATGGAGGAATTTTACCTTATTACAGAAGAACTTCTAATGCAGAATAAGCCGGTATTACTGGATAATGGCCTGCCGGATTTGATTAGAAAGCTGCATCAGGAAGGCATAACCATGAATATTTTGAGCAATACTGCTTTTATAAAAGGGAGTTCTCTACGCAAGGTACTGGCTCATTATGGCTTAGATAAATACTTTGCTTTTCAGGCTTATTCTGACGAGACCGGCTTTTCCAAACCGGGAGCGGAAATGTATCGTTATGCCTACGATAAAATTTCAGCACTACATAATATTGAAAAAAACCAGGTGCTGCACGTGGGCGATAATGTCGTATCAGATTATGATGGCGCTATCGCTTTCGGGTTTGACGCACACTTAATTACACATAAAACAAACAATGAATCTAAGCTACAGCCTGCATAAAATAACCAATAGTAGTAATTGTCCCTTTTCTGAAACCGAGTACAGTATGTTCAAATTTGGCGATAGCGATATGGCACAGAAATTTGCTGGGGAACTGTTTGAGGGTTTTATTGAACAATATAAAGACCTTATATTATCGCATGATGAAATTGTTATATTGCCCAGCCCTTACCATTCTATACCTACGGCATCTAACTATCTTAGCCTTTATTTTAAGACAAAAATTAATGCTTTTCTATTCCAGCATAACAGGAAGGCACTTTCAGAATCTAAAATATATCGAAACCAGACCTATACGACAGATTATGGCAGCCTGGATTACAGTGAGAGGATAAAGCTTATTGAAAACGACACCTATTACATAGACCGCAATTACATTAATGGTAAACTATGCTTGTTTTTAGATGATGTAAAGATTACCGGTAGTCATGAGCACATTGTAAAAAAGATATTAAAGCAGTACGATGTACAGGGAAATTTTGTATTTATGTATTATGCAGAACTAATTAATAAGGACATACACCCTAACATAGAAAATTATTACAACTATTTTTTTGTAAAAGACATACAAAGCCTAAGTACAGTTATAAACGCTGCATCTTTTGTGTTTAATACCAGGACGGTGAAATATATTCTTAAGCTGGAAACAGAAGGGCTTACCGCATTGATGCAAATGATTGCCCCAAAAAAAATAGTGCAGCTGTTTGATCTCGCCGTGAGCAACAATTACCATATTATAGGAGACTATAAAAAAAATATTGACCATATTAACCAACATATAACCAATAAAAAAAATCTAAATTATGGCTATCAATTTACAGAAAGGACAACGTGAAACGCTTAACGCGCCAAAGTTTACTATAGGGCTGGGCTGGGATACTAATACCACATCTACAGGTGCCGCTTTTGACCTTGACGCGTCAGTATTTATAATGGGCGACAATAAAAAAATACTTGCCGACGATTTTTTTGTATTTTACAACAACCTTAAGTCGCCGGATGATGCCGTAGAGCATACAGGAGACAACCTAACCGGAGACGGCGAGGGCGATGATGAACAAATTAATGTAGACCTTTCTAAAATAGATGCGCGCGCTACAGAGATTTGTATTGTAGTTACCATACACGATGCCGATGCCAGAAAACAAAATTTTGGGCAGGTAAGAAATTCATTTGTGCGTATTATAAACTCTGACACCGGTGCAGAAATGGTAAAGTATGAGCTGGAAGAAGATTTCTCTATTGAAACCGCAGTAGAATTTGGAAGGATATATAAAAGGAACAACGAATGGAAGTTTGAAGCTGTAGGCGCTGGCCAACGTGGCGGATTACAGGATTACCTAAACAAATACAACTAACATGGCTATTAATTTAGAAAAAGGACAGCGCATTAATCTTGAAAAAAGTAATGGTACAAAGCTGCAAAATATATGTGTAGGCATCAACTGGGGAGCTATCGAAAAAAAAGGGTTATTTGGCACTAAAAAAGAGCCGGTAGACCTTGATGCAAGCTGCGCCGTATATGACGAAAATAAAAAGCTTATCGATACTGTTAGCTTCCGGCAGTTAAAATCTAATGACGGCGCTATTAAACACAGCGGAGACGACCTTACAGGCGACCTTAATGGCGATGATGGGTTAGATAATGAGGTTATAACCCTCGACTTAGCCAGAATAAACCCTGCTGCAACTTTTGTAGGCTTTTTTATAAACAGCTTTCGCGGACAGGATTTTAAAGACATCCCATTTGCATCCATAAGGATATATGAAGGTACGCCAACGCGTGTAAATGAAGTGTTTGCAAAATATGACATTGCTAACGAAAAAGCTTTTGCAGGTAATGTAACTATGGTATTGGGTGTATTTTATAAGAGAAACGGTGAGTGGAAATTTAATGCCATAGGCACCCCCACGGCCGATAAAAAATTGGAGCAGACTGTAGTTACTATTCAGCAAAACTACCTATAATACTATGGAAAATAATCAAATGCCTTCTATGCCGGCATTGGCGCCTATTGATAAAGAAGGTAATGTAAATCTTGACAACGTACCAGCCGCCGACCTGGCAAAGTACCAGGGCATAAGCAATCAGCTTAGCGAAAAGGACACTAACTCCATCTTAAACTTTGGGGCAGATATACAAAACAATATTGCAAGGCAGAGCGATACATTTTTAAGTAATGTACGCGCCCAGCAGGGTGGCGAAGTGGGAGCCCTTATTAACGACTTGCTGGCAGAACTTAATTATATAGATGTAGATGAGCTCAATAAAAACGCCTTCCAGAGGTTGCTGTCTAATATTCCGCTGTTAAACAAGCTGGTGGTAGATGTAAAAAAGCTTTTCCAGAAATATGATAAAATAACGGCTAATGTTGATAAGATAAGCAACAAGGTAAAGGCCGGCATGATAAATTCTGTAAAAGACAATACATCGCTGCAAACCATGTTCGATGGTAACGTGGGCCTTATTAAAGAGCTGGAAAACTATTTAGTTGCCGGCCAGATGAGATTTAAGGAACTTAACGAGGAACTTGCTGCGATGGAAGTAAATCCTGCTAATTACCAGGATTATGAAATTGCAGATAAACGCACCTTTATAAACAGGCTTGATAAGAGGCTGGCCGATATGAAGGTAGTGCGCTTTATACTGCTTCAGTCTTTAGCGCAAATAAGGGTGGTTCAAAACAATAACACCTCTATTGCAGAGAAAGCCCAGAGCATATTAACCACTACCATGCCCGTATGGAAAAACCAGTTAACGCTGGCAGTGGCGCTGCAAAGGCAAAAACAAAATATTGAGGTGCAACGCAAAGTATCTGAAACCACTAATACCATTTTGCGCAAAAATGCCGAAATGCTGCAGCAAAACAGCATAGAGGTGGCTAAAGAGAACGAGAACACTATTGTGTCTCTTGATACGCTTAAAATGACAACCAAATCGCTTATAGATACCCTTACAGAGGTTAAGCAAATACACGAGCAGGGTACCCGCACGAGACGGGAGCTCGACGCCGGGCTGCAAAGCCTTGAGGCAGAATTAAAAAAAGGCGTGATAAGTTAACGGCACAGGGAGAATAATGTAATGGAGGAAGGACCGGATGAAATATATGCTGAGATAATTAGTGAAAGTGCCAAGAGATTGCGGGTTGTAAAAATGCTTTCTAATTTTTTTAATCATAAAGATCTTTTTGCGGTATACATCCGCACAAAGGTAATACACAACCTTTTTGAGTCAAACAGAGGTTTAGATATCCATAAGCTGGAGCTTTTTCATGTGCAGTATACCAGCAGCCTTACAGATCTTTTCCTGAAGCTTAAAAAAGCAAAAGAACAGCAGTACCTCCTGGTAAATGATGAGATTTACATAAACAACGATCTTATACAAAAACTGGAAAATGAAACGGGTAGCAGCCATTTTACCGATGAAGCAAAAAAACATAGTTATGCCATGAGCGCCAAACTGCGGCAAGTCTATACTATGCTGGATAGTGGCATGCCTCAAACAGGTTTCGGCTGGGGCGATGTTATGATGTTTTCAACCCGTATGGCACAGGAGTTTTACCGTAAAATTACAGACGGGCAGTTTTTACAGCTTACAGATACAGAGGGCAAAAAAACCTACCAGACAGAGTATGCAGTAATAGAAAAAAAATTGCTGGGCAAGCTCAATAAGCTCAACTTCAGGATAAAGTTTACCTGCGGGCTACAGTTTGAACATGAGTATGTAGAGGTTTTCGATTTTGTAGATTCAAACGAGCAGTTTGTGTTTATAAACAGTATTAAGGCCTTTTACCTGCTGGACACCGCGGTAGCAAACGACCTCGATTTATCTAAAAACCAGTCAGGTAAAGCAGCTATAGTAAGTAGCCTCAGGGCAAAAAATGATGTGCTTACAGATAAGTTGGCCACTATAAAAACGTCACTTCCGCGCAATGTAGAAGAAGTTCTTGAGGGGTATCTAACAAAAATATCGGGCGTAGATTTTCTTGATGAACTTCAAAACGTAGATGAGCAAACCAATATATTAAGGGCAATGTTAAACATTAATATCAATTCAAAATAAAATGGCAATAAACTTAGAAAAAGGGCAAAGGCAAAATATAAGCGCACCAAAATTTACCGTGGGTCTTGGCTGGGATGCCAACTCAAGCAGCACCGGCGAAGCGTTTGACCTTGACGCGTCGGTATTTGTGCTTGGTGCAAACGGGAAGTTAATCAGCGACAGCCACCTTATTTTTTATAACAACCTAACCTCGCCGGATGGCGCCGTTGCCCACGCAGGCGATAACCTTACCGGTGCCGGCGATGGCGATGATGAGCAGGTAATTGTAGACCTGTCTAAAATTTCAAACGATGTAAACGAAATATGCTTTGTAGTGACCATACACCAGGCCGAGGCACGCAGGCAAAATTTTGGACAGGTCAGGAACTCATTTATACGCATTGTAGACGGTGCGAACAATACAGAACTGGTAAAATATGAGCTTGATGAAGATTTTTCTATAGAAACGGCAGTAGAATTTGGCAGGCTTTACAAGCGTAATAACGAGTGGAAGTTTGAGGCAGTGGGCTCTGGGCTTAAGGGCGGCATACAGGATTTTCTTAACAAATACAACTAATAACGATAACCAACCAATAAACCAAAAATCATGGCAATTAACTTATCCAAAGGCCAAAAAATTGACCTTAAAAAAAGCACGGGCGAAACGCTAACAAATTTTTGTGTAGGCGTTAACTGGGGCGCTATAGAAAAAAAAGGTGGCTTTTTAGGCTTAGGAAAAAAAGTGCAAAGCATAGACCTTGACCTAAGTTGCATACTAATAGGTGATGACAATACCGTGTGCGATCACCTTTATTCTCCACTTTATAGAATAGAGGTCTTGCAGCAGTTTGGGCTTCCTAAGGGCAAGCTATTAACGGTAGACGGGGCACTTAAGCATACCGGCGATGACCTTCAGGGCGATTCGGGTGGCGATGACGGCCTTGATAACGAAATTATTACAGTAGACCTTACGCGCATAGCGCCTAATGTATCTCAGATATTCTTTTTTCTTAACAATGCAGGCCGCGAAGACTTTTCGCAAATACCTTATTCCAAGATCAGGATGTATGAGGGTACGCCTACCAGGGTAAACTCAGTTTTCGCGTCTTATAATGTATCTGCCGAACCGCAGTACAGCGGCAAGCTTTCTATCATTATGGGCAAGCTGTACAAAAGAAACGGCGAGTGGAAATTTAGCGCAATAGGAGAGCCTACAGAAGATACCTTCCTGGGGCAAACCATTCACCGTATCACAAAGTCTTACCTGTAGTATTGTAAGCTATGAAAATTAAGAATATAGAAGGCCTCACCATTACACAAATTAGTGAGATGGTAAATGATGGCGGTAAATTTGTGATTTTTCCTTATACAATTTCCATAGTTATAATGACCTTTAAAAGGGCATCATCTATCTATTTTATTCCATCGGGCGAAGGTACGCTCAGGCACTCTTACAAGCATATACTAACTAATGGTGTGCTGGGCTGGTGGGGTTTTCCGTGGGGCCCTATCTATACCGTAGGTAGCCTATACCACCACATGATGGGCGGCAAAGATGTAACTTACGAAATTATGAACCAGCTTACCCAGCACGACCCGCAGGTAAATACGTCTACTTACAATATCAACGGTATCATGTCTTCTAATGCCCAGGCACAGCCTCAGCAGAAGGATACGTATAATATACCAAAGTAAACTTTATACTATGAGAAGGTTACCTGTTTATTTTTTACTGGATACCTCCGGCTCTATGTATGGCGAACCAATACAGGCGCTTAATAATGCTTTGGGAGGTATGGTTAATACGTTGCGCAGCGATCCGCAGGCATTAGATTCGTTATGGCTTAGCATCATTACATTCGACCGTGAGGTAAAAGAACTTGTGCCGCTTACCGAGCTTGTGCAGTTTCGTCTGCCCGAAATTACGTGTCCTCAAAGTGGCCCTACTAATACGGGCGCAGCGCTTGCTTTTGTTATGGACAAAGTGAGGCAGGACGTGATTAAAGGGTCTGACACGCAAAAAGGTGACTGGAAGCCGCTGCTTTTTTTATTCACTGATGGTAAGCCCAGCGACATACAGCTTTATCATGAAAAAACAGCCGAAGTTCGCGCCTTTAATTTTGGCGCTGTGGTGGGCTGTGCCGCCGGGCATCTGGCTAATGATGCCTTGCTGAAAGAGCTTACCAATAACGTAGTGCATCTTGACTCAGCCGATAGCCAGACGCTTAAAGCTTTTTTTAAGTGGGTAAGCGAAACCATAGAACAAGGGAATAAAAGCCAGGGGACGGGAGAAGCGCCTAAGCTGCCTCCGCCGCCAGGCGAGATAACAGTAGTTATTTAATGACAATATATTTATGAGAAGGCTACCCATATATTTTCTAATAGACATTTCTGAATCGATGGTGGGCGAGCCCATACAGCAGGTAGAAGAAGGTCTTGCCAGCATTATACAAGCGCTAAAAGCCGATCCCTACGCGCTCGAAACGGTATGGGTATCTATACTTGTTTTTGCTGGCCAGGCTAAAACACTGGTGCCACTGCAGGAAATAGTTAACTTTTACCCTCCGCGTTTCCCTATTGGCAGCGGCACCTCATTAAGCAAAGGGCTGGGCCACCTGATGTATGAACTTCGAAATAATATTGTAAAAACCAGTTATGAACAAAAAGGTGACTGGAAACCTATTATATTTTTGTTTACCGATGGCGTACCCACCGATGATACGACAGCAGCAATAAGCGAATGGAAACGCAACTGGCAGCGGGCGGCAAACCTGATAGCGATATCATTTGGCAATGAAGCTGACACTACGTTGCTTGGCCAGCTTACAGATGAGGTGCATTTGTTTAAAAACACTACGGCGCAATCTTACAAAGAATTTTTCAGGTGGGTTTCGGATTCTATCAAAACCAGCAGCATTAGCGTAGAAAATAATACCGGCGGTTTTGAACTGGCTAAGGCTACCGGAGACAGTATCTCTAAAATAGACCTTAACAAACCGGCCGATAAAAAGCCATTTGTAGATGATAATTATGTAGTGTTAGCGGCAAGATGTCAAAACACAAAGCGTCCATATTTAATGAAATATACACGTAATCTGGCCGAGGACAACTTTGGCGGGATGAACTTGTATACAAAATCGTACAGGCTTACGGGGGCGTTTGCTGTAGACAACTCCTACTTTGAACTGGCCGATGAAACGATTGATAACGTAGTGCACAGCGATGAACTTGTGGGCGCGCCCACCTGCCCCTGCTGCGGCAACCCTTATGGACTGGCGGTGTGCGTATGCAAAAAGATACATTGTTTGGGTGAAGATATGGAAAGTACCTGCCCATGGTGCGGCAATAAAGGCGAATATGGCTCCGGCGGTGCCGGTTTTGATATTACCAGGGCTCAGGGATGATGAATGAAACCGAAAAATACATACGCGCGCTACTGCAGCAACAGGGTATTGCGGTACCTCAAAATTTTGAAACGCTGTTGCGCACATTTGCGCAAACCGAAGATAATATTAACCATGTAAAGAGCATCCGGCTGCTACAGGAAACAATGACAACAAGCTGGCAACTTATAGCACGGCGCGAAGAAATAAATACCATGCAGGTGGCCTTGCCTAACGGCATAGCAGGGAAGCCGTATACCGCCCATTTTAGCTTTACCACTTATGGCCTTGCTGATATTACGGCTTCTAACCTTACGGGGTTTGAAGGCTCGGGCCTGGAATATAACCCCAAAACTAAAATAATACAAGGACTGCCGAAACGCAGCGGTGATATTGTGCTTAACTTCAGCTACAATTTTGAAGGCGAACCCCAGGGTGCCCCTGTCAACACACGCAAAATAACCATTATTATAAACCCTGACCCAAAATCGCTTTGGAAGAACATACCCAGTAATGCAGAAGATGCCTATGCCAAGGCCGACGATGTAGCCGAAACAGCTTCCTTTTTAGGGAAAACTCTGGTTGCAGTTTCTAAACGAGGGCGATCGCATGCAAATAACGGCGGCTTTAGAGATGATGACTATGCATTTGCCAAACTTCCGTCGGGGTGGGGTATTATTGCGATATCTGATGGCGCGGGGTCGGCAAGTTGTTCCCGCAAGGGTTCGCAGTTGGCCTGCAACGCAGTAATTGATTATTTTAGACAAAATTTTACTACCGAAAATACCACATTGCTGGATGCAGCCATTAGCTCCTATCCTGATAATGCGTCAATAAAAAATAAGGTGCAGGATATTGCGCACCCTTATTTATTGGCCGCAGCCAAAAAAGCCTATGCAGATATTGCTGCTTTCGCAACGTCAATAAACACACCCGTTAGCGATTTTCATGCTACTCTGGCCTTTGTGCTTGTAAAGCAGTATGGCGAGGGTTATGCTTTTTTTAGCTTTGGAGTGGGCGATTGCCCTATAGTACTGGCCGATACCTCATTTAAATGGGTTAAGCCACTAAATACACTCGATGTAGGCGAATATGGCGGTGGCACGCGCTTTATAACCATGCCCGAAATTTTTACCAACGCCGCCTTTGAAGGCCGTTTTAACTTTGAATACACGGCAAGTTTTCCGCATTTGGTATTAATGACCGATGGTATTTATGACCCTAAGTTTGAAGTTGAAGCTAACCTTATTAAAACCGAAAAATGGCAGGCTTTTTTTGATGACCTCGCCGGGAATAATCCCGAAGGTATAACTGTTCTGCTCGAAGCCGGAAATGCTACTATAACAGAGAGGCTAAGCGAGTGGATGGATTTCTGGAGCCCGGGCAACCATGATGACAGGACACTACTGCTGATTTTTTAAACGCAACTGATGAATATAATAACAGTACAGTCCGTTAACGGTACCGGCAAAACCTACCAATATAATGATACCGGCGAGCCCATGCGCGGGGGTCTCAAGGATGTATATTTTAGCCCGGATAAGAGTTATGTTGTGGCCCTGTTTAGGGAGGCACTGGACGATAACCAGAAGGAACGGCTAAAGCGCATAACAAATTATTACCTGCCCCAGATACAAAGTAAGGAAGCTGCTGATTATTTTTTAGAAGAAGTTTTTAGATGGCCCACTGATGTGATAGAGTACAGAGGGCTTACCGGCATAATTGTGCCGGCTTATAAGGGAAAATTCTTTTTTAAGCAGGGGCACGAAACCGGCGACCTTATAAAAGGCAAAGAAAAAAACGGTAAATGGTTTGCGGCGGCAAAGTTTAGAAATGAGCATTTTCCGTTGCGGGTCGCAAAAGCCGAGTTGGGCAACTGGCTAAGCTACTTTCAAATATGTGTAAACCTGGTGCGTGGGGTAAAAAAAATGCATGCAATGGGGTTAGCGCATTCTGATCTGTCTTATAATAATGTGTTGATAGATCCCATTGAGAAATCGGCCTGTATGATAGATCTTGATGGGTTGGTGGTACCTGGACTGTTTAATGCAGAGGTTATTGGCACGGCCGAATTTATAGCACCCGAGGTGCTGGCAACCAAGCACCTGGATAAAACAGACCCTAAACGGATACTGCCCAGCAGGCTGACCGATCTTCATGCACTCCCGGTACTGATATATATGTTTCTGTTGCACCGGCACCCGCTTAAAGGCAGTAAGGTGCATGACCTCGATACCGAACGCGATGACCTGCTCTCAATGGGAGAAAAGGCGCTGTTTATAGAACACCCAACAGATCACAGCAACAGGCCGAAGACCAATCGCTTTTCTAAATGGGACCTGCCCTGGGCAGATATAGACAAGCTTCCATATACCATACTTGGCCCTTACCTTACAGATATGTTTAACCGTACATTTATAGAGGGGCTGCACAACCCACAGGAACGCCCTCCCGCCGAAAGCTGGGAACAGGCACTGCTAAAGACGGTAGACCTTATGCAGCAGTGCAATAACACTGCCTGCAGCCAGGGCTGGTATGTGTTTGACAACTCTACAGTGCCAAAATGCCCTTTTTGCGGAACAAAACATGAGGGAACATTGCCAATGCTCGATTTTTATTACGAATTTAGTCCCGGCGTTTGGAAACCTGATAACAGCAGGCTTATGGTTTATAATAACCAGTATTTATTTAACTGGCATGTAGACCGCAGCGTAGTAAGGAATGAAAGGCTAAACCCTAAAGACAAGATACCTGTGGGCTATTTTACTTTTTATGAGGGCCAGTGGGTACTGGTAAATCAAAAACTGGAGAATGTTAAAGACCTTACAGAGAATAAAGAGGTGCCGGTAAATACAATGGTGGTACTTACACAGGGTAAAAAACTGCTGCTAAGTACTAAAGAAGGCGGAAGGCTTGTATTAGTAACAATAACAAACCAAAATAATTAAATAATATAATAAAACGAGAAATGGATAACTTAATTGACCACCCCGGTATTATAGCTGTATTTTCTATAGTGATACTTATTATGCTGATGCTGGACCTGGGTATTTTTAATAAAAATAGCCACGAAGTAAGCAACAAGGAAGCCATAACGTGGTCATTAGTATGGATTACCCTTTCTATGCTCTTTAGCGGCGTTATTTACTATTACATGGGCATGGAGAAATTCTCGCAGTTTCAAAGCGCATACTGGATCGAGAAAGCGCTCTCTGTAGATAATCTCTTTGTTTTTATACTAGTATTTGGATTTTTTAATGTGCCTAAACACCTGCATCATAAAGTGCTTTTTTGGGGTATAATAGGGGCGCTTGTGCTGAGGGCCATATTTATATTTAGTGGTGTGGGCCTTATAAGGCTTACTTATTTGCCTGAAATGAACGTTTTGGGCTATAATGTGAAGATCAATGTTATACTTACTCTTTTTGGGATCTTCCTTATCTATGCAGGAATTAAATCCTGGTTTGCCGAAGAGGATGACGATGAAGAAAAAGACTTTAATAAAAGCCCGGGCGCAAGGGTAGTGCATAAGTTTTTTAAAGTTAGCTCCAACTATAACGGAGATGGCTTTTTCACAATAGAAAATGGAAAAAAGATTGCAACCCCTTTATTAGTGGTTGTAGGTGTTATAGAATTTACCGATTTACTGTTTGCTGTAGACTCCATACCGGCTATTTTCGCCATAGCACCAAACGACCCTTTTATACTTTATACTTCAAATATATTTGCCATATTGGGTTTAAGGGCGCTATACTTTTTACTGGCTAACTTTATCCATTTATTCAGTAAACTTAAATATGGCCTGGCCATTATTCTTGCATTTATAGGTGTTAAAATGGTAATATCCCCGTTCTTCCATATCGAATCAATACATTCGCTATTGGTAGTTGCAGGCGTACTTATTCTTTCTGTGCTGGCATCTGTTGTTTTCCCTGAGAAAAAGGAAGATTAATCCGGATTCAGCATAGCCAAATTAATCCGGATCTTCAATATATAGTGTAATCTGCGCAATAAATAAAGTAAGCCTTCAAATCAACGATTTTGAAGGCTTTTTAGCATATTTCTAAGTATTGCCGGAGTTTGTTTATTAATTGAACCTAACTGTCATTACCGAAGGTTAGTATGTGCTTCCCGGATTTGATAATGTATGCCAATCACTTAATAATATGCTGTAGAAAATCCTCGACTGTTTTATACTCCTGTACTGAAAGCTTCTTTTTGAGTCGCATTTTACATACCCTGACGCTTTGAGGCGATATTCCCAAAATATCTGCCATGTCTTTGCTTTTAAGGTTAAGGCGCATCAGTACTAATATGCGTATCTCAGCCTCGGTGATGGTTATCTGACTTTCCTTTAACTGACCAAAGAAATGCGGGTAGATTGCGGCAAACTTAGTCTTGAATGTATCCCAGTCGTCATCAGTAAGAATTTTATGGCCTAACAAATTAGCAACCTCTTCGTTGTTAAAATCTTTACTTATTTCAGCATCCCGTTCCAACTGCAAGCGGTCAATAATATTGTTTTTATTATAGATATCTATAATATAAGCTTTTAATTCCTGTTCCTTAACGGTAATTATTCTTAAAGAATCGTCCAGTGCTGCTTGAAGCTGCGTTTTCCCGGCGCGCACTTTTAGAAGATATCTGTAAAGTAAAAAGAAAACAATAAGCAAGAGTGCCAGGATACCTAGTGCGACAAACCACAATCGGTTCCTGGCAATTTGCCGTTCGTTTTGCAGGTTTTGTATACGCAGATTTTTTACTTCAACCCCCATGTTTGCCTGGTATTGCGAAAGTGTCTCGCTTTGGGCAGCAGCCATCAGTTTCTTTTCCTGGGCGTAATACTTTTTAAAGTAATACAATGCCGAATCCGGTCTTGAAAATTTTTCATGAATTCCGGACAGTTCGCTATAAGCTTCGCTAATCCGCACCTTACTGTTAATCTTCAAGCTAATTTTCAGACCTTTATGAGCGTTAAGATATGCTTTTTTGGGGTCTGCCTTAAGGGTGTAAATTGTGCTTAAATTTTGGTAGGCCGTTGCCATGCCCTCTGCATATTTTATTTTTTGACACTCTTTTAAAGAAAGGCTATAGTATTTAAGTGCCTGTTCCGTCTGGTCATTAAAGCGATTAATTTGGCCCTGGTTATTATAGGCAATAGCAAGATCTCTTGTTGCTTTCAGTTCCTTAAAAATTGCTATGGCTTTACTATTATTTTTAAATGCTTCATCAAATTTACGTTGCTCTTTAAAAATAAGTGAACGATTGGTAAAGGTAAGTCCAAGCAGACGCTGCATATCAAGTTTTTCGGCCAGTAGCGCAGCTTCATCATAGCATTCCATTGCCGCATTGTTATTTTCAAGTCTCCACTGTACCAGACCAAGGCTGTTAAGCAGAGTGGCCATTTGCCGCTCGTTGCCGGTACTTTTTACATTGTTATAAGCTTGTGTAAAATATTTTAATGCTTGTTGGTAATTGCCCATGCGCCATTGGCCGTTGCCAAGGCCGGTAAGTAAATCTGTTTTATTTACAGCAGTATTGCTTAGTGATTTCTTTTTAGTTGCATTATCTTCTCTGCATGCGCTTAAAGTAAAAAGTAGCAGTAGAACTAAAAAGTTGAAGTTTATGTTACAGGCCTTTTTCATAAAATGCATTGAGCTTTCAAATTTATGTAAATTAGGCTCAATGCTCTTATTAATAGGTAAAAATCCCTAAGCAGTAATGCTAAGGGATCTGTAGGTTTTGTAATTGAAGTAGACTAACGGGCTATTATCATTTTTCGTGCCTGCCTGAATGTTCCTGCCGTTAACTGGTAAAAATACATGCCGGGCGCAAGAGAACCTGCATCAAAGGTAACGGTGTTATTTCCATGGCTAAAAGTTTGATTCGCTATTTCTTTTATTAATCTTCCTTCGCTACTGTAAAGCTTAATACTTACTTTATCTGTTTCGAGAAGATAGAAAGGAATAGTAGTGCTATTTAAAACCGGGTTAGGATAGTTTTGGCCAAGTCTCTTTTTAGGTTTCAGTGCATCATTAGGGTTAACTCCTAACGTACCGTCATGTTCTGTTTCAAAAAAATGCAGACCCTGATAAAAAGACTGGTTGCTAATATTACCCGCTAATAGAAGCCTGCCATCAGGATGTGGTATTAATCGCTTACCGTAAAACTCTGCATACTCGTTGCCAATAAAAAATTCTTCGTCTCCGCTGCCATCAGTACCTACTATAGTTAATGATGATACAGGAAACAGGGAATTGTAAATCTTATGTGGGAAAGGATCAGTTATTACCTGGTTCATTATGTAACATTTATCAGACCCGTCAATATGAAAATCATTAAAATAGCGCATGTTTTCCGACTCAAAAGTCCATACCACACTACCTTGGGTATCATATTTTGTAAGTAAATTATTTATATTGCCTTCTATATCAAGACTGTAGCCGATAACCGCAACAGCACCATCAGAAAATTGTTTAAGGGTATAAGAACGTTCGTTTCTTTCTTCATCCCCGGAGGTACGACTCCATTGCAATACACCATCAGCACTGATTTTTGCCGTGATAATATCTTCTAAATAAGTATCGTCATTTTGAGAATAACCGTTGGTGTAGATTGATCCGTCATTACTTATTAGCAGGTCAAGACCTTTTGAGGAGCTACCTTCAACCGGAACTGCGGTTTGCCACCCTGCAGTACCATCGTTATTAAATTTTATAACGGTAAGATCAACATTTTGAGATGAAAAATTGCCAGTACCGCAGTGGCCTGTAAGGATAAAATTTCCGGTAGACGTTACTTTACCGGCCGCGACTGCATAAACGGTATTGGTTGCATTAGTGCTTGTAGTGAACGTTCTCCATAGCTCATTGCCTGTCGCACTTATCTTTATCGCTGTAAAGGAAGGAGTATCGTCGCTATCATTTTCATAAGCCACTCCGCCCAGATATACAGATCCATCGGCACTTGTTTCCATAACTCTTATCTGGCCATTGATTAAGTTTATTTCAGTTTCCCATAGTTCCTGACCGGTAGGCGACAATTTCTTTAATTTGAAAGGTTCGCCAGGTTGAGGTAAAAGGCAAACGAAGGCGTTACCGCTGTTGTCCGTTTTAGCCATAATACCTTCAGCCGGATTTCCATTTTCTGTATTGTAAACTGCCTGCCATGCTATGGCTCCCTGTGGATTATATTTTACGAGAAAATAATTTGAATTAAGCACATCATTGGAAAAATTGAAATATTGCCCGGTAGAAAATGTATTGCCATTATTATCTGCAAAGGCATTTAGCATAGTCACATTAGGTGCTCCGGTATTCGCATAAACTGTATTCCAAATTGGGGTTGGGGTGGTTACACCAAACGCTGATTTAACAATTTCATATACCGAACCGTTTGCACTATAGAACGAGTTTACGGTAAAATAAATATTACCATTTGTATCTAATCCTATTCCTGCCATATCACCCATACTTGCTGTTCCTAACGAGGTGTCTATTACAAATGCGGCCTCTCCCAGAAGGTTGCCCTGTTCATTATATTTTTTAGCTCGGGCAGCAACGTTTAGTTCCCATTCCTCAGCACCGGGTGTAAGCCCCTTTGCTGCTACAACAGGATTTCCCTGTGCATCAAATATCAATTTTACGTTTACAGCATCAACAAGGTCTGTAGTCTCTCTAACCCAGTTTTGTGTACCATCGGGCTCGTAAGATATTAGTACATTTCCGTTATTAGAAAAGTTACCGTTATGGCTTCCTGCAACATATAGCTTTCCATCTCTAAATGCAGTTTGCCACCCTTGTGTTTTTTCTCCCTCGGTTTTGTAAGTGGCTGTCCATTGCTGCTCACCGGCTGCATTATATTTTATAGTACCTATCCTCTCTAAATAGATATCGAAAACGCCGGTCACATAAATGTTATTATCGCCATCTGTTGTAACTGATCGCGCAGCAGAATTAGTAACATCAGATATATTTTCAGGATCGGTACTGGCATAGTTATAATCCTGTACCCAAAGCTGCGTACCATTATCATTATATTTAACGGTATGGTAGTTTAACCATCCTTCATTGTTTGGGCTGTAACCTGTAACTATTACATTACCTATATTATCTACAGCAATAGCTGTTGCTTCGTTCCAGGATTCACCACCGGGCCCGTTATTACGGGCCTGCCAGGCCAGGGTTCCATCAGTATTGTACTTTAGGGTAATATAATCTACAGTCGATCCTGACCAGCTTAAACCTGTAATGTAAATCGATCCGGCCGGATCTGATATTATAGCAGCAGGGCTATCTACGCCCTGATAAGGGCTATTAAATATGCTCTCCCATATCTGCGCACCATCAGGCGAATATTTAATGGTGCGTATATCCATATCGTTGCCATTCCATTTTAATCCTGTCACCACAAGATTCCCATCGGCATCCAGTAGCAATTTCACACCATATTCGACCGCATACTTATCCGCTGAAATTCGCGCTTGCCAAAGTATTGTTCCCTGAGGACTTATTTTCATGGTATAGAAGTCGGCGGCGGGCTGTAATTCGTTACTGCTTGCACCGGTAATATAGGTATTTCCCTGTGCATCACTAACCATGTCATACGGTACATTATTTCCGGCCGTGCTTTCGCCGCCGTAAAATTGATAATTGTTTGAAGATGGCATAACGGTTGCCGGTTGCATGCCTGGTTGTTGAAGCTGTCTCTGTTGCAAAGAATTTGATAATCCGGCAGCAGGGTTTATTCCAGGCCTTTGCGATGGGGAACCGTGACGCTCCTGAAATCCTTGATTGCCATTATGGTTTTGAACAGGCTCGATTACTTGTGCCGAACCTGCAACGGATTGGAGATAAATTATGTAGGCTAAGATAAAACGTATAATTTTCATAACGTAAAACTAATGAATATATGTAAAATTATGCTATAGAACAACATAGGGAAATTAATGGTGTTGACATACGTGTTGACATCGGCATTGTAATGTGATACCTTGTAGATATTGAACTTAAATTAACGGTAGCAAAGGCAAATTATGAATTCGTTGCGAACATATCCTTTACATTAGTAAAAAAGCCTGCAAGTATTCAAAAGCTTTTTTATTACTGGTTCCGTTAAAACGTCAAAAAAATAAATCTTATTTTTGCGGCATGAAATGGCTTACGCAACTCTTTGCAACCCAAAAAGCAGAACCTACAGATCCTATGAAAAAATATCTTATTGCGGGCCTTGGCAACATAGGTGCCGAATATGTTAATACCCGACATAATATAGGCTTCAAAATACTCGATCGCCTGGCGCAACAGGAAGGACTAAGTTTTGAAACGGCAAAGTTAGGCGCCGTTACTGAATACAGGATTAAGGGTCGCACACTGATTTTGCTTAAGCCTAATACGTATATGAACCTTAGCGGTAAGGCAGTGAAATACTGGCTTGATAAAGAAAATATTCCGGTAGAGAACCTGCTTGTAGTTACCGATGATCTTAATATTCCTTTTGGCACCATACGTATTAAGCCCCGGGGAACCGATGGCGGGCATAACGGACTAAAGAGCATTCAGCAATTGCTGGGCAATAGCGACTACCCGCGCTTTAGGTTTGGTATAAGCGATGAATTTAAGAAAGGCCAACAGGTAAGCTATGTTTTAGGTGAATGGGGCGATGAAGAAAAAACCAAACTGCCCGAAAGGCTTGATAAAGCTGTCGAAGCCATTAAATCGTTCGCATTATCAGGACTGGCAGATACCATGAGTAACTTCAACGGTAAGTAGTTTAACAAGATGCATTTTGCTGATGTCTTACCCTACAAAGTTGTATTTTAGCAGAATGATCACAACCGTGAGAACTCTTTCCTTCCTTGTACTGATCTTAACGTTATTTGGCTGTGCAACAAAACGTGTAGCAGCATCTATTACCGGAAAGCATATTATTGAGAGCGAATGCCCGCCCAACGGTACATGTGCTTTTGAAGTGTTGAAGGACAAAAGCCTCGTCATTAGTACCGATAAAACAAGTCGGACTTACTATACTATCATCGACACTCCCGGTAAATCAGTAGTATCGTATAAATACAGCAAGACTCAAAATCCGGAACATCAGGACGACTTTTATAGTGAGGAAATAGTTTTCGAAACCGATGAACGCTTTTCTAACCTTACAGGCCAAGGCGAACATGACATATTTTTTACGGTGCAATGTTTCTGCCGGGGCAAAGCAGGTACGTACCAATTAGTTGCTGCTACGGCAACATTTAAGAACAACAGGCTGCATATTAAATTACCAACTAACATTATAGATAATCAGCGGCTGAGAAACATAGACGTGTCATTCGATTAGCATGAACTAATAACATGAGTTTAGATACAACCACCCATATAAAAACAATACGCATGTATAACCTGCCCGATGGCAGTTGTACCTTCCAGTCAGGTTTTCTGCCTAGTAGTACCCATATTCCGGTTACGGGCCTTTTTGCCCAGACACAGATTGAGGCCTATCAAAAAGTAGCACACCCCGCGCCCCGCCGGCAGTTTGTGGTTACACTTCAGGGGAAACTGCGATTTACTGTTACTAATGGCGACTCGTTTATAGTGGAGCCGGGAATATTGCTTATTGCAGAGGATACCCTTGGAGCGGGGCATACATGGCTGCTGCTCGAAGGTGAAGCATGGCACAGATTATACATCCCGATAGATGAAGATGCCGATACTTTTTTTATCGCAGAAAATGTCATTTAACGGGAAGCATACATACTATTAATAATTAAAACCTTAGGCTTATATCTTAATCATTTACAAAATAAATGTTATAAAATTGCTAAAGTTTTATTCTGTATTTCAATATGTCTTAACTTTATTCCAGATTATGTACTCCGCATAATTGTTTAATATTAGGGGGCAATTATATGCATAGAGAAAAGTTATATGTGGTATTGGCAGATGACGATAAGGATGACCGACTATTTTTTAAAAATGCATTTGAGCATGTAAGGGTTAAGCATGAACTACTTGTTTTTGAGGATGGTTATGAACTTATGAACTATCTTGAATCTGCTGCCGAACCTCCGCATATTGTATTTCTCGACCTTAATATGCCGGGGAAACCCGGCCTTGAATGCCTTAACGAAATCAGGGCAAATCCTTTATTTAGAGATCTTACCGTAGCCATATACAGCACCTCATCTTCTCCCGAAGATATTGAAGATACTTTTGTAGCCGGCGCAAATATTTACATTAAGAAACCCGACGATTTCATGGCGCTTAAAAAAATCATGGCTGATGTGCTTAGCGTGAGTTGGCTCTATGTTACCGATGGGCTCAACCGTGAGAATTTTATAATGAGCTATTAAAAAGTAAAAGGCAGTATAGCCTCCGCGTTATGCGCTTTCCAATACTCTAATCCCTTTCTTCTAATACTTTTATCATCCTAAAGGATTTTAAAAGGTGTAACAACCCCGGAATAATAAGTGCCCCACCAATAAGTAGCGAGATACTCAGTACGTTTATAACACTATCGGGGGCGCGCTCGTCTAGCAGGCTTATTTGTGTAGTTTTTGTAATGATGAGGTTAGGAAAATGCGTGCCAATGGCAGCAAATAGTATGAGCAGCACCTGCGTACCCGCAAGGAAACGGCACCATATAATGCGCCCTTTTTGTATTACCCTCCATAATGGATAAAGGAGCAGGCCGGATAGTGCAACCGACCCTAACGCATAATAGTTATTCAGGAAATCATGGGTAAATTTATTACCGGCAAGGTAACCTGCAAGCAGCGTAGCCATACCTATAACTACAACGGCAATGGTGGCAATACCCGCTTTGCGCATATACATTCGCTTTTCATAATCTTTGGCTTCGCCTATTAAAAACGTTGCCGAAAGAAATACACAAAGTGTGCTGAAAAAGAAACCGGTAAGTATAGGGAACCATTGCAGCCACGGGTGTATGTAAACTTCGGCAAAACCTGCTTGAGGGTTATCTTCCAGCATAATGATATTACCGCTTACGAGTCCGCCAAAGGTCATGCCCAGAAAAATTGGGGTAACCAGGCAGGAAAACTCAAACATGCGGTCGTACAGCAGTTGCGACTTGTCTTTTACAGCGTCGTAATGCCTGAACACAAATGCCACGCCGCGCAGCGTAATGCCCAATAGCACCAGCGTTAACGGTATATGCAGGTACACAATGATAACATTATAAAATATAGGGAACGCTATCCAGAGTATTACAATTAGGATAATGATCCATATATGGTTGGCTTCCCAAACGGGGCCAAGCACACTATAAACCGTTTTCTTAATCGATTTTTTATGGTCGGCAGAGGAGAAGAGTTCCAGGATACCCGCCCCAAAATCGGCACCGCCAAGTAGCACGTATAAAAAGAAAGACAGGACTACAAAAAACAGCACTACATACAGCATAACGTTACAATGTTGGGGTGTTGTTAAGCACTTTTATCTGGCGTGCCATAAGCCATGTTACCGCTACGGTAAGGGTAGCATAAAGAACAACGTACATATAAAAACTATAAATCATGCCCGGCATGGGGGTAACGGCATCTTTTGTGCGCATCACGTTATGAATTATCCACGGTTGGCGGCCCACTTCGGTTACAATCCAGCCTGCCTCGAGGGCAAGGAACCCTATGGGCGCCATAATAGCAAAGTACAGCCAGTAGCGGCGGTGCAGCTGCCAGTGCTTCTTTTTTAGGCTGATGAAGTAAATTAGCGATGCTAAAACCAACAGCATTCCCAGGCTCACCATTACCTGAAAAGCATAATGCGTCAGGGCAACATTAGGGCGGTCTTCTTTAGGGAAGTCGTTAAGGCCTTTTACCTCGGCATTAAAGTCGCCGTGAGCAAGGAATGATAGTGCCTTAGGGATGGCTATTTTATGAGTAACCTCTCCGGTTTCGTTATCTACTACACCGCCTATGTAGAGTGGAGCCCCTTTTTCGGTTTTATAATGCGCTTCGAGGGCGGCGAGTTTTACGGGCTGGCGTATGGCAATATCTTTAGCCGATAAGTCACCGCTTAAAGGTTGCAACAGTGCGGCAACAGCGCCAAACAGTATGGCAATGTTAAACGCTTTTTTGTGTACCTGTGGGTTGCGGTTCTTATAAATTTGCCAGGCGTGAATTCCTGCCACGGCAAATGAGGTAGCGGCAAAGGCGGCAAGCGTCATGTGCAGGGCCTGCGTAAACCAGGCATCGTTCAGAAAGGCTTTTACAGGGTCTATGTTAATGAATTTACCGTCTACGTAATCGAAACCTGAAGGGGAGTTCATCCAACTGTTTGCAGATACTACTAGTATACCCGACAGTATCCCTGAAACCCCGACAATAATTCCTGTGAATAAATGAAAGCGCTCTGATATTTTGTTCCAGCCGTAGAGGTAAAAGCCCAGTGCCACGGCCTCTATAAAAAAGGCGGCACCTTCCAATGAGAATGGCATCCCTATAATAGGACCGGCATACTTCATAAAGTTAGGCCAAAGCAGCCCAAGCTCGAACGACAGTGCCGTACCCGAAACCGCACCGGTTACAAAAAATATGGCGACACCTTTTTGCCACGATTTGGTTAAGGTTAAGTACACCTGCTCACGGGTTTTTAACCATTTATAGTGGCTTATAACCATAAAAAAAGGCATCACCATACCTATACAGGCAAACACAATATGAAAAATAAGGGTGAATGCCATTTGCATTCGTGCGGCTTCTAAATTATCCATTTTACGCGGTTATTTTTAGGCTACGTAAAGGTAGGGGATAAAGGGATAGGGAGGGAGGGTAGGAGTGGAATTGTATGGGAATACTATTTACAATGTGTTATTTTCATGTGTTAAGAATGTATATTTGATTAAAATATTTAAACATGAAAAAAACTACAAATGTAATTATCGCTGGCATATGTATCTTGCTTTTAGCTCTACTGCTAATAATTACTTTCCAAGCTATAACGTTCAGAGAAAATTGGACATACTCATTGGATTTTGGAGAAGACATTATTGGAGGTTACGCTTCATTAGCAGGTGGTATAATTTCTTTGCTTTCAGCCATACTTCTAATATATACGATATTTACTCAGTTATCCCAATTTAAACATCAAGATGTACAATTTAAAGAGCAGCTTAAATTACAAATTGATCAATTTAAAGAAGGAATCAGACAACAAGAGTATCAAGATAAAAAGGACCTGTATTTTAAATTAAAACTAATTGATGTTTTTCTAATTTCTATAATTAGTCATTTAAAAACGACTGCTGAACAAGTACATCTCTTTTTAGAAAAAGAAAAGGAAGAACCTTTGGCTGCTAATCTACTATTTTTTCCAGTTGATAAAAATATGGACAGATTAAATGATATGGACTATATTTCCGTTTTTAAAGCTTTCCAAGAATTTTTTGGTGCGGAAGATGAAATGTGGATAAAGAGATTTAATGATTTATTTAGTTTGGTGAATTTCTATAATGATGCAACCGAAGAGCTGAGATCCAATGTCAAATATCACATTAAGGATAAATATGAAAGGAAGAAAAAAATAGCTGATTCTACTCAAAAAGCTTTAAACAATTGTCTTGAAATTGTTGAAAAATATAAAAATGAATTAGGAGAAGGATATTTAAATCATCCTTATTGTAGTTTAATAAACGATTTTATTCCCGCATATTACAAATTACTTGAAGAAGATATAGAAGAAAACAGTGAAACAAATTTAGATAAACTGTCTCAATTAATCTTCTTGCCATTTCTGGAAAATATAATGCGTGTTAGAGCACAAATAGGGTTTGAAGAATATGGAGTTGAGGGTTTAGTGAGTAGTATATCAACTATTCGAAAAGAAATATATGGATTAAAATATGATATTCAATACTTCACAGAAAATTTAGAAGAAAGATTTAACTCCTTTTATTCATCTGAAAGTAAAGGAATGAAAGATATATTAGAAATTAAGTCATTTATACATAGTAAGACTTCTCAACTGGATGTGAATAATTTATAATTCAATTAAAGCAAAAGGCACACCTTGGGACGCGGTATTTCGTAAGAAACCTGTAGCGTGGTGTGTACTGTTACTGCAAAAACAAGACATATTTTTAAAACATGTCCTCAAAAAGTAGCTTTTTCAAGGACATATCTTCAATTCTTCCCCTCCTTCTCATTCAAATATTTCCAGTAGCGTTTAGGTACATGCTGAATGTGCAGCTTCATGTTTTTTCGGGCAGGAATGTTAGTGCTATTAAAATAGTCCTTCCATAATATAGATGCCAATTCTTCCTTAGGGTCGAGAACGGCAGCGGGGAGGTATATTTTTTTAGTGTCAATTTCGGCAACAAAGTCGTAGGTTATTTCTTCAACGGTATGGGTGTTGTAGTACAGGCCATATTTGCGCTTTACGTCATAAATTATCCATTGCTGGTCGGCATAGCGGTTTCTAAAAAAGGCAGCAACAAGGGGCAGCACATTAAAGTCGGGTTCTATGGGGCAGTAATACATACCATCGGCCGTTTGCTGAAACCGTATAAACGCCTTCATGCGGTGGCGCTCGCGGCTTATTTTTCGTTCCCATTTATTAACCGCCATAACGTAGGGGTTGCCAAAATTGTTTTCGGCCCCGGCGGGGTTGTCAAAAATATAACGGGCAAAATTAAACATATCATTAAACGCCTGCGTGTCTTCGCTCAGGTGGGTTTTATAGAACATTTGCTGCCACTGTGGGCTCAGCTTTTTTCGCAGCCCTGCCCATACACGTTTGGCTTTAGCTTCATCATTAATAATTTCGAGTGTCTCCTGAAGCATAACCGGCTGGTAGTGGCGGTCCCAAACAAGATCGATTGCTTTTTCTTTCCGGTCGTAAAACTCGAAAAGGGCGGTAAGTATGCCTTCAAAAGTACCGTCGAAAATGTAAGTGGTCATAAGATAGTTGAAAGTTACAAAGTAGAAAAGTTACAAAGTTTCAGGTTGTGGCAGATAAGATTGCTTCGTACCTCGCAATGACGGTGTGCATGAAAAAAACTATGTAAATCCGCGTAATCCGCGTTCCTTTTACCCGATTAAAATAGGCTCAACTGGTTTTGCGGTACCTTAAGGTATTTGCTGCTGCTATCGGCCAGGATAATGTTTTTAAGGTACGGTGCATCGGGTTCGTTTAGTAATATAGGGCTGTCGGAACAACGAATAAAATGTTTGGCGCGGTTGTAAGCAATACCTATTTTCTGGAGCTGGTCGCTGCGCAGTTTGCCAAACTTTCTGGCCTCGACAATTTTACGCGCCGATCCTACACCTATGCCCGGCACCCTTAAAATCATGCGGTATTCGGCAGTATTAATATCTATAGGAAACTGGTCCAGGTTACGCAATGCCCAACTCAGCTTAGGGTCCATATCCGTATCCAGGTGCGGATTCTTTGTATTGAGCAACTCATTCACATTAAAACCATAAAAACGCATTAGCCAGTCCGTCTGATATAAGCGGTTTTCGCGCAAAAGCGGTGGCTGGCTGCCTATAACCGGCATGCGCTCATCGTAACTTATGGGTATGTACCCCGAATAATACACCCTCTTGAGGGAGTAGTCTTTGTAGTACTGTGCGGCACTGTGCATAATTTCCATATCGGTTTCGGGCGTGGCACCTATAACCATTTGGGTACTCTGGCCTGCAGGTACAAACTTGGGTGCGCTTTTTATGAGCCCCGTTTTCTTCTCGTCTTTATACTGGGCAATGCCGCTCTGAATAAAAGCTAATGGTTTCTTAACATCATCATGTGATTTATCCGGTGCTAAAAGTTTAAGCCCCGCCTCTGTTGGCATTTCAAGGTTAATGCTCATACGGTCGGCATAAAGGCCGGCTTCGGTAAGCAATTCCGGGCTCGCCCCCGGAATGGTCTTTAAATGTATGTAACCATTAAAGCGCTCCTCTAACCTAAGGCGTTTTACAATGCGCACAAGGCGCTCCATGGTAAAGTCGGCATTTTTAAAAATACCCGAGCTAAGGAACAGGCCCTCAATGTAGTTGCGCCGGTAAAAACTCATGGTAAGCTCTACGACTTCGTCTACCGTAAAGGCAGCGCGCGTAACGTCGTTGCTCTTTCGCGATACGCAAAAAGCACAATCATAAATGCAATGGTTTGTAAGTAATATTTTAAGTAACGATACGCAACGGCCGTCTTCGGTATACGTGTGGCATATACCGTTACTGCTGTCGCCTATGCCTTTATTGTCGTTCTTGCGGTTTCCGCCACTGCTCGAACAGGAAACATCATACTTTGCTGCATCGGCTAAAATGTTTAGCTTTTCCCTTATCCTGTCATACATATATATAGGTGTATTTATACAAAAATAAGAACTAAAAAAGGGTTGCAGGCTTCAACGGATGTTAAATATTTAGGGTGAAAATGATATCGCTTGTTATTGTTACATTATATAATTATGACGCGTTTTCGTGACCCGAAAATTAGTTTAATTTTGCTGCCGTTTCTGTTTAACATGCAGTTAGTCTAATTTTAGATATATTATAACGTTAATATGATTAATAGGGCAGCAAAGATTTGAAATTTATATAAATTGCTCCCCAAAAACTTTCATAGTTATAAAAGTTTGTCCATCGCTGTAAAATTGTTATAAAATTTTGTTAAAGGTTAAGCATTTGTTTTATATTTGTCAGCTCTATTAAGATGCTGTATATTAAGTTTTTAAGATTTGTACCCCAAAAGTTTAAAGATTGCTAGTTTGTCGAATTATGAAAAAACACTTACTCTTTTTAGTCCTTTTAGCTGCTATTAAAGGATTTTCACAGAACATTGTGGTATCGCCTGCTCCCACCGGTAACACCGGGCTAACCCAGTGGGTTAACAGCCAGCTTGTAAATAATGCATGTTTAGCCCAAACGGGTAATGCAAGCCAGACCGGGTTTACAACCTACGGTGGTGGTGCGAGCATGGGTTCTTTTACTAACTCTAATCCTAACTTTCCTTTTGCGAGCGGGGTTGTGCTTAGTACAGGTTTGCTTTCGCATGTGCCGGGACCTAACACAACCGTGTCGAGCGATGAGAGTTTAGCATGGCTGGGCGATGCTGATGCAAGTTCTGTATTGAATATGAATTCTATAAACGCCACAGTTTTAGAATTCGACTTTGTTGCAGTAACCGACAGGATGTCTATAGACTACATTTTCGCATCCGAAGAGTATGGCCAGTTTCAGTGCCGGTCTAAAGATGGGGTAGCCATACTTCTTAGTGCAAATGGCGGACCTTATGTAAACGTTGCAACTACTGGCGGAACTCCAAACTCGCCAGTATCTGTAGCTACAATCCATAGCTCGGTTTACAACAATACTTGTACAGTACCCGATGCCAACCCTGGATTATTCGGGCAATTTAACGGTGGAGGAAATGCAGCTTCGGCACCAATAAACTTTGAGGGTCAGACTATCGTTATGAACGCTTCGGCAACGCTTGTTGTTGGTCAATCATATCACTTAAAAATTGTTATAGCCGATGATGGTAATGCCAATAATGCAACGAGCGGTACTGAGGGTAAATATGACTCTGCAGTGTTCTTCCCGGCCGGCGGTTTCGATCTTGGCCAACAGGTTGTAGGCGATAACATTACTCTGGAAGATAATAATGCACTTTGCCAGGGTGATACTTACGCTATAAGAACAGGTCTTATTGCTGCCAACTACCAAAGTATCATCTGGACCAGGGGAGGCAGCCAGGTAGCCAGTGGACCAGATATCGATATTACACAAAGTGGTACATATACCCTTACTATAACTACTAATGATGGTTGCGTAGCAACCGAGGATGTTGAGGTTTACTTTGCACCACAAATTACGCCGGGTACGCCGCAGGATCTTTATGCCTGCGATAATGGCGGGGGTAACTATAATTATAACCTTGCCTTAAATACAACCCGTTTAAAGGAAGGGCTTAACACGCTTACGCAGGTTACTTATCATATTTCTCAGGAAGATGCCACTACCGGCAACTCTCCACTTAATGCTAATTATGTAGGGCCAACAAACATAACTGTTTATGCAAGGGTAAAAAGTCATAACAGCAGCTGCTTTGTGGTAGTGCCTTTTCAGCTTTTATCTGTTCCTGCGCCTGTTGCTACAACTCCACCTACATATACCTTATGCGAAAGCGGGCAGGGAGTAGGTACAACAACTTTTAACCTTTCTTCTCAAACACCAATAATACTGGGTAGCCAGCCGGCAAACCAGTTTACAGTACAGTATTATTTATCGTCGGCAGATGCTACAAATAATCTTCGCGCAATATCTCCTGCCGGGAGCTATATAAGCGGTAATCGTACTATATATGCGCGTGTACAGAGTAATCTAAATACCAGCTGCTTCACAATTACATCTTTTGCAATTGCGGTTACTCCGCTACCCGCCGTACCGGAACTTACTGATGTTAATGCGTGCAGCAGTTATACACTACAACCATTGCCTGCGGGAGTCAGTTATTATACTGCTACCGGTGGCAGAGGTAATCAGCTTGCTGCGGGCAGTGCGGTAACTACCACGCAAACAATATATCTATACGCCACGTCAGGAACATGTTCTTCCCAGACAGATTTTATTGTAACTATTGCAGCACCGGTTACGGTACCATCTAATGTAATAAGTTGTACAAATTATACCCTGCCTTTATTGCCTACAGGACAGGAGTATCGCACAGCTCCAAATGGTGGCGGCACAATTATTAGCAGTGGAACAGATATAACAACCACCCAAATTATTTATTTTTATGTGCCTACAGCCCCGGGATGTACAGCTACAAGTAGTTTTACGGTAACTATAATCAGTGGAGATGATCCTGCTGATGTAACCCAGTGTACGCCATATATCCTGCCTGAACTTTCAGCAGGTAATTATTACACTCAATCAAGTGGTAACGGAGAAAGACTGCTTGCCGGACAGGAAATAACTTCTACCCGAACCCTTTGGGTGTATAATTCTGCACCGGGAGCGCCGTGTGTCATAAATAATAGTTTTAGGATAACTATACGAAATACAGATATCGCGCCTGTATCAGATGTAAACTCCTGTGGGCAGTACACTTTGCCAGCTCTTGCAGTAGGGAGGTATTACAGCAATGCGGGCGGTTCTGGCGAAATTACAAACCGCACAATTAATGCATCGCGACGTGTTTATGTTTATGCATCTATACCGGGTAACCCTTCCTGTACTCAGGAAGCATCTTTTATGGTAAATATACTGCCCGTACCTACATTAGGCACTCAAAGAGATGTTTCGGCATGCGGGAGCTATGTGTTGCCGGATTTAGGTAATGGGATAGTTTACTATACGCAGCCGGATGCTGCTGGTACGCTATACAATCCTGGCACAACCCTTACACAATCTACGATTCTTTATGCTACTACTCCTCCTAATGCCGAGGGTTGCAGAAGGTCGAGAGAATTTAAGGTAACCGTTATAGGCAGTACGATAGAGACGCCTGGCAGCAGAACCGTTTGCGATAGATATGCGTTACCTACGTTAGACTCCGGGGATTATTATAACGGGCCCGGCGGGACTGGTGGACAGATTCCGGTAGGAACAGAAATCACTGCTACAAAGACCATATATGTATATGCTGCTAATGGCACTAGTTGTAATGTCGAAAATAGTTTTACGATAACAATAAAGGCATTGCCAGTTGTTTCAGCTCAAAACGTGGCATCATGCAGTCCTTACACACTTCCTGTAGAGGCAGGAGTTACTTATTATAGAAGCCCTAATCGCGCCGGAGGTGCATTGCCTGTGGGCTATACGGTATCTTCAACCGAAACGTTATATGCTTATGCAGAAACAGGAGGTTCACCTAATTGTATTGTAGACAGAGAATTTACTGCTACGATTATAACAGGAAATATTGCTCCGGAAAATGTTGCAGCGTGTGGGCCGTACGTGTTACCTGAATTAGAATTTGGTGAATACCGCACTGCCGCTAATGGCGGAGGAATGGTTATCGCGCCTGGAACAACCATTAGTGCAACACAAAATATATTCGTATACACTCCTACGGCAGGTCCTAATTGTACAAACAACAACAGCTTTACTGTATCTATAAATCCGCCTAATACAATACAAAATACAGGTAATGTAACTGCGTGCAATGCCTACCCGCTGCCTGCAAGAACAGACGGTGGCCATTATTATAGATCGCCGGGTGGTGCGGCCGCAGGCAACGTAGAGTTACCGGTAGGTTTTTTAGTTACCTCAACAGGCGCTATTTTTGTAAATAATGACAACTTGGTATGCCCTTCAGAACTACGGTTTAACGTGCGTATCAATCAGGTTCATGTAGACGATGTACAAAATCAGCAGGCATGCCAAAACGAGGGTTTTGCATTACCGGTACCGGCGGTAGGTAAGTATTATGCATTGTCAGGTGGTCCATCGGTTGCTGGAAATACCGAAATTGTGCCAGGCACGGTAATCAATACCCCGCAAACTATTTACATATATGCGTCCATACCGGGTACAACGCCTCTTTGTTTTGATGAAAAAAGTTTTAGCGTTACCATTTCGCCGTCTCCGGTGGTAGATATATTTAGTCCTGCAGCAAGCTGTGGAGAGTTTATTCTTCCTGCCCTTAGTCCTGATAACAGGTATTTTACAGAGCGGGGAGCTGGCGGCACAGAATATTTTGCAGGTCAGTCAATAACAGATACTCAAACACTTTACATTTATATACAAAACGATACAGCTCCATTTTGTAGTGCTGAAAGTGAATTCCTGATATTGGTAGATCCCGAGGCTCCTGAAAATGTAACGTCGTGTGATAGTTATATCTTACCAGAATTGCCACCGGGCCAGTTTTATTATACCGGTCCCGGCGGTCCCGGAGCAGGTAATACATCAATACCTAACGGCGCAAATATTACAAATACTCAGGATATTTATTTTTATATCCCTGCCGCTGCAGCATGTACAGCAAATACATTTTTTACTGTAACCATAAACTACACGCCAGTTTTAGATCCTGTACCTTCAAACCCTATTGTAGAGTGCGATGAATATACTTTACCTCCACTTAGTGTAGGTAACTACTATACTGCAACGGGCGGCCCTGCCGGAGGCGGAGCGGTTCTTGACCCATCGGTACCGTTAACTGCATCTCAAACAGTTTATGTATATGCCGAAACAGGTACATCGCCTAATTGTGCCTCTGAGGCTGCATTTCAGGTAAACATTACACAAACACCTGTTACCGACCAAAGATCTAATGTATCTGTGTGTGATACTTACACCCTTGATGCATTAACGGTAGGAACGTATTATTTAAGCCCGGGTGGGCCATCGGCTCCAGGCCAGGTCTCCCTTGCCGCAGGCGACGTTATTACTGCTCCGCATTCGTTAATTTATATATATGCTGAAGCGGCGGATAACCCTTCATGTTTCCAGGAAAACACATTTACGGTAGATATATATAGTGTTAATGCCGATACTATTTTGGCTCCGGGACAAACCAGCATAGAAAGCTGCGACAGCTATACGCTGCCGTTGATAAGCCCGGGTAATGCAGAATATACCCAAAAGTACTTCCAGTTAAGCGGAGGTCCTGAAACTCCGGGCCAGACCGAGCTGCGGGGTGGAAATGTGATTTTGGCAAGCACAACAGTATATATTTATGCTGAATTAGCAGGCAGGACGCCAACCCCTTGTTTTGATGAGGTTGTTATACCCATTAATATTTACCCAACACCGGTGCTTGCCGCCATAGAAGATGTAGAAGAGTGCTTTACCTACACCCTTCCTGCGCTTCCTGAAACAGCGGGAGTAACGTACGGTTACTATACTGCTACCGGCGGTCCATCTGGCCGTGGTAGTTTAATAGACCCTGCAGTGCCAATTACAGCTACTGGAAATACGACTACACGTCAGGAAATTTTCTTGTACGCTTATACCGGCGCTCCGGGTACCGACCTGTGCCATGATGAAGAAAGCTTTGTTGTAAATGTACATAGTATTGAAGTTCCGGAATTTGATGATGTCTTAGCTTGTGAAATCTATGTATTGCCGGTACTTACCGTAGGCAACTACTTTACCGCAACAAATGGCGGCGGTACTCCATATTTTGCAGGAGATATAATTACAGATAGTACACCTATGTTTATCTATGGTGTGACGCAAACTACACCTGCGTGTGATGATGAAAGTACATTTAATATAGAAATTGTGCGCAGGCCAAGAGGTATTGTTCCCGAAGCCTTGCATGCGTGTGCTGTAGATGATGCTAACAACCAGGGCATATTTGACCTTTCACCTGCGCTTACCGAAGCGCTCGACGGACAAACTGAAGTTAGCGTTAATATTTTTGAAACGCTGGCAGATGCCCAATTTAACGTCCGCCCAATTACTGACCTTACGGCATACCCAAGTCTGCCGGCAGCTACGCAAACCCTATTCATTAGGCTTGCATCGACTCGCGGTGTCGACTGTTATACCATTGTAGAGGTACGATTAATTGTAGATCCAAGGCCTGTGGCTATAGAGCAAACTGCACCATTTAGCATTTGCGACAATGGAGTTAGCGATACAGATGGCATTGGAGTATTCGACCTCACAACATATGAATCCCGCGTGCTTGGAACTTTAAATCCAGCTCAGTTTGATGTTGCTTACTACAGAGATGCAGCCGCGACTGATGAGATCACTAACCCAGGTACATTTGAATCAACAGGACAAACTGTTTACATAAGGGTATTTAATATAGAAACAGGTTGCGACGATATTGTGGAACTTGAACTTATAGTAAACCCAATGCCGGCAGCGGTAACACCTACGCCGTATACTTTATGTGATGATAATGCTCCAGGAAATGAAATTGAGGTATTTGACCTTACTACTAAAATTAGCGAAATTACAAATGGTGCTAACGGTGTAGCAGTAACGTTCTATACAAGTTTTGAAAATGCAGACGAAGCTGTTAATGCTATATCTGATGCAAATAGCCGTGCTTATACTAATGAGGGTACTGTACAAACATTATTTGTAAGAGTAGAGGATGTTATGAGCGGTTGCTACAGGGTTGTGCTTATGGATTTAAGGGTAGAGCCTTTGCCTACGCTAACCATCCCTACTGCCGACGACCGTACCATTTGCGATAGTGACGGAAACGGTTATGGAGAAATTAACCTTGAAGAACTTATTGAGGATATGGTGAATAATGGTGCAGATATTGTTGTTCGCTTCTATATGACCCAGCTTGGTGCAGAAAATAATAATCCTAACAGCGTAATTACCAACCTGGCCGACTTTAGAAATCAAAATCCGGGTATGGGTCAGACAATATATGTAAGGGCAGAAAATACCGTTACAGGTTGTCTTTCTATAGTGTACCCGTTAGACCTTATCTTTAATGCTGCTCCTCAGCTTCCGGTTGTGGCACTTGAGCCGCTTGCAGGTTGTGATGATGAGCTTGGCCAGGACAATCAGGATGGCATTGCAGAATTTGACCTTACGGCTTATGAGGCAGCTATACGTGCAGAAAATCCTGCAAATGGTGCCAGCCTGGTAATTACTTATCATACTACAGAAGCTGAAGCCGAAGCAGGCACTCCTATAATAATTTCGCCAACGGAATATCTAGGCACTGATGCACAGGTGATATGGATTCGTGTGCAAAACCCCGCAACAGATTGTTATGCGGTAACAAGTTTTGAGTTGGAAGTAGATACTCCGGTAGATGTTGCACAGCCTACAACTCTTGTTAAGTGTGATTACGAACAGCCTACTACGCCTGTAAACCCGGCTAATGATCGATTCTATGTGTTTGATCTTACTGAAAAAGATGAGGAAATATTAGGTGCTACAGGTCAGGGCCAGGATAACATTGTAACCTATTACGTTACAGAAAATGATGTTACCAATGGTACGCCTATTGCAGATCCTACGGCTTATAGAAATATTTCGAACCCACAAACGCTACAGGTAGTAGTAACAACACTAAACGGATGTAAAAGCTACACAACGCTTACTATAAAAGTAATACCGCTACCAAGGCCTAATCCTACACCGGAACCACTTGAAGAGTGCGACGATGAAGTACTAGGGGATGGTAAAGCAAGGTTCACACTTTCTGATGCCAATGCAGATATACTGCAACAGTCTACACTTACAACGCTCACTTATTGGGAAACGGAAGAGGCTGCTAATGATGGAAGCGGCACTCCGCTTGATTTGTCCTACTATAGCGAAAGCAAAACAATTTACGTACGCGCAGAGCTTGCAGGCAGCGAACCGGGAGACCCTGTGTGCGCAGTTGTTGTTCCCTTAGAACTTATAGTGAACCCGTTACCAGCTACAGAGATTGCACCCTACGGTATATGCCAGACCGACTTTACAGGCTTTGCACAATTTGACCTTGGCAATTACCGTAATACAATACTTCCGGCAGGAGCTGTACAAGCAGACTACATAGTGCGCTATTATGCTATCGACCCAAGGGTGACGCCTCCGGGAGCAGCCAACCCTACACTGCCGTTCCGTTATACGAATACGGAGTACAGGACACAGACCATATGGGTATATGCACAAAACATAGCAACAGAATGCGACGTGGTACTGCCACTTGTATTATCAGTAGAGCCCCAAACTATCGCTAACCCTGTAGGAGCAGATGTACTTACAGAATGTGATACAGATGGTATTAACGACGGTATAACTGCGGTAGACCTTACAGAAGCCGACGCAGTGATAATAGGTACCCAGGTGCCAATAGACGCTGGTTATACATATGAAATATTCTACTTCCTGACCGAAGCAGAAGCAAGGGAAGGCGATATTGATAATGCGATACCAAACCCGACAGATTACCCAACGGCTACTACGACACTATGGGCAATGATAAGGAGTACGCTTCCTTTTGGCTGCCCTGCATATGTAGCAGTACCAGTAACGGTAGAATTCTTACCGGAACCGGTTATAACCAATGCCGAAGACAGCCATACAAGTTGTGTTGACTTTGTAACAGGCGAGGTGTACCACTCTGTACTTCTTGAAACAGGCTTAACCGATCCTTCATACACCTACCAGTGGTTTGTAGACGGAGTTGCTATACCGGGAGCTACAAACAGCACGTATGATGCTGTAGAAAGCGGTGTTTATACAGTAACCGTTACAGGAGCTGCACCTAACTTCTGTACATCTGTTCCTGTACCGGGATGGGATGTTACAAAATCAGGTCCTGCAAGCCTTCTTGGAGAGAATGGTTATGTAGTAAGCAATGCCTTTGCAGAGAACCAGGTAATAACAGTTCTTAACGACGGATTTGGCGAATACCAGTACAGCCTGTTCCCTGATGGTCCTTGGCAGAACTCTAATGTATTTACAAATGTTACCACAGGGTACCATAACATCTACATAAGAGATATAACCAATGGCGAAGAAGTATGTGATGCTGTTGTAATAAGCGATGTAAGTACCATAGATTACC
>Ga0265798_10001602_pt1 | contig 34963 bp, 37 predicted proteins | sample P3T30metagenome_FD_192430 | JGI IMG/M metagenome (GOLD analysis project Ga0265798, IMG submission 192430) | Plant litter microbial communities from East Loma Ridge, Irvine, California - P3 T30 | ecosystem: Environmental > Terrestrial > Plant litter > Unclassified | place: USA: California...
GGCTGGGCGTGCGGCGTGGCGGTGAAAATGCCTAGGTCGTTGAAGCGCAGGATGATAGGGTGGACTAGGTATGCTGGGAGCGGCGAGGCGAGGAGTGTGTTGGAGGAGGTGAGGGGGGAGGGGTGGGCTTGGAGGCGGCGGTGGGTGAGGGGGGTCCAGCGGTGGGGGGAGATCTGTGGGTGGGGTGTTAGGAGGGTGGGTTTTGGAGATGGGGTAGGGTTTATGGTGGTGTTGAAGGGGAGTTGAAAGAGGTGGGTGGATTGTTGATTGATGTGTACCTTTTGTAGGATTGATGCTTCTTCTTCGGCGGAGATGAAGTTAGGGATGTAGTAGAAGTCTGGCGGGAGGCCGGCTATGCGGCATGCGTCTAGGCTTTGCTTTGCGTTCTGGTCGGACATTTTGAGGAGTGATGACGTTGCCGATGAATTGGTGTGGTTGTGTTGAATGTTATTTGGTGACTTTTGCGTTGATGTTGAGAATGAAGTGTTCGGTGGAGGAACGCGATGAAGGCGAAACACGCTTAGTAAGCTGGCGCGCTCTCACGTGAAGCGTGTGACATGCGTTATTGTCTTCACTTGTGCACTGAGTGTGACCAGATGCGTGTAGTCGACTCTCAATCTATCTTGTATACGTATGTGCCGATAAGGGAGGAAACCATCATCACTCAACCTTTCTATCTCTATCATGAAGCAAAGACACCATCCGTTGGTGCAGCTCTCGGAACCCAAAACACTGTAACTCCAACGAAAGTAAAACCATCCGATAATATAACGCGCAACACAGTGGTGTGAAGAAGGAGCGTGCTAGCCAGCAACAGCCCCCAAGCTAACCAACAAGAACAACTTCAAAACATCATGCTCGTACTCACATAACAGCGCATCCCCCAGGCCCACTCCTCGCCCTCCTCCTCCTACCCACGCCACCTGTAACTCCCGCACCACCCTCTTCCTCATCAGCATGCATCATCTGCGCCTCTCGCGCCCTTCTGCGTCTCCTCCTCGCGCCCGCACCCCCAACACCCGCCTCCTCATTCGCCATCATCCAGCCCGCCCACTTGCGCTCCAGTCTCGCTGCAGCCGCGAAGTCGCCACGTAGTACGCGCTTGGTGTGCTCTTCGACAGTTGGCTGCCAGTTGTAGAAGCACTTGAGGCTGATGATCTCGCGGGGATATGTGTTTGTCTTGAGCGTGATTTCCGCGTTACGGGAGAGGACTTCACGGACACCAGTCCATGTCACGTTCGCGCAGTCGAAAGCCACGATGCGCAGGCCAACGGTTGGGCGCTCGGATGCAGTGATGCCACGAGCCGAGCGATTCCGTGTGCGCATTCTAGCTGCAGCTTCGGTGAGGACGAGGTCGGAGATGCGCGTGTTGTCCATTTCAAGTGACGAGAGGCTAGTGCATGCTTTGAGAATTGGGAGAATGCCGGCATCACCGAGGTTCTCGCAGTAGGAGATGCAGAGGTGTCGAAAGTGCGGCGCGCATGCGGATTGCGCGAGGGTCTTGAGGACTTCGTTGGTAAGGGTGTCGAGTTCTTCGACGTCGAGGTGGGTGAGGATGGGCATGGTTGGGATGAGGTCGATGAAGGCATCGTCGGTAAGGCCGCCGCATTTGGAGACTTGGAGGCCTTCGAGATCGGGCACGTTGCCGATTAGGGTCTTGATGCCTGCGTCGGTAATGGTGCGGCAACGCGTGAGGTCGAGATGCTTCAGCTTGCGTGGTGGTACAACCGGTCGGTCTGTGAGGACGTCGATCCCTTCGTCTACGCCTTCGATGAGCGCAGCAAGAGACTCGTCGTTGAGGCTGTCGCAATTCATCAGGACGAGTCGCTCCAGCGTGTTGCGCTTGAACAGCTCGGTCATGAGCTCGACATCGTCCCAACCTCGCACTTCGCCAGCTCTTAGATCTCGCAGCTTGGGGCAGCCTTCAACAACCTTCTTCAGGCCGCGATTATCAATGTTGTTGCACCAGGAGATGTTGAGCACTTCGACTCGTGGACAGTTCGACGCGAGGATCTTCATAGCCGCATTTGTCGCACCCGATAGACCAGAAAGATTCACGTGTACGAGGCGGCTGTTCTGTAGCAAGAAGCAGTGGATCGACGTTCGATCTATGCGGCACCCTTCGAGCGAGAAGTTCTCCAGGTTACGGCAGGCCTCAATGAAGCCATCCTTTCCCCATTGCTCCTTCAGCTGAACGCAGCCTCTCAGATTCAGGTCCTTCACGAAAGGCCCGGCCGAAGTTATGATGTTGACCAGCGCATCGGCCGTGATGTCGCGGTAGAATTTGCTTGCGTCCATGTCACTCCACAGCTGTCCGTCAAAGCACATGGCATGCCATGATCGCGACACCCGCGAGCATCGTACGACTTGTTTCGGGTCGAGATATCGGAGAATTTGCATGCGGATCTCGGTAGGCATGTCGGCCCAGAGGTTGAAGTTGGGTCGCTTCTGAACCTTTTTCTTAAGCGGCCGTGAGAAGTAGTCGCTTTCAGCCTCGATGCCAGATCGTGACAAGGGCCGAGCAGACGGTAGTGGGACTGAGGAGGGCAGATCAGGAGTTCGCATCCGCAGACGAGTCCTTTCGTCCCAAAACGGGCTGCCCGGTGGGCTGTTGGCGACTGATGTTGGAGCCGTAGAGAAGCCGTTGGACAGCTCTGACGAGTACGAGCTGCCGAACGAGTTGATGTATGGCGATGTCGGTGAAGCTAGAGACACGCAGGACATTGAAGCCTTTCCCCCACTGCGAAGACTGTGTGAGCGTGTCCTACCCATGCTGGCCAAGCTGGGCGAGCTGCCCATGCGTTGTAAGCCATTGAGTAGCCGATGTCTGCCCTTGAGCTTTGGCTTCTCGATCATGATAGCTTCGGTGGGCGTCTGCGGAGGAGAAGACAACATCTCGTTGTCGTGTTCGACCATGACCGATTCAATTGAGACCGGCTCCATGGTGGACGTCATGATGGAATGGTGTGGTGCGTTGCGGGGAATGAGACCCAGAGACGTCGCGTGCACTGAATGGATGAGGGTTTGTCTACGTTCAAGTGACAAATCTCACGCCTGGGGAACCAGACTTAGAAGAGAGCTCGACTACTGAAGCCGGAAACCGAGCGCCTCACTGGTGGTTGGGCCTGGTGCGTGGTTTACCGTAGCCCGCGGGCGCTGCGGGGATCTGGGCCGTGAACGCGACCGGTGGGCGCTTCTGCTTCGACGAGGAACGACTTCACAGCTCCGCACACTGCAAAAGGAAAGGAACATCAACGAACAAGATCAGTCTTCATTGACAGCACGATTGACGAAAGCACTTTGACGTTTGCGCCAGAACGACGGGCGTGCAGTAGGTATACACTTCACGTTGCAGCCGCTCAGTCAGGCGTATGGCTTATCCACGCGCTACTCTTATCGTCGGCTCCCACTGTAAACGGAAGGACCGACCGCCACGTGCGCCTTCCTCACCATCAGCACCGTCCGCTTGGTCAAACGACCGCTAGATCAGCGTCGCGTGCAAGTACGACAGATAGCACGCTGGATCAAGAGCCATTCAACGATGCTCATCGTTCTGTGAGTGTTAGCTGCTGCGAAAACAGTGTCTTGTTCCTTCGGCTCAGTCGGTTCTCCAGTGCATGCGCTGTATGCAGGGTCTCGTTCTCTACTTTCTGGGCGTCCAACAGCCCACCAATCTGCATCTTCGCCAGAGAATAGCGCGCAGTAGAGGCTGAAGGCAGGAACACTCGCCTGCTGTCCCGTCCGTGAAGGCGTTCCATTTGGCTGTCGGCTACCGAGACGGCAGAATTGCTGGGTCGCTAGACTTGTCGTGTTCGCATCTGGCCCCAGAGTGTGGGGACTGTGGAGGCGTGCAGGTGGATGCAACGTTGGACGGCGTGTGGCGTGGTTGCGCCGATCGCCATCAGCATGATGGTATGAAGCGATGTCTGTCGATGTTGAAAAACGAATGATTTTGCGCTTAAGGCGAAGATGTGATCAGGTGGCGCGATAAGGATAGGGTGTTGCGAGTCCAGTGGGCACGCGCTACCATGCCCAGTGCTGTCAACTGGTGGAAAGTCAGAGGGGTGTCACGAACGAGGGTCTCTGATCGTCATGTGAGACATGCGTTCATGCCGACAACGGCCAGTCAGCAGGTCAGTCTTCAGTAGCACCTAATTCTGCCAGTTTCCAGTATCACTACTGCACATCGAAACATGAGATACAATCGCTGTTGAGTCTTACTCAACCTGCAAAGTACATTTGGAGTTGATGGAGTATATCTCACGTAACCTCAGGTCTGGCTCTCCTTCCCAAACCCACTCCTTAAATGCTCACAAAACTTCCCATGGCTCCCCACCCAGTTCTCCTCACACTTTCCCCTCACCGTGCCCGTCAATAATCTATTCGCCCTGATCTCCACATCCTCCACCAAACTCCATTCACTCTGCCCATCACCCTTCCTATCCTCCTGCGCCAGCCCCTCCGTCCTCAAACACCTCCAGGTCGTCGTTTGCACCAGTCCCAACGGCGCTTTCACGATCCACAACACGCCGTCCTCTGTATTCGTCATCTCAGCCTCGAAGCTCACTGTAGAGTCCCATAGCCCTTTTGGTAGCGCGGCCATGTAGTCGGTCACTTTGTACCGCTTGGTCTCGAGCGCGGAAGGTAGGGATGGGAGTGTCTCGTAGGATTGGAATTCGGGGTCGAGTTTGATGAGGAGGTCGTGGTTATGTAGGGCGGAGAGAGCTTGCGCGAAGGTAGTGCCGGGTGGAAGGGCGCTGACGTGGTGGAGGGTTGCGGACGAAGTAAATGCCGGGAGCTGTTAGATAGGATTGAAACAGGAGAGGGAGGAAGGGCGTACAGAACATGGTGGTAGGCCTTAAAGGCGGTGGGACGCGCTTTGACTTGCGGTTGGATTAATGCTGGCTGGACGCTTTCGCTGTGTGAAGTAAATTGATTATGAGTAGGGGGTCTACTGGTAGGGGAATGTGGCATACATGGTCGATGATCAGTGAGACGAGTGCATGCCCAGGTGTTGACGCCGTTGGAGTTTCACGCTGCCTACAAGCATCAACGGGCAACGCAACGTGACAGTTCAGCTGGAAGAGGCATCGCGATATCGCGCCTCATAAGATCGTCGACCACTTCGGAGTTGCATTCGAATGTTCATAGAAATGCCATCTGTTGGAAGGCCTGAGGTTAGCAAGCCCGCGGAGGTACGCGTCTTTGATTGGATGGAATAGAGCAGTAGCGCGATCCATCGAAGCCCCACTGGTAACTATCCACCAGGCCACCAACTTTCCTGTCTTCATGAAGCTCGCAGGTCTCGCAAACTTCATTTGAGATAGTCTCCACCCTCAATTGCAACCGCTATGAATGACATTACGGGTACCTCCTTCAACCAGCACCCTCGTATAGGCCTCATGATCGCGCAGACGATTGGCATCACAGCGAGCACATACCTTCTTGGTTAGTAGCCATGACCTTGGACACGGAGCCACAATTCCCATTTATAGTGCTGCGCTGACGTATGGGATAGGTCAGAATGCCAGTCTGTCCTTTATATCCATTCCAGCAGTAATGGAAGCGCCCGCACCTCTCGCCGCGAAACAATGGCACAAAGTCCTAACCCTAGGTGGCAGCATGGGCATCCCCCTCGCTATATCCAGTGCCCTTGCGACCGCCTACGTAGCCTCACAACGTACGCATCCCCCAATATCCTCCTCCTAGCACTTGGTCTAACTCGCAATACAGAGGACCGCAGCTCCACAGCCTTCAAGCTCAACCTCGCCGCCTCGATCCTGCTCCCCAGTATCGTGCCCTTCACTATCGCCTTCATCGTGCCCGTCAACAACAAGCTGATTGAGAAGATGAACTCGCTTGCGAGCTCGTCGCTAGACGATAAGGCGGTTGAAGCGGGTGTTGCGGAGGGAGAGACGACGCATGCGCTTATTGATAGGTGGGCTACGCTGAATCTTGCGCGAGCGGCGCTGGTGGCTGCTGGGTCGCTATGTACAGTGCTGGCTGTGGTTGGGGCTTAGGGAGGGGAGGTAAGAAGCTGTCTGCGTGATGTGTCGGAGGTGGGAGTCGTGGCTGAAGTACTTCACTTCACTTTCACTTCAGTCTAGATGAGCTCATATGTCTTTTTTCAATTGTCAGCATCTACGTCTACTTGAGTATAGCGCGTCAGCACTGCTTATGTAGCAGGAGGATATATATTCGCTCTTTACGATAGGTTCTAACAATCAACCAACTTCTTCCTCAATCTCCTCCTCACATGTTGACATCAATCTGTAGGATCTTCTCCGCTGCGCTTCGTAGTCGTAAGGTTTCATTTTTGCGGAGTTGGCACCTGCCCTCTGCCCTCGCTCCTGCCTCCAGCCGACGTCAAGCTCGGCCACCACAAACAACACACACCACACTTCATCTCATCTCTGTTTCATACCCACCTACGCATGTCGCGCTGAGCTCTTCCTGTCTTACCCAGCGCGTTCTTCTTGCATAACACTACGCTCGTCTGCCGAGTGACGCATCGACATGCCTCTGAATCAAAATTTCAATCTGCACGTCTGGCAGAAGGCCCAGACCGAGCAGATGAAAGCCGGCAACATTCCCACCGAACCCAGCAGGCACTATCTACTCGACTTCCCTGGTCTCGAAGCTGAGCACTCGAAAGTATACATCAGACGACTGTGGCTAGTATCAGAAAACCATCGAGTGAACAGGCCTCAGTTTCTCGACGATAACGCGAACGAGTTGCGGGTTCGCTGCGGTCGAGCCGTTCGAGCGCTTGCGATTAATGCTGAGGCGCTCCACAATGAGTTGGTCAATGGGCACTTTCTCGAGGCCGCTGCACGTCGCATACTAGTGAAGGAAGGTTATGGCAGTCGGATTTGGGGATCGAGCAATGATGCGCCCGGACGTCTTTCGAATAGCATTGAGACGCGCAAGCCGTGTTGGGGTGAGCTGAGGAGCAACGGCGAGTACGATGTAAAGGACGAAGAGAAGTACGTGTGTAGTCTTCCGCAGAGACCTGTGACTAACGGCTACAGGATCACAACAGAGCTCCGCCACTGGATGGCGTCGATGATTCAGAGCCAGATCAATGCAGTCTCCACGCATCGACAGCCCGACAGTCCTACGAAGAAGACGAAGAAGCGACACAGCGGCTCCCAACTGCCCGAGTCTATAGCGGGAGAGGATGATCGCAAGCCGAAGTTGTATGATGAGAAGATCCCTCGGCTCGCGCCCGTTATTACGGCCTTGACGAAGAAGCACAAGAAGCCACAGAAGGCTATTGGCGTAAGTCAGAATCGAGCTTCAATCCGAGACGAGTATACTCAGGACGAGATTATCCGGCCTGTGTTTACCTCCAGAGCTGTACATACCCCCGAGAGATCACCTTCAAAGGACTCGTTCACAAACTGTGTTGAGGTTTCCGGTGGAGAAGTGCAAGCGTTCTCAAAGCAAGCCCTCTCAGATGTTCGAGTCCAGAGATATCAGCTGTACAAAACATTGAGCAAGCTTATAACTGAGATGCGCCCGTAGTTAGCAGTCAAGAAAGGCCTGTACCCGCTCATGCTGAGGCTGTATGAGCATTCACTGTACCGCCAAACCGACTACGAATTACAGCGAGAATTCGATGAGTGCGGTCTCGCCGTTTCCTGTTGGCTTTCTCTCATCGACACACTAGAGTGCAACGCCTCAGAGCTGGGCTATACAGGATCAGCCAGTATCGATCGCGCAGTCAGTCTTAGCATAGGTAGGACCGTGAACGAGCATTTGCGGGCGCGACTTGCAAGAAAAGAGCCGGATGCCTGGAAGGAGGAGGTCTTCCACATTGGCGCGCCTAAGTTGAGCATGCTGTCGGAAGATCTTGCGCTTCTGTTATACGGACTCGTAGCGCCAGAGCCTTTCGATTATGAGTACATCTCGCAAGGACTGAAAGGGTATAATCGCGCGCTGCTGAGCTGGTTCGGCGTCGAAGAAAAGTAGCACTTTTCTGTGGAAGCAGGGGAGTATCGTGTCTCGGAAGGAAGGACTGCGCACGAGGGGGTGAGGAAGAGGCAGACGTTTACAATTCTTGCGATATTGCTATAACTCTTTAGCAGGTCGGAAGGTGGCGCATGTTGGTCTGCTGCAAGTGTAGTCTACCTTCACAGGAATGTATCAATCATTACGAGGCACGTCAGTCTCAAGGGATAGCAATATCGATGTCGCGCTTACGTTTTTGCGCTTCGGACTTCACGCACGTATCACATCTCACATCGTGGCTTACGGGATGCTGGCATACGACCACGGAAGCTTTCTATCCGCCTGACAAACGGCATCTGTTGACGAGATTCGCAGTCTGAGCCTTAAAACGCGTGGTGGTGCATACATCAGTGCAGCTCAATCACGATGCACAAATGATCACACATACGGCATTCAGCGCTGAGACGTAGGTACTCTGTATGCTGACGGGCCTTTTCGACAGTAGACAACGGGGCGGTGCAACGGATCAAGAGCTTCCGGCTTAACGTTCACCAGGATCGAACGTCGCGTAACATTAATAATTGAGAATGACAACACGCGATGTTTTTCATTGCCTTGGTCAAGACGATTGTGCGGGGTCAGCGAAGGAACTGATGTTCTGGTGAGGCTGTGCCATCGTTTTCCAGGGTTGAAGGCCCGGCTCGGACATTGTTTCGGCCTGACAGAAAAGAAGTCATCTCCGTTGAAGATGAGGCACAGCAAGGAAGAGCTTTGATCGTTGGTGTTGGCGGTCTTTACAAATTTGAGAGTGTGCGCGACTAGGATGGGGTATTGCCTCGTGGTAGATTGGTAATCTGGAGAACTCTACAAGTATTCTGGGATATGACGCTGTAGAATGTAGGGATTGGCCACATGAGACCGGCTGGAGGACGTGCAGCGGGAGTATCCAGGGCTAGGGACGATAGGATGTGTAAGGCCAAGGAAGTAAAGGCGCGAGTAAGGGTAGGGGTAAGCTGGGCTGTTACAACCTTATTCAGATGCAGGGCAGCGAAAAACGTTGAGTGTCACCTTTCTTGTAGCTGGTGATAGTGTTATCCGAATTTGTTTTGGCGGATAATTATGCTATTGAAGGGAGTCGACTGTAAAAAGGACAACAATGGTGGCAGCTAAGCTAGCGCCGCAAAAAGATCGGCAACAACCTCCGCGTCTCAAAACCTCCCGCAACCGAAGTCGCGATCACCCAGGTTCCCCAGCATACCATCATTCATCTTTCGTTAATTTGACTCCAGCCAAGATTGTGCGAAATGCGAGAGCTCTGATTCGTGGGATGCAGGCTGTCTCTTTGTGTTCGCGCTCAGCCTCCACCACGCGTCGCAGCCAAGCCCGTCCGACATCTGTCTCTTCTCTCTCACACAATGCGCCGATTAGCCCGCGCATTCCTCATAGGCTACGGACATGCAATGTACTAGCCTCAAGCGGTCGTGACGCGTCTCTTTTGGAGTTGGCATGCTGTGACATCTGTCCGTGGGATCTTACCAGTTTTCGGCTCCCCACGGTCAAATGTCGTCTTCTCCGCAAAGCTCGCACGGAGAACTAGATTTACGTGAGAAGCGCCGAATTAGAGACGCACAGCCGAGTCTTGGGAGTACGCGTCGAATGTCAGCTGGGGGCTTCGAATTATATCCATTGTTATTTTGTTGTGCGTTTCTTCGAAGCTATTAAAGTCCTTTGTCCGGCCTGCATCGAACACCACCAAGAAGCAGCATCACCATCCCGCATCGTTTCTTATTGGCCCAGTGACTTACATCCATTTGCGGCTGGACATACACAACATCCTGTCGAAGCCTTTGGCCCACATCATACACCTCCAGCTTACACTACTTGGTGATTGCAGTACCGCCGGCATCCTCTCTCTCCTGCTGTGTGAGAAAGCTGCACCTCTACATCTCCACAATGAGGGTCGCCACACCGCTTGTGGCGTCGAGCCTACTTGCTTTGTGTCAGTACATTTTCCCCACCCTATGTCCTTGGCTAACAGCTAGAAGCCGCAAGCGTCTCTGCTCAACTGGCTAGCATATGTCCTAAAACAGGCGTATGCTTCAAACTCAACATTCCGGAAGGCACTGCGTCGTCCGGCAATGGGGATATTTTCTTCCAGATCTCAGCTCCAAGCACGTACGAGTGGGTCGCCTTAGGCCAAGGAAGGTCCATGTCCAGTTCGAACATGTTCTTGGTGTACACCAATTCAGACAACACGAATGTCACGCTTTCTCCACGGACAGCAGGTGGGTACACGATGCCTAGGCTCAACAGCGCCGCACAAGTCACATTGTTAGAGGGCTCTGGAGTCAAAGATGGCGTCATGACGGCCAATGTGCGATGTAGGTACTCAAATGCACTTGCGCATAGCATCTGCTGACTCGGTGTAGGCTCAAACTGCAACAGCTGGTCTAGTGGAACAATGGACTTCAAGTCGTCAAGCGGCAGCTGGGTATACGCATATCAGAGCTCGAACGGACCTAAGAGATCTAATGACCAGGCGGCCTCCATCAGACAGCACAACGAGCATGATGTGTTCTCCTGGGATTGGGCCAGCGCGAAAGGTGGTAGCAGCGTAAACCCACTTGTCGCCGCTGTAGCTCCCGGCTCTGGTAACGGAGGTCCCGCTGCGACAAGCTGTCGACAGAGGAATGCTGCTTCAGCAACTGGTGCTGGCTCGGCGACTCAAGCTGCCTCCTCGCCTACACAATCGAGCAGCAGCAGCATCAATGACGACGATGACGACGACGACGACGATGACGACCGTCGCAATGCTTACTCCAGGGGCCCTTACCCCACAGGCAGGCCGAACGGCCCTCCCCCTACGAAGCGACAAGAGCTTCCTTTCTGCGACGAAATCTCCACCCCTGGCGGCACAAACGGCAACTCCAATGGCTTCAGGCCCATCGGTGCCGCTGGTGGATCTAATGGGAACCAACGAACTATGCTCATTGCCCACGGAGTCCTCGCTTCCCTCGCATTTGTCATCCTCTTTCCTATGGGTTCAATCGCCATCCGCCTAGCATCATTCCCAGGCATCATTTGGATCCATGCGATCTTCCAGGTCGTCGCGTACCTCATCTACATCGTCGCTGCCGGCCTCGGCCTGTACCTAGCCAAAGATCTGAACGTAATGAGTGACAAGCACCCAATCATCGGCATCGCAGTTCTCCTCGCACTGTTTGTCCAGCCCATTTTCGGCTGGCTCCACCACTCCCTCTTCAAGAAGTACGGCCACCGCATGATGTGGTCCCACGCGCATATCTGGGTCGGTCGCATCGCCATCTCTCTCGGTATCATCAACGGTGGCTTGGGCCTCAAGCTTTCAGATTGTAGGGGCCAAAGCTCCAAAGGCGGTATGATTGCGTACGGAGTGGTTGCTGCGGTTATTTGGTTGGCGTGGGTCGTTGCGACGTTCATTGGTGAGCGGAGGAGGATCAAGGCGCAGAGGAATGCGTCGCCCAAGCATACGGCATCGCATAGGCAGGGATCGAACGGGAGTGATGTGGTGCAGGTTGCGCCCTTGGCGCAGGGGCATTATGCACCACCGAAGGAGGGGTAGGGATGCGCATTTCTTTTGTCTGGCTCTCGAGAATCGTGGTACCGCGTGCGATAGGAAATATCTAGTAATATACAGCATATCATTGGGAGAACGATGCCCACTCTCCATACTACGGGACACGTTACAAGAGGGATCAAGCTCAAATCTTTATGGCAGTGAAATACATGCCACTTTCGGGTCACAATCTACTTTTTTTCAACGACTTGACGAAAAGTCAGCATGTCGAGAGAGAACTGCTTTGCGGATTTCTGCGAAGACAGCACGAGCCACCGTCCCAGCCACCTCCACACTGCCGTACCGGCGAAGACCTTTTAGCTGCCACATTCAACATCGTGTTTGAGGAGTTTGCATCACTGGTGGGTGACCTCACATGGCGCCATTCACCCACAGCTATGTATAGCGTGCGCTTCAGCGCGGTCACGGCGCGGTCGGGATTGCTGCCTTCTGTTTCGTAGTCCGAAACACTCACTTGTCATCCATCGGCGATACAGTACCTAGTTAGGTACGGCACAGCAACCACGCACCACCCAACTTTTCTCAAATTTCAACAACTTGCGTGACAACCATCTACTTCAACACTTGCGTGTCAAACATCTCGCAATGGAAACACTGCCACTCGAGATACTGACCCAGGTCATCTTCGAGCTGGGAGACGACGAGTATCAGGCGAAGGGTACGATTGTACGTCGCGATGGACACGCGCGCACAGTGCAGCTCGCATTATACAGCACTATCTCCCGGCAATGGAACGCCTCCATCGAACGACTCATATTCCGAAGCATTGCTCTGACTACTGATGAGTTGGACACCTTTGAAGCTGCGTTCGGCAATGCGAATATCTCGCGTCGCAAGTTCCTCAATACGCTCGATGTCACTTTCATCCTACCAGACCCGCCGAATGGTATCAGTTGCTGCGACGCAGGACAGATCGTGGACCGCGAGGCCGACAGTGCAGCGTTCTCTGCTTCGGTTGTCAAACTCTTCACTGCTTTAGCGGGTCTCGAAGCTCCCGCTGTGGACAGACCTTCTTTGTCGCTGTTATTCTACAAAGCTCATCGTCGCTCCTTTCACTTGTACATGGCCAGCCGTGAGCCATTGTATACTACTTGCAGGGAAAAAGACTCTTCTAAATATCACTACCCGCCGAAGCAACAACAGGTTAAAGCCCAATTAGGTTGCTATAGGCTCGTCCAAACAGATGCCATACCAATGGTTCGCGGCGTCACGATACTCGATCTCAAGGCAATGATGAATGACCTAGAAGATCTCGACCCAGCATGGTTGTCCGTGATTATCGGCAAGCTTCCAGACTTGGTGAAACTAGTTGTCATGGGACAGGACCGTTACGATTGGGGACGACACAAACGTAGCGCTCGAAGAGATCGTAAGTAGGTGTTCCCTTACAGCTAGGTTGCTAATCTTGAAGTAATAGACTTGTCGAGGTTCCCGCGCAATATCACCGGAGAGCATCTTCGTGAAGTGACACTGGACATCAGGCACCAACCAATGCTCAACGAGACCATTCCGGTTCATAAATTTGTGGAGCCCAACAAATGGAACCAGGAATCATGGTACGGCATGCTTAAGAAGCTAGCAGAGTTACCTAAGCTAGCGAAGCTGCGCTTGCATGGCGGTTTCGTTACATGTCCAGAGTTCTTTCGCGGCATTGTGGAGTTTGCCGGAGAACAACCTTTTCCAGCACTCGTCGAGTTCGAGATCCAGTTCGCTCCAGAAACAGCTGACGGGAAGTGGTTCTTCGAGCGCGACGTTGCGGCCTTGGAAGCGTCTCGAAGCAATCCCGAGTATGCGTATTTCTGGGAAGATGAAGTCGAAGAAGATGGCTACCAATCATCCGACATTTCGGACCCTGAAAACGACGTGCCGACTTTCGATGAGGAAGTACTCAGCACTGGGTCAACTACTCGCGATCGATTCCGCTCACTACCGTCCGAGGCTACCCTATTGCCATTCCTTCTAGAAGCCGCAGCAGCCGTCTCGCGGATTTCTAACCTCAGGAAATTTGTACTGAAGCATGGTCACCTGTATGAGTCGTACTCGGACCTGAATTACTTTCCAATTGTCTCGCGCGTCTTCGAGCTTTGGTATCTTGCTGCCGGCATGCCTCGAACACCATCCGATTACGATCGTCACCTTCCGTACGCCATTTACCCTAAGGTACCAGTTGATAACATGTATATGTCACAGAACAGACTATACTGGAGGGTCAATCATTGGAAACCTTGGGAGGAGGTACTTGATGCTTGGAGCGCGATTGCTGGGCCGGGGGCGAAGGTGGTCTTTCTTGACGAGGACAAGTGGAGTTTTCCCTATAGTGATCGGGGCTCAGAGACTTATAATGGGACCTTCTAAAGAAGATTTTGCTTCGTTGAGTGTTCAAACATGTCATCCGGAAGTCAGTTGCCTTGTGCTTGTTGCCAAATGGCTGTTCCGATCAAATGCATCTCGTCACAATTAATTGCCTTACTTTCAATCCTTGTCCGGTGTGATGTAATCTGTGTAAGCTGCCATAGCGATAGTTGCTCGAATCTGGGAACATCCAATGATATCAACTTCACAGAGCTACATCTCAGCAATAGCAAGGATCGTGTGGGGTTGAGGCGCTTGACGTTTGTGAAACGTTTCTAGGCCTCTAAGCTTGGTGTGATACGCTGATTGTGGTATCTTTGGATGCCATACATGGCAGGCAAACATTACGCGTTGTTTCTGGCACGATCCCACCACCTTATTGTTTTATGCACTTCGGCTTCGATATAATGTTGATAGCGTAGCTGCATGCATTGTTATATGTATGACTAGCGTGCGAGTAAATGGGTTCCTGTACATTCGAATAAATTGAGCTGAGAGGATGCGAGCGACCTGGTCGCTTGTCTAACATTGTGTGGAGCGTCCCTCACAGTTACGAAAAATGAGACGACCAATACTCTACTCGCCGAAGACGCGCGATACTAGGATCTGTCCAATAAGACTAGACATGCTCAATCGAGTTTCAACTCCGAATCGATCCGCTTCATGTTCGCATACTCGGTAAGCAGCAGCTGTACTCTTTCCTTCATAGTGTTCGGGTCTGACACTGACCCGCACTTTGCAACACTGGACTTGCCATTGTTTGCTCGTTGGAGGAGCATATTGTAGTCCCATCTCTTCAGGCGGGTGGTAAAACCTGGCTTCCCTCTGAAGACGTCCACTTTGTCGTCCAGTGCTTTCTGAAGCTTGTCTAGCCGGTCTTTGTGCTCTTTCTTCATCCAATCGAGCCATCTTTTCTTTATATCTTGGGATGCAAAGATCCCTGCCTGCTGCGACGATGGGTTGACTATGGAAGAAGTCCTGCCCGTGAGCAGGGTCGTTTCGAGAAGGCCCCAAGCATCTGCGACACGTTGCACTTGAGCCCGCATTAACTCCCGGATGTATCTAGATCAGACAATTGTTAGTCGAATTTTCGAAGTTCAAGCACGAGTATGCCTTCGTGGTCATGACCACTTCAAGCCAATGGGGTCCGGCATTGCATGTGCGATCTCACTTACGGTTGATTGTGATACTGGACGATGGCCATGAGAGTCATGAACATATGAACGGCTTTGCAGGTGCCCTCGTTATTCGGTGAATATTGCGGCGAACTTGATGTGTCCCTGTTGTAGAATTTGTTCTCGAATCGCCATTCGAGCGTTTCAGAGTTTTCCTTCACATTCTTCATCACTCCGTTATCGTGTTTAGGTACAGGAAACAATTCCAAGTTGCCCCAGACCTAGACTTGTTAGCTTCTAAATCATGCGCATTTAGCGCCAGATACCAACATTTGCCTTCTTCCCGTTGACCTCTTTGACCAAGAGAACCAGCTCGTGCTCCCATGGGCTCGCCAAAGATCCAGAATTCCCAGTTCCTGTCCAACTCATTTGGCCTGGCCATTGCAATGCTGCGTAAACAAGGTCGTCAGCGTCTTTCAGTTGTTTACAGGTCTCGACAGGTGTCTCTGTGCCTAGGGCGCAGGCCATGATCACATACCTATGTAATCAATCGCTTTCAAGGTAGGTATGGTCATCGCCGGCTGCTTTTTTTTCCCTTTCTTCTCAGGCCTTTCAAACTTCCACTGACTGAGATCGTAATCTAAATCCTCATACTCGGCGCGATCGTTGGGACCTAGCTCGCCCTTCTTCTTGGCCACCTTCACTTTGTACTTGTCTTTCGGAATGTCGTCCTCGTAGAACTTGTACAAAAATGCACAAAGACTATTTGGTCCTTTCGACTTGTCTTCATCAATGAAACGCATTAGCGTTTGCCATTCAAGTACGTGTTCAGCTTCGTAGCAGCGGTCTTTTCGAACTTTCGTATGTCTTTCGTCAAGCCGACCGAGCCTAAACCATTCGCCCTTGTCCGGCATGGTAGGGTCCCCAGTATCATAAACTTGCTTATGGCCCTAGTAGAAGTCAATATATCGGTATGGCAGTTAGGCAGACGTGACAGTGATATACCTCCAACGTATCGGTGTCTGGCCAAAGGGGTGAAACAATGGTCATGCCGCCCCAGACGACTCCAGGATAGACCTCTGTGTTCTTACCTTACGACAGGTCAAAAAAGGCTTCGTATCAGTTTATAGACTTGACGGTCAACTTACTGGGCTACCTTGGGACCTCCCCTCTTCACCAAACCCCTTTTGATATTTGCGTCTTCGGAATCTACGTCTTCGCCGAGTTCTTCAGATGGACACTGCATCTGTCCATTTTCAGTCCACCCGGAATAGTTCATGCAATCTGTTTGACAATCTTTATCTTCGGCGCGTTTCCGAACGTGTACGATGTCCTCTTCGCCGTCTTTGCGCATGCTCAGTATTTCGTAGTCGCCGAAGGCCGCAAGGAATCCATCAGGCAAGAGTTGAGCGCTATGAACAGCTTGGGCGTCGGCTGATACATAGATGGTGTTCGATGTGATGACGATGTAAATCAAGGACAAAAGTGACACTGTAAACATGTTGCCGGGTTTGAAATAGATTGGAAGCAAGCAGGCAAGAACTTTTCTCCTTTCCTATGGACCTTGACGGGACCTTTCTTTTGTATCGCACCATATGCCCTACACTGAGCCACATCGACTGCCATCATGCGATTAGATATCTACGCCGCCTCGTCGTGTCCTACAATGAGCCAAAATTTCGGTGGCCGCTAAGATACAGCACGCACTCTAGCTGCGTCCAACAATCTGAGTACCGAGACATTTCTACGGGCCACAGTGATCACTGTAAAATTGCCAAAGCAGCGGCGTAGTTTTGATTTTTCCCAAGGCAGATTGATCATTGTCGAGACACCTATGCGCAAGTGGATGTCCGATGTGGCACAGGCAAGGTGGATCGCTTCGGTACATGATTGGGCTGGGCACCAGGTGCGGTAATGATTCGTGATCGATGGAGACAGTATCGATACTAACGTAGTTGGCAAGCGAGCGGGCCAGACAAGCGAGTGGGCCACCTCAAAATCACACCAAAAAGCGGAGTTTTGGCTGCTTGATATCTCCACAACCACAAAGTAGATTTCTCTAAGATTTTTAACTAGAAGTCTAGGATTGCATTTCTTCAAACATCTAGGATTCTAGGGCCTTAGCTACAATAGATGTAGAGATATGGAATTTTGGTGCCCTAAAACGTGGTTTATTTATTTTGGCTTAATGACTTTACACTCACATTACCTACAGGCCTGTAACTATAAAGTCTAAATACTTATATATATGCAGCTGTATAGTGAGATATTAAGAAAAATCTATTGTGTGGTTGTGGAGATATCAAGCAGCCAAAAGTCCGCTTTTTGGTGTGGTTTTGAGGTGGCCCACTCGCTTGTCTGGCCCGCTCGCTTGCCAACTACGTTATCAGTAGCTGATGACTTTAGGTGTAAGGGTTACGACAATCTTTGCAATCTGAAACGACAGCGTGTCTATCTTCGAAAGCCTTTGAGTAAATAGGACGTCTTGACGAAACGTATTGAGGATATACAGGCTATAATTTGGTTGTACTCTGGGTAGAGCTTCACTGAACGAATCGATCACGAATTCTTGCCGCACCTGGTGTGGTTGGCTGGGTCAAACAGAACACTGAAACGCGAGCGGCGTAGCTGAGTGAAATTCATCACTATCAACGTGCAGGCCGACATAGCTATGGGGTGTGGCACGGAGTAAGCGCCGGCATTGATTTCTCGGCGCCGCGAACGGGCATTGCTTGATCACGCCGCTGCAATGAACTCCAGTCACAATCTGGCTGGCGCTTGCTCGGACATCGAATATCGAACACGAACACGAACACAAAATCATTTCGCAGACCAGTTTTCTTTAGTAGGGAGTACGGGTACGTGCACCACGAATTGACATGATCGATAGAATGTGTTTTCCGGAATTGATACCCTGCCGGAGTGATTGACCTGACGTACATTGAGAAATGAAATAATGGAGAATAGCACCATACTTCCAAATATCACAATGTGATATCGAAAACGATCGAGCCTGCGCAGGTGCATGGCACAGCCTCAATGCCCTTGCAAAGCCATTCCCCTTCTACTACTCCAATGAACAATCCGCCTCTCCTCCACACATATCCCAAACGGACCAACTCGAATAGTCATGCGGATCGTTTGGCAGATAAGAAGAGCACGATGGGCTACCATAATAATCAGCCGCCAACCACGCATTGTCGATGACAGTGTCTACATCGCAGTTCTCACTCGTGAAGAACGCGACAATCTCCGCGGCATCGCTTGTGCCGTTGGGTGCAGCAGAAATGGCTTTTTCTCGAAGACCGCCCATGTTCTCTAGCTCGGCTAGAACCACAAAGTCGCCACGTTTGAAGCACTCCATAGGTTCGACGTAGAAGCTCTTCACCGCTAAAGGAGCAAATCACTTGGTCAGTGGACGAAATTGGTAGTAGGCTCGAGCTAGAACCACTTTTGATATCCAAGGAGGAACTCACTGTGAAGATGTTAGCAGTGATCTTTTCTACACGTTCGACATGGCTTTGCTCACCCGCCCGCTGTTCCGCCACCTCTGCACCCAGGATTTTGCCACAGCGTCACTTGCATGCAAGCAGTCGACGTAAGCAAGGCAGCAATTGATAGTGCTCGTGACAGAAACATCTTGATTTCCCGTCTTGGATGAGCTGCGAAAATCAGCGTCGAAAGACTGTTACATTGCTTCGTGGTACTCACTGAAGGGGAAATCGATGAATTGCGAAGATCAGAAAGCTGAGTAACTTCCAAGGTACACGATGTCGGTCATGAGGTTAGAGATTGGCACGACCATCGATGTAAGTTTGAAGTTGTGGTATCTGTGCCTCACCAGCGAGTACGCCACAATGATGCATCGGGATAGCAAATGGACGCGCGTGGCGTACACGACGATGAAACAAGAGAATTAGTCTTCGGCGCGTACTGGGCTGATAGTCGGAATCTCGCACGGTGCGTTGCCACTTGCGGCGTGCTCATTCAAAACGTAGAAGCCCGATCGAAATGCACTTGCTCAGAGGCTCATGGCAGTTCAAACATCGCGGACGTCCAGCGCCGCAGTTTGAACGGGAGATCTCTTGCGCGATCATCATCGGAAGCGCTCTGGGCCTCCTGGAACTCGTTGTTGGCTCTACGAACCCTGGCGAATTTTAGCAGCCGTTCCACCGCCGCACAGAAGCTGGAACTGTCCGCGGATGAGCATTGTCACTGTGCAATTGCGAGTCGATGCATGGATAATGACGAATGATTTGTGCCTCATGGATTGCACACAACTCGGTTACCGTGAGTATCAGATGTCCGCGCCTTGACAACGTCCTGCTAAGTGGCACACGCTTGGCGATTCTCTTGGTGACTGACGATTGGAAACGGAAATGGGAAGGCTTCTCGTAAGGTAGAGTGACTTATATACGCTGGCACCCACATCAAGTGCAACTCTTACATAGTTGCAATTCGAATATGTTTCCCCGATTTTCTCCTCGAGCCCACGTGGCGCCTGACGCAGTATACAAGGCACTGGTCCATCTCTTCCTACTCGTGCACACCACGCAGTCCATGCCGTCGTTCGACCATGGCTCATTCGATAGCGGCTCCTTGCTCGCACTCGGCAGCGTCTTGAACCCCAGATCAGAGCCCTTTGAGATACGAGGAGTGAATGATGGTCGAAAGAAGCGATAAATTGTGCAAAGAGACGAACCCAGCTCCTGTTGTAAGGAAAAGGTTTTCTGCTTTCCATCAATTGGACAAATCTTGAAGGACTGCAAATGCTCCAAGTGTCCTCTCGGACTTTTCCCAGCATTCGGCACCGATTGTCAGGATAAGTGCCCTGATGGTACATAAGTGTCTTCTCCTCTCGAGAGATATCACTAACACTTCGTGACAGGCCAGGAGAAGACCGAGAAAGGAGATGGTTGCTGCCCGATTGGTCAGAAGCCCAAGGCAGACGGCACGGACTGCGAGCCAAAGGAAGCGAACAACGACAGAATAGGTCGATGCCCAGACAACACGGTTCTTGATCCCAAACATGGCTGGGACCCGAAGCCCGTCGAAGCAAAGTGTCAAATTGACGACGAAAAAGATTGTCCAAAGCCCAAGGTCCCGCAAACTCGTACAGATGGGACGGAGATGGATACTTCAATCAAGATTAAATGTGGAGAGCTCGACCCGGATGAAAGCAAACGACCAAAATGCAACCCGAAAACACAATATACACATGTTGAGGTTGACGACGCTGGTAAAGCGACGCAGAGCTGCAGGATCACCAGGAAGTACATTGACCGGAAGAAAGGAAAGCCTACACAGCCCAATCTGAGAGCCAAGATCAGGGATCTCTGGGAGAAAGCAAAGCCAGAGAACGAGAAAAGGAGCAAAGAGCGACAGGAGAACCTTGATAAGCTCAAGAAACTCAGAGCCGAAAGAGACCAAAGGTCCGCCGATCTCACCGAAAAAACCGAAGAGAACGAAAAGAAGAAGGAACGCATCGGGAAATGCAACCCACTTATAGCGCTTTTGCTGGGCGCCGCGTCCACAGCAGCACAGCATGCGAAGCGAGAGGAAGAATCCCCGTACGAATGGACAAGTGACTACTTCGACGAGGAATTCATATCGTCGGACGACCGGCTCAACGACTGGCCGCCCGACCTCAAAGTCGATCAGATCTCAACGGACGTTGATGAGAAGAAGTGGTTGAAGAAATGGAACGACGACATTGATGAGAGAAGACAATCACTGCGCAACAACTGCAATTTCGTCGGAAAACGCTCGCTGGAGCGTCGATGCTCTCAAAAAAGATCTCTAGACGGGTACTGGTTCGATCTCGATGACAACCTCATGCAAAGTGCTTCCAACAACGTCACTCCTCCTGAGATTGAAGATTATGTGCCCGCGGCAGATCTCGTCATAGTGCCGTCTCATGAGCTGGAGAAAAGGAATATAGGTTGGCTGCTCATTCTCACATCGTTTGGCACAAGAGTCGCACAAAACTTCGTGTCGCGCGCTACGGCGGCTGTTGCAGCACGTTCGATACGGCTGCAAAACCTGCTGAAGGCTCCAGATCGGCTTTTCCAGATCGCGAAGACTGGGCAGGGGACAAAGGCTGGCTCGAGGGGCATGCAGAATGCGCAGGAAGCTGTCAGAAAGGACAAGAATTGGCTGAAGTGCCTGAAGGAAGGCATTCCTTAGGTAGTTCTAGACATTGGCTGCTCAATTTCTACTGTGGTGACTTTGTCACGTCTGTGTGTCTTACGTGAGTGAAAGTACGCGAGCTGCCAAAGTTCGGACTTGAAATGACAGGCTGCACGTGATGAGGGCGCTAAAAGCACTAGCGTCTCAAGTGGGGTTCGAGATTCGAGCGGTTGCCATTCAGCGACGGAGTCAACAAACATCCCCGAATTAACCGCCTACCGCCCACCACCCCTTCACCTCACCCAGTGGCATCACCATCGGCACATCTCAGACAGCCTCACCACATATCGAAAGGCGCGCCTCACATAATTACAAGATGGGAGAGTCAAGGTATGTCTTGTGAGGGGCTCGGCCTCTTATCACCAACTTTTCAGGCGGCAACAGCAACGTTTGCTGATAGAATGCTCTTCTCAGGCAAGAACTCGTCGCGTGGTTAAACAACCTCCTCCAGCTCAACATCACGAAGGTCGAACAATGTGGGACAGGGTGCGTTGGAACGAGAGACGGTCGCAGACGACCGCTCTTATAATCAGGCCTCTATGATGGCATGTGCTGACCCATGTACAGTGCAGCGCTATGCCAGGTCTTCGACAGCATCTTCTGTGAGTGCAAAGGGAATATCAGGCTGTGCAGTCACTGACTAGACACCAGATGACGTGCCTATGGCGCGAGTCAAGTTCAACGCCAACACAGAATATGCATATCTGCAAAATTTCAAGATACTGCAGAGTAAGACCATGTAGATTATGGTGTTATCAAATAGCTAACACCACACAGACACGTTCGCCAAGCACCAGGTCGACAAGCCCATCCGAGTCGAGTCACTGGTGAAGTGCAAGATGCAGGACAACCTCGAATTCCTCCAGTTCGTCAAGCAGTACTGGGACCAGCACTTCCCTGGCCACGAATACGACCCCGTCACGCGCCGTAAGGGCTCAGGAGCTATGCCTGCCGCTGGTGGAGCCGCACCCCGCGCCGCGCCTGCCGCCGCCCGGAGAGCGCCAGTCGCCAGCAACACAGCCGCGCCACGTACACGAACACCCCTCGCTGCCGGTGGCGGTGCCGCGAGCGCCGCCATGCGCGAGGAGAACAACCAGCTGAAGGAGACAGTCACGGGCCTCGAGCGCGAACGCGACTTCTACTTCAGCAAGCTACGCGACATCGAGCTGCTGATTCAGCAAGCCATGGAGGCTGACCCTGAGCTCGAGAAGGACGAGGGCCTACTCAAGCAGATCCAGAACATCCTGTACTCGACCGAGGAGGGCTTCGAGATTCCGCCAGAGGCCGAGGGCGCTGAGGAGGAGACATTCTAGAAGAATGGCCCTCGTATCGTGGAGGTCGAACAAATGGTAGTGACGGTTATGACAGAGGCGAAAGACAAACCCGTCCAGGTCGAGGTCGTCGAGCAGCACGATTCGGAGGAGATATTCTAAGCGAGTCGCATTGGGGGCGCGTGTCGGGATACCACTTTGCAGGGACCAAGATGCCCATTTTTTAGAGAGCAGTGTGATGCGATGCATAATTAGGGACGTGTGATATGCTAAGATGGTAGAGACGTATTACTCTCGCATTTCATACTGATCCAATTCATATGCTCTCCTACCTTGCACTTTTCAATCATGTCGGGGATGCTTTTTCATTCCATCTTCATTCGCTCCTTTGCTGGACGTTCGGGCTCTCTACTTCGACCTTACTTCACATACATAGTCTTGACCAACGTCGAAGTGGAAAGGTATGTGGAATAACAAGTTGCAGTTACTGCAGTTGCGACGAAGTCTGGTGCGTCTCAATGCCGCGAGACTGTTCGGGCAGTGCGGTTGTCGTGGGCAGTCGAATATTTGTCTGGGTTTGATTGCCATGCAGAAGCTCGTAGGTCGCGCCTTCCGTAGTCACACCATTCGGTAAACAGAGCCTGGAAACTTGAAGCGTGCAGAATCTAATACAAAGCTTACATTGAGATGTAAGCAGTGGGTGTTTAACGCAAACTTGTGCCTACTTCAGCGCAGAGCAGAGATGGATGAACGGTGAAAATGTATCGGACGAGGGGTTGGTGTTGAGGGGTGGAGCATGATCGACAACTTTACGCGACATCGCTGCAGCTGCACCACCACCAATCCAGCAAGCACCATGAGCGACCAGACCGCGACGAGACTAACAATCATCTAGCTGCTCATCATCATTCCTTTTCTCCCACAAAGCTTGGGATAAGATGACGACTGATCAACGAGTTCGACGCCACGTGCGATGCACCCCGCATTTGAGCAACCCCTCCCTGACTTCATCGCGCTCGGCCTACCAGATTTCGACGCGTTTGGAACTGTATATGTAGTGTACATTGGTACCCGGACTTGATTCTCGTTGCACGCTCGTCTCTCTCTTCCTTCGCATCATTGTACTGCTCCACACCATCAATTGACCAAAGCTCGAAGCAACTACGCAGAGCACTACACCATGGCGGACTGGTCTGATCTTACGGCGGCGCTAAAAGGCAGCCAGAGCAAGTTCAATGAGCTCCTAACATCTGACCCACAATTGACTGCCTTCACGACTTCTGACGCGATTGACAAGACTGCGACATTCGGGATCAAGTCCAGTGGCTCTGACAATACGCTATTGATCTCCGTGACCAACGGCAGCATCAGATCTAGCACTGGTACGCCCAAAGATGCCCTCTTCACTCTATCAGCGCTCCCGGAGCAATGGGAACAGCATTTCCAAACTGTCCCCAGAATGCCCTACCAAAGTTACTGGGGCATGTTCGGCATGAACATCAAGCAGAAAGGCATCGAGGTGCAAGGCGACCAAACAGCATTTGCACACTGGACCCACGTCTGGAGACGCGTTCTCGAGCTCGCTCACGACGCGCAGTGCGGCCCAATGCCCGAGGACGAGCAAGCCGAGAGCGAGCAGGACTATATTACTGGTAGATACGTCTACCTTGACGCTCCTGTCTGGGGCCGAAGCAAAGTTTTTTTCGAATGGGCGGGCGAGGGCAAGCAGCCGATCGTCTTCTTGCACACCGCTGGTAGCGACAGCAGACAGTACCACGGCGTTATGAACGATGCGCGCATGCGTAAGAAGTGTACGATGTACGCTTTCGATCTGCCGGGTCATGGTCGCAGCTTTCCGTCGAAGAATCTACTGCCCGGGGCGCACACCAATACCGAGGACAGCTATGTTGGTATCATTGCGTCTTTTGTGAAGCAGCTGGGCTTGCGGAGACCCATCATTTGCGGTGCGTACAACGACAGCTAGATGTCGACACGGAGCTCACGAAATCTAGGTGCAAGCATGGCTGGACAGGTGTGTTTGGCCGTGGCTCTTCGACATAGAGAAGTTGGCGCTGCCGGCACAATTCCTCTGCAAGGATCCGAGTACCTTAACATGGAGCGGCAGTGGTACGATCGATCGCCATATGTCAATCAGTCGCTGTTCAATCCGGAGTGGATCTACGGAGTAAGTCAATCCCCAGCGCTCTTCCAACAACAATACCTGACTCCAAAAGATGATGTCTCCCACTGCCCCGCTCGTAAACAAGCAACTCATCTGGCACATGTACAGCGCCCAAGCCTACGGTATCTTCCATGGCGATCTCGATTTCTACTTCGGCGGTTGGGACGGTCGTTCGCGCGTCGCCTCAATCGACACCTTGAACTGCCCTGTATACATGCTCACAGGAGAGTACGACTGGTCCAATACGCCCGAGATGGCGCAGAAGACCGCAGACAAGATTCCGGGCGCGAAGCACAAGGCGATGCCAGATTTGGGCCACTTTCCAGCTACCGAAAACCCGCAGAAGTTTGTGCCGCATCTCATCGAGGCGATTGATCACATCCAGAAGGTGAGGAGTGACAGCTTGAGCACGATGCGCTTGGGTGATGGAACGGACTGAGCGATGATTACCTCGGAGTGTCGATGCAATGGCCTGTCTGTACATGCGGTCGAGATGTACGCTTGATCCCGTAGCTAGCCTGTGTCAGCCTAGCGTGGCAATCGTCTGACATGTCGCGATTGTCGAACATCAATCCGCTCTTTCATCTTTCGCAGCATCCACGTTTTATTACACATTACAGACACCGACTGACGTGACTTTACACAATCTTAGTGATTCGTTCCATCAAAATATATGTAAACACTGACATAATGAATCCAGGACGAGATCGTGGACAGGGGTGGAATGTCGACTCCGCCAAGCCCATCATAAAACATGCACTGTTTCCAACACCGAAACAAAGTCGTTGCAGCAGTATTTCGCGAGTCTCAAGATGCCGATCAAGCCTTTTTGCCTGGCACGTAACAATAAGAAGACAAGGCTGCCTGAGCTTCTTTCTGGTCGTTCAATCCTCCCCACACTCACTCCATACTCGCGTTGTCGCGAACACCCTCCTTACATTTTTGACATCTCTGTTCTCCGTCCAAATCTATTTTTTGTGAAAGAAAACTTCCTTGCTGCGACATCATCATGTTCATCGATACAGAGAACGCGAACAGCAGGTCATCGCGACCACAGGTCATCATCTCACCGCGCACATCACCTTACAACGAATCGTCGACACCATATCTAGAGCCAGTAGCCTCCGAAGAACGGCCACCTCCGACCTATCTCGAAGCCACGACACCGGGTCTATACAGTAGCAGGATAAGCGACGACCAGGGTGCAAGGCTGCTGGGCGATGATGGCCAGCAAGCAAGAAACGTAGCCTTAAAGGAGGACCAGTATCGAAATCGAAGTTTGAGGGCGCAATGCACAATAGGAAGGTGGATACGATGGATCGCGGCCATCATAGCAATAGCGATGCTGGCTGCGACTTTGGCATTAATAGCAGCCTCGGTGTCGGTCAGAAGCCACAGAATGGTAAGGATAGGGACGATGATTGCTGAGATGGCATCACTGACGGGATGTAGGCCAGACCATCGGGTGTGAGCATTCCGTTTCAGTCAGCATCAGCCGACAAGATACTTCCACCGACTTTCCCATCAAGCGCAGAAGCATCGTCGCTAACAGAAGGCTATATCGGCGACGACAACGAGCGACCAGATCTCATTGCAATTCCATGGCCGACGCCAACTCCATCAGGTGCACAGCCTCCTGCGCCAACACAATCGAGAAAAGTGTTCCCAATCAGATGGCCGGAAAGTTGCGGGAAGGAATACAATGTCAAGGTTGAAGAGTACGACTTTGGAACTTCAAAGGATTTGAAGATTCAGGAAGCAATTCACAAGCTAGATGGTGGATACAAGAGAGTGACTGGCTGGGTACACGTCATAAAAGCACCAGCGTCTCAAGCGCCCAACACTATCCAAGCGCGCCTCTCATACGCCGCCACTTCATCCGTCGACATCGAAAGCATCGAGCGCTCCGCCACAGATTCCGGTCTCGTGCTCGGCGATCCAACTTACCCCGACGGTTTCGACGGAATGCGCCGAAAAACCGCTTGTCTCGGCGTCTCCCTAATCATATACATGGCCGCGGGCGTCGAGCTCTCCACCTTCAACGTCGCTTCCAACAACCTTGGCGTGCAAATCCACCAAGGTGTAGATTTTACCGTCACAAACTCAACTCATATCTCGCTTACGCGAGGCACGCTCGACGCCGCGTCTTTTGAGTCGCGGGAAACGTACCTCAAGACGATCTCCGGCTCAATCAGCGGCATGTATTCGTTGCTCGACCTCGTTTCCGTGACATCGAAAAGCGGCTCTATAAACATCGACATCGAGCCCAAGCCTAGGTCTCCAGGTGTGTCGGAGTCTGCTATCTTCATGGTCGACGCGGTGTCGAGCAGCGTGCGGACGGACTTCAGGCGCAAACACATTCCGGATCGTGACTACCAGGTGTACATCAACACGACTGTCGGCTCTGTAGATGGTCGTTTCATCCACGGCTCGCGGACGGAGATCAACTCCGTAGCTGGAGCTGTCACTGCAGACTTACTGCCCTTCAAGTCCGGCGACTATGCCTCGATGATCAGCACGCATACCAACGCAGGAATGACGAAAATCACTCTTCAAACGCCATACAAGGCGAAAAACGTGCCACTAACAGGCCTTTTGAGCGTACACAGCACAGTGTCTGGAGAGCTAGATGTTTCGTATCCGCCTGAGTGGGTCGGACACGTCAATGGTACGTCGATGAGCGGAGCGCTACATCTGCAGGGCCAGGCGCTGGAGTTATTAGGCGAGAATAAGGAGGTGGGGCAGAACCATGTCGAGGCGAAGAAGGGGAGTGGCGGTGGGAAGATGGAGTTTGACACTGTTAGTGGGAAGTGCGAGATCAAGATTGGCAAGATCTAAGGTGCTGGGACTGAGATGTTTGGGTATGGATGGCGTTTGCTAACCGAGAGTCATTGGCGTTGAGATACCACACTTCGGCGTACTTAGCAAAAGTAAACAATACACATCAAATCATTCACTACCCAGACTCCGGCTGCAGGCTCGACTCAAAGTTGAGTGCCCGATCGGTCCAGTGCAGCCCAACTCGTACGCAACGCAATCTATCTGCCGCGGTAGTTGCCACATCTGTTCGCAACGGCTGGAGTGCTTTGCGGTAGCGCAAAATAGACTTTGGTGACGATCATAATGTCCGCGCGTTCCGTCCCGCCAGCGGTGGCCTGTCATAGCCAATGTGCTGGAACAAGGGCACCTGTACCTCATGGCAAGCGCGCAGATGCCACCACTTTACCCCTCCAGCTCAAGCTCGAAGGAATCAGACTTAATCGAAGTTCAAGCTGCTCCGTAGTGATGAGTTCGCCAAAGACTAACTTAGTCCAGGCATGGTCCATTTGGGAAATTCATGTGACACGGCATTGGCGACTGAGAGTATTAAAAGCTTCGGACAAGCTGTCAGACGTCTTGTTCGACTACGATCTTGCCGAGGAAGGTATTCGAGTAGTTTGTGATACGGGATCATGAGACCAAATCAATGGCTCGTGGTTCTAGCCGTGGTGCAAAGGACTAGCTGGGTTTTTTTGTTCGATGGATTCGGGCATATCAAAGTCTCACCTTGCGCGATCAGGGTTCTATGGCTGTAATCCATGCCGGGACTTATGGAATGCGTTACACCGTGGGGGTTATTGTCGGCTCAAGTTGAGATCCATGGAGGTTGACCGGTCGTCATACCTTCGTGTCCAGCACTCAGATGACGGACAACCCCACGATTCAGAATCCGCAATCGATCTGCACTAGGAGTACAGTAAGCTGTGATCGGCGTACCTGTCGATCATCTAGCGCATCCGACTCACGGCCATCGAAGCCCATCGACAGACATGAAGGAATGGACGACAAAAGTACAGGCAGCTACGATGAGCATTCTCATGACCAACGCCCGGCAGAATGATCCTTGGTGATAGCTCAAAGCGGAAGTCGATTAAAATGATGAAGGACGTTTCTGGAATTGGGTTATACCAGATTGAGGACCTCCCGCAGCTGGGGCCTAGACTTGAATTCCACAAGACGTTAAGTGCAACCAGGAAACGTGGAGGTGGCTTCGTAGCATGGCCTTGTGTGAGCACGGTGCGCGTTCTCCAGTCCTCGTTGAATGTTACGTGCAGCGGAGATGAAGCAAGGGGCACAAAACCCTCGGATTTGCGCGTGCACGACGACAAGAACGGCTGCTCCAATACTTCTGCCTGCACTCCAAAATAACCGTGAATGAGTATACCACCTTGCAGGTGCGGATGGCGCAATCTCGCTTTCAGCACACCGTTTGCAGCCTTTCATGCTGGAACCACGATGACCCGAGGCAACGAGCGATGAGCTGTTGATCATCTCTCAGTGTATAGCTCAGGCCAAGCATCGGGCCGCCAGAGTGATGAACGACGTGTGCGGATTACAAGCACACGTGACACTTACGTGAACTGGATCATCAATGCGGCCGCCACAGGCCCTTGCAAAGAGCCTTTTGGTGCACGAACAGGTGAACAGGTAGTCTACGTCGCATACTTTGCTCGATATTTCGATGGGCGATGACGAAGTACGGTAGGCTTGATGAATAGTCACCACTACCTACAAGGTCTGTTTGCGGTTCGATGGTGGCGTGCCTTTGGTCTGTGTGCGCGAGCAGCGGCTGTCATCCGTGAACACGACTCGAAGTAGACAGGCGAAACTTTTCAACTGCCTCTATAACCGGTGACGCCACAAACAACGGAACTGATCGACCCATAAACAGGCCCGTTGTTCTCAGGTCTGCCCGGGGCCTGGGTGGTCCGCGTTTGGTATTGCTTCGAGGTGTGGCTAACGTCCACTGAGGAGGATGCTCGGCCCCTCGGCCGGCGCTGAAATTCGAGCGTGGTTGTGGTCGAATCAGATTCGCGACATTCAAAAATCCTCACGATGGTGCGGTTCGGCTGTGGAAAAGACGGAGCACTGGCGCTCCCCTGAGGCTGCTGCAGGTCGGAGGTGTGTTTCAGACATGTCGCGTCGCGGTAGAAGAGTGTGGGGCTCGTGCCAAGCCCACCGAGCGGCTGCTTCCTCACCTCACATCTACCAAAACGATACAACGGGCGCTGGGCCATCGGCGTCACACTCCAATCAGATTCCTTCATTCATCTGGATTACCTCAAGATTGGATGATATATCTGGACCGCACTGACCGCCACGATGCTATTACGTGGTAATGGTCTTTTGATACATCGCGACGTCGCGTGTCGACCAGCAACTTCGTACACTACTCCATCCATCCCCAAACGGGTCCCATCATCTCGATTGGGCACTGAAACTTGGACCCAGGTTGCAGAAAGCGCGTGTGTCCCTGTCACTCTGCCTGTATCGACCAGCAGGTCCCTGTGCATAGGAGCTTTAGTCGTGGAAGACAGCACTCGATCCATGGCAACTACGTATGCAGCCTCAACCGCAAGGGATGCATGCTCGCCATCGTGAAGCTGCTTGCCTGGTTTTTACGAGAGGATGAGGTAGGTTGTCAGTGGTGCGACTGGCCGGTAGTATCTAATCGCCATCCTGCACCCCAGCAGCCTTGCGCATGGTCCACCCACCCCACTACACGATCCACGCCAGACACGGCTTTGGGTGAACGCTTCTAGTCTCGTTGTTCCAGATCACCTGCAGCCAAGGCGCGTCCCGACACTGCTCTCAAACCTGCGCCCGAATGATCCTCTTGCGTCAACAGCGCAAAGGTCATTTCACCTCGTCGTCGCTCTCGGAAACTTCCAAAGCCGTGTTTTCGCCATATAGTCTAACGGTTCCAGCATCTGCCTCTCATTCTATTTGGCCCCGTCATTCTTTTGGAACCAGCCCAACTATCATTACATTCTTTCTTTTCTTTGGAGCGGGCTCCATCCGCGCTGGCTGCAATTGGGAACATTTGTTCTCCGTACACTCTTTTTTTCGATCCATCGCTCCTTTTGTCACCACGCTTGATCAGCCGTAGTCGTACAACGCTTACCGCTTAGATACATTCTTTAGTCTGCAGCCTTTCCTGTAAGTTTCTCGGGACCTTGCTCCCCTACTTGCTCTGGGTAGACAGTCCATGCAAAGTGTTGCCGAACGTGGGATGTGCGCCGGCGTTGCGCGCAAGAAGATGAAGCCGCTGACAGCTGTACCAGACATATCGCCAGTAACGCCAAGGCCATTGTACATAGACGAGGAGGCGAGCATGGAATTCAATGCAGTCCAGCAGTAAGCCACTTTGGTCAATCGCGGGGAGTGTGCTGATTCTGACTCTTTTGTATAGATATCGCCCCTCATCGAATGGAGGCTACCACATGCATCATTCTTCACCAACTCCGGGACCACAAATGATGTACTCATACGGCGCTTCGCCTCATCAGGGACACCAACAACCACACGTTATGCAGCAGATGTCAAGACCTTCGCCACCTCAATCCACGTGGGCTGTGCCACAAGTCCACCATCCATACTATCAGATGCCAAGAGGACCTCCAATGGGCAACAGAGACGAGAATGGACACTTGCTGCCAAGATTAGAGACCACATCTTCGCAATCGCCAGCACAATACAGCAACGCCATGAACAGCTCAACACCGCTTACATCGACCGATTATTTCCCCGGTGTCATTGACACGAGTAGGTATCCCTTGGGTGTGATCTGTTCCACAGAACTAACGTCGACAGGTCCGTGGGGTCAAAAGGTGTGTGAAGAGCTAGAGTCATTCCCGTCACTGGATCCGGATGTTGGTGATTACAACCATGGACTGATGGGTCAGGACGAGAACACCCCCATCATCGACTTGCGACAGTACTCAGGCATAAATCAATCAGAGAACGAAGGCCTACACAACTACAACTCACATCCTACTCGGCGCTTGTCTGAATCATCCTTTTCCATGTCGAGTACTGGCGGTGTGTTACCAGAGGCGTCAACCTACGAAGATCTTGGTTCCACCGAAGCCGTTTCATATCAGTCTGAGTATGAAGCCTGGAACAACTCGGAACAGAACAACAGCCAGCTCCTCTCTCCACTTGCTTCACCTCGTCGCCCTCATCACGATCATGTTATTCGAGGTGGTAGCAGGACCCGCGCATCACCAGCATCACACAACAACGTTCGCGCCTCACCATACACCCTCGACAGCGACCGTTTTAAGAGATGGTCGACCGGCCATGCGCCTACTTCGACGCCGATAAGCTCACGTGCATTAGCACAAGTTCCGGACCGCTTCGCGCCATATGGGCCTCGCTACAATCCCCACCATTCGATGCCTACATACCCGCCGTCTGCATATGCCAACTATGGCCAGCCTGCGCAAAATGTATTGTATTCTCATCCGCATCCATTACTTCCGGGAAATTCCACCCTTTACTCGACCCAGGAGCAACCATATCAACTCGAGGTACCACGGCCACTACCGTCACAAGGCCTTTTCCGATTATTGCAGAGTAACGCAGATCGGCATGGGGGCTGTGCGTCGCACTTTGCAGATCTGTCGGATCCACCAGACCTGTATTCCTCGCTGCTTGAGGAGCCCTCCAATCCACCGGAGTCAGACATGAACCCATCAGACCCGGACATGGTACCGCACGAGCAAGATCTTCGCTTCACCGGTGACCTCTACACCCCACGATGGGTGCGTGGCCATGGCAACAAACGCGAAGGATGGTGCGGCCTATGCAAGCCAGGTCGTTGGCTTGTACTCAAGAACAGCGCTTTCTGGTACGACAAGTCTTTCACGCATGGAGTCAGCGCAGCCACAGGTGCAGCATTCCAAGGGCCACAAGACACTCGCCGCACCGAAGGAAATCTCGACGTATGGGAAGGCCTCTGTGGAAGTTGTAACGAATGGATCGCATTGGTGAGCAGCAAGAAGAAAGGAACTACATGGTTTCGACATGCGTACAAGGTAAGTCGCACTTGTACATTCCACAGCAGATCATGCTCGTTCTCCAGATGCAGCTTTCTGATTGGCCATGGCGAAATGTTGCCGAACGTAACACAAGCTCGAGCATGCTAACATCGCTCTCAGTGTCACACCCACCCAAAAGTCAAAGACGGTCCCAAAAGGCGTCGTGAAACTCAAGCTGGCCGAGTTCGCGCGGCATCTTCCGCATCAGCCACCTCTTCATCGTACCCGATCAAGGCGGAACTTTCACAGGATGTATCGTCTCACCGTCATTCCACGCCCACACCGATACCGGGTAGCTCGTCGCTCCAAGGAGGCTTCGGCTTGCCGAGTACTTCGGCTCCCTTGCCGACGTCCACCCCCACGACCACACCTCAGCTCGTCGGTGGTACCTTTGGAAGCCACCATTCCTATCCTACACCGACTTCAGCGACGCCAGACATGCATTCGCTGCGCACACCAACGCAGGCCACATTTCCTGACTATCGCGAACGGCCTCTTTCCAGACAAGAACCTGTCATTGGGCTGTTTACGACTCCGCTGCAAGCTTTGCAGCAGCACTACGCGAGTAGACCGTCGACGTATACGCCTAGCCTTGCGCATCAAGTCAGCGAACCGGAACTGGTGGGCATACGGACGACGACGACATCGCTCAATTCCATTGCGAGCATGATATGACCACGATAGCACGAGCATTGTGCGAGACATGTTAAGCATGGCGCCATTGCGCTTCATGCCGGGCGTACATCAACTTCACCGATCAGCGACGCTCGCTCTCCGTCCGTACGACTCGACTCGCCCTCAATTTCAGCAATACCACCCTCCTTGCAGTAAACTTCTATCGGCATTCCAGGATACCCTGTGGCCTTGTGTGCGTTGCATTGCGGCGTTGCTGTGCATCTCAGCGAGAATTCTCCTGTTGGCGAGTCTTTTGAGCACTCTTTTATTCACTGTTCATTGCTCAACGCTCGAAACGAGTGGCCCACAAATGCTCTTGTCTCTCCTTGCTTCCGGCGACATGTTTGCTATTGTTACGACAGCTTCACTTCTCTGAGCGTCGCAACCCACTCACGAAGTCACGACTTCCAGCATTACCATTACCATTACCATTACTCTTACATCACATTACCACACCATTCTTCACATTTTTATCCAGCGCTCGATTCCCCAGCCCAACCTAGGTAGCTTTGCCATTATCGTACATAGACCATTTGTTTTTTTTATTTATTCATTCCAGCGAACTTCAAATGAACAATGACAAATTCTCTCAATCAATCCAATCAACAATAACCAGATTTATAAATCTCCCCATCACGTGACTCCATCTAACCTGGACACTACAGTAAGCACTTCCGCACTTCCGCTCTTCCGAGCCTTGTTCGAGAATCCGGTAAGCCCGAGCCAGCGGTGACCTTCTGACGCCTCACGACTTCTGACACCAGACGAGGTGACCCTTGAAACGTGACTTGCCGCGGCGTCCACGAACACGAACACGAAAGCCCGGACCATGTGGATGGCGTTACACATTCAGCTTGTAGACAGTAGGGCTGAGTGGGTCTGCGGGCTGTAAACATGTGACACGGTGTCGGAGGGATCTTCGTGGCGGAGTGGTGTTTTGGTGATGTGGCGGTGAAGTTTGAGGGTCTGGTCTCAAGCACGTGAGGCGGTGTGTTGCGCAATTATTCCGACCGTGCCATTCTCCACGATTCCCTCTTGTTTTCATCTTCTAGTACTGTTGTCGTGGCAGCCAAGTCATGATAATAATTAAGCGCGCAAGAGCCGCCGGAAGACGGATGCGGTCCGAGCACGGATTGGCCTCAGGGTTCATGCCTTGGGCGCCAGAACAGGCTTCCTCTAACACCATGTTATTTCCGCTCTCGGTCCGCTGTCCGACGGAAGGTGATCGTTCCAAGCGAGTTCGCGAACCATGATTGCATTGCTGGGGATTTGAAATTGCGGAGAAGATGGAGACGCCAGGTACTTGAGCGCGATCTGCAGTGCCGGTAACCTGGAGATGAAGGATACTCGAAGGTAGATGATGATGCCATATGATGCGGGTTTTGAGATGAGAGGGGGTGTTCGCAAAGGTCGTTCGGAGCTTGGTGAAGCCGTTTGATGAGGACATCATAGGACTGTGCGTCTGATGTCTGGATGCGGAGAATTCACACCGCTACCCTGATCTGGCCTTCGCTCCGCGCTCTACTTGTAGTCCAAACCTGTATGTTATGAGGAACATCCGCATCCAGGCTTTCCATAGTGCTGCAAATCATGATAAGCCTTCGTGACGATCTCAGCCACAGACTCCACCTTCAACCCCAACAATTCACTCGCACTATTCATCTTAAATGGCGCCACAGCATCCAGTCGTTCGTCGTAAAGAACACTCCGCTCCAACAACGCCATGCCAGCGTCCGGAAATCCGCGTT
>Ga0265798_10001603_pt1 | contig 34955 bp, 34 predicted proteins | sample P3T30metagenome_FD_192430 | JGI IMG/M metagenome (GOLD analysis project Ga0265798, IMG submission 192430) | Plant litter microbial communities from East Loma Ridge, Irvine, California - P3 T30 | ecosystem: Environmental > Terrestrial > Plant litter > Unclassified | place: USA: California...
ACGTTGTCGCATCCACGCCCACAGGCGCAGGCGCAGGCGCAGGCGCAGGCCGTGCTACCGCCCCGCGACGATCCCGTCGCCGAAGCGGAACAGAGGGTCCACCGTGCTGAAGGCGAGATCCGAGGGGCTGTCGATGACGGCCTGCATCGACCGCGGCAGGTCGAAGGGCAGCCGGCCGCGCGCATCCGCTCGTCCGCTCAGCACGTCGACGAGCGCCGGGTCGCTCGCGCCGAAGTCGACGACGAGGGCGCCCGCAGGCGCCAGCGCCTCGGCCAGCTCGGTGAGGATCGCGGGGCGGTCGAGGTAGACGACGAGCACGGTGGGCACCGAGCGGATGATCGCCAGCAGCCGGTCGAGCTCCTCCTGCGGGAAAGCGAGCGAGCCGGAGTGGAACTTCGACTCGAAACCGCGCGGCCGCGCCTCGTGCGGGGCGTCGACGCGGATGATCGCGAGCTCCGCCTCAGCCGGCGTCGCGACCGGCTCGGCCAGGTCGCCGAGGTCGATCCGCTCGGCGTAGATGCGCCGGCCCGCGGCGACCGGCAGCGCCGCGTCGCTCAACACCGTGACCGCGGCCTGCTGCGCGGCGAAGCCGGCCGCGACGAGCGTGCGCTCGCCCACGATCGAGTCGGCGGCGGCTGAGTCGACGGAGGGGTCGTCGAAGAGCCCGAGCAGGTGCTTCTCGCGCAGCAGGCGCGCCACCGACTCGTCGAGGCGCTCCTCGGCGAGCAGCCCCTCGTCGACGAGCTCGACCACCAGCTCGGGGCACGCCTCGCCGCCGAACTGGTCGACGCCGGCGCTCAGCGCGAGCGCCAGGCGCTCCTTCGGCGTGAGGTGCTCGACGCCCCAGGCGCGGGCGGGCATGGGCTGGCCCATGATCTCGCTGTCGGTGAGCAGGCCCCAGTCGGTGCAGACGATGCCGGCGAAGCCGAGCTTCTCGCGCAGCAGATCGGTGATGATGCCGCGGTTGAAGCCGAAGGCCACCTCCTCCCACTCCGTGCCGATCGGCTGGCCGTAGTACGGCATCATCTGGGTCGCACCGGCCGCGATGGCGCGGATGAACGGCGCCAGGTGGTCGTCGAAGGCGCCGGCCGGGTAGACCTGCTCCTTGCCGTAGTCGAAGTGCGGGTCCTCGCCGTCGAGCTGCGGCCCGCCGCCCGGGAAGTGCTTGACCATGCCGGCCACGCTCTGCGGACCGAGCTCGTCGCCGCCGCGGAGGCCGCGAAGGTAGGCCTCGACGATGTCGCCGCTGAGCGCCGAGCTCTCGCCGAAGGTGCCGCCGCCGCGCGACCAGCGCGCCTCGGTCATGAGGTCGATCTGCGGGTGCAGCGCCACGCGCAGGCCCACCGCGGTGTACTCGCGGCGCACCGCGTCGGCGTGCGCCTCGACGAGGTCGAGGTCGCGGGTCGCGGCGAGGCCGAGCGACTCGGGCCACTGCGAGAACGCGCCGGCGCTGAAGGCCGTGGCGGGGTTGTCCGTGAAGGCGTGCCGCGGGTCGCTCGAGAGCGTCACCGGAATGCCCAGTCGCGTGCCGGCCGCGAGGTCCTGCAGGCGGTTGTGCCACTCGGCGAACTCGCGGCCGCTCGAGGTGCCGTGCACGTTGAAGTGGCTGAGGTGCCCGCGCGTCACCATGTGCTCGATCGAGGGCGTGCCGAGCATCGGCACGGGGTCGCTGAACGCGATCCGCGCGTCGTGCAGCACCATCTGGTGGAACAGCAGCCCGGCCTTCTCGGGGATGGTCATCCTGCTGATCAGCGATGCGGCGTGCTGCTCGGCGGCGGTCTCGCGCTGCGACGGGGCGGTGCTCTCGGTCACGGGGGTTCTCCTTCGATCCGCCCGCGATCCTAGCCGAATACCACCCACTAGGGTTGCTTTCGATCGGACGAGACGAACGAGCGGATGGGGGCACGATGGCGAGTCGCACCGCCGACGGCTACGAGAACGGCCGGCTCCGTCGCGAGGCGATCCTCGACGCCGCCTTCGGCTACTTCGCCCGCGCCGGCTACCACGGCGCCTCGCTGCGCGAGATCGCCCTCGCGGCCGGGGTCAGCTACCCCGGCCTGCGGCACCACTTCGCCACCAAGGACGCACTGCTGCTGGCCGTGCTGGCCCAGCGCGAGGAGCGCGCCGCCGCGCTGCTCGAGCGCGACGACGCACTGCCCGTGCTCGACCGGCTCGTGGCGCTGCTCGAGGCCAACCGCGCCGAGCGGGGGCTGGCCCAGCTGTTCGCGCGAGTCGCGGCCGAGGCGAGCGAGCCGGACCACCCGGCGCACGGCTACTTCCTGGAGCGCTACGCGCGCATCCGCTCGCACCTCGCGCAGGGCCTGCGAGCGGATGCGGCGGCCGGCCGCATCGGCGCCGGCGTCGACCCCGAGCGCGCGGCCGTCGCCCTCATCGCCCTCGCGGACGGCCTGCAGACCCAGTGGCTGCTCGACGCCGGCGCCGTCGACATGGCCGCCGAGTTGCGCCGCAGCGCGACGGGGATCCTGCGGGGCTGAGCCCTCAGTCGTGCACGATGCGCGCGCCGTGCACCGGCCCGGTGACGCGCAGCGTCGTGTAGCCGAGCGCGCTCAGCGCGACGTGCAGCTCGAGCGCGGCGTCCGCATCCGACACCAGGAAGGCCGTGGTCGGCCCGGAGCCGGAGACGACGCCGGCGAGCGCACCGCTCGCCTCGCCCGTCTCGAGCACCTCGGCGATGCTCGGCCGCAGCCGCAGCGCCGGTGCCTGCAGGTCGTTCGAGAGCGAGTCGGCGAGCATGTGCGGGTCGCCCGCGCGCAGCGCCTGCAGCACGTCGGCGCCGACCATGGGCGCGCGCACGGCCGGGAAGATGTCCTGCTTGTGCCGCTCGCGGTGCTCGTCGAGCGCCGCGTAGACCTCGGGGGTCGAGAGGCCGCGCTCGGCCGGCACGAGCACCCAGTGGAAGACGCCCTTCGCCAGGGCGGGGCTCAGCTGGTCGCCGCGGCCGGTGCCGATCGCGGTGCCGCCGGTGAGCGCGAAGGGCACGTCGGCGCCGAGCCGCGCGGCGAGTGCCAGCAGCTTCTCGCGGCCGAGGCCGGTGCCCCAGAGAGTGTCGCAGGCGAGCAGCGTGGCGGCGGCGTCGGCCGAGCCGCCGCCCATGCCGCCGGCGACGGGCACGTGCTTGTCGATCTCGAGGTGCACGCCGCCCTGGTAACCGGTGGTCTCGGCGAGCATGCGGGCGGCCCGGATCGCGAGGTTCGCCTCGTCGAGCGGCAGGCCGCTCGTGTCGATCGAGCCGGTGAAGGAGACCGTGAAGCCGTCGGCACGGCGAGCGCGCACGTCCTCGTAGAGCGAGACGGCCTGGTAGGCGACGGCGACGTCGTGGTAGCCGTCCTCCTGCAGCGCGCCGACCTGCAGCGCCACGTTGATCTTGCCCGGGGCCCGGGCGTGCACCACTGCGGGCTGCGGAGCGATGCTCATGAGGCCACGCTAGCGGGTCGCGACGCGCGGCTCGCTCCCACGATCGTCACGAGCGGATGCGCCGGTCAGGCGAGCGACGCCCGCGCGATCGCGAGGAAGTCGGGCATCGACAGCGCCTCGCCGCGAGCGGTCGGCGCGAGGCCGGCCCGCTCGATGATCTCGGAGGCCGCGGCCGAGCTGCCGAGCACCACCGAGAGCGACTGGCGCAGCATCTTGCGGCGCTGCTGGAAGGCCGCGTCCACGAGCGCGAAGGTGCGCACGCGCTCCTCCTCGGTGCCCGGGGCGTCGCCGCGCTCGAAGGCGACCAGCACGCTGTCGACGTTCGGCACCGGCCAGAACACCTGGCGGCTGATCGTGCCGGCCAGCCACCAGCGGCCGTACCAGGCGGCCTTCACCGAGGGCGAGCCGTAGATCTTCGAGTCGGGGGTCGCGGCGATGCGCTGGCCGACCTCGGCCTGCACCATCACGACGCCGCGGGCGAGGTGGTCGAAGCCGCCGATGAGGTGCAGCAGCACCGGCACCGAGACGTTGTAGGGCAGGTTGGCGACGAGCGAGGTCGGGCCGCCGGGCAGATCGCTCACCTTCAGCGCATCCTCGTTGATAACGGTGATGCGGGCCTCGGGCTGCAGGGCGGCGACCGTGTGCGGCAGCTGCTGCGCGAGCCGCGGGTCGATCTCGACGGCCAGCACCTCGGCGCCGGTCTCGAGGATGCCGAGGGTCAGCGAACCGAGGCCCGGGCCGACCTCGAGCACCAGCTCGTCGGCCGTGACGCCGGCGACGCGCACGATCTTGCGCACCGTGTTGGCGTCGAGCAGGAAGTTCTGCCCGAGCTTCTTGGTCGGCTGCAGGTCGAGCAGCTCGGCGAGGTCGCGGATCTCCGCGGGTCCCAGGAGTGCGCCCATCAGATGCCCCAATCGCCGTAGACGGCTTCGGTGTTCGTCGCGACCCGGGCCGCGAGCTCGTCGACGTCGGCGCCGAGATGCGCCGCCATGAAGCGCAGCGTGTGCGGGATCAGGTACGGCGCGTTCGGCCGCCCGCGCAGCGGCGCGGGCGTCAGGTAGGGCGCATCCGTCTCGACCAGCACGAGCTCGCGCGGGATCACCTCGAGCGCCTCGCGCAGGTTCGGCGCGTTCTTGAACGTGACCGTGCCAGCGAAGGAGAGGTACCAGCCGCGCTCGGCCGCCAGGCGCGCGAGCGCGGCGTCGCCCGAGAAGCAGTGGAAGACGGTGCGCTCCGGGGCGCCGACCCGCTCGAGCGTCGCGACCACGTCGTCGTGGGCGTCGCGGTCGTGGATCTGCAGCGCGATGCCGTGCCGCTTCGCGATCGCAATGTGTGCCTCGAAGGCCCGCATCTGCACGCGCTGCCCCTCGCCCTCGGTGCGGAAGTAGTCGAGCCCGGTCTCCCCCACCGCGCGCACGCGGTCGCGGGCGGCGAGCGCGTCGATCTCCTCGAGCGCGGCGTCGAGGGTGCCCTCGGCGGCGTAGCGCGGAGTCTCGTTCGGGTGCAGGGCGACGGCGGCGAGGATGCGGGGATCCTCATCCGCTCGCTCCGCCGACCATCGGGAGGTCTCGAGGTCGGTGCCGACCTGCACGATGCCCCGGACCCCGACCGCCGTGGCGCGATCGAGCTGCTCGCACCAGTCGAGCGGCTCGTCGCCGTCGGCCATCTCGAGGTGGGTGTGGTTGTCGTAGACCGGCACCGCGAGCGCCTCGGGCAGCGGCGGGTACGCGCGCTTCGAGGCGCCCGGTTCGGGCCCCTCCTTGCGCTGCCGCACGTGCACGGGGTCGCTCACGCGCGCCCGCCCGTGCGGCGGAGGCCGGTCACGCCGTGGCTTCCTGCTCGATGCGCGGGAACAGCGGCTCGAGCGCGACCGTCGGCGTGCCCGCGGGCAGCTGGCCCCAGCGCGCGGCGTCGCCGAGGGGCTGGGCGGCGAGGGCGCCGAGCACGGGCTCCGCGCCGAGCGCGGTCCAGAGCTTGGCCGCGGCCTTGGGGATCACCGGCGAGAGCAGCACCGCGAGCGCGCGCAGGCCCTCGGCGGTGGTGTTGAGCACGGTCGCGAGGCGCTCGCGGGTGGCCTCGTCCTTGGCGAGCACCCAGGGCTGCTGCTCGGTGATGTAGCCGTTCAGCTCGTCGACGATCGTCCAGACCGAGGCGATGGCCTCGTGGATCGCGAAGCGCGCGATCGCGGCCTCGGCGTTCGCGACGGCGGCCTCGACGGTGGAGCGGATGCGCGCCTCCGCATCCGTCTCCGCGCCCGCCGCCGGCACGGCGCCGTCGAAGTACTTGGCGAGCATCGCGATGACGCGCGAGGCGAGGTTGCCGAAGCCGTTGGCGAGCTCGGACTGGTACCGGGCCGACAGGTCCTCCCAGCTGAAGGAGCCGTCCTGGCCGAAGTTGATCGCGCGCAGGAAGTAGTAGCGGAACGCATCCGAGCCGAAGGTGTCGGTGATGTCCTGCGGCGCGATGCCGGTGAGCTTCGACTTCGACATCTTCTCGCCGCCGACGAGCAGCCAGCCGTGGCCGAAGACGTGCTTGGGCACCTCGAGGCCGGCCGCCATGAGCATGGCGGGCCAGATGACCGCGTGGAAGCGGGCGATGTCCTTGCCGACGAGGTGCACGGCCGGCCAGCGGCGGGCGAGCTTCTCCTCGTCCTGGCCGTAGCCGGCGGCGGTGACGTAGTTGAGCAGCGCGTCGAACCAGACGTAGACGACGTGGTCGTCGTCCCAGGGCACCTTCACGCCCCAGTCGAAGGTCGAGCGCGAGATCGAGAGGTCCTCGAGGCCGCGGCGCACGAACGACACGATCTCGTTGCGCACGCTCTCGGGCTGGATGAAGTCGGGGCGCGTCTCGTAGAGGTCGAGTAGGCGCTCCTGGAAGGCGCTCATGCGGAAGAAGTAGTTCTTCTCCTGCAGCAGCTCCACCGGCTTGGAGTGGATGGCGCAGACCTTCTGGTTCTCGAAGGCGCCCGTGCCGTCGACGAGGTCGCTCGGCTGCTTGTACTCCTCGCAGCCCACGCAGTAGAAGCCCTCGTACTCGCCCGCGTAGATGTGCCCCTCGTCGTAGAGGTGCTGCAGGAACTTCTGCACGTTGACCTCGTGCCGCTCCTCGGTGGTGCGGATGAAGTCGTCGTTGGCGATGTCGATCGTCTCGAGCAGCGGCAGCCACGCCTCCTCGACGAGCTTGGTCGCCCAGGCCTTCGGCGTGGTCTCGTTGGCGACCGCGGTGCGCAGGATCTTCTGGCCGTGCTCGTCGGTGCCCGTCAGCAGCCAGGTGTCGTCGCCCGACTGCCGGTGCCAGCGCGCGAGCACGTCGGCCGCCACCTCCGTGTACGCGTGCCCGATGTGGGGAACGTCGTTGACGTAGAAGATGGGGGTGGTGATGTAGAACGAGTCGCCCGCGGCCATAGCTCCCCATCCTACGGGCGCTGGAGGGTGCGTCTCCGCGCGGCAGAATGGTGCGGTGACGATCCCCGCAGCGCTCCTGACCGACCTCGACGCCCGCTTCTCGGACTACCTCGCCACGGGCCGCGCGCCCGGCGCCGCCTGGGGCGTCTTCGACCGCAGCGGACTCGTCCACGCCGGCGGCGACGGGCGCAGCCGCGCCTACCGCATCGCCTCCTGCACCAAGAGCTTCACCGCCGCCGCGGTGCTCGCGCTGCGCGACGAGGGAGCGCTCTCGCTCGACGACCCGATCACGCGCTGGGTGCCGGCGTTCGCCTCCGTGCCCCTGCCGACGGCGACCTCGACACCGCCGACCGTCGCGCAGCTGCTGACCATGTCGGGCGGCCTCGCCACCGACAACCCCTGGGGCGACCGCCAGGAGTCGATCACCGACGACGAGCTCGACGCCCTCGTCTCGGCGGGCCTCGGCTTCGACACCGTGCCGGGCACCGCCTTCGCCTACTCCAACCTCGGCTACGCGCTGCTCGGCCGGGTTGTGCAGGAGGCCGCCGGGGCGCCGTTCCGCAGCGTGATCCGCCGCCGCTTCCTCGATCCGCTCGGCCTGGTGCACACCGCCTGGGACAGCGACGTCGACGCGCCCGGCGGCGTCGCGCCCGGCCTGCACGCCCGCGACGGCGAGTGGCAGGAGCTGCCGTTCAGCGGGCCCGGCGCCTTCTCGGCGATCGGCGGCCTGTTCAGCACGGTCGAGGACCTGGCGCACTGGGCCGGCTGGCTCGCGAGCGCCTTCGACCCGCAGCTGCCGGCGATCGGCGGGCCGCTCTCGGCGGCGAGCCGGCGCGAGCTGCAGCAGATCCACCGCTTCGACGGCGTGCGCGGCTACGGCTACGGCCTCGCCGTGGACGTGCACCCCGAGCACGGCCCGCTGGTCGCGCACTCGGGCGGCTACCCCGGTTTCAGCGCCCGGATGCGCTGGTCGGCCGAGCAGGGCGTCGGCGTCGTGGCCTTCGCGAACGGCACCTACGCCAACGTCGCCGAGCCGGCGGACGCCGCGCTGGTCGCGCTGCTCGACGGGCTGCCCCGCCGCGACCGCCTCGCCGAGCTGTGGCCCGCGACGCGGGCGGCGCAGGCGACGGTGACCGACCTCATCCGCTCGTGGTCCGAGGCGGAGGCGGAGGCGCTGCTCGCCATGAACGTCGCGATGGACGAGCCGCTCGACCGGCGCCACGCGCAGATCGAGCGCGCGGTCGCCGCGATCGGCGGCCTGCGCGAGGCGCCCGCCTTCGCCGAGCGCTCGGTGGCGCCCTCGCACCTCGAGTGGCGCCTCAGCGGCGTCACCGGGTCGCTCCAGGTCGTCATCGAGCTGACGCCTCAGGCGGATGCGCGGGTGCAGACCCTGCGGGTGACGGTCGCCTAGCACCGGGCTGGCGCCCAGCCCGCACCGCGCCGGCACGGAGCGCGGGTGCGGAGACTGCACGGCATGACTTCATCCGACCCGCAGACCGCTCCCGCCCGCATCGCCGTCGTGACGGGCGGCACGGCCGGTCTGGGCCGCGCCACCGTGCGCGCACTCACCGCCGACGGCTGGGACGTCGCCGTGCTCGCCCGCGGCGCCGACGGCCTCGCCGGCACGCTCGTCGAGATCCAGGCGAGCGGACGCCGCGGGCTCGCCATCGCCGCCGACGTCGCCGATCGCGAGGCGGTCGAGGCGGCGGCGGCGCGGATCGAGGACGAGCTCGGGCCGATCGACCTCTGGGTCAACAACGCCATGGCCGGCGTCTTCGGCACCTTCCTCGACACCGACCCGGACGACTTCCGTCGCGCCACCGACGTCACGTACTTCGGCGTCGTCAACGGCACCCGTGCCGCGCTCTCGCGGATGGTGCCGCGCGACCGCGGCCACGTCATCCAGATCGGCTCGGCGCTCGCGCACCGCGGCATCCCGCTGCAGGCCGGCTACTGCGGCGCGAAGCACGCCATCAAGGGCTTCACCGAGTCGGTCGTGGCCGAGCTGACCCACGAGGGCAGCGCCGTCGCCGTGTCGATGGTCGACATGCCGGCGCTCAACACGATCCAGTTCAGCTGGGTGAAGTCGAAGCTCGATGCGCACCCGCAGCCGGTGCCCACGATCTTCGAGCCCGAGGCGGGAGCGCGCGCCGTCGTCGCCGTCGCGAACACCCCGCGCCGTCGCACCTGGGTGGGCGAACCGACGGTCATGACCGTGCTGGGCAACAAGTTCCTGCCGCGATTCATGGACTGGTACCTGTCGAAGGCGGCCTGGGACGGCCAGTTCGCACCGGACAAGAACGGCCCGCGACTGCCGGACAACCTCTACGCGCCTTCGCCCGGCGATCAGGGCGCGCGCGGCGCCTTCAGCGATCGTGCGAAGGAGGACTCGGTGCAGCTGTGGGGCATCCGCAACCGCCGACTCGTCGCCGGTGCGGGTGCTGCGCTCGGTACGGGCGCAGCGGCACTCGCCGTCGGGCTGCTGCGTCGCCGCTGAGCGTCGATATTCGACAGTACGGAGGGGCGCGGGCGACTGCGCCCCTCCGTCCTGTCGGCGTCAGGATCAGGCCAGCGGCTCGAGGCCCTCGCGGGTCTCGACGAGGAACTCCAGGTCGGCGGGCGCCGGCCAACCGGGCAGCTCCTGCACGTCGCGCTCCTGCTCGAGCCAGGCCAGGTGCTGCTCGTCGGTCCAGTCGGCGGCGGGCTGCACCGACAGGTTCGCCAGCCGGCCCTCCTGCACGTGCACGGTGACGTCGAAGGTGCGGTCGTCGAGCGCGGTGTAGCGGCCGATCACGGGGAAGTTCGCGTTGCCCGGCACCGCGAGCGGGGAGCCCTCGGGGATCGCGAAGCCGATGCCCGGGTAGAACTCCTCCTCGTCCTCGCCGGCGTAGTCGACCGCACGGGCCAGCTTGAGCTGGGCGCGCAGCTCGTAGGCGCCGTGGTCCTCGCTGCGCTCGAGCAGCGCCTCGACGAGCGCGCGCACGGGCTCCGGCACGTCGACGAGCGACTCCTCGAACGAGAACGGCTCGTCGTCGAAGAGGTGCTCGAGCTCCTCGATCTCGCGCCGGTCGGCGCTGCGCTTGGCGAACCACCAGCTGACGGCCGTCGCGGCCGCGGCGCCGAGCGCCATCGCGACGCGCGGCGCCGGCAGGGCGGTGCGGTCCAGGCGCTCGTAGAGGCGCGCATCCGCTCGCTCGCTGAGCTCGGCGGCGGCGAGGGTGAGCCCGGCCGCGCCCGCGGTGATGCCGCCGCGGAGGCCGGCCTGCTGACGCAGCTGCGGCTCGTCGCGCAGGCTCGCCCACACGATGAGTGCCCCGAGGCTCGCGTTGGCGAGGCGCAGGGCGAAGCGGGCGCGCGGGCCGACGGCGTTCGGGTCGATGAGCGAGAGCGCCCCGGTCGCGACGCTCGTGACCGCGCCGTGCTCGACGCTGCGGGCGTCGCCGAGGCGGCGGAGGGAGGTGAGCAGGCAGCGCTGGACGTCGTCGCGGGTCGGCATGCTGCAACGCTAGCGGCGCCCCCTGGCAGATCCCAGGCCGCGCCCTAGGCTTGCGGCATGACCCCGCGCATCTCCGGCATCACCGACCTCCAGCCCACCGACGCGCCCGAGGGTGTGACCGCCTGGCTCGGCTGGGCGGGCGAGCTGCCCGTCACGATCGTCGTCGAGGAGCCCGCGACCGAGGACGAGATCGACGCCGAGTTCATCGCCGGCGTGCTCGCCGACGCCAACGAGTGGATCGTGCGCGCGGGCGACGCGGTCGAGGAGTTCTACCAGGGCGAGGCCGGCACTCCCACGGGCTGGTCGCCGGAGGCGACGTTCTGGGCGGGGCAGGAGTGGAGCATCCGCTTCGCCGAGTGCCCGCTGCCCGAGGTCGGCGACCTCGGCGTGGCCGTGCTCTTCTCGGGCGAGACGCTCGACTCGGTCGAGGATCTCTCGGCCGAGGACGCTGAAGACCTGCACGAGCACTGACCCTGCAGACGAGCGAGGGCCCCGGCGATCCGCCGGGGCCCCCCGTCGTTCAGCGGGCGATCAGAGCGCCGCGCCGTTCGACGCGATGACCTCGCGGTACCAGTGGAAGCTGTCCTTGCGGAACCGGTCCCCCGTACCGGCGCCGTCGTCGTCGAAGTCGACGTAGACGAAGCCGTAGCGCTTGGTCATCTGCGAGGTGGAGGCGCTGACGATGTCCATCGCGCCCCAGGTGGTGTAGCCCAGCACCTCGGCGCCGTCCGCGATCGCCTCCCGCACATTGAGCAGGTGCTCGCGCGTGTAGGCGATGCGATAGGGGTCGTGCACGGTGCCGTCGGACTCGAGCACGTCGGTGGCGCCGAGTCCGTTCTCCACCACGAAGAGCGGCACCTGGTAGCGCGACCACAGCTCGCGGATGGTGTGCCGCAGGCCGGTCGGGTCGAGCTGCCAGCCCCACTCCGTCACGTCGAGGTGCGGGTTCTTCACCGTGCTGAAGAGGTTGCCGCCCGTGGAGCCGTACTTCGTCGGGTCCACCGCCGAGACGAGCGTCATGTAGTAGCTGAACGAGACGAAGTCGACGGTGCCCTCGGCGAGGTCCGCCGCATCCGTCGCCGCCTGCTCGATCACGACGCCGAGCTCGCGCTGACGCCGCAGCATGACCCCGTTGTAGGCGCCGCGCACGTGCACGTCACTGAAGCCGAGGTTGAACTCGTTGTCCGTCTGCGCCAGCAGCACGTCGCCCGGGTCGCTGGTGGCCGGGTAGTGCAGCATGCGCGCGAGCATGCAGCCGATGCGGAAGTCCGAGCGGATGCGGCGGGCCGCCCGCACGACGCGCGCGCTGGCGACGTACTGGTGGTGCAGCGCCTGCCACGAGCGCTGCACGGTGGTGCCGTCGCGGCGGTCGATGACGCCCGCGCCCATGAAGGGCTCGATGACGGTCGTGTTGATCTCGTTGAAGGTGAGCCAGTAGGTGACCAGATCCTGGAACTCGGTCATCACCGTGGTGGCGAAGCGCTCGAAGTGCTCGATCACCTCGCGCCCGGCCCAGCCGTCGAAGCGCTCCACGAGCGCGATCGGCATCTCGTAGTGCGACAGCGTCACGAGCGGCTCGATGCCGTGCTCCCGCAGTGCGGTGAAGACCCTGCGGTAGAACTCGAGCCCCGCACGGTTCGGCTCGGCCTCCAGCCCGGTCGGGTAGATGCGCGACCAGGCCAGAGAGAGGCGCAGCGTGCGATAGCCCATCTCGGCGAAGAGCGCGATGTCCCCCTCGTAGCGGTGGTAGAAGTCCGCGCCGAGGCGCTTCGGGTAGCCCGCGGTGCCCTGCACCGTCTTCGCGTGCTCGATGGCCTCCTCGCTCACGTGCATGAGCTCGACGAGGTCGGCGTAGTCCATCTTGCGCTTCGCCGGCGTGACGTCGGCGGTGCTCAGCCCGCGGCCGTCGGCGTCGTAGCCGCCCTCGGCCTGGCTCGCCGCGAAGGCCCCGCCGAAGAGGAAGCCGTCGGGGAACGCGGCGGTCATGCGCTCACCTCGGCGGCCCGCACGCGCAGCAGCGGCGCACCGGCCTCGACCTCGCCGTCGGCCACGACGGTGAGGGTCGGGAACTCGACGCCGTTGGTGACGACGATCGGGGTGACGAGGTCGTAACCGGCAGCCAGGATCGCCGCCACGTCGAAGCTGACGAGCGATTGGCCCGCGGCGACGCGGTCGCCCTGCGCCACGTGGGCGGTGAAGTGCTCGCCGTTCAGCTGCACGGTGTCGATGCCGATGTGCAGCAGCACCTCGACGCCGTCGTCGCTGCGCACACCGATCGCGTGCTTCGTGCCGAAGACCGAGACCACCTCGCCGTCGAAGGGCGAGGCGAGCAGGCCCTCGGTGGGGCGGATGGCGACGCCCTGTCCGATGACGCCGCCGGCGAAGGTCGCGTCCGGCACCTCGGCGAGCGGCACGACCGTGCCGGTCAGCGGGGCGGCGAGGGCGGTGCCGGGCTGCGCATCCGCATCCGACCGCACGGGCTTCGCGGCGACGGGCGCGCCGCCGAGCAGCGTGTCGTCGAAGCCGAGCACCAGCGTCATGACGACGGCGACGACGAAGGAGGCGGCCGAGGCGATGATCGCCACGAGGAAGGTCGGGCCGATGAGCGCCGGCAGGCCGGGGATGCCGCCGTTGGCCGCGAGCGCGACCGCCTCGACGCCGAAGCCGACGGAGATGCCGCCGCCGACGGCGGAGCCGATCATGGCCGCGATGAACGGGCGGCGCAGCGGGATGTTGATGCCGTACATGGCCGGCTCGGTGACGCCCATGAGCGCGGTGAAGCTCGTCGAGAGCGCCAGGGTGCGGGTGACCTTGCTCTTCGTGCGGATGGCGACGCCGAGCACGGAGCCCGCCTGCGCGAAGTTGGAGAAGTAGGTCAGCGGCAGGAACTTGTCCGCACCGACGGTGGCCAGGTTGGTGAGGATGAAGGGCACGAGCGCGTAGTGCATGCCGGTCATGATGATGAGCGGCAGGAGGCCGCCGATGACCACGCCGGCGATGACGCCGCCGTTGTCGAGCGCCCAGTTGATGCCGCCCGAGATGCCGTTGCCCACGAAGGTGCCGGCCGGGCCGAGCGCGATGAGGGTGACGGGCACCATGAGCACGAAGACGACCAGCGGCACGACGAGCGTGCGGATGGACGCGTGCACGACGCGGTTCAGCCCGCGCTCGATCCAGGAGGCGCCCCAGACGGCGAGCAGGATCGGGATGACCGCCGAGGCGTAGCTCACCGAGGTGACGGGGATGCCGATGAAGTCGACCGGCTCGCCCGCGCCGAACAGCGCGACGAGGTTCGGGTGCTGCAGCGCCGCGGCGATGCCGAGGGCGATGAAGGGGTTGCTGCCGAACTTGCGCGCCGCGGTGACCGCGATGAGCATCGGCAGGAACACGAAGACGCCGTCGGCGATGATCGCGAGGATCGCGTAGGTGTCGGTCTCGGTGCTCATCCAGCCGAGGCTCGTGACGAGGGCGAGGATGCCCTTGAGCACCCCGGCACCGGCGATGGCCGGCAGGATCGGCGCGAAGACGCTCGAGATGAAATCGAGCAGCCCCTGGCCGACGGCCTTGAGGCCCTTCGGCTTCGCGGCACCGACGTCGGCGCCGCCGATCGCCTCGCCGAGCTGGGGGTGCGCGCTCGCGATCGCGGCCATGACCTTGGAGACGTCGTTGCCGACGATCACCTGGAACTGCTCGCCGGCGACGTTGGTGCCCATGACCGGGCCGACCGCCGCGAGCGCCGCCTTGTCGACCTTGGCGTCGTCGACCAGGTCGAAGCGCAGGCGGGTGACGCAGTTGTAGACGGAGCGGATGTTCTCCGCGCCGCCGACCGCCGTGACGATGCCGGCGGCCTCCTTCTCGTACTTCATTCGGGGTTCCTCCTGGGAACGGACCGCACCGTCTCGGCGCGGGCTCGGTTTCTCGGGTTCCCTGCCGCGCGCCTCGATGCTCGGGCGCTCACGGGGGGAGGTTCTGGGGGCCTCGTCGTCAGATGAGGCGTTCGACGTGCAGGCCGAGGTACAGCCGCTCGGACGTCGTCATGGCGTAGGCGTGCTGCTCGACGAGGAACGCGGCGACTTTGTCGACCGCCACGAAGGCCTCGGGGCGCTCGCGGCGGACGAGCTCGAAGAGCGCCTCGTCGTCGCCGTCGTGCGCCTCGCCCGAGAGCACCCGCTGCGCGAAGAAGCGCACGTGGGTCAGGAAGCGCGCCTGGCGGGCGTCCTGCTCGTCGAGGTCGAGGCCGAAGTGGTAGCGGATGATGGCGGCGATGTCGCGCGAGAGCGCCATCATCGCGGCCACGTCGGGGCTGCCCGCATCGAGGCTGGCCGTGATCAGGTGCAGGGCGATGTTCGTCGCCTCGCCCTCGGGCAGCGTCACGCCCAGGCGGGCGTTCGCCACATCGACGGCCAGCTCGGCGGCACCGTGCTCCTCCCGGTAGAAGGTGCGCACCTGCGCCTCCAGCGGGTTGGGCAGCACGACGCCGTCGCGGGCGCGCTGCAGTGCGAACGCGAGGTGATCGGCGAGCGCGGGGTAGACGCTGTCGGAGAGCTCGCGGTGCAGCGCGGTGCTCGCGAGCTGCACGATGTCGCCGGTGACTTGGAGCACCTCGGCCGGCACACCCGAGGCGACCGCGCGCAGGCGGTCCTGCTGCGCCCGGTCCTCGAGTCGGAACACCTTCTCGATGCGCGAGGGGTCGAGGGCGTCGCCGACCTTGCGGTCGAAGCCGAGGCCCTTGCCGAGCACGATCACCTCGTGCCCGGCGTCGTCGGCGCTGACGACGCTGTTGTTGAGAATCCGACGGATGATCATGCTCACCTCAGGGTGCGATACCGATGGCAGCGCCCTCGTTGGCGGTGCCGACGGGTATTGCTCGCGGATGCGGTGACAAGCCCGAAGGGATGCTACCCCCGTGCGCTGCCGCTGTCGAACGGGTCAGGTCCCCGCGTCGCGCACGCGGTCGACGAGCTCGCGCCAGGGCCCGTCGAGCGCCGACTCCCCCAGCCGCACCTCGTACTGCGAGGAGCGGATGAGGTACACGTAGCGGTCGGGGCGGCCGTCCTCGGCGGGCGGCTGCTCCCAGGGCACGTGCTCGATGAGCTCGGTCCACGCCTCGGCGTCGGGCTGCTGTTCGACGACGACCGTCCACTCGCGGCGCAGACCGGCGATGCCGCCGGTGCGCACCACGGTGATCCTCATGGCGCCGATCGTACGCGCGGCGCCCGAGCGGCTGCTCAGACCGCGAGCAGCTGACCCGGGCGGCGCGGCGGGGTCGCGTACTCCTCGCGGCGGGAGGTGCTGGCGCCCATGCGCACCAGGGTGCTCGCCAGCCCGACGGCCGCGGCGACGCCGTCGATGACCGGCACGCCGAGGCGCATCTCGAGCGCGGCGCAGAGGTCGGTCATGCCGGCGCAGCCGAGCACGATCGACTCGGCGCCGTCCTCGCGCACGGCGCGCTCGGCGAGGGCGCCGATGCGCGCGACCGCCTCGGGCGTCGCCTCCTCGAGGTCGAGCACGGGGATGTCGGCGGCGTAGGCCGCGGCGCACGCCTCGCCGAAGCCGTAGCGACGAGTGAGCTCGCGGGTGTGCCCGAGGGTGCGGGCCAGCGTCGTGACGATCGCGAAGCGGCGGCTCACGAGCGTCGCGGCGTGGAAGCCGGCCTCGGCGATGCCGATCACGGGTCCGCGGGCGAGCTCGCGCGCGGCGTCGAGGCCGGGGTCTCCGAAGCAGGCGATGACCTGCGCGTCGGCGCCGCCCGCATCCGCTCGCTCGATCGCCCGCAGCAGGCCGGGCAGGGCGAGCGCCTCGTCGGTGTGGCTCTCGAGGGCCGCGGGACCCTCGTCGTTCGTGACGGCGTCGATGTCGACGCCGGGCCCGGCGACGTCCCGGGCCGTCGCCGCGATCTTCGCGGTCATGGCCCGGGAGGCGTTCGGGTTGACGAGGCTGATCCTCACGCGGCGGCCTCCGCAGCGGTGCCGTCGTTGACGCCCTCGGTCTCGCCCTGGAAGCTCGGCACCATCGGGCGCAGCCGCTCGAGCAGCGCGAAGAGCGCGAAGCCGAGGCCGCAGCCGATGAACCAGCTGAAGTTGCCGAGCCAGGTGAGGTCGACGAAGCCCAGGTCGGCGAGCGGACGGGTGAGCACCGCGGCCGCGATCGAGGGCAGGCCCGCGCCGACCATCGCCCAGATGGCGTTCGGGTTGACGCCCCTGCGGTACCAGTAGGGGCCCTGCTCGGCCATCGTGTACATCGCGTCGACCTTGATCCGCTGGCGGGCGACGATGTAGTAGCCGGCGATGAGGATGCCGAAGAGCGGGCCGATCAGCGCGCCGAGGAAGCCGAGCGTGTACTGGATCGCCTGGTCGTTGTTGTACCAGTTCCAGGGGGTCAGCAGCACGGAGCCGACTGCGGCGATCATGCCGCCCATCCGCCAGCTGATCTTCGACGGGGCCACGTTCGAGAAGTCGAAGGCGGGGGCGATGAAGTTGGCCACGATGTTGATACCGACCGTGGCGGTGACGAAGGTGAGCCCGCCCAGCAGGATCGCGAAGGGGGTGTCGATGCGCTCGACCGTGTGGATCGGGTCGGTGATCAGCTCGCCGAACACCGGCACGGTGGCGGATGCGGTGAGCACCGTCAGGATCGAGAAGAACAGGAAGTTGATGGGCAGGCCGAGCAGGTTGCCCTTCTTGACCGCCTCGAAGCTCTTGCCGTAGCGCGAGAAGTCGCCGAAGTTGAGCATCGGGCCCGAGAAGTACGACACGACGATCGCGATGGCCGCGAACATGACGGGGATCGACGCCCAGAGGTCGAGCGGCTCGCCGACGGAGAGGTCGAGGCTGATGTTCTCCCATCCGGCCTGGCTGACCAGGTAGATCGCCAGCACGATCATGACGACGTAGACCGCGGGACCGGCGAAGTCGATGAAGCGGCGGATGCGCTCCATGCCGCCCCAGAACAGCGCGGCCTGCGCGAACCACAGGATGGCGTAGGAGATCCAGCCGAGCGCCGAGAGGCCGAGGAAGCCGTAGTCGGTCTCGAGCGCGGCTGCGGCCGGGATGAACTTGAGGAAGACGATGTTGAGCGACTCGGCGGCGAGGAAGGTCTGCACGCCGTACCAGGCGATGGCGATGAGCCCGCGGATGATGGCGGGCACGTTGGCCCCGCGGATGCCGAAGATCGCCCTGTTGACGACCGGGTACGGCACGCCGGTGCGCTGGCTCGGCTTGGCGACCAGGTTGGTGAAGACCTGCACGATGACGATGCCGACGATGAGCGAGACGAGCACCTGCCAGCTGGCGATGCCGAGGGCGAAGAGGCTGCCCGCGGTGACGTAGCCGCCGACGCTGTGCACGTCGCTCATCCAGAACGCGAAGATGTTGTACGAGCCCCAGCGCTGCTTGCGCAGCGGAGCGAGGTCCTCGTTGGCGAGGCGCGGGTCGTAGCCCGGCTTCATGTTGCTCTCGACGGCGGCGTCCGTCGGGAGGGCGGCGCCGGTGCGCTCCAGCTGGTCGGTCATGGGTGGCCTTTCGTCTCGCGGCGCTCGCCGCTCGGAGGATGACGGGATGGAGCCGGTGGTGCGATGCCTTGAAGTTATGACTTCACGATTCGGCGCGGGTTTCGGCCATGTAACGGTCATGTGACACGTTCCGCGGGGCGCGCCTGCAGCTCCTGCTTCACAACGGGCGGCGCCTATCATCGAGCCGTGGACGCTCCTCTCGCCTCGCTCGGCGCCCGTCTCCGCGCGGCCCGCGAGGCGCGCGGCATGAGCGCCTCGGCGCTGGCCCGCGAGCTCGGCATCTCGGCGAGCGCCGTCTCCCAGATCGAGCGCGACGTCATGCAGCCCTCGGTGTCGCGGCTCATCGCGATGACCGACGCGCTCGGCGTGCCGCTCGCTGCCGTCTTCGGCGACGGCGGCGCGATCGACGCCGAGCCCAACTCGGTGGCGGCGCTGCAGGGGCGCGACTTCGCGCTCACCCGCGCCGGTCAGGCGCCGCCGGTGGAGATGACGGGCGGCGTGCTCTTCCGCCGGCTCTCACCCCTGCCGACGCCGGGCGTCGACTTCTTCGAGTCGACCTATCCCCCGGGCACCGCGGCCACGCCGGACGCCGAGCGGATCCGCCACGAGGGTCACGAGATCGGCACGGTGCTCTCGGGCGAGCTCACCATCGACTTCGACGACGAGCGCGTGGTACTGCGAGCCGGGGACGCGATCAGCTACGACTGCTCGCGCCCGCACCGCATCCACAACGCGGGGGCCGAGCCGGCCGTCGCGACCTGGCTCATCGTGCACCCCTAGACGGGGATCACCCCAGGACGAGCCCGACGCCCTCCCACGCCTCGATGACCGCGGCGGCCTCGCCGGAGCCGTCGCCGTACTGCTCGGCCGCGGTCGCGACCGTGGCGACCGCGAAGGCGGAGAAGTCCATGGTCGGCGTGACGCGTCCGCTCGTCAGGGTGTCGTACCAGATGCGGCCCGCCGTCTCCCAGGCGCGCCCGCCGAGCTTCGTGGCCGCGAGGTAGAAGGCGCGGTTCGGGATGCCGGAGTTGAGGTGCACGCCGCCGTTGTCCTCGCTCGTGGCGACGAAGTCGTCCATGTGGCCGGGCTGCGGGTCCTTGCCGAGCACGTCGTCGTCGTAGGCGGTGCCGGGCGCGCTCATCGAGCGCAGCGCAGACCCCTGCACCTCGGCGGTGAACAGGCCATGGCCCACGAGCCAGCTCGCGTCGGCGACGTTCTGGCCGAGCGCGTACTGCTCGACGAGCACGCCGAAGACGTCGGCGATGGACTCGTTGAGCGCGCCGGACTGGCCCTGGTAGACGAGGTCGCCGCTGTGCTGGATCACGCCGTGCGCGAGCTCGTGACCGATGACGCTGAGCGAGGCGGTGAAGCGGTTGAAGACCTCGCCGTCGCCGTCGCCGAACACCATGCGCTCGCCGTCCCAGAAGGCGTTGTCGTAGTCGCGGCCGAAGTGCACGGTGGCATCGAGCGGCAGCTCGGCGCCGTCGATCGAGCGGCGGCCGAAGACCTCGGCGAAGAACGCGTAGGTGGCCCCGAGACCGTCGTAGGCCTCATCGACCGCCACGTCGCCGTTCGACGGCTGGCCCTCCGAGCGCACCAGGGTGCCCGGCAGCTGCTCCGAGCCCTCGGCGTCGCTGATGCTGCGCGCCGGGCCCGCGGGCTCGGCGCCCCCGGGCTCGGCCACGAGGGTCGAGCGCGGCCGCAGCGGCGCGACCCGTCGCGCCTCGCGGAAGTCCGCGGCCTCGAGCAGTGAGGAGCGCGCCGCCGCGGAGGCGCGCCCGAAGCGCGGGTCGTCGCTCGCGGCGAGCCGGTCGAGCAGGTACGGAGGGACGATGAAGCGGGCCATGCATCGATGCTCCCAGCGACCACTGACACCCGTCCAGGGGGCGGGCGGATGCTCAGCCCGCGTTCGCGAAGCCGAAACCTACCGGTGGGTCACCAGCGCTTGAGCGACATCGCGGTCGGGCAGTCGAAGGGGTCGCGGGCCGAGAGGCCGACCCGGTTGAGGTAGTTGATGACGATGCCGTAGGAGCGCACGAGCGTGGTCTCGGTGTACGGCACGGCCTGCTGCTCGCAGTGCTCCTTGACGATCTCGCGGGCACGGGCCAGCGCCGGGCGCGGCATGCTCGGGAAGAGGTGGTGCTCGATCTGGTAGTTCAGACCGCCCATGAGCGAGGTCACCGGCACGCCGCCGGTGATGTTGCGCGAGGTGAGCACCTGCTTGCGCAGGAAGTCCATCTTGCTCTCGCGCGGCACGATCGCCATGCCCTTGTGGTTCGGGGCGAACGAGGCGCCCATGTAGATGCCGAAGACGGCGAGCTGCACGCCGAGGAAGGCGAAGGCCATCCCGAGCGGAAGGAGCCAGAAGATCGCGCCGATCACCACGGCGAAGCGCACGGCGATGAGCGTCAGCTCGATCCAGCGGCCGGGCGTGGACGAGTCGGCGATGCGGTCGCGCACCGAGCGGATGTGCAGGTTGATGCCCTCGAAGGCGAGCAGCGGGAAGAAGAGGTAGCCCTGACGGCGGGTGATCCAGGCGACGACGCCCTTCGCCTTCTCCGCGTCCTCCTCGAGGAAGGAGATCGTGTCGACCTCGATGTCCGGGTCCTTGCCGACCTTGTTCGGGTTGGCGTGGTGGCGGGTGTGCTTGGTCATCCACCACGAGTACGAGATGCCGACGACGCCGGCGGCGAGCGCGCGACCGAGGCGGTCGTTGGCCTTGCCCGACTCGAGCACCGCGCGGTGCGAGGCCTCATGGGCCAGGAAGGCGACCTGGGTGAAGACGATGCCGAGCGCGGCGGCCATGAGCAGCTGCAGCCAGGAGTCGCCGAGCAGGATCATGCCCGTGATCGTGCCGCCGAGGGCGACGGCGAGCACGGACATGAGCGTGATGTAGAAGCCGTACCGGCGGCGGAGCAGCCCTGCGTCGCGGATGGTGCGCGAGAGCGCCGAGAAGGTGCTCGTGATCGCGGCGCCCGGCTCGAGACGGGGACGGGTGGGGATGATGCGAGGTACGGCAGTGCTCATGGGCGCGGCTCTCGGGGGTGTTGTTCGACTTCTCAGCCGCGGGGTGTGAGCGTGCGCTCCGACGTGCAGATGACTTCAGCGTAGGCGCAGTTGCTGGGTATCGGGGCAGTGTCTTTCAGGCCGCGAACGATCCTGGGGTAGTGCCGAGTGTTCGCCGGAAGTGGCGATGCAGGTGGGACTGGTCGTGGAAGCCGGTCGCAGCCGCTGCATCCGCCGGGCTGCTGCCCCGCAGCAGCAGGTGCCGGGCGCGGTCGACGCGCCGACCGATCACGTAGCGGTGCGGCGGGATCCCGTAAGACTGCGAGAACACGCGCACCAGGTGCCCCGGGTGCGCGCCGAGCTCGCGCGCGGCCTGCTCGATCGTGACGGCCTCCGCGAGCCGGTCGTCGAGCAGCTCGCGCAGGCGCCGGGCGAGCGGCGCGTCGCGGGTCGATGCGCCGGGCTCGCCGAGGTGGCCGCGCACGAGCGAGGCGAGCGCCAGCACGCCCTCCTCGGCGGCGAGCGCGTCCGCCGGCTCGAGCACGGCGGCGAGCACGCGCTCGGTGGCGGCGACGGCACGCGGGTCGAGCACGGCGGGAGAGCGGATGGCGGCCGACGCCAGCGACGCCGGCAGCCAGCCCTCGTCGAGGTAGAGCACGCGCTTGCGGAACGAGCGCCCCGGCACCGCCGAACGCCCGTCGTGCGGCACCTGCGGCGGCAGCAGCGAGATCGAGGCGGGCGCCGCGAACTGCCGGCCCCGCTCGAGCCGGTACTCGACCGCGCCGTCGTCGATGAGCAGCACGGTCCAGTCCTCGTGGGTGTGCGCCGGGTAGGCGTGCTGCTCGAAGGTCGCGTGCAGCACGCCGCGGACCTGGGGCACGTCGGGGCGCCAGGCACGCACCGCATCGGTCATGTGAGGAACGTACAAGACGCGGGCGGATGCGGGCCGCCACGATCGCAGGATGCCCGAGAACGCGACCGCCCCCATCCGCTTCGACACCAAGGTGGCCGTCGTCCTGCGCGACGACCTGCAGCCGTGGCAGGAGCTCAACGTGACCGCCTTCCTCATGAGCGGCATCGCCACGAGCGACCCCGAGCTGGTCGTCGAGCCGTACCGCGACGCGGACGGCAACCGTTACCTGCCGATGCTGCGCCAGCCGGTGATCGTGCTCACCGCGCCCGCCGCGCTGCTCGCATCCGCTCGTGCGAAGGCGATCAACCGCGGCGTGCCGATCGCCCTCTACACGAGCGAGCTCTTCGCCAGCGGTCACGACGCCGCCAACCGCGCCGCGGTCGCGGCCGTCGGCGCGGACGACCTCGACCTCGTCGGCATCGCCGTGCACGGCCCGAGGAACGCGATCGACCGCATGCTCAAGGGCGCGCGGATGCACGACTGACGCCGCTCAGCGCAGCGGCGTGCCGAAGCGGTGGTTCGTGATGCTCAGCGACTGCTCGCGCAGGTAGGGCAGCAGCGCCGCGCGCGGGTGCGGCGCCGGACCGACCACGAGGTGGATCGCCGGCGAGCCGAGCGCCCAGCCGATGCTCTTCGCGTACCTCGGGTCGAGCAGGCGGATGCGCGCCGGCCGGCGCTTCGAGACGGCCCCGATCCACTGCTGGTCGGTCTCGACGAGCGCGAAGTCGGCGAAGGGGACCTCCGCCTCCGACCAGGCGCGGGCGACCGTCGGCGGCAGCGAGAGCGTGAGGATCGCACCCGTTCGCAGGGCCGCGGCGATCTCGCGGAGCACGGCGGTGGGGTCGGCGGCCTCGTTCATCCGCAGCTCGATCGTCGCCGGGCGGTAGCGCAGCTCGTTGCGCTCGACGCCGAGCGCCGAGGGGTCCTGCGGCTCGGCGAAGCGCTCGCGCCACGCCTGCTCGTCGCCGATGGCGGCGGCGCGCAGCGCCATGACGTCAGCGCCCTCGAGGCGCTCGGCCGCGGCGAGCACCCGGGCGACCCGCTCGTGCACCTCGCCGCGCAGCGTCGCGTGCTCGACGTCGAAGGGCGCGAGGTCGCCGAAGCCGAGCAGGTAGTTCGGGCCGCCGGCCTTGGCGCCGGGACCGACCGCCGAGCGCTTCCAGCCGCCGAAAGGCTGCCGGCGAACGATCGCGCCGGTGATGCCGCGGTTGACGTACAGGTTGCCGGCGCGCACCTCGTCGAGCCAGCGCGCCTGCTCCTCGACGTCGAGGCTGTGCAGGCCGGCGGTGAGGCCGAAGTCGGTGGCGTTCTGCAGGGCGATGGCCTCGTCGAGCGTCGCGGCGGTCATGACGCCGAGCACCGGGCCGAAGACCTCGGTGCGGTGGAACGGGCTGCCGGGCTGCACGCCGGCCTTGATGCCGGGGCTCCAGAGCCGCCCCTCCTCGTCGAGGCGGCGCGGCTCGAGCAGCCAGCGCTCCCCCGGTTGCAGCACGGTGAGCGCGTCGAGCAGCCTGCCGTCGGCTGGCTCGATGAGCGGGCCCATCTGCGCTCGCGGATCCTGCGGCAGGGCGACGACGAGCGAGGCCGCCGCGTCGACGAGCTGCCGCTCGAAGCGCTCAGACTCCGCGACGCTGCCGACGAGGATGGCGAGCGAGGCCGCCGAGCACTTCTGCCCGGCGTGGCCGAAGGCGCTGCGCACCAGATCGGCGACGGCCAGGTCGAGGTCGGCGCTCGGGGTGACCACGAGCGCGTTCTTGCCGCTGGTCTCGGCGAGCAGCTTGAGCTCGGGCTTCCAGGATCGGAACAGCTCCGCCGTCTCGTAGGCGCCGGTCAGCACCACGCGGTCGACGCCCGGATGCGCCACCAGCCGCTTGCCGAGATCGCCCTCCGCCACGTCCGCCAGGCGCAGCACGGACTTGGGGACGCCCGCATCCCACAGCGCCTGTACGACCACTGCGGCGGAACGGCGCACCTGCGGGGCCGGCTTCAGGATGACGGCCGCGCCCGCGGCGAGCGCCGCGAGCACGCCGCCGGCAGGGATCGCGACCGGGAAGTTCCAGGGCGGCACGACGAGCACGAGCGCGGCCGGCGTGAAGCCGAGCTCGTCGAGCTCGGGGGCGAGCGAGGCGTAGTACTCGGCGAAGTCCGCGGCCTCGCTGACCTCGGCGTCGCCCTCGGCGAGGGTCTTGCCGGCCTCGCTGGCCATGACCTCGAGCAGCTCCTCGCGCGCCGCGCGCAGCGATGCGGCGGCGACCCGCAGGACCCGCGCGCGGTCGGCTGCGGCGAGCCCGCCCCATTCCGGCTGCGCGGCGCGGGTGGCGGCCACGAGCCCGTCGACCGTCTCGGGCTTCGTGATCGCCGAGTCGTCGACGAGCGCCTGCCCGAGCGTCGAGTCGGCGGAGCGCTGCAGGATCTCCCGGCCCCATGCGCGGTTCGCCGGCACCGAGGTGTCGGTGTCGGGGGTGTTGACGAAGCGCTCGTGCGCCTCCGGCTGCTCGGTGACGCGGTCCTGCACCCGGTTCGGGCCGATCCGCGGCGACACCGCGAGCACGCGGGCCGCGCGGTAGCGCTCCGCCTCCCGCTCGAACAGCGAGTGCTCGCCGGTGAGCCGGTACAGCGCGCTCATGAAGTTCTCGGGGCTGCCGTTCTCCTCGAGGCGGCGCACCAGGTAGGCGATCGCGGCGTCGAAGTGCTCCGGGTCGACCACCGGCGTGTAGAGCAGCAGGCCGCCCACGTCCTCGCGGATCCGCTCGCCCAGCTCGTCGGCCATGCCCAGCAGCATCTCGATGTCGACGTGCTCGCTCAGTCCGCGCCGCTCGGCGAGCAGGTGGGTGTGGGCGATGTCGAAGACGTTCTGCCCGGCGGCGCCGAGGTGCACCCAGCGCATCCGCTCGGGGTGCAGCATGCGGTCGATGACGGCGCGGTAGTTCGCATCCGTCTCCGTCTTGCTGCCGAAGGTGGCCAGCGGCCAGCCGTGGATCGCGGCGTCGACGCGCTCCATCGAGAGGTTCGCGCCCTTCACGACGCGGATCTTGATGGGCGCCCCGCCCGCGAGCACCCGCTCGCGCGCCCAGCCGGTCAGCTCGTCGACCGCGCCGAGCGCATCCGGCAGGTACGCCTGGATGACGATGCCGGCGCGCAGGCTGCGCAGCTCCTCGTGCTCGAGCAGGCGGCGGAACACCGCGACGGTGAGCCCGAGGTCGCGGTACTCCTCCATGTCGAGGTTGATGAACTTGGGCGTCGGGCTCTCGGCGGCGTAGCGGTAGAGCGGCAGCACCCGCTCGACGACCCGCTCGACCGTCTCGTCGAAGGCCCAAAGGTTGAGGTTGCTGACGATGTTGCTGATCTTGATCGAGACGTAGTCGACGTCGTCGCGGCGCAGCAGCCGGTCGATGCCCTCCAGGCGGCGCTGCGCCTCCGCCTCGCCGAGCACGGCCTCGCCGAGCAGGTTGATGTTGAGCCGCACGCCCGGCGTGCGCAGCTTCGCCATCGCGGCGCCGAAGGCCTCGGGCGTGGCGTCGACGATGAGGTGGCCGACGAGCTCGCGCAGCACGCGCCGGGCGATGTGCACGATCGGACGGGGCAGGATGCGGGCGCTCGGCCCGCCGGCCCCCAGCACGGCCTGCAGGCCCAGCGGCAGGAACTTCGGCGGCGGGCTCGCCAGGCGCGCGAGCTCGCGGGCCGCGGCCCTCGAGTCCTCGGGCCGCACGACGCGGTCGACGAATTCGATGGTGAAGCGCAGGCCCTCCGGGTCCTCGAGCGCCCGGGCCAGCAGGGCGGCCGAGCCGCGCGGCTTGTGCGCCGCGGCCTCCTCGCTCCAGCGGCGGGCGAGTGCGACGACCTCCTCGGTGAAGGCGTCGTCGACGATCGCGGGTCGCTCGACGGTCTCATCGGTCACGAGGTCGGCGCGCTCGATCGGGCGCTCCTCGGGTGCGGCGCGGTCCTGCATCCGCTCAGCATGTCCCGCCCGGCTGAGGGAGCGTTGGGCGCCAACGGACTCGAATCCTCACAGGGCGCGTACCCGATCGAGGCGTACCGAAGGAGCCTTTCCTCCCTCGAGCACCGTGTAACCGAGTGCTCGGAGTGCCTCAGCGGCTGAGGCAGGATCATCGCCGATAGCGGAGGCGAGCTGACGTGCGCGGAAGCGCTCCCGCCCGGCATCGATCGCGGCACGGTAGCTGTCCGGGCGTACATCGATTCCGAACTCCTTGACGACCATCTCGAGGACGTCCTCGAGCGATGGACGGAAGCGGTGGCCCCCGACCGGAAGATGCAATTGGCTGAGCTTCGGCGTCCGGCGGTCGTCGAGGGCCTTGATCCGGGATTTGCCGCGGTGGCGCCGTCCCGAGCCGATCAGCGCCATCACCATCTCGTCGCGATGAGCGTGCACGTTGATATGCGCCGACGGCACCCCTTCGCCGGAGTCGCGGAGGTAGTCGTATCGCAGCAATGGCTCTGTCGGTCCGCGAAGTCGGAGTTCGAACGTCGAATCGCGCACGCCGAGATAACGCTGAGTCGAGTTCCAGACGCACTTAAGATCGAGGATGAGGCGGAGGTGCTCTTCTCCCTCGACATCGAGGCTGATGCCGTCAGGATCAGATTGACGTACGACGGCGAGCAGAGGCCCCCGGCCCCCGGAGACGGCAACGTCGATGCCGAGGTCGCCGCGCGGTAGTACCCCGGCCAGCGTTTCCATCAGATCGAGCGCGAAGCGATTGGCCTGCTGCTCGAAACCGATCACGATCAGGCCGTGCGGCCGTCGAGGAACTCCAGATCTTCAAGCTCGCGCAGAGCGCGGTCCTCCGCGCTATCGAGCAGTCCGCCTTCGCGCTTCGCACGCAGCGTCTCGATCGACGACGAGACGGAAAGCAGCAGCGCCTCGCGACGTGCCTCGATCTCCTGGGACGACAACTTGATGATGGTCGGCGACATGACGGCTCCCCTCGTCTCGTGCGTGGTACCAGACCATAGTCTCCTCGACCACCGACATCGAGCTCCTGAGCGCGCGCCGCGCAGCCGGCCTCGGCGCGGTCCCCACCGCTAGAAAGGTGCGATGGCCGGAGAGCAGCACGAGCGGATGCAGGACCTCGGCGCAGGACCGGATCCGGGCCCCGAGGGCGAGCTGCGGCGCGACCGCCGCATCGAGGGCATCGAGCTCACCCACTGGTACACCCCGTGGGGCCGGGCGCTCGCGGCGCTGGCCCGATGGATCGGCGAGCGCCTCGGCCCGTACGCAGCGCTGATCATCACCCTCGTCGTCGGGGCCGGCATCGCGTTCGCGCTCAGCGCCGCGGCCGTCGAGATCTACGACGCCGTCACCGACGAGGACGGCGTCGCCGGGGTCGACCAGCCGCTGCTCGACCTCGCACTCGGGCTGCGGCATCCGCTCGCCGAGCAGATCGTCACGAGCTTCACCGACATCGCCGGCACCACGCTCATGCCGATCATCGCCGTGCTCGCGGCGGTCGTGCTCGGCGTGCACCGCCGGTCCTGGACGCCGGTCGCGCTCATCGTCGCCGCGGGCGGCGGCTCGCTGCTCATGACGATCGCGGGCAAGGAGCTCATCCAGCGCGAGCGGCCCCCTCTGTCGAGCGCCGTGCCGCCCTTCGAGCACTCACCGTCCTTCCCCAGCGGGCACACCCTCAACGCCGTCGCCGTCATCGGCGTCATCGCCTACCTGCTGCTGCTGCGACGCAGCACCCGCAGGGCCCGCGCCGCGCTCGTCGTCGGCGCCGTGCTCTTCGCAGCCCTCGTCGGGCTGAGCCGCGTCTACCTCGGCCACCACTGGTTCACCGACGTGCTGAGCGGATGGGCGCTCGGCGCCGCCTGGCTGGCCCTGGTGATCACCGCGCACCGCCTGTACCTCACCGCCCGGGAGCGATCGGACAGGTCGCGCTCGTAGGCTGCGGCGCATGAGGATCGCGATCACCGGGGGCACGGGCTTCGTCGGACGGAATCTGGCGGAGCGCTTCGCCTCGGAGGACGTGGTCGTGGTCTCGCGCCGCACGGGCGTGGCGGTCGACGACGTCGCGGCGCTCGCCGCGGCCTTCGCCGGCTGCGACGCGGTGGCGCACTGCGCGGGCATCAACCGCGAGATCGGCGAGCAGACCTACGACCGGGTGCACCGCGCCGGCACCGCCGCCGTGATCGAGGCGGCGAGGATCGCCGGTGTGCGCAAGATCGTCATGCTCAGCTTCCTGCGCGCCCGGCCCGGTTGCGGCTCCGAGTACCACGAGTCGAAGTGGGACGCGGAGGAGCTGGTGCGCGCCTCGGGTCTCGACTACACGATCCTCAAGGCCGGCATGATCTACGGCCGCGGCGACCATCTGGTCGACCATCTCAGCCGCATCGTGCAGACCATCCCGGTGTTCGCCAGCGTCGGCCTCCGCGAGCGCAGCATCAGCCCGATCCCGGTCGAGGAGCTCGTCGACGTGCTCGTCGCGGCCCTCGGCGACCGGCTGCCCCGCTCCACCGTGGCCGTGCGCGGCGGTGAGACGCTCCTGCTCAGCAAGGCCGTGCGCCGGGTGGCCGCGCTCGTCGGGCGGCGGGTCGTCGTCGTGCCGATGCCGGTCGCGTTCCACCGGATGCTCGGTGCGCTCACCGAGGCCACGATGCGGGTGCCGCTCGTCGCGACCGCGCAGGTGCGCATGCTCGCGGAGGGCGTCACGCACGCCGCTCCCGCGACCGCGGAGCTGCCGGACGATCTGCGGCCACGGCAGCCGTTCGACCAGGCCCGCATCAGCGCGGCCCTGCCGCCGCGCGGCGGCTTCAGGCTCGCCGACCTCCGGCTCGGGCGCCGCTAGGCCCGATCAGGCGTCGGAGAACTTGCGGCTGGAGAGCGCGCGCATCCCGCCCATGATGTGCAGGAAGCCGCGCAGGCCCTCCGGCGAGACCTCGGCGACGAGCCGCAGGAACACGTCGTCGGCCGCGAGCAGCCCAGCGCCGATCTCCGCGGAGCCGTCGCCCGGCACGATGTTCACCGCGCGGCCGTCGGTCGCGCTCGGGACCCGTCGCACCAGGTCGCGCTCCTCGAGCGCCGTGACGATCGCCGAGGTGCCGGCCGGGCTCAGCTGCAGCGCCTCGCTCAGGTCGACCTGGCGCACCGGCGCATCGCGCGCGTGGGCGCGCAGCACCTGCGCGAGCGCCAGCATGGCCATCGCCGAGAGGCCGAGGGCGCTGCCGGCGCGGCGCCAGAGCAGCATGTCGGCCTCGCGGAAGTCGAGGAAGACACCGAGGGCGTCGGATGCGGGGTCCGGGTCGTGCTCGGCGGCGCTCATCGCGCGGTGCGCCACGATCGATCGCGGAGGTCCATGGTGCTGCGGTCCGCGATCGTGTGCATCCGACGATCCTGCCTCCGGGCGCCTCGTCCCGGCGCGGGCGTAGAGCTGGCGCACACCAAGACGTCGCCGGTCAGCCGCCCAGCACCTCGGTGACGAGGCCCAGCAGCTCCGGCAGCCGCGCGGGCGGCGCATCCCGCCACCAGAGCAGTCGCACCGGCACGGGCGGGGCGTCGCGCAGCGGCCGGTAGACCACGCCGGGCCGCCGGTACAGGTGCACGGTCGACTCCGCCGAGACGCCGACGAGCTGCCCGGCCGCGATGTTGATGAGCCAGTCGTCGACCGAGCGGATGGAGCGGAACGCCGGCGCCTCGCCGCCGCGCCACAGCTCGGCCGTGGTCGTGCTCGTGCGGGCGTCGACGCCCACCGTGCGCCCGGCCAGGTCGGCGAGCGAGAGGCTGCGCCGCCGCGCGAGCGGATCGCCCGAGGGCAGCGCCGCCCAGCGCCGTTCGACGCCGACGAGCGCGCTGTCGAAGCGCGCGTCGTCGACCTCGATGCGCACGACCGCGATGTCGGCGCTGCCCTCGGCGAGGCCGGCGGTGCGGGAGTTCTCGTTGACGAAGACCAGGGGCAGGTCCGGCAGCAGCTCGGCCCAGCGCCGCTGCACCGTCGCCGTGCTGCTGCCCAGCGCCGACCAGGCGTAGCCGATCCGCAGCGCGCGCTCGCCCTCCGCGGCGAAGCGCTCGAGGTCATCGACCTCGGCGAGCACCCGGCGCGCTCGCTCCAGCACGCCGGCGCCGACCGCGGTCACCGTGACCGAGCGGGTGGTGCGCCGCAGCAGCCGCTGGCCCAGCGACGACTCGAGCGCGGCGACGGCGCGCGAGACCGAGGCCTGCGAGACCCCGAGCGCGAGCGCCGCGTCGGTGAAGCCGTCCTCGTCGACCACCGCGACCAGCGCCCGCAGCTGACGCAGATCGAGACTCATGCGATGAACGTATCAATGACCGAGCGGATGCATTTCCCGAATCCGCCGCGCGGCCCCATGCTCGCTCCATGACCACCTCCGCCCGCACCCGCGTCACCGGCATCGCGATCGCGCTCGGCGGCGCGGTGAGCGCGCAGAGCGGCGCCGCCTTCGGTTCCACCGCCTTCGCGGCCGTCGGCCCGATCGGCGTCGTCGCGGTGCGCCAGCTCATCGCCGCGGCGGTGCTGCTGCCCGTCGCCCGGCCGCCCGTGCGCAGCCTGCGCTGGTCGCAGTGGTGGCCGTGCCTGGCGCTCGGCGGCGTGCTCAGCATCATGAACTTCGGCCTCTACACGGCGGTGGAGCGCCTCGGCCTGGGCCTCGCGGTCACCCTCGAGTTCCTCGGTCCCCTGGCGTTGGCCCTGATCGCCGGCCGACGGCTCGTCGACGCGGCCTGCGCCGTGCTCGCGCTCGTCGGCATCGCGATGCTGCTGCAGCCGGGGCCCTCCAGCGACCCCGTCGGCATCGGCGCCGGACTGCTCGCGGCGGCGGGCTGGGCCGCCTACATCCTGCTCGGCCGCATGATCGGCCAGCGCCTGCCCGGCCTTCAGGGCCCGGCGCTGGCGACCGCGACGAGCGCGGCGACGACCCTGCCCATCCTCATCCTGCTCTGGTCGCAGTTCACGCCCGCGGCGCTGCTCGCCGCCGTCATCGCGGGCGTGCTGAGCTCGGCGATCCCCGCATCCGCCGACGTCATGGCGCTGCGCCGCCTGCCCACCTCGTTCTTCGGGGTGTTCATGAGCACGCATCCGCTCATCGGCGCCCTCCTCGGCTTCCTCGCGCTGGGGCAGTCCCTCGCGCCCATCGCGATCGTCGGCATCGCGCTCGTGGCGCTGGCCAACGCCGTCGCGGTCGGGCTGACGACGCTGCGCCGAGGCGCGGCCGAGCCGGTGCTCACCTCCGAACCTGCGACGGCCCCGATCGCGATCCAGTCGTCCGAGCGCGACTAACGGGTGCCCGGGCCGACCGTCTCGTAGGCCTCGGCCACGAGCTCCTCGATCGAGGCGTCGAGCTGCTCGAGCCGCTCGATCGTGAGGCGGTGCGTGATCACCCGGCGCGTCGTGCGGAACGCCTCGAGCAGCAGCGGATGCGGCGCCTGGCGCAGCAGATCGACGGCGATCTCGAGGCGGTGGCTCTTCACGAAGGCGCTCGCGTAGTGGCGATCCCGTACGAAGCGGATCTCGGTGCGGTGGATCTGCTCATGGCCGTCGTCGAAGGCGCCCGCGATCTCGCGCCAGCGCTCGACGAGCGCCAGATCGTCGTCGCTGAATCCCGCGCTGAACTCGTCCCGCGTCGCCTCGGCCATGCGCCCGGTCTACGCCCGCGTCCTCCACGCGTCGTGTGAGGCGCTCGGCGGCGAGCCGACGGGGCGCACGCTGGAGGCGTGGACGATCTGGAGCGCTTCGCGACGGCGCAGGACGGCGGGGTCTGGGAGCGAGCCGTCGAGGAGGTGCGGCGGGGCCGCAAGACCGGGCACTGGATGTGGTTCGTCTACCCGCAGCTGCGCGGGCTCGGTCGCACGTCGACGTCCGACTTCTACGGGCTCGCGGACGTCCAGGAGGCGCGAGCGCTCCTGGCCCACCCCCTGCTCGGTGCGCGCCTGCGCGTCGCGCTCGACACCGCGGCCGACGCGGCGCATCCGCGCGTGGTCTTCGGCGGGACGGATGCGATGAAGCTGCGCTCCTGCGCGACGCTGATGCTGCGCGCCGGCGACGAGCCGGCCGCGCGCCGGGTGCTCGACGCGCACTGGGCGGGAGCGGCCGACGAGCTGACGGACGAGCTGCTGCGCAGCTAGAGACGCCCCGGCGAACCGAACCGGCCGGCGCGCCGCAGAGGCGGCGCGCCGGGCAGGGTTCAGTCCAGCCAGCCCCGCTGCAGCGCCACGACCCCGGGCTGCTCGCGGCCGTTGACCGGCGCGACCCAGCGAGCGCCGTTGGCGAGCACCCGGCGGATCTCGCTCTGGTGGTAGACCGGGTACTCCTGGTCGCCGGGCGAGAAGTAGAAGATGCGGCCGCGGCCGCGCGTGAAGGTCACACCCGAGCGGAACACCTCGCCGCCGGCGAAGGTCGAGAGGAAGACCAGGTCGTCGGGCTTCGGGACGTCGAAGAGCTCCGAGTAGACCTCCTGGCCGGGGATCGTGAAGCGCGGCGGCACGCCCTGCGCGATGGGGTGGCCGGGGTCGACCGTCCAGACCCGCTCCTGATCGCCGTCGTTGCGCCAGCCGAGCGAGCACGTCGTGCCGAGCAGGCGGATGAACGGCTTCGAGAAGTGCCCCGAGTGCAGCACCACGAGCCCCATGCCCGACTGCACCGCCCGCTGCACGCGATCGGTCACCTCGTCGGAGACCTCGTCGTGCGCGATGTGGCCCCACCACAGCAGTACGTCGGTGTCGTCGAGGCGCTCCTGCGACAGGCCGTGCTCGGGATCCGCCAGCGTGGCGGTCTCGACCCGCGCATCCGGCAGCAGCTCGCGCAGGCCGTCGGCGATCGCCGAGTGGATGCCGTGCGGGTAGTGGCCGAGCACCGTCGCGTCGCCGCGGCTCTCGTGCACGTTCTCGTTCCAGACCAGGATGCGCAGGGTCACAGCGCGACCTCCCGTCCCTCGGCGGCGGACCGGTAGCAGGCATCGATGATGCGGGCGCGGGTGAGCGCGTGGGAGCCGTCGTGCCGGGTCCACACCTCCGGGTCGCGCACGGTGGCGATGAACTCCTCGACGACCGCCTCGTGCCCGCGACCGGCGATGGCGGGCGGCGAGTAGTCGGCGCCCTCGCCCTCGCGGAACACCCGGATCTCGCCGACCGGCGTATCGGTGGCCCCGCGGATGATCAGCTCGGCGCCGCCCTCGGATCCGAAGACGGTGAAGTCGATGAGGTCGACCGGGTCGCGGTAGGCGGCCCAGGACGATTCGACGACGAGCGTGCCGCCGCCCTCGAGGCGCAGGAACGCCGACACCAGGTCCTCGACCTCGAAGGGCGAGGTCAGCTCGTCGACGGGCACCCCGACGGCGCCGCCGAGCCCGCGCGGGCCGAGCTCCGAGTGGGTCGCCGCGCTCACCGCGACGACCTCCGGCTCGCCGAGCAGGTGCAGCGCGTAGTCGAGCACGTGCACACCGAGGTCGGCCATCGGGCCGCCGCCGGACATCTCGTGGTTCGTGAACCAGCTGCCGAGCCGCGGGATGCCGCTGCGCCGCATCCAGCTGGCCTTCGCGTGGTACGCCCGGCCGATCTCGCCGGCGTCGATCACCTGCTTGAGCGCCTGCACGTCGCCGCGGCGGCGGTGGTTGAAGGCCACGTCGAGCACTCGGCCGGCCTCGCGGGCGGCGGCGACCATCCGCTCGCCCTCCTCGGCGTTGCGGGCGATCGGCTTCTCGCTCAGCACGTGCAGGCCGCGCTCGAGCGCGGCGATCGCGATGGGCGCGTGCAGGAAGGTGGGCACGGCGACGCTGACGGCGTCGAGCTCGTCGAGGGCGACCAGGTCCTCCCAGTCGGCGAGCACGAGCGGCACCTCGAACTCCTGGCCGAGGGCGATGCCCAGCTCGGCCTCCTTGCCGGCGATCGCGACGACCTCGACGCCCGGCATGCTGCTGTACGCGGCGAGGTGCTGCTGGCCGGCCCAGCCCAGGCCGACGACACCCACCTTCAACGGCTGCTCGGTATCGATCGCGGTGATGGTCATCGGGGCCCCTTCGCTCGCCTGGCGACGGGCGAGCGCCCGCGCACGCGGCGACCCTACCGAACCGCGGTGGGGCAAGCCTCCATATGGTGGGATTCCGTCGTCGTCGGCGCGAAACGCGACGGAAACAGCGCCGCCGTAACGTGCGGTCGAGCGGATGCGCGGGGCCGGCGCGCCCGCATCCGCTCGCTCCATCCGCTCCGACCGTCAGGACCCCCATGCGCACCCAGGATCTCGCCCACCAGTTCACGATCGCCCTGCCGGCGTGGATCGACGAGGAGCTCGCCGACGTGCCCGAGGCCCTGCCGACGCGCGAGGAGCGGATGCGGCTGGTCAACCGGCTGGCGGCACGCAACTTCCGCGAGGGCAACGGCGGGCCCTTCGCCGCGATCGTCGTCGAGACCGGGACCGGCCGCATCGTGTCGGTCGGCGTCAACGTCGTGCTCGGCACCGGCATCTCCTCCGCCCACGCCGAGGTGACCGCGCTCGGCCTCGCCCAGGCCCGCCTCGGCAGCTGGGACCTCGGCGCCCCGGGCCTGCCCGACCACGAGATCGTCGTCAACTGGCGGCCCTGCGTGCAGTGCTACGGCGCCACGATGTGGTCCGGCGTGCGCACCCTCGTGATCGCCGGCTCGGGTCCCGAGCTCGAGGAGATCAGCACCTTCGACGAGGGCCCCATGCACGAGCAGTGGCACGCCCAGTTCGAGGAGCGCGGCATCGCCGTGGTCACCGACGTGCTGCGCGACGAGGCGATCGAGGTCTTCCGCGAGTACCGCGCGGCCGTGGATGCGGACTCGGTGGTCGTCTACAACGCCCGCGGCGCGGTGGGCTGAGGCTCAGCCCGCCGTTCCATCCATCCGCCCATCCGCCCCGTCCGCCCATCCGCCCCGTGTGCGGAACGTCTTTGTGCGGAACGTTTTTTGCGGAACGACGGAGATCCGGCTCCCAGCTGCGTGCCGAATGCAGTCGCCTGCGCGCCGAGGCCCGGATTCACGGGCCTCGTGCTCCTCGCGCAGACGGCATCTCCTGCATTCGGCACTGCGCGGGCGCGGGATCTCCGTCGTTTCGCAAACCCCCCGATCCGGCCTGGAGGAGATCGGCGCCGGAAGTGCCTCCCTCACGCAGGTCGGAGTCGTCAGGACGGCGCACCGGTCGTCTCGCGGCGCCGAGACTCCTTCAGATCGGAAGGGGTGCGGCCGGCCGGGACGAGCTGATGCGGGCA
>Ga0265798_10001605_pt1 | contig 34911 bp, 21 predicted proteins | sample P3T30metagenome_FD_192430 | JGI IMG/M metagenome (GOLD analysis project Ga0265798, IMG submission 192430) | Plant litter microbial communities from East Loma Ridge, Irvine, California - P3 T30 | ecosystem: Environmental > Terrestrial > Plant litter > Unclassified | place: USA: California...
GTACGAGTTATACTGGTCGCCGAGGTCGCCCGCTTCCTTGCTGACCGCGATCTGCTTGGTGAGGCCAGCACCGAGCGAGTCGGTGCGCGTGACGATGATGCCGTCCTCGACGCCGAGTTCGAGGAACGCGTAGCGGCAGGCGCGGACCTTCGCCAAAAAGTCCTCATGCGGCACCGTGACCTTACCGTCTTGGTGGCCGCACTGCTTCTCGTCGCTGACCTGGTTCTCGATCTGGAGTGCGCAGGCCCCCGCCTCGATCATCTTCCGCGCGAGCAGATAGGTCGCTTCCGCATTGCCGAAGCCGGCATCGATGTCGGCGATGATGGGGACGACGTGCGTCTGGTGGTTCTCGATCGCGTTCAGCAGGCGCTGTTCCTCGATCGCGTTGCCCGCGGCGCGCGCGGCATCGACGTCGCGGAACATCATGCCGAGCTCGCGCGCATCGGCCTGGCGGAGGAAGGTGTAAAGTTCCTCGATCAGCGCGGGGACGCTGGTCTTCTCGTGCATCGACTGGTCGGGCAGCGGGCCGAATTCGCTGCGCATCGCTGCGACCATCCAGCCCGAGAGGTACAGATACCGGCGGTCGGTGGTGCCGAAATGCTTCTTGATGCTGATCATCTTCTGCTGCGCGATGAACCCGTGCCAGCAGCCGAGCGACTGCGTGTAGTGCGCCGGGTCCGCGTCGTAGGCGGCCATGTCCTTGCGCATGATCGCGGCGGTGTAGCGCGCGATGTCTAGCCCGGTCGCGAAGCGGTTCTGGAGCCGCATGCGCGCGACTGACTCGGGCGAGATCGCGTCCCACGTGCCATTCTGGTCGGCGATGAGGTTGGTCAACTGGGCGATGTGGGTCTGGTAGGTCACGGGCGATCCTTCGCTGCTGCGTTGATCGTCGTGTAGGGTTGTTGACAGGGTTTCTGCGCGAAATGCGGCGTGCCGGCGGGTGTTGGTGTCTGCCGGGTGGCAAACCGCAATGTCGTTTTGTGAAGAAGATTACACGGGCAGGGCTGGTGAGCACCACTCATCTACCTTCGTCATCCCCGCGAAGGCGGGGACCCATATGCTCGAACCTTCGCGATTATATAGCTTGGCCTGCCAATATGGGTTCCCGCCTTCGCGGGAATGACGAGGAGTGTTCGACGCCTGCTTGTCTACGGGTGACGAGAGAGGCGTCAGTCCGCTTCCCTCACCCGGTCGGAAGGGGCTGGCGCCGTGAGGTGATCCGCCGATGCCGGCTCACCAAGCGACGCCAGCACAGCCGCGGCCAGTGCGTCGAGCCCGTACGGCTTCTCCAGCATGATCGCATCGGTCTCGTCCGCAACCGAAGCCGTATCTCCGGTCGCGAAGACGATACCGACGCCCGGGCGCAACGCCCGCGCCGTCCGCGCAAAATCCGGTCCGGATACGCCCGGCAGATTCACGTCGGTCACCAGGGCATCGATCGGCACGGTCTGGAGCGCCGTCATCGCGTCCTCCGCACTTGCCGCGTCGACCACCACGAAGCCGCTGCCCTGCAACATCTCGGCGGTGTTGGCACGGATCAGCGCATCGTCCTCGACCAGCAGCACGGTGCGGCGGGCGGGCGAGTCGAGGCGGCGGTCCGCGTCGATCCGGGAGTCGCGCGCGGCCTTGGCGGCAGGGCTTCCCGAACGCTGGCGGTTGGCAAGCACCTGACGGAATTTCCGCGCGAGCGCCTCGCGCGTGTACGGCTTCGACAGCAGGTCGACACCTGCATCGAGCTTGCCGCCATGGACGATCGAATTCTCGGTATAGCCCGAGGTGAACAGCACCGCGAGATCGGGCAGGCGTTCCTTCGCCTTCCGCGCAAGTTCGGGGCTTTTCAGCGTGCCAGGCATCACGACATCGGTGAACAGGATATCGATCGGTACGCCGCTCTCGACCACGTTCAGCGCGCTCGCCGCGTCGACCGCCTTCAGCACGCTATAGCCGAGATCGGTCAGCAGTTCGACGACGGTGCCGCGGACCTCGTCGTCATCCTCGACCACCAGCACGGTTTCAGTACCGCCACAGATCGGGCTGGCATCCGCGACGACCTCGACGTCCTCGCTCTCCATCGCGCGCGGCAGATAGAGCTTGATTGTCGTGCCTTCGCCGACCTCTGAATAGATCTTCACATGGCCGCCGGACTGTTTGACGAAGCCATAGACCATCGACAGGCCGAGCCCCGAGCCCTTGCCCTCACTCTTGGTCGAGAAGAACGGTTCGAAGACCTTTTCGATGATTTCCGGGGTCATCCCGGTGCCGGTGTCCGACACGGCGAGCATGACATATTGTCCTGCTTCGACCTCATCATGGCCGTGCGCATAGGCGTCGTCGAGATGCGCGTTGCCGAGTTCGATCGTCAGCTTGCCCTGGCCCTCCATCGCGTCGCGCGCGTTGATCGCGAGGTTGAGCAGCGCGTTTTCGATCTGCGCGGGATCGATGAACGTGTTCCACAGGCCACCGCCGACGACTGTCTCGATCTCGATGCCTTCGCCGATCGCGCGGCGCAGCATGTCGTCCATCCCGCGCACGAACCGCGTGACGTTGACGACCTTGGGCTCGAGCGCCTGGCGCCGACCGAACGCGAGCAGTTGCGCCGCGAGCTTCGACCCGCGCGACACGCCGGCCATCGCATTCTCGACCCAGCGTTCGGCACGCGCATTGCCCGCAAGGTTCTTGCCGAGCAGCTGGAGATTGCCCGAGACGACCTGAAGCAGATTGTTGAAGTCGTGCGCGACACCGCCAGTGAGTTTGCCGACCGTCTCCATCTTCTGCGACTGCGCGAGCTTGGCTTCGGCCTGGCGACGCTCGTCGATCTCGCGGATGACGCGCGCTTCGAGCGTCTCGTTGAGCTGGCGGAGCTGGTCCTCGGCGCGTTCGCGGTGCCGGACTTGCCGCGCGAGCGCCTCGGCCTGTTCGCGCAGCGCGGCTTCGGCGGCGCGCTGGTGCGTGATGTCGGTATGGACGCCGACCCATTCGCGGACCTCGCCGGCCTCGTCTAGGATCGGCAAACCACGTACGGCAAACGTGCGCCATGTGCCGCAGTGGCGGCGGACGCGGTGCTCGAACACGAACATCGACTTGCTGAGGACAGCGGCGGTCCAGGCCTTGATCGTCGATGCGACGTCGTCGGGGTGGATCGCGTCGGCCCAGCCGAAATTCTGGTAGGCGTCGATCGACTGGCCGGTCAGCGCGGCCCAGCCGGGCTGTTCGCCGATCATCCGGCCGTCCGGGCTGTTGGTCCAGAGCACGCCGTGGACCGCGTCCATCGCGGTGCGGAAGCGGCCGTTGCTGATGCCGACCGCGGCCTCGCGTTCGGCGCGCTCCTCGACGTCGATGCCGAGAATGTAGATGCCGGGGATCGAGCCATCCGCCGCGACATGCGGCACGTAGCGGAATTCGGACCGGCGCGGGCGGCCGTCCAGATGGGGGAAGATCGCTTCGGTGGTGAAACTCTCGCCGGCAAACGCACGATCGAACGATGGGCGACGGTTCTCGTAGGCTGCCTCGCCGAGGACCTCGCGAACCGGTTTGCCGATCATCGCCTCGGGGTCGATCCCGAGCCATTCGTCATATTGCGCGTTGGCGAGGCGGTAGACATGGTCGCGGTCTACATACGAAATCAGCATCGGCACCGCATCGGTGACGCGGCGCAGTTCGGCCTCGCTGGCGGCGAGGCGGTGTTCGGCTTCGGCCCGGCCGGTGTTGTCGACCATCGTGCAGAGGACGCCGCCGACGGTGGTCGCAGCGGTGCCACCAGCGGGGACGCTGGCGCAGTAGACGGGCGTGTAGAACAGGTCGAGCGTCAGCGTCTCTGGGCCGTCGGGGCGCTGGAACAGGATCGGCTGATCGCGGTACGCCACGATCTCGCCGCGCAGGCCCGCATCGAGGACGGCGCGGTTCCAGTCCCACACTTCGGGGAACGCGGTCGCTACCGGGCTGCCGAGCGCGGCGGGGTGGCGGTCTCCTGCGACGGCGCGATAACTGTCGTTGTAGAGCATGATGTGCTCGGGCCCCCACATCACGACTTTGGCGACCGGCGAGTTGAGGATGTTGGCGAGGGTCACGCGCAGTTCGGCGGGCCACGAGTCGATCGGCCCGAGCGACGTCGCGCTCCAGTCGCGCTGGCGGACGAGCATCCCGCATTCGCCGCCGCCGATCAGGATTTCGGCAGGACTTGGCGGGGTATCGCGCTCGCGCATGCGTTCGAGCGCGGTGCGGACGATCGCGGTGGCGTCGCCATGCCCTGCGGCGGCGAGGTCGTCGATGTAGCTGCCAAGGTCGGAGGGCAGGATAACGGTGCGCGACGAGACTTGCGACGAGTCTGGAGTTGTCATGCCGGACTAGTGGGTTTGTGGTGCCCGCGTGTCAATAAATACGGATGGCTAGCGTGATGGAGAGGCTGCATCCTTCTGACACCACCCCGGCGTAGGCCGGGGCCCAAGTGGAAAGGTGGGAATAACGAAGGACGGCTTTCCGTTCAGCGACGTCCCCCAATTGGGCCCCGGCTTTCGCCGGGGTGGCGCCGGGGAGGGGGCATCCGACAACCATCATGTTTCCCCGCGAAGGCGGGGACCCAGTCTGGGCTCCCGCCTTCGCGGGAGAACAAGGGGGCGGGGGCTGTCGTTCCGCGACTCGTACCGACCGGCTCCCGCCACCTTGTCGCTTGCGACGTCAGCCTTCGGTGCGCGGCAGGCCCAGCGGGTTACCGTGCTTGACCGCCTTGGGCAGCAGTGCGTCGGGCAGGTCCTGATAGCAGACCGGGCGCAGGAAGCGCTCGATCGCCGCGGTGCCAACCGAGGTCGTGCGCGGGTCGGACGTCGCCGGGAACGGCCCGCCGTGGACCATCGCCGGCGCAACCTCGACGCCGGTCGGCCAGCCGTTCGCAAGAATGCGACCGGCCTTGCGTTCGAGCGTCGGCACCAGCGCTGCGGCGTCGGCGTAATCGCCTTCGTCGATCTGGAGCGTGATCGTCAGCTGGCCTTCGATCTTCTCCAGCACGCTGTGGACCTCGGCGAGATCGGTGCAGCGGACGATGATCGAAGCCGCCCCGAAAACTTCGTGCGACAGCGCCGGATCGGCGACGAACGCCTTGCCGGTGGTCGAGAACAGCGCCGCACGACCGCGGTTTGCGCCTTCGGCCTCGGTGCCGCGGGCGAGCGTCTCGACCGCGTCGTGACCGGCAAGTGCGGCGACGCCCTGGTCATAGCTGGCATGGATGCCGGGGGTGAGCATGACCTGCGGCGCGGCCTCGCCAAGAGCGGCGGCGGCGGCTTCGACGAAGATGTCGAGGTCAGGACCATCGACCGCGACGACGATGCCGGGGTTCGTGCAGAACTGGCCCGAGCCCATCGTCAGCGATCCGACATACGCCTTGCCGAGCGCTTCGCCCCGCGCGGCGAGCGCCGCCGGGAACAGGACAACCGGGTTGATGCTGCTCATCTCGGCATAGACCGGGATCGGCTCGGGGCGGGCCGCGGCGAGTGCCACCAGGGCCAAGCCACCGCCGCGCGAGCCGGTGAAGCCGACCGCCTTGATGCGCGCGTCCTTGACGAGCGCGGCGCCGAGTTCGTTCGCCGGACCCTGGACCAGCGAGAACACGCCCTCGGGCAGGCCGCATTTGGCGACCGCGGCCTGGATCGCCTTGCCGACCATCACCGACGTGCCGGGATGCGCGGGGTGGCCCTTGACGACGACCGGGCAACCGGCGGCGAGTGCGGACGCGGTGTCGCCGCCCGCGACCGAGAAGGCGAGCGGGAAGTTCGACGCACCGAACACGGCGACCGGGCCGACCGCGATGCGACGCTGGCGCAGATCGGAGCGGGGCATCGGCTTGCGGTCGGGCTGCGCCTCGTCGATCACGACCGAGGCCCAGGTGCCCGCGCGGAGATGCTTGGCGAACAGGCGGAGCTGGCCGGTGGTGCGACCGCGCTCACCCTCGAGACGGGGGCGGGGCAGGCCGCTTTCCTGGATCGCACGCGCGACGAGCGGCTCGTGGATCGCCTCGATCTCGTCGGCGATCGTCTCCAGGAATACGGCGCGGGCTTCGGGGTCGATATCGCGGAAAATGTCGAAGGCGGCTTCGGCGAGCCTGCAGGCTTCGGCGACATCGGCTTCGCTCGACACAGCGAAGGCGGGCTCGATCTTCGCGTCGGTGGACGGATCGATCGCCAGGAAGGTGACGTCGCTGCTTACGGCGCGCGCGCCGATCGGGAAGGTGCCGTCCATTTCAATTCTCCAGGTCGGTCGTGACGCGCATCGGCCGCGTCGCGACATTTTGGTAGCGGATCGCTTGGTGTCGCAGGCGAAATAAGGGTGTGACCGATAACACGCAAGCCAAGGACTGCCGGCGGGCCCGCAATTACGGGGTAATACGCACGGCGAACGGAGGATCGGGCGCATGACGATTACGCTCTGGCGAACGTAGCTTCGTCGATCGCATGCCAGCATGCTTCCCGCGAGCATCGGGCCTGCGCGACGTTCTGCGAGCAGTGAGGCAGACCACCGTGTCCTGCCCGACAAATATCTGGTATGCGATCAATCGGATGCCGCACCGGGGCGGCGTTTTGCGCGGGCGCGTCCACGCTTGACCGCAGGGCGGCCGTCGCGGTAGCGCTCCCATCGAAGAATGGCGTTCAGGAGAGTTTGCAGTGGACCGTGTACCGGTAAGGCCGTTCCGATCGCGCGACTGGTTCGCCGATCCCGCCCGGTCCGACATGACCGCGCTCTATCTCGAACGCTTCATGAATTACGGGCTGACCCCGGCGGAACTGCGCTCGGGCCGACCGATCATCGGCATCGCGCAGTCGGGCAGCGATCTGAGCCCGTGCAACCGCATCCATCTCGAACTCGCCAAGCGGACTCGCGACGGCATCCGCGACGCAGGCGGCATCGCGATGGAGTTTCCGGTCCATCCGATCTTCGAGAATTGCCGGCGTCCGACCGCGGCGCTCGATCGCAACCTGGCGTATCTGGGGCTGGTCGAGACGCTGTACGGCTATCCGATCGATGCGGTCGTGCTGACCACCGGGTGCGACAAGACGACGCCGAGCGGCATCATGGCGGCGTCGACCGTCGATATCCCGGCGATCGTGCTGTCGGGCGTGCCGATGCTCGACGGCTGGCATGACGGCGAACTCGTCGGCTCGGGCACGGTGATCTGGCGGAGCCGGCGCAAGCTGGCCGCGGGCGAGATCGACGAGGAGGAGTTCCTCAACCGCGCCACCGATAGCGCGCCGTCCGCCGGGCATTGCAACACGATGGGCACGGCCTCGACGATGAACGCGGTCGCCGAAGCGTTGGGTCTGTCGCTGACCGGGTGCGCGGCGATCCCGGCGCCCTACCGCGAGCGCGGGCAGATGGCGTACGAGACCGGACGGCGGATCGTCGAGATGGCGTATGAGGACCTCCGCCCGTCGAAGATTCTCACGCGCGACAGTTTCCTCAACGCGATCCGCGTCGTCAGCGCGATCGGCGGGTCGAGCAACGCGCAGCCGCACATCATGGCGATGGCGCAGCATGCCGGCGTCACGCTGTACCCGGAGGACTGGTCTGATCATGGCTACGACCTGCCGTTGCTGGTCAACATGCAGCCGGCGGGCAAGTATCTCGGTGAGCGCTTCCACCGCGCCGGCGGCGTGCCCGCGGTGCTGCACGAACTTATTGCCGGCGGGAAGCTCGACACGTCGTGCCTGACCGTCACGGGCCGATCGATCGGCGAGAACATCGCGGGACGCGAGACGCGCGACCGCGAGATGATCAAGCCGTTCGATGCGCCGATGATGGAGCGCGCCGGCTTCCTGGTGCTGAAGGGCAATCTGTTCGATTTCGGGATCATGAAGACATCGGTGATCTCGCCGGCGTTCCGCGCGCGGTATCTTTCGACGCCGGGGGCCGAGGATCGGTTCGAGGCGCGGGCGATCGTGTTCGAGGGTTCGGACGATTATCACCACCGGATCAACGATCCTGCGCTGGACATCGACGAGGGCTGCATATTGGTGATCCGCGGCGCGGGTCCGATCGGCTGGCCTGGCTCGGCGGAAGTCGTCAACATGCAGCCACCCGACGCGCTGATCCAGCGCGGCGTGCTGGCGCTGCCGACGCTCGGTGACGGGCGTCAGTCGGGGACGTCGGACAGTCCTTCGATCCTGAACGTGTCGCCCGAGAGCGCGGTCGGCGGCGGACTGTCTTGGATCCAGACGGGCGACGTGGTGCGGATCAATCTGGTCGCGGGCACCTGCGACGCGCTGGTCGCACCGGACGAGATCGCGCGACGCAAGGGCGAGGGGCTGCCACCGGTGCCCGAAAGCAATACGCCGTGGGAGGAACTGTACCGCGAGAAGACCGGGCAACTCGCCGAGGGTGGCGTGCTAGACTTCGCGGTGAAGTATCGCGGGATTTCCGCGAAAACGCCGCGGCATAACCACTGAGGGCAGTCTGGCCATCCCGTTCGTCGGGATGGCCGTATTGGGTTCTAGAGCGTGACCGGCTCGACCGGAACGCCTGGGACCGCGACGCGGAAAGTGAACAGGTTGCCGGCGAGCGGCTGTTCCGCAAGCGCTGCCGCGTCGAGGCCCTTGGCCGCGGTCGTCGCATAGGCGGTCCGGCCGTCCGCGCCACCGAGCGCGATCTTGGTGATGTTGGCGACCGGGAAGCGCACCACATCGGTGCAGGTGCCGTCCGGCGCATAGCGGCGCGCGGCCCACCCGCCGAAGAAACCGACCCAGACGCCGCCTTCGGAATCGCAGATCGCACCGTCGGGATGCCCATCGTCGGGGCCCACGACGATGAACGGACGGCGATCGTCGAGCGTGCCATCGGCACCGACCGTCCACGCGTCGATCGCCTTGCCGAGCGTGTCGACGGTGTAGAGCGTGCGGCCGTCGGGTGAAATCGCCGGGCCGTTGGTAATCGCGACGGGCGGCACGTCGGTCTGCGTCAGCGTGCCGTCCTGCCAGTGATAGACGTGTCCGGACTTGGCAGTCTCGGCATTATCCATCGTGCCGAACCAGACCCGGCCGTCAGGCGCGCGCGCCGCGTCGTTCAGGCGGTTGCCGGGCGTCTCGGCGTGAACGGGTGCGAGCAGATCGAACGACCCGGTCGCCGGGTCGAACCGGTGCAGCCCGCCGCGGACACCGGCGAGAAAACCGCCACCGGTTTCCGGGATCACCCAGCCGACCTGATCGGGCGCCTCCCACGAGTCCAGCGATGCCGAGTCGGGATCGAACCGGTAGACGCAGGGCGCCTTGATATCGACGAACCAGAGCGCGCTGTCGCGAGCGACCCAGATCGGGCCCTCGCCGAGCGTTGCCGCGACGTCGCAGATGCTGGTCGCGACGACCGTGTCGTTCGGCATCTCAGCGCCACCCCGCATCGACGAAATAGTCGTGACCGGTGCACATCCGCGCGTCGTCCGAGGCGAGGAACAGCACCAGCGCCGCGACGTCGGCGGGCTGGACGCGGGTCTTCAGGCACTGCGCTGCGATGATCTCGGCCTCGCCCTCGGGCGTGTACCATTTCAGCTGGCGCGGCGTCTCGACATTGCCGGGGACGATCGTGTTCACGCGGATACCGTCGCCGCCCAGATCGCGCGCCATAGCCCGCGTCATGCCCTCGATACCGGCCTTGGCGGTCTGATAGAGCATCAGTTCGGGCAGCGCGAGATGCCACGAGATCGACCCGAAATTCAGGATCACGCCGCCACCCGCACGCTTCATCGACGGCACCACCGCCTGGCCCGCGAAGAACAGATGGCGCAGATTGGTCGCCATCCGCTCGTCCCAATAGGCGGGCGTGATCTCTTCGATCGTATGGCGATCGTCGTTGGCGGCGTTGTTGATCAGGATGTCGATCCCACCGAGCCGGCTTTCGATCGTCGCGACCGTGGTCTTCAGCGCATCGATATCGCGCAGGTCGAGCGGCAGGAAGATCGGCGCCGTCGCGACGGCAGGCGTCAGCGTAGCGATCAGGTCGTGCGCGGCATTCTCGGCCATGTCGACGAACGCGACGTGCGCGCCTTGCCGCGCGAACGCCTCGACCAGCCCGGCACCGATCCCCGACGCGCCGCCGGTGATCAGGACGCGTTTGCCCTTGAGGCTCGGATAGATCGCCGTCTGGTCGGCGGCTTGGGTCTTCTGCAGCACGGGGTTACGCTCCCTGGTTCTTGGTTTGCGCCAGCAGGCCACGACCTGCCAGATTGCGCATGAGATCGCCGATCCCGTAATTCCACGGTGCGGCGTCCTTCGACGTCGTCACCGGATTGACCAGCGCGCCGAGCTTCGGGTTCGAGATCGTGACGACGTCGCCGACCGCATGCGTGAAGCCACGGCCGGGCTCGTCGCGGTCCTGCGTCGGCGCGAACAGCGTGCCGAGGAACAGCACGAAGCCGTCGGGATATTGATGCTCGCTCATGGCCTGCCGGACGAGGTCCTCGGGATCGCGGCTGATCTGGTCCATCGAGCTGCTGCCCTCGAGGCGGTAGCCGTCGGTGCCGTCGATGGTTAGCGCGATCTCGGACGCGCGGACGTCGTCCATCCCGAACGTCTCGTCAAACAGGCGGATGAACGGCCCGAGCGAGCAGGAGGCGTTATTGTCCTTAGCCTTGCCAAGCAGCAGCGCGCTGCGGCCCTCGAAATCGCGCAGATTGACGTCGTTGCCGAGCGTCGCACCGATCGTCTTCCCATTACGGTCGACGACCAGCACGACCTCGGGCTCGGGGTTGTTCCAGGTCGAGTCAGAGCGGATGCCGACCTCGCCGCCCCAGCCGATCGTCGACAGCGTCGGGCTCTTGGTGAAGATTTCCGCATCCGGGCCGATCGCGACCTCGAGATATTGCGACCACATCCCGTCCTCGATCAGCGCCGCTTTCAGCGCGGCCGCTTCGGGCGATCCGGGCACGACCGAGCGGATGCTGCCGCCGACGCGTTCTTCGAGACGGGTGCGGACCGCCGCCGCCGCCGAGGCATCGCCGCGGGCGCGTTCCTCGATGACGCGTTCGAGCGCGGACACCGCGAACGTCACGCCGGACGCCTTGACGCAGTGCAGATCGATCGGGCTCAGCAGTCGCGGCGTCGCGTCCGCGTCGATCGATAGCGCCAGGTCGTCGAGATGTCCGAGATCGGTACCGGCCGCCGTATCGAAACTACCAGCCTCGATCAGCGCCGCGACGGTCGGCGCCACGTACGACATGTCGTACACGCGTCCCCCGCGGACGATGACCGGGGTCGGTCCGTCACCCAGATCGATCCGACCGAGCAAGGCGGCCTGTTCCCAATCGGCAGGCAACGCCCGCGCCGATGCGAATGCGATGTCCACGATGTCATCCTCTCCGAAATTGTTAGCGTTACCGTATGCTGCTTGGCGGAGTCGTCAAGCCCCGGTTGGCCGTCGCGGATGCTATGCTATCTCCGACCCATCCCGCGCAACCGCGATTATACGATCTTTGCCGTAGACTGGGATTGTGACGGATGTTTGAAGCGCCATAGCAAGGGGCAAAGGATCGTTCGTTGCGCATACCTCCGGGATATATCGTACCAGCACGTGTAAGATCAGTCGCCTCAGAGCGCGACCGCACATCGCACGGTAACGATATCATCCGTGCGAGATCCGGGACCAGCGACAGGAATTGGCGCGCCCGGAGGGCCCTTAATAACGTAGCGATTACAGCGGCTTTGTGTGTCTAACTTTGTCGAAACCGCTGACGAGTAGCCCTCCTGTCCGGCGGACGGTGGCTAACCGCCTGCATCCGGGATCGACGGAACGGTCTCCGCGGCATTGGTCAGTTGGATGTTGCCAGCCTTGTACAGTTCCTGCCCCCTACTTTGGCGGCGTATAGCATTTGATCAGCCCCCTCGATCCATGCCGTCACAGAACTGATCGACGGCAACAGGGGCATGATTCCGAAACTCGCGCTGACGCGCAGCGCCGTGCCATTGGACAAGCGTATCGGTTCATCAGCAATCGCCGTTCGTAGGCGCTCCGCCACAACAAGAGCTTGTTCAGCATCTGTCTCGCTCAAAATAACCGCGAACTCCTCACCACCCAGACGCCCGAAGACGTCCGTCGGCCTTATCGCGACCCCTGCGAGCTCCGCGATCCTTTTCAGGACCTGATCACCCGCACCGTGACCGTAGGTATCGTTGACGGTCTTAAAGTGATCGACATCGAGCATAACCATAGAGCTCGGCCGACCATAACGCTTCACGCGCGATAGTTCCCGCTCTGCCTGTTCCAGGAACCCCCGCCTAGTTAGTGCCCCCGTGAGGTGATCCACCTGCGCAATCATTCGCAATTCGAGTTCGTCGCACACAATGTTCGCAAAGTTGCTGAGGATCGCAACGTCAGCCGGGCTGAACCTCCGAGGCCGCGTGTCCATCGCACAGAGTGCGCCGATATTATAACCCTCCGGTGTGCGCAGCGGAACGCCGGCATAACTTCGGATGTGCGGAGCCCCGGTGACTAGGGGACTGGAGGCAAAACGTTCGTCGCTCTGCGCGTCCTCAACGACGAACGGTTCTCTTTGTTGAATCGTATGGGTACAGAACGAAACAGATCGCGGCGTTTCGGAAACGTCGACGCCGCGGCGCGCTTTGAACCATTGACGATCGCGATCGACTAGTGTCACCGTCGATATCGGCACAGCTAAGACGGTTCGAACGAGTGTTACAATCTTCTCGAATGGCTCCTCTATCGAGGTGTCGAGCACATTAAGGCGGCCCAACGCGAACACTCTGGCTGCGTCGTCTTGCAACAGTGGGTCAACCATTTTGGGGGTCCTTAGCCATGCCGCGGATTGCTGCGGTCAGCTCGTCGGCGTAGCTGTCGACTAACACGCGCACACTGCTCTCGATCATGTCGTCCTGCAGTCCCGCGGCCTGTAAGCTCGTGATTAGCTGTGCCAGATGGGCCTGGTGTCGCGTGACACTGCTCAGCAACTCCGCCGGGATCTCCAGCGGTTCGGCGGCGGAAGGTCTAGGTTGCAGTTGGTCAATACGCACGATTAGCTCCTCCGCGACGCTGTGACCGCATCGTAGTAATCAATGATTAACACGAGCCTCACTGATGAGGTAAGCGACCTCGCGCCCGGGAATGGAAGCGAAAGGACGGCTGAACGCCATGTTCCCTGGCTGGAATCGCCCATCTCTTGCCGTTCCCGGTCGCGATCACGCTTTCCGATTGCAGACGGTTGTTCAGCAAGGCAGCATGACGCGGTGAAGATCGCACGGCCACTGATGACCCGCATCATTCTATGGTGCCTTGCCTACCTCTGGACGGCCTCTGCTGCGCTCGCCATCAGCTATTTCGCCGGTTGGCAGTATGATGGCGATGCGGGCTGGTGGTTAGTAACAGCCTACAGTTTTCCGGCTCTAACGCTCGCGAGCCCGCTGTTGTGGGTGGCTGGTAATCCTGAGCTTGGCGCGACCTATTGCTTAGTCGCTTTGGCGGCTCTGACGATGGCGGCAGCCGGCGTTATACGTCGCCCGGCCAAACAGCCTACCGGCAGCTAGGCTGCGCGGCTGCCAGAAAGTGGTCGGTCCGCTTTCCCCTCATCTCGGCCATTCCGCTTACCTCTATTTGCAGACATGGGCTGCCTAGCCGTGGTTTGGCGGATATGCCCTCGCCGAACCGCGCAGCTGGGCGGACAAAAGCGCGCCGGGCGGCCAACTCGGCCCCGAGCCAATCGCCGAGATGATCGAACGCTGCGATTAATGGCCGGTTCGGCCGGATGCGTTCCCCGTCGTTGCGCTGTAGAAGCCGTCCACCTGCACGCCTCCGGACGGCCGACGCCGTCTCTGGCAGCAGCGAGCAAAGGACTTGCATCTGACATGACCAGCATCCTCAAGAAAATCGAAGCCTATAAGCGCCAGGAAATAGAGGCCGCGAAAGCCACGGTATCGCTTGCCGACCTCCGGGCGATGCAAGCCGATCAGGAGGCTCCACGCGGCTTTCACAAGGCCTTGGTCGCCCAGCAAAGCGCCGGCCTGTTTGGGCTCATCGCGGAAATCAAGAAGGCCAGCCCGTCCAAGGGCCTGATCCGTTCGGATTTCGATCCGCCCGCCCTCGCACGCGCATATGAAGCAGGCGGTGCCGCGTGTCTTTCGGTGCTGACGGATGCGCCTAGCTTCCAGGGTGCGCCGGCGTTCCTCACCGCCGCTCGTGCGGCCTGCAGCCTGCCGGCGCTGCGCAAGGACTTCATGTTCGAAACCTATCAGGTGGACGAAGCCCGCGCCTGGGGTGCGGACTGCATCCTTCTGATCATGGCATCGCTGTCCGACGACGACGCGGTTCGCCTCCAGGACCGGGCTTTCGCGCTGGGCATGGACGTTCTGGTAGAGGTCCATGACGAACCGGAAATGGAGAGAGCGCTGAAACTGTCTTCGCCGCTGATCGGTATCAACAATCGAGATCTGCGGACCTTCGAAGTCAGCCTGACGAACAGCGAAAAACTGGCGCCGATGGTACCAAGCGATCGCCTGATCATCGGCGAGAGCGGCATTTTCACGCATGCCGACTGCCAGCGGCTCCAGGCTGCCGGCATCACGTCGTTCCTGGTCGGCGAGAGCCTCATGCGAAAAGACGATGTCGAGACCGCGACGCGCGTTCTGCTGAAAGGCGAAGACGCAAGCCTGATCCAGGAATAAGCGCGAACGGAATTTTCGACCCGTCATCCGCGCCCTGCTCGTGCCCTCCCCCGAGGGGGAGGGGGCGGGTCAGGGCCGGATCACGCGGGCGCGCCAGGTGGTGATGAAGTCGGCGTTGCCCCGGCATTCGCGCATTTCCGACTGTTCGGAGAGGCGGAATCGTGTGCCGTCCCAGACGAAGCTCTGGTGGACGCCGCAGTCGCCCAGGCCGCGGCCCTTGGCGTCGCTGGTCAGTACGCCGTTCTCGAACGCGCCGTTGATGACGCTTTTGACGGGGGTGCCCGAGTCGGCGCCGGTCGCCCCGAAGCCTGCGGGGGCGTCGAACTGGGCTGGGGTGATCCCGGCGCCGTCGACGATGAAGAGCGCGCTGATCAGATTGTAGGCACCGGTCGAGCAGGGGAAGATCACCAGCGACTTGCCACCGCCGAGCGCGTGCGTTTCGGGCGTGAAGCCCTCGGCATTGCAGGTGGCGCGTTTGCGCAGCGTTGCGATCTGGGTGGCGGTAAGCTTTGCGGCAGTGCCCGACGGCGCGATCGCAGCGACGGCCGGGAGCGGCGGCGTGGGCGCGCGCGACGCAGCGGGGCCCTTGGCGACGATCGCGGCGGTGCTGCCGACGCGGCCTTGTTGCGCGTCGATGTAGCGGAGCGCGGCGGCAGCGCCTTTCAGCGATAGCGTCGCGAGCGCGTGGCCGTTCGCTCCGCGTACGGTCAAGGTCGTGCCGTTCGCCATCGCCGCGGCAAGGCCAGCTGCGTCGCGTAACGCGGTGGGTTTGCCATCGACCGCAAAGCTGGCGGGTTGGGCCGCGTGCGCGTTGTCCGTTGCGATCTTGACTGAGACTGCGCCGGCGGGGCCGGGTTCGCGCGTGATGTTCAGCGTGATCGGCGATCCACTGCTTGTCGCAATGCCGGCTTCGGGCAGCAGCGCGGCGAGTGTGCACCGCAAGCCGTTGTCGCAGCCGACCGCCCAGTCGCCGAAGGTCTTCAGCCCGCCCGGCGTCGGTTTGACGTGGGTATCGGTGACGGCCGCGGGCGTGGCCGGTGTCGCGCGTGTCTCCGTAGGCGCCGGCGCGGTCGCGTTACGCGTTTCCGGCGCGGTAGGCTGAGAAGATGGTGAGCAACCGGCCACCGCCGCGGCGATGATCGAGACGGGGAGCAGGGCCGAGTGTCGCATCATCTGTCGATCCTAGTATTTCACGAGGGTGCTGGAAAGTCGGCGGGCAACCGTCCACCGTGCCGTGGCATCGCTCAGGCGACGATGATCGACGCAGCGCGATTGGCGTCGAACAGCAGGTGGACGAGACCGGGGACGGGGCGGGCGACGGCGTGGACGCCGAGCGCTTCGAGCGACGATAGCGAGGTGCGGTCGGCGTCGTGCAGGCGGATGCGCAGTCGCGTGCCGTGGCGGGTGGCGGTCTCGATATTGTCGGTGCCGCCGAGTGCTGCGATCGTCGCGGCTGTCAGGCGAATGTCCGCCGGGACTTCGGTTGCCGGTTCGGCGACGACCGGGGCTGGTCCGCCGGCGGCGATCGCGTCGCGGATTTCGACCGCGACCGAGTCGGCGATCGGGCCAAGCACGATCTGCAGCGCCTTGTCGGACGGACGGATCAGGCCGCGCGCGCCGAGTGCCTTGAGCCGTGCCTCGTCGATCAGCGACTGGTCCGCGACGATCAGGCGCAGGCGGGTCGTGCACGCGCCGACGCTGGTCAGGTTGGCGGCGCCGCCGAGCGCTTCGGCAAACGCGGCGCCACGCTCGCTCTTGGCGACGGTGGCCGCGGCGACGGGTGCATCGCGCTCGCGACCGGGGGTCGGCAGGTCGAGACGCTTGATGACGGTGCGGAATAGAACGTAGTAGATCGCGGCATAGGCGAAACCGACCGGGATCAGCAGCAGCGGCTTGGTCGCCTTGCCGTAGTTCAGCACATAGTCGAAAAGCCCGGCGGAGAAGCCGAAGCCGAGCTTCACGCCGAGCGCATTCATTAGCGCCATCGACACGCCGGTCAGCACCGCGTGGATCGCGTAGAGCACCGGCGCCAGGAACATGAAGCTGAACTCGATCGGCTCGGTCACGCCGGTCAGTGCCGAGGTCAGCGCGAGGCTCAGCAGCATGCCGCCGACCGCCTTGCGGCGTTCGGGCAGCGCCGAATGGTACATGGCGAGGCAGGCGGCGGGCAGGCCGAACATCATCACCGGGAAGAACCCGGCCATGAAGGCCCCGGCGGTCGGGTCGCCGGCGAAGAAGCGCCGCAGATCGCCCGTCGTGCCGTGATAATCGCCGGCGACGAACCAGACGATGTTGTTGAGCAGATGGTGGAGCCCGGTGACGAGCAGCAGGCGGTTGAGCAACCCGAACGCGAACAGGCCGAATCCGCCGGCACCGCTGATCCCGTAGCTCAAGCCGTCGATCCCGGTGCTGAGCGCGCCGAAGCCGAGGCCGACGATGATCCCGAGTACGAGGCCCGCGACGCCGCTGACGATCGGCACGAACCGGCGTCCACCGAAGAAGGCGAGATATTCGGGAAGCGCGATCGCGGAGAAGCGGTTGTAAAAACTGCCGCCGATCAGCCCCGAGAGGATGCCGATCGGGACGTCGAGCCGCGCGATCGCCTTGGCCTTCCAGGCGGCGGTGGCGAGTGCGACCGCGTCGCCGGTGAAGCCCTTGAGTGCGTCGGCGGGGACGGTCATCAGCGCTTGTGCACCCTGCGTCGTCACGAGGTAGCAGACCACGCCCGCGAGACATGCGGCGCCGTTGCCATCGCGCGCGAACCCGGTGGCGACGCCGATCGCGAACAACAGGCCGAGGTGCGAGAATATCGCGTCGCCGGCGGCGCTGAGCACCGCGATGTCGAGCATGTCGGGCTGACCGAGCCGCAGTAGCAGCCCGGCGACGGGGAGCACCGCGATCGGCAGCATCAGTGCGCGGCCGAGCGGCTGGAGGGCTTCGAGCACGGACTTCATGGGCGGAAACTCCGGGCGAGCGTTCGCACGTCCGCGGCTGAGATACAGTTCATTGCGGCGGCGGCATGGGCGCGGCAGGCGTCGATCGTGAGTGTCGCGACGAGTGCCTTGATCTCGGGCACGAGCGCGGGCGCGGACGACAATTCGGTGACGCCGAGCCCGATCAGGATCGGTACCGCGAGCGGATCGGAGGCCAGGCCCCCACACACGCCGGTCCATTTGCCGTGGACCGCACCGCCTTCGCAGGTCCGCGCGATCAGGCGGAGCACGGCGGGGTGGAGCCCGTCGAGATCGCTCGCCACCGCCGGATTGCCGCGGTCCATCGCCAGCGCATATTGTGTCAGGTCGTTGGTGCCGATCGAGAGGAAGTCGGCTTCGCTGGCGAGCAAGTCGGCGGTGACTGCGGCGGCGGGCGTCTCGATCATGATGCCGAGCGCGACATGCTCGGTGTGGCCGGTCGCGGCGGCAGCGGCGTCGAGGGCTGTGCGGACGCTGCGGAGTTCGGCGAGACTCGCGATCATCGGGACCATGATGCGGCACTGGCCGGCGGGGCGCACCGCGAGGATCGCGCGCAGCTGGGCGTCGAGCATCTCGGGATGCGCGAGCCCGACGCGGATGCCGCGCAAGCCTAGCGCCGGGTTTTCTTCGGCTGCAATGGGGAGGTATGGCGCGGGCTTGTCGCCGCCGATGTCGAGCAGGCGGACGATCAGCGGTCGGCCGGCGAGCGTGTCGGCGATGCGCTGGTAATCGGCGGTCTGTTCCGCGACGCTGGGCGCGCTGTCGCGTTCGAGGAACAGGAATTCGGTGCGCAGCAACCCGCAGCCTTCGGCGCCGTTGCGGACCGCGGCCTCGGCATCGTCGGCCGAGCCGAGATTGGCGAAGGCTTCGATCCGGACGCCGTCCTGCGTGCGGCATTCCTGCGCGGCGTTGGCGAGCGCGGCGCGGCGGCGTTCGGTCTGCGCGTCGAACGCGGTTTGCGCGGTCGCCTGCGTTTCGGCGTCGGGTGCGACGTGGAGCAGGCCTGCGCCGGCGTCGAGGATCAGCGGCGTACCCGCGGCGATCTCGGCGAGGGCGGGGCCGACTGCGACCAGGGCAGGCAACCCCATCGTCGCGGCGAGGATCGCGACGTGCGAGGTCGGACCGCCGCGCTCGACGCAGAAGCCGACGATCGACGCGGTATCGAGGCCGAGCAGATGCGAGGGGAGCAGGTCGTCGGCCAGCAGGATCGTACCGGCCGGGAAGCTCAGGCGTTCGTCGAGGTCTTCGCCGGCGAGCGCGCGGAGCACCTGGCGTTCGAGGTCGAGCATGTCGTCCGCGCGCTCGGCGAGGCGCGCGTCGCCGGTCGCTTTGAGCGCATCGGCTTGGCCGCGGATAGCGGTGCGCCAGGCGTAGGCGGCGCTGTCGCCTTGCGCGATCGCGGCGTGGGCGTCTTCGGTCAGCGTCGGGTCGTCGAGCAGCGCGGTATGCGCGGACAGGATCGCGCGCTCGGCACCGGTTGCGGTGGCGGACTTGCGCGCGAGACGGTCCGCGACCAAGCCGAGCGCGGCGTCGAGTGCGGCGCGTTCGGCGGTTGCGCCCGTACCTTCGCGCGTCACGGCGATCGCGGCGAGGCGGAACAGTCCGGCTTGGCCGATCGCGATGCCGGGGGAGGCGGTAACGCCGGGCAGGCGGCCGTCGGCGGGTAGGGTTGTAGCAGGCTTTCGCGCTCCTTGTTCCCCCGCGGAGGCGGGGGCCCAGGACCCAGCAGCGCCGTCGTTCGTGATTCCTGGGCCCCCGCCTTCGCGGGGGAACACGGAAGTGGGCGGTGATGCTGCCGGGGGCGTGGGGGCACCGGACCCGGCCTTCTCGCCCATGCCGCCGAGAATCAGGTCGCCGATCGCCGCGAGTGCGTCGGCGGCGTCGGGACCGGTGGCGGCGAGCGTGATCTCGTCGCCGAGCTTTACGCCGAGCGCCATCAGCGCGACCGGGCTGCGGACGTTGCCCTCGCGCTCATCCTTCGTGATTTTGACTTCAGACACGAACTTCCGCGCGATCTCGCCAATCCGCGCCGCTGGCCGCGCGTGGATGCCGTGGACCAGCGGCACGACGATCGTGCGGCGGACCGTGTCGCCCTCGACCACCGCCACGTCGGCGGCATCGCGCGGTTCGAGCGTCATGATCGCCTCGCCGATGCCGACCAGCTTGCCGGTTTCGCGGCGGACGATCGTGAAGCGCTCGGGGTTGGTGACGATCACCGGCGTGATGACCGCGCGCGCTTCGCAGACCAGCAGGTCGAGGTCGAAGCGGATCAGCGGGTCGAGCCGCTGGACGCTCGCGCCTTCGGTCACGCACGGGCTGAACCCGCGCCCGCCGAGCGCCACCGTGTCGAGGCCGATATGCATCAGGATCTCGGCGCCCTCGGGCGTGCGCAGCGTGATCGCGTGGCCGCTGGCATGGACGCTGAGCACGACCGCGTCGCACGGTGCGTGCAGGCAGTCGCCGGTCGGATCGACGGCGATCCCGTCGCCCATCATCCGTTCGGCGAAGACCGGGTCGGGAACCGCCTCGAGAGGCGATGCCCAGCCCTGAAGGGGTGACGTCAGGATGATCGGCTTCATGGCGTTACGTCCTGCCCGCGACGAGTTGGCCGCCGATCCAGGTGCCCGCGGGCTTCATATCGGCGGTGAGCGCGACCCAGTCTGCGCGCAGGCCGGGCGCGAGCGCACCGCGTTCGTGCGACAGGCCGAGGAAGGCGGCGGGGTTGGTCGCCGCCATCGCCGCAGCCGCAGGCACGTCTGCCTGCGTGCGCGCGACGAAGTTGCGGACCGCGCCGGCCATGTCGAGATCGGAGCCGGCGAGGGTGCCGTCCTCGCCGAAGCACTTGCCGTCCTCGACATGGATCAGGCGCCCCTGCAGGCGGAAATCCTTGTCTACCGCGCCGACCGACGGCATCGCGTCGCTGACCAGCATCAGCCGATCGTTCGGGCGGGCATTGAGCGCGAGGCGGAGCGCGGCGTCGTGGACGTGCAGGCCATCGGCGATCAGCCCGCAATAGACGTGGCGATCGTCGAGCGCGGCGCCGACCACGCCGGGCGCCCGGTGGAGCAGCGGCGACATCGCGTTGAACAGATGCGTGATGCCGGACAGTCCCGCACCGACCGCGTCGATGATCGTCTCGTAATCCGCATCGGTATGGCCCGCGCTGACGATCACGCCGCCGGCGACCAGCCGCGCGATCGAGGCGGGATCAGTCAATTCGGGGGCGAGCGTCACCATCACGCGACCCTTGCGCGGACGGATCAGCAGTTCGATCATCGCATCATCGAGCAGCCGGAATTTGGCGGGATCGTGGATGCCCTTGCGCGACGGGTTGATCCACGGGCCTTCGATATGCGCGCCGACCACGCCGGGAACGCCAGCCTCGATCGCTGCGTCCATCGCGTCGAGCGTCGCCGCGATCACGTCGGGCGTGTCGCTGATCAACGTCGGCATGAAGGCGGTCGTGCCATAGGGCAGATGCGCCGCACCGATCGCGGCGATGCCGGCGACGGTCGGCTGGTCGTTGAGCAGCACGCCACCGCCACCGTTGACCTGCGTGTCGACGAAGCCGGGGACGAGCCAGCCGCCCCCCAGATCGACGACGCGATCGATCGCATCGGACGGCGTACCGTCGAGCGCGTCGATCGCGGCGATCCGATCGCCATCCACGGTGATCATCGCGCCGTTCAGCAGCGCATCGCGCGTGACGATCGTACCGTTGACGAAGTGCATCCGAAGACCGTTCCTACCGTCGTTGCTCATAGTCTCGCCGCTCATACCGTCCGCGTGACCTTGCTGAGGTGGAGCGGTGCGTCGGGGTTCAGCCCGCGGCGAAGCGACAGCGCATTCGCCATCCGATAGAAGCTCTGGATCATCAGGATCGGCTCGATTGCGGGGTGGGCGGTCAGCGCGACCGGGGTACCGTCGGCATCCGCCTTCGCGTCCGCCAGGCAGACGACCGCACCACGTGCACGAAATTCTGCCGCCGCCTCCCGGACGCCGTCGCCGGCCGTGTCGGAGGTTGCGAACGCGATCACCGGGAAGCCGTCATTGACGATCGCCATCGGCCCGTGGCGGACTTCGGCGGCGCTGAACGCCTCGGCATGCAGCGCGCAGGTTTCCTTGAGCTTCAGCGCGGCTTCCTGCGCGATCCCGTAGCCATAGCCGCGGCCGATCACGAACAGATTGTTGGCGTTCGCCAGCGCGTCGACGATCGGCGACCAGTCCGCGCCGAATGCGAGCGTCAGCATGTCCGGCAGCGTGTAGACCGCGTTCGCCAGTGCGTCGTTCTGCGACCACGCCGCGGTCAAGCCTGCGAATGCCGCGAGTGCGCAGATGTAGGATTTGGTCGCGGCGACCGACTTCTCTGGCCCGGCCTTCAGCGCGATCAGCGTGTCGGCCATCTCGGCAAGCGGCGAGGTCTCGTCGTTGACGAACGCGACGACATAGGCGCCGGCATTCTGGTACGCGGTGACGGTGGCCAGCAGATCGGGGCTGCGGCCGCTCTGGGACACCGCGATGACGAGCGCGGTGCCGGGGGCCATCGGCGCGGCGTAGACCGACGATACCGAGGGCGCGGCGGATGCGACGGGTACGCCGAGCAGCGTCTCGATCAGGTACTTGCCGTAGGTCGCGGCATGATCCGACGAGCCGCGCGCGCAGGTCACCACCACGGCGGGTGGTGCGGCACGAAGCCGTTCGCCGAGCGCGGCGAACGCATCGCGGTTGGCGGACAAAAGCCGCGCGACCGCATCGGCGGATTCGGCAGCCTCGCTGAACATCAGCGTCTGGGTTTCGTCGTGCAGCGTTTCGTTTTGAAGCGTGCCGTCTTGCAGAGTGGACGCGCGGTCCTGGATAGTCTCGTTCACTTGATGCCCCCCGGCCGACGCGCGCGCGCCGACGTCAGATGTCGTTGAGTTCGGCGACGAGGTCGTACGCGTCGCCACGGTAATAGGATTGGGTGAATTCGGCCGCCCGACCGTCGCGCAAAAACCCGCGGCGTTCGATGAACAGACCCGCATGCCCCGCATCGACGCCGAGCATCTTGGCGTGTTCGGCGCTGAAATGGACCGCGCGCAGGCGCTGCAACGCGCGCACCTGGCGATTGCCGGCCACTTCGAGCGCCTTGTACAGCGAGTCCTGCACCGCATCGATCGATGGCAGACAGTATCCCGCAATGGTGGTGTATTCGAGCGCCATCGGCACGTCGTCGGCATAGCGGATCCGCTGGAAGCGATAGACCGCGGAGCCCGGCGACAGGCCGAGCGAGAGCGACTCCTCGGGCGTGACCATGCCCATCGTCCGGCTGACCCAGGCGCTGCTCGGCGTGCGGCCGCGCGAGATCATGTCTTCCGAGAACGACGAGAGTTTCGAGAAGCTCTTTTCGACGCGTGTCGCGACGAACGTGCCGGCGCCGCGACGCCGCGTCAGCAGGCCTTCCTCGACCAGCCCGCCGATCGCCTTGCGCACGGTGATGCGCGACACGTCATATTCCACCGCGAGATCGCGCTCGGCTGGAATGGCGTCGTCCTTCGCCAGCACGTTGCGGTTGATCGCGTCGCGGATCAGCTGCTGGAGCTGGACGTAGAGCGGGGCGGGGTTGCCGTCCCGGAATCGGCCGATGCTTGTGGAAAAGGACATGTAGGCGACTTTCGCTGATGCCGGAGCGGGCCTCCGATAGATGCAGCCCGGCAACCGATCTGGGATACGTTATGTATTGGTATTGTTCAAGCGGCTTGATGTAACATGTCTGTAAGAACCGCCTTGAGGGCGCGAACGCGGTCGATATCGGTGCGGCGTCGCCCTGCGGTCGTGAAGCCGAAACGGCGTTTGCGCGCCAGGGCCTCTGCGTCGGTAACCTCGTCGAGATCGGATGCAATCGTACCGCACGAGGCGTGGATCTCGACGATCCCGACATCGAGAAACGCCGCGACATTGTCCGCATCGATGCCGCTTCCCGCGAGAATGACGATCCGTCCGTCTGCGCGGCGTTGCAAGGTGGCGAGCATATCAAGGCCATCGATCGCCTTCGGTGCGCCGCCGGACGTCAGCACGCGGTCGAACCCGAGCGCGATCGCGGCATCGAGCGCGACGGGGATGTCGGCGCACAGATCGATCGCACGATGGAGGGTCAGTGATAGTGGCACGCGCCGCGCTGTGCCTGCCGACCGGGCGTGCGCGACCAGCGACGCCAGTGTTTCGGTGTCGAGCCTGTGGTCCGTGTGGGTGGCACCGATCACGACGCCGGCGAGACCGGCTTCGGCCGCCGCGGTGATGTCGCTGGCGATCATCGCCAGCTCGCGCGCGGTATAGTGGAACCCGCCTTCGCGTGGTCTGGCCAGTAAATGGACCGGGATTGGCGCGCTTGCCGCCGCGGCGATCAGCGACGGTGACGGCGTCAGTCCACCCAGCGCCAGCGCGGCGCAGAGTTCGACCCGATCGGCGCCCCCGGCAATGGCGGCGTCCAATCCCGCGATATCGTCGACGCATATCTCCAGCGTCATGGATGCCCTCCCGATTGTCGTAATTATATTACGTTTGGCCGATCGAATCGCCGGGTTCAATCCCGAACCGACAGTTTCTTGTAAGAAGTGGTATTACAATAACTTGGCACCGCGACCGCGCACGTGTGTCAAAACGATACGGCAGAATCCGCTAGGCTATTGATACGGCTATATATTATACGATCGCGCGATTGGCCTGCTGTGGTGGTAACCAAACTGTAATTTCCGATGGATTCTGAAAATGAATTGGTTATACATTACGCCTGCCGGTCCACTCAAAGAGTAACCAAAACAGTACCAGGTGGCAGGTGATCGAAGCGACGCCGACAGCGTCGGGGGAAGGCGCTGCGGCGTCGATTAGGAAGGGGTTTCGACAATGATTTTCCGGAAGCAGATTTTGTTGGCGTCGAGCGCAGCGGTATGCGTCGCGATCATTCCAGCGGCGTTCGCGCAGACCGATCCCGCGCCGTCGGCGACGCCGGTCGCACAGGATGCCGCCCCGTCGGCGACCCAGTCGCCCGCCCCCTCCGCGGCACCATCCGCGCCATCCTCCGCAACCGGCGACGATATCGTCGTAACCGGCATCCGCGGCAGCCTGCGCAGCGCGATCGCGGTCAAGCGCAACGCCAACGCGGTCGTCGACGTGATCTCCGCCGAGGACATCGGCAAGTTCCCCGATCGCAACGTCGCAGAATCGCTGTCGCACATTCCCGGCGTCAGCATCGATCGTCGCTTCGGCGAGGGCGAGAAGGTCGCGATCCTCGGCACCGATCCCGCGCTCAACCGCATGCTGCTCGATGGCCACGCGCTCGCATCGGCCGACTGGGGCGGCAACGACAACGACCCGTCGAGCCGCACCTTCAACTATTCGCTGCTCGCCCCCGAGCTGGTCGACCGCCTCGAAGTCTACAAGTCGCCCGAGCCGCGCATCGAGGAAGGCAGCCTCGGCGGTACGGTCATCGTCCGCACGCGCCGTCCGCTCGACCTGAAGGCCAACGCGGTCTTCGCGTCGGGCGGCTATTCGTACAACGATCGCTCGGACAAGGGTAACGTCCGCGGTTCGGGGCTGTACAGCTGGAAGAACAAGGACGAGACGTTCGGCTTCCTCGTCGCGGCCACCTACGACAAGCAGAGCCTGACCCGCGCCGGCGTCGAGTTCTTCGGCTACGACAACGTCGCACCGAACGCGGACGGCACCTACAACAGCCCGTTCGTCAACCGCGCTGCCGATGGCACGCTGAGCCTCAAGAGCCCCGGCGCGACGATCACCGGCGGGACGATTTCGGACCTCTACAAGGCGGCGTCGCCGTTCGGCATCAACTACGCCTATTTCCAGCAGACCCGCGAGCGCAAGAGCGTGTCGGGCACGGTCCAGTACCGACCGACGTCCGATCTGACGCTCACGCTCAACGGCCTGCACATCAACGGCAACTACAACAACTACAGCCAGTCGATGTACACGATCCCCGGTGCATGGACCGGTGACGTGCTGCAATCGGCCAACATCAGCAACGGCGTGGTCAACGCCGCCTCGTTCGGCGCGGCGACCAACCAGGGCTCGCAGCTCGACACGCTGGTGCGCAAGACCAAGCTGAAGACCGACAACCTCAACTTCTTCGCGGATTACGAAGGCGACGGCGGGGCCAAGATCTCGTTCGCGGGCGGCTGGAGCAAGGCGGTCGGCGGACGCGATCCCGAATATCTGTTCAACGTGCAGACCAAGCTGCCGTACAGTTATGCGTTCACCAACAACACGGCGACGGTGAACTTCGTCGGCGATCCGACCAACCCGGCGAACTACTTCACCAACCCGAACAACAACCCGGCGCAGATCGAAGGGCGCCCGGTGATCGTCAACGGGACTCAGCTGAATGCCGCGCAGATCGGCGGGCAGGACTTCAGCGTCACCACCGATCGCGATATCTTCGGCGGCTATGACGCGACCATCCCGGTCGAGTTCGGTCCGTTCAAGGAAATCCTGCTCGGCAGCCGCGCGACCGACCATGTCAACCAGATCGACGCGCGCGGGATCAATACGTACCTCCAGTCGTCGCAGACCATTCCTCAGCTCGGTGCGACCGCGCTCGTCACCCCCAACGGCACGTTCGACGGCAGCGGCGGGCTCGGCAACGCGACGCAGTATCTGAACCTGCCGCAGCAATCGGTGATCGATATCCTGTCGGGCGCGATCAACTCCCCGCTGGTCACCAAGATCGGCGCGTCGACCAAGGTCCACGAGACGGTCATCGCCTCCTATGCGCAGGCCAATTTCGACCAGGGCGGGTTCCGCGGCAACATCGGCGGTCGCGTCGTCTATACCCGCGACATCTCGAACTATGCGACTACGCCGAGCGCACAGGTCAACCCGCAGCCGGTGCCGACGCGCACTTCGACCGACTATCTGAAGTTCCTGCCGAGCCTGAACATCGCCTATTCGGTCTCGCCGACGGTGATCGTGCGTGGCGCGGTAGCCAAGGTGATCTCGCGGCCGCGGTACCAGGATCTGGCGGCGGCGACGACGCTTAACGACGTCACGCTCGATGGCGGTGGCGGCAACCCGAACCTGAAGCCGTATGAATCGACCAATTACGAGCTGACTGCGGAATGGTATCCGCGTTCGGGTACGCTGCTGGCGGTCGAGCTGTTCCGTCGCGACATCAAGAACTACATCATCAGTTCGCGTCAGAACGTCGATTACTTCAACGCGCTGCAGAACCGGATCACGACCTACAACGTCAGCCAGCCGATCAACGGCGCCAAGGCCAAGGTCAACGGCGTTCTGGTATCGGGCCAGGCCGAGATCTGGGGCGGGTTCGGCCTCCAGGCGAACTATTCGTACCAGGACAGCAACACCTCGTCGGTCGACGTCAGCGGTGCGGCGCTCAACCTGCCGTATCTGTCGAAGCACACCGTCAACGTGATCCCGTATTTCGAGAGCGGGCCGTTCCAGGCGCGGCTGAGCTACAACTACCGCACCGCGTATTTCCGGACGATCGGTCGTCTCGGCTCGCGCGAGATGGTGGCGCCGTACAACCAGCTCGATTTCTCGGCCGGGTTCAACGTGACGCCGGCGGTGACGCTGTCGGTCAACGCGCAGAACCTGCTCGACGAGACGTATCTCCAGTATAACGCTACGCCGGATCGTCCGACCGCGTTCTACAAGAACGGCCGTACCTTCTCGGCATCGCTCTCGTTCAGGATGTAGCATCACCGGGTGGCGCGCCCTCGCGGTGCGCCATCCCCGTCCATAGGGGGCACGATATCGCCGCATGATATCAGTTTGGATCAAGGCAGTGCGCAAGCGGATGGGGCATCTCGGTGTCCTGTCCGCGTTTCTCGTTCCGATGGGGCTGGCGACGCCGGCCGCGGCCGAGCGGATCGATCTGGATGCGGGGTGGACGTTCTGGCTGGCGAAGGACGCGCCGGCCGATCCGGCGTGGTTGAAGTCTGATCCCGCGGAGGTCGAAAGCGTCAGCGTCCCGCATAGCTGGCCGCTGTCGCGCGGTGCGAATGCCGAAGGCGTCGGCTGGTACGCGCGGACGCTGGTGGTGCCCGAGGCGATCGTCGGCAAGCATCTCGAACTGCATTTCGACGCTGTGTTCTATGCGGCGCGCGTCTGGGTGAACGGGACTCTCGTCGGCACCCACGAAGGCGGCCATACCGCGTTCGATCTCGATGTTTCGAAGGTGCTGAAACCCGGCGCGAACCGGATCGTCGTTGCGGCCGACGACCGGCCGGGGTTCGTGACGATTCCGGGCTATGCGATGCGCCTCGCCGGCTCGGGGAACGTCTGGTACGACTGGTGGCACAGCGGCGGGATCACGCGTGACGTGTCGCTGCGGACCGCGGAGGGCGGGTTGATCCGCCGCCAGCGTATCCGCCAGGTCCTGAAGCCCGACAGCGCGACCGTGACGAGTGGCGTCGCGATCGAGAATGTCGATGCGACTCCGCATACCTATTCCCTGACGTCCGTCGCGATCGATCCCGATGGCCGCGAGGTCGCGCGCGGTGAAAAAAGCGTGACGGTGGCCGCGTCGTCCGCCGCTACGCCCGACGCTGCGCTGACGATCGCCAAGCCGCAACTGTGGCAGATCGGTGCGGGCAAGCTGTACCGGATCGTCGCCGAACTGCGCGACGAGAAGGGCGTGGTGCTCGACCGGCGCGAGGACACCGTCGGGCTGCGCACGCTCGCGCTCCGTGACCGGAAACTCTACGTCAACGGTGTCGCGGTGCGGCTGACCGGGGTGACGCGGCATGAGGATTCGCCGTGGGAAGGCGCCGCCGAAACGCGCGGCACGATCCTCCACGACATGCGCGATCTGAATGCGCTGCACGTCACGCTGACTCGGCCGGTGCATTATCCGCAGCCCCAGAGCGTGTTCGACGCCGCCGACCGCGCGGGGATGCTCCTGATCCCGGAAATCCCGATCTGGCAGATGACCGCGGCGCAACTGGGCGATCCGCGGCTGCTGGTGCGTGCCAAGGCGATGATGGCCGAGATGATCGCCGAGAGCGGCAACCATCCGAGCGTGCTCGCGTGGAGCGTGATGAACGAGAGCGAGGCCGCGACACCGCAGGGGTTGGCGTTCGTGAAGGCGATGAAGGCGCATATCAACGCGATCGATCCCGGTCGGTTCGTGACGTTCGCGGATTCGCAGATCGCGGAGCGTGCCGTACGCGTACCCGCCCTGGTCGAGGCCGACTTCGTGATGGCCAACGCTTATTTCGGCACCTGGAGCGGCGCCGCGGGCAAAGTCGGCCCGTGGCTCGACGCGTTCGACAAGGCGTATCCCGACCGGATGCTGGTCATCTCCGAATTCGGCTGGCCGGGGCCGTTCTCGCACGATTCCGCGAGCGCGGACATCGCGCGCACCGAAAACCTCAAGGACCAGCTCGCGGCGTTCGGGACGCGGCCCTGGGTCGGCGGCGCGATCTTCTGGAGCTATGCGGACTACCGCTCGAACAAGAACCTCTTCGCCGGCATGGCCGATGGCTATGTCGATCACGGCCTCGTCGATGCGGATCGCCAACGACGCCCGAGCTATTTCGCGTGGGAAGCCGCCAACCGCGACGTCTCCGCGAAGGTCGATCTGACGATGGCGGGCGAAACGCCGACCGGCTTCACCGCGACCGTGATGGGCGCGGCCAAGGCTGCGTTGCCCTCCTATCCGCTGGTCGGTGCGCGACTGCACTGGCGCGCGATCGGCGGCGACCGCGTCGTGCTCGGTGAGGCCGAACAGGCGCTTCCGGTCATCGCGCCGGGCGGCACCGCGACGGTGTCCGCGGGCTGGACCGGTCGTCTTACGCCCGTCACGGTGACCGTCGATATCCTCACCGCGGAGGGTGCGCGCGCAGGCGGCGTCGTCCGCGACTACGAACCGTTCAAGGCCGGCTCCGCCGTCTATCCACCCGATCCAGCGCAATTGCCGAAGGACCCTAAATGATCCGTTTCCGCCCTCTGGTGCTCGCGCTGCTGATGTCCTCGACCGCGGCGGTGGCCGAAGGGCCGAAGCTGATCCCGATGCCGGCGTCGATCGAAACTCACGCCGGCACGCTGACGATCGGCGAAGGTGCCGGGATCGTCGCTACCGATGCGGGGACGAAGACCGCGGCCAAGCTGCTCGCGCAACAGGTCAAGGTCGTGCGCGGGCTCTCGCTCGCGAGCGACGCCGGTACGGGGCCGATCCGCTTCGTGCGCGACGCGAGCGTGGCGGTTGACGAGGCCTACACGCTGACCGTCGATGCGAAGGGCGTGACGATCGCGGCGAGCGGCGATGCGGGCCTCGTCCACGGCGCGATGACCTTGGCGCAGTTGCTCAGCCCCGATGCGGCGGTCGGCAAGCCCGTAACGCTGGCGGCGATGACGATCCGCGATGCGCCGCGCTTCAAATGGCGCGGGCTGATGATCGATCCGGCGCGGCATTTCGTGCCGATGCCGACGTTGTATGCGATGGTCGATCAGCTCGCCGCGCAGAAGATGAACGTGCTGCATCTCCACCTGACCGACGATCAGGGCTGGCGCGTCGAGATCAAGCGCTATCCCGACCTGACCCGGATCGGCGCATGGCGGACGCCGCCGTCTGCGGGCGGTGCGCCAGGCGAGAAGGTCGGCGGGTTCTACACGCAGGCCGAGCTGAAGGCGCTGGTCGCCTATGCGCAGGAGCGCGCGATCACGATCATGCCGGAGATCGACCTGCCCGGTCATGCGCAGGCGGCGGTGGCGTCGTATCCGGCTGAAGTCGGCGTGCTCGGCGATCGGCCTGCGGTCGGTCACGACTGGGGCGTGAACCCGTGGCTGTTCAGCCCTGAGGATCGCAGCATGACCTTCATCAAGCACGTGCTCGACGAGCTGATGGAGGTGTTCCCGTCGCAGTTCATCCATCTCGGCGGCGACGAGGCGGTCAAGGACCAGTGGGAGCGGTCGCCCGCGGTGCAGGCGAAGATGAAGGCGCTCGGGCTGAAGACCGAGATGCAGATGCAGAGCTGGATGATCGACCAGCTCGGCGAGTATCTGGCCAAGCACGGCCGCCGCCTGATCGGCTGGGACGAGATCCTCGAGGGTGGCTTGCCGCCATCGGCGTCGGTGATGTCGTGGCGTGGCGAGAAGGGGGCCGTCGATGCGGCGAACCAGGGGCATGACGTGGTGCTGAGCCCCGCGCCGATCCTGTATCTCGACAGCCTGCAGAGCAATCGCAGCGACGAGCCGCCGGGCCGCATCGCGAACGGCGATGCGATCGTGCCGCTCGCGAGGCTTTATGCGTACGAACCCGAGCCCGCGGGGCTGGCGCCCGACAAGGCCAAGCATGTGCTGGGCGCGCAGATCAACGCGTTCAGCGAATATCTGGTGACGCCCGAGCAGCTTCAGCACGCGACCTTCCCGCGGCTGTCGGCGCTCGCCGAGCGGACCTGGTCGCCGAAGTCCGCGCGTAATTTCGACGACTTCGTGGCGCGGCTCGAACCGCAAATGGGCCGCTATGCCCGCGCTGGTATCGCCGCGGCGGACAGCGCGTTCGCGGTCGACTTCGCGATCCAGGGCACGCGCGGCGATGCGTTGCGTCGCGGCAAGGTCCCGGTGACGCTGGCGACGCAGACGGGCTACGGCACGATCCGCTACACGCTCGACGGCAAGGCGCCGACCGCGCGATCGAAGGCCTATGCCACGCCGTTGTCGCTCAAGCCCGGGACCACGGTCCGCGCGGCGGCCTTCACCAGCGACGGTCGTCCGACCGCGGAACCGCGGCTGTTCGAGACGAGCCGGGTCGCGCTGCTGCGCCGGTCGAGTTCGGAGCTGGTCGCGTGCCCCGATGGCGCGATCGGGCTGCGCGTGCCGCTGACGTCGGAGGCGACCGCGAACACGCCGGTATTCAACGTCAACATCTTCGACACGTGCACGATGTACCCAGCCGCACCGCTGGATGTAGCGCGGAGCTTCACCGTCGATGTCGCGCGGTTGCCGCGGCATTACGGGCTGGCGCATGACGAGAAGGCGTTGCGGCGGCATTATGCGGTGACGACGTATGGCGAACTGGTGGTCCGCACCGGCGGTTGCACCGGCACGATCGCGGCGACCTTCCCGCTGCCGAACCCGGCGACGAGCCCGAACCGCATGACCTTCCGCGGCACGTTGCCCGAGGGCAAGGGCGACGCGGATATCTGCCTGTTGTTCACGGCGTCGATGGAGTCGCCGTTCTACGCGGTCGAATCGATGCAGCTGTCGGAGAAGAAGTGATGCGGCGCACGGCTGTTCTGCTGCTCGCCGCGATCGTTGCGACGCCCGCTTGGGCGGCACCACGCACGAGCGTCGTGCTCGACAAGGGCTGGTCGATGCGGATCGACCCGGCCGACACCGCTGCGGCCAAGGCGCACCCGAAGGCGGCCCGCTGGCTGCGCGCGACCGTGCCGGGCAGCGCGCAGACCGACCTTATGGCGGCGAAGATCGTCCCCGATCCGTACAAGGGCCTGAACGAGGCGAAGATCCAGTGGGTCGGGCTGACCGACTGGCAATATCACACCGTCGTGCGCGCGACGCCCGAACTGCTGGCGCGCGATCATATCGATCTGGTGTTCGACGGGCTGGATACCTTCGCCGAGGTGCGGCTGAACGGCACCAAGCTGCTGGCGGCGGACAATGCGCATCGGCGCTGGCGCGTGCCGGTCAAGGCGGTGCTGAAGCCCGGCGCGAACGAGCTGCTCGTCACGTTTCGATCGCCGATCCGCACGTTGCAGCCGATGGTGCTGAAGGCAAAGAACCCGCTGCCCGGCGAATATGATTCGATCTATGGCGACGAGCCGATGGGCAAGCAGACCTCGCCCTATATCCGCAAGCCGAAGTATCAATATGGCTGGGACTGGGGCCCGCGGATCGTCACGCAGGGGATCTGGCGCCCGGCGCGGATCGAGGCGTGGGACGACGCGCGGATCGAGGCGTTTCGCGTGACGCAGGAAGCGCTGACCAAGGCCGAAGCGCGGTTGTCCGCCGAACTCGACGTGGTTGCTGGCCAGGACCGGCCGGTCACTGTGCAGGTCGCGGTCACGGGTCCCGACGGCCAAGTGACGCAAGCGGCGCGGACAGTCACCGTCGCGGCGGGCGCGAGCCATGTGGCGGTGCCGGTGAGCGTCGCCAATCCACAACGCTGGTTCCCCGCGGGATACGGTGCGCAACCGCTCTATACCGTGAAGGCGACGCTGACCGACGGAACCACGACGATCGACACCGCGCAGCGCCGCACCGGCCTGCGCACCGTCGACCTGCGTCGCGACAAGGACGCGCAGGGGAGGGGCTTCGCGTTCGTCGTCAACGGCATCCCGGTGTTCGCCAAGGGCGCGAACCTGATCCCGTTCGACATGTTTCCGGCGCGCGTGCCCGAGAGCCAGATCCGCTCCGTCATGGCCGGCGCGCGCGACGCCAACATGAACATGATCCGCGTGTGGGGCGGCGGCTATTATCTCGACGACGCGTTCTACGACCTTGCCGATCAGATGGGCCTGATGGTGTGGCAGGACTTCATGTTCGGCGGCGCCGTCACGCCGCCAGACCGCGAGTTCCGCGAGACCGTCCGCATCGAGGCGGAGGAACAGGTCGACCGGCTCCAGGCGCATCCCTCGATCGTGCTGTGGTCGGGCAATAACGAAGTGCTCAGCGGCTGGGCGAACTGGTCCGACCGGATCGCCTTCAAGAAGGCGGTCGGCGCGGACGAGCAGGAGCGGATCGGCGTCGGCATGGCGGTGATCTTCGACCGCGTGTTGCGCGATGCCGCCGAACGCCGCGATCCCGACGCGGTCTATTGGCCGGGCTCGCCGAGCAACAATTACGAGGACAAGCCCGACATCGACGGCGATGGCGACCGGCATTACTGGGACGTGTGGGGCGGCAAGAAGCCGGTCGAAGCGTATCTCGACAGCTGCCCGCGGTTCATGTCCGAATACGGCTTGCAGTCGATGCCCGAGATGAAGACGATCCGGACGTTCGCGACCGACGCCGACTTCTCGCCGACCTCGCCGGTGATGAAGGCGCACCAGAAGTTTCTGAAGGGCGAGGGCAACGACCGGCTGCTGTTCTACATCCGCGAGAAATACCGCGAGCCGCGCGACTTCGCCGAGTTCGTGTATCTGAGCCAGGTGATGCAGGCCGAGGGGATCGAACTCGCCGCACTGCATCATCGTGCATGCCGGCCGGTGACGATGGGGTCGCTGTTCTGGCAGATCAACGATGTCTGGCCGGGCGCGTCATGGGCGAGCATCGATTATTACGGCCGCTGGAAGGCGCTGCAATTCCGCGCGCGGCATTTCTATGCGCCGCTGGCGATCGCCGCCGAGCGCAAGGACGGGTCGACCAAGGTAAGCCTGATCTCCGACGCGACGGTGCCGACCGAGGCGAAGTGGCGCGTGCGGACGCTCGATGTCGACGGCAAGGTTCTTGCGACGACCGAGACGTCGACGACGCTGGCGCCGTTGTCCGCGACGGCGGTGGCGACGCTGCCCGATGCGGCGCTGTTCGCGGGTGGCGATCCGGCGCGGACGATCGCGGTGGCGGAGTTGCTCGTCGACGGCCGCGTGACGTCCCGCGTGCTGGTGTCGGCGGCGCCCAAGACGATGACGCTGCCCGATCCGGGACTTGCCGCGACGTGGGACGGCGATCGACTGACGCTGACCGCGACCAAGCTGGCGCGCGCGGTGTGGCTCGATTTTGGGAAGGTCGAGGCGACGCCGTCGGACAATGCGTTCGATCTGCTGCCGGGGGAGAGTGTTACGGTGACTGTTGCTTCGAAGGCGTCGGCTGCGGCGCTGAAGCGTGCGCTGTCGATCCGCACGCTCGCGGGCATCGCGGCGGTGAAGTCGTGATTCGCGATTACGCTCCCACCCCGCCGTCATCCCAGCGAACGCTGGGAACCAGAGTTACGGACGCCGCCGCCCGTGGCTCTGGATCCTGGGTCGAGCCCAGGATGACGGAGGGGGGGAGGGGGCGCCTCGCGACCAGGTTTGCTCGTCTAGCATTTGCCCCGGGGCTGTTGCTCGCCACGTCAGCGCTTGCCCAAACCGTCGATCCGGCGGTGCGGAGCATGACGCTCGACGAGAAGGCGGCGCAGTTGCAGAGCGTCGCGCCGGCGATCCCGCGGCTGAATTTGCCGGCTTATGATTATTGGAACGAGGGGCTGCACGGGCTCGCGCGCAACGGCGTGGCGACGGTGTTTCCGCAGGCGATCGGGCTGGCCGCGACGTGGGACGAGGCGCTGCTCCGGCGGGTCGGCGATGTCGTGTCGACCGAGGCGCGGGCGAAGTCCAACGCGCTGCCGGCGG
>Ga0265798_10001606_pt1 | contig 34903 bp, 38 predicted proteins | sample P3T30metagenome_FD_192430 | JGI IMG/M metagenome (GOLD analysis project Ga0265798, IMG submission 192430) | Plant litter microbial communities from East Loma Ridge, Irvine, California - P3 T30 | ecosystem: Environmental > Terrestrial > Plant litter > Unclassified | place: USA: California...
AGATAAGGAACGGCGGGTCCGCGCGGATGTGATCGAAGACGGCACGGACGACGTTGGTGTTGGAGAGTATTTCGCTCTTTGCCCGCTCGTCCTGATACCTCAAATGCATGAGAAGATACCTGATGGCCGTAGTGCGAATGCTGGGTTTCTTGACATGGTCTGCCGCCGACTGCTCTCTTCCGAGATTGATGTTCCTTCCAAGTATCTTCGGCTCGAGCGTAAAGTCTCTCTTGGCGTATACGGCCCTCGCATGCGCACCTTCATTGAACCGAGTAAGCTCTGTGAGCAGTCGCAATGCCGGCGCGATAACGCTCTCCTCCTTGGGTGCCGCTGAGGTACTTCGGACGAAACGACGAGCGACCGATGGCTGCAGCAGAGTCTTGGCCAGCAGAGTGCCGTACTCGAGGAAATCGCCATGGGTCGCAAAAACCTTGAACAGGAGCGCGAGCACAGCTGTTACCTGGGAGACAACGGCGCTGTAGTTGGTTTCGACAGCATGGTCCCACCCGTGAATCAGGTTCTGCAGGAACGTCTTTTCCTTCTCATCTTGGCCTCTTCCTTTCTGTGTGTCCAGGTATTCACGGAGAATGGCTCGCTTGCGGGGCACGTCGTGCTCATCGGTCGGGTAGAGGATCGAATCGAGGAATCGCTTGAAAGTACTTAGGCCTAATTATGTCAGCCGTTGATCATATATAGCATCTGGTTGCACCTACCACTTCGGAAGCCGCCTGAGGAGCTCTGGTCGAAGTACAGCGCATTCTGTAAGTCGCGCCCAGACGTGATATCCTCGGCGGCGCCATTCGGTCGTGGTGAGTTGCGCTCGTGGGTGTCGTCAAATCGCTGACGCTTCGAGTCGCGGTCAGAGTGCGCACTCTTGGTATTGGCCTCGAAAGCCGACCGTTTGCCCATGTCTCATATCCTGTCGCAAACACGGTCGCATGTGTTCGACCTCAAAAAAGTTCTGGAAGTTCTCAGCGGGAGCATGCAGGGATTAACGCGCTAGCCGGGGTCAATGCGCGCTCCCAATCGGCCAACGTCAGTCATCACTCCGCAATCCACATCTCCCACATTTCCAGCACCTCACCTTTGTCTCCTTGCAACACTGCAACATCGCCCAGCATTTGAAACACGTATCCGTCCGTGTAACTTGGCTATTTGGTGTCTTAAAACACCGCGAGGACGAGTCTGTGACGTTCTCCGGATGTCTCAGAGCCTAGAGCGAGGCAAACATGACCTCTCTTTGTGGCCACGGTAAGGGACATGTTGCAGGCTGCTCTCCATACAGACCTGAACAAGATTCTTCAAGACGCTGGTATGACAACGCATAGATTTGATGGCTTCAGTCAAGCCAGACTACTACTAATACATGTCAATCGACCGCGTCGACTTCCAATCTTTCTCACCCACTGGAAACTGTCACCAGCAAACATCCACCCAGAAACGCGCGCTCTGCAACTGTCTACCTCCAAAAAGACTACCTATTCGCGATCAACCCTTGGGCTATAAACTTCAACTCCAACGCAGCTCTTGAGCGGCAATAAAGCGAAAAGAAAAGGTCATACCCACCGAAGACAAAAGGGCAAATAGAAATAAGGGCCGCAACCAGTCTCGAACCAGCACCAAACTCAAGCCAGAGAAAAGGGCAAAAATAAACCTAGGTACGAGAGGTATCTGCTGGAACCATGCGCCCGCGGCATGATCAGCTACTTCACAGAGGCGAGAAAACTGGGACAAGCATCTGGAGGAGTGAGTCTTTGCCATCGCCCTCACAAGCCCGTCGGAATGCCATTTTTTGCTCATTCGGAAATTCCTCAATGTTGCAGTTTAAATAGGCAGGGAGGGGACAGATGAGCTTGTGAAGGCAGAGCGATACTGCGAGCGCAAGTGCTTGTTTGTGGGGTTAAGGCAGACAGCAGTAGGTGAGAGCGCGCAGTGCCAGATGCAGTGGAGAGTCACCTTCACCTCGAACTTCAACCTGATGGCAAAGCGCATGATGCGAAAGCGGAAGCTCCTCTAGTCGAAAGGCTCTCACAACTAGTATCTTAAGAAGTGCCGAAGGACTCCGTATTGATATGAGGACATGCTTTCTATAGTTAGCAAATGGACTCTCATCTGACAAGCTTTCTAGGCAGCAGCGAGACTCAACCACACCGCGCAACCTAGATTTATGATCCAAGAGTCTCCTACCTGAGTAGAATTTACTGCGAATTTTGTAGCAATCGAGTTTATTTCATAGTGAGAGTTGATGTCAGCCACACGCGCTTCAGTTGCCAACCAGAGCTCTGGCATATAGTTCGGCGTTTTAATCGAACTTAACACATGCAGCAGCACACCACACACTTCCATTGTTCTTTCGATTGTTTTATTGTATTTGTTATATCATCTACTTGTTCCGAAGCAAAACCATCCATCTTCTCTTCCAATTACAAGATCCTAGGGTGACAATACCAAGATGCGACCGTTACTCTATTGGGCAAACAGGAGGGCTCAACGTGTTTCTTCTAATGGTGATGGGGGACGGGACAAAGACCACGTTCATGATGGTATTGACCAAGGCTGGAAAATGCAGATATACAAGGGAAGAGCAAATGAAACAAACGCCGAATATGCCGCAATGTCGCGATACCATGCAGATGATTTGAGCGATGGGAGATGAAGTCGTCATAATGGCCCGAAGCCCTGCGCAACGAGCAAAGTATGGTCCGAGATTATAACGCCGTATAAAGTTTTGGTTGTATGTTTGCCGCTAAACGAGAAAATCCGGGGTATCATGCAGCGACGTGAAAAGGGAAATAAGAGGTCAAGGAAAGAGCGAAAACGGGACAATTGGTGGGTTTGGAAAATTGATTTGTGCGTGTTTTTGGCATTATCGTTTTAAAGGCTTGTGGTACTTTGAGCCGGAGCTTATCGAGTTGTTCTTCTCGCGAATCTGTATGGTCGGGGGTGGTTCTTGGTTCTTGACGGACAGGATGGCGGAGATGGCGAGGGTGATGAGTGTGAGAAGCTCTGCGGAGGCTGCGCCAATGGCGGTGTAGAATGCGACGCCCTGGAAAATTTGTTAGCGGCATGGAGTTGGACTCGGAAGAGGCGCTGTCTTACCTGCTCTTCACAGACGGCGCGATATTGGTAGCGGCCGTTGGTCAAGACATTCGCGTTGGTGCACGAGTACCTTCCCAAGCTGGCCTTGCTAGCCTTGTCCAAGAGGTTGAAGACGACCAGCGCTGTGATCCACATGATGACGCCAAAGCTGCCAGCGACAATGCGGTAGACGTCGCGCGAGCGGAAGGGCCGGCGGAAGGAGCGCTTGAAGGAGAGGGTGAGGATGGCGACCGAGGCGAGGAAGTTGCCGGCGGCAATGGCGAAGAGGATAATGGTCGGCGCCAGGTTGGTATGGGCAGGCCAGACCATGGGCAGTTCTCCTTTGCGCAGGTCGATGTAGCGATTGCCGCGGTAGATCTCAAACGTGTGCATGAGCATGCAGACGACTGCGCCGCTCAGGACGATGATGAGCAGGCGGAGACATGACCGGACCCGACTGAGCCAATGCGCCCGCGACGAGATGGCGAGCTCGAGAGGCATTGGCAACCTCTTGAACCTGGAGTCGCCGTGGTCCTCGGCCTTGGGGTACGAAGAGGAGGAGCCGACGAGGCGCGCGAAGTTGTAGGGAGTTGGCGGGGGCGGCGACGCAGCGGAGGGTAGGGTGGTGGTCGTAGTGCAAGTCTGGGCAGAGCTAGCTAGACAGGTCGTCGTGGTGGATGTGGAGGGATTGGACGCGAAATAAGCTCTGGCCATGATCTTGGGAGAGGTGTCGGCACAGGCGTGGCTGCTGGGCGGCGCGCACCCCTCGAGCTGCTAATGTCGCCGTGGAGATGTGCCGCGACGAAGTGTAGAGAGAGTCACGGCGGGCCCGGAGCAGAGGACATGTGTCGGAGCAGGACGAGGTGCAATGGACGCGGCGGGAAGAAGTGGCCGTGACATGCCCCCTAGCCCTAAGCAACCACCTTAACGAGGCTGAGTCCCGCCCACGCTTGTTGAGCGCTGCCGATCGGCTTTACGTCGAGACTCTGCATGCGCCAGACGCGTCGGGTTTAGTATTTGCGAGTCTTCATTCGTGCGCCGCGGTCGCGAACCACTCATGCATCCATATCTACGCCCGTCTTCTCGGCGACGTAGTCACTTGCCGTCGAGCATCGTGAAGTCGCTCAGGCAGATTTCGGGGAAGCGCCACCTGCACTAGCGAAATGATCCAGAATAGTCAGATTGCGCCTTCTTCATTGGCCCCGCGTTTCACCCACGCCTCCAGCATATATCTCCGTCAGACGGATGCGCCTCCGTCTATAATCATCCAGCGCAGCAGCACCGCAGTCGCGCTTACTTGGAGTACACTCTCTGATGTGCATGCGACAGTGGCCCACTCCAAACCCATGCCGCCAAGCAACACCTCTTCTACATCACGGGCATCATACTGAGATCACATATCCCCAGCATCGTCTTATTGAGCGTGAGACGCGCGTTCGTCGAAAAAAGGCGTCCAATGGCATCCTCGTCCCCGGCAGGGGTGTGCGGGCCGCTATTGACTCGAGTACAGTAGCCAGCGCCCAGGAACCACTTTCAAGAACACCGCGCGCAGTCTCAAACGGCCCTCTGCCCGTGAGTAGCATGTGGAAGGTTGCAATGTCTACACAGCATTGTTGCAGCAGTCAGGACCCGAGTTCGTATCTGACCTGACATCTGGGCTGTGTAAACACCGATTACACGCCAAGCTGTCGCCCCGCATAGCCACGGACCCCACGGCAACGCAGGCAGACTTGACGTTGTCGCCTGATGCAACTATTCGCGAATGCCCACTCATACGCTCGACGTGTGCGGCATCGTCTTCCGAGGATAGAACAGCTTCCTGTTTCTGACACTCGATGCATGGCTAAAACCGTTAGCCTGCATGTGGGCCATCTGAATCAATCGCTGCAGGCGGTACCCACGTGCCTGTCGTCACTGTGCAGCAACCACGCTGTGCAAGGATGTGAAGAACTCGATCATCACAAAACATCCATCCTGCTTTGCTGGTTCCAACGCGCTAGCTTTGTATGATTTTGTTACTGCCCAACATACTGCACATCACACCGTAAAAGGACGGAATGAATGCAGCTTCTTCTGGCTGCTAAAGTACTACTCATTGACACGCAGAGAACGTGTCCTTACTATTGTCCGGTCACACACTCGTCAAATAATTCCTCAACTCCAGATGAGGCCTGCATCAAATCCTGCTTTTCCTGCTCCCAGACTTTCGCTAGTCCGTCCGTCTCGGTAGCCTGCATAATCGCGTCCAGCATAGCGACCGATTCCTGTGTTTGGCTTGTTATTTCCTCGATGTCCTGACTACCGGCCTTCTTTCGCTCTTCTACACACCGAGCCCACAGCAAACATATGCCCATCATGATTGCTCCCCTGTACCCCGGTAGCCTAGGCCACGCATTAAGTAGCACGCTTTGCAGCGCTTTCAGCGCTGAAAGAAGGAGGGGCTTGTGACTAAGTGCGAACGGCTCCTGCAGTATAGCTGAGATCAGAGGCACAAGGTCGCGAAGGTGCTTGACGCAATCAATGCCCATGTGGCCTAATAATACGGGGACGTGTGACATGATCAAGGTGGCCAATTCCGGGTACGACGAGGGTGTAGGGAAATGTGCAAGAGGAGAGAGGACCCCTTCACGCAAAATTTTGTCCAAGAAGCGTTCTCGGGAGGGGCCTTTGCTGGGGTCTGTCGGAAGGAGCTGGGCGAGTGAGATGATAGTAGGGAACACTTCTCTGAAAAGCGTGACAGATTTGTTTTCCGGTGTGATGGAAGGGATGTAGGTGAACATGGGGAACAGAGCCTCAGTAAAGATGTTGTGATACCCAGTGCGCTGCAGGAAGCTTGTGGAACTCTGCACGGCTATCGATGAATTCTTCCCAGCGTCTATCCCGATCTTCTGGTGCAGATTCTCGAGTAACAGACCGAGCATGTGGCATCCTCTCGCTTTCCATTTCATATCAATGTCGTCCATCATCTTCAGTATTGGAGGCATCAGCAAATGCCATTTCCCTTCTATCGTTTTCCGATCGAGTGTGCTGATCGCCCATTCCAGCAGGTCCAAGGCATACTGATTCCCAGTGTCTTTCCAAGGGGCCGGTTGCCGCGAAGCTTCCAGCGCATTCGACGTGGGCTTATTCTGCGGAAAGAGAGGTGGGATGGTAAGCTGAAGAAAGTGATGTGCCAGGCGAAGGGAAAGCTCACTATCAGTTTGTCCGTCCTTAGAAGCCTTTACGGCCTCAATGGCAGCGGTGGGATCAGTTGTGTCGGGATTACGTAGCTGCCAGGCCATAACGACATCGAGGGCGTCCTTCATCCAAGGGCCAGGCTTGGTACCAAGTGCCTTGGCAAGGTCTGTACCTTTGAGAAGAGGTCTGAACGTGTCGACATCAAGAATCTTGAGCTCGGTAACCCGGGCAAGGAAGCTGTCATATGATCGAAGAATTTCTAGAAATAATTAGCAATGTCCAAGTAAGCAAATTGGCAACACTGACCATCTTTTGACACCCGCCCAAGCACAATCTCGTAGACGAGGTTCATAAAGACTTGCGTCCTCCAGCTCGAGCCCCAACGACGGATAGCCATGCCCAAAGTATCCCTGGCAGTGGCATCCTCTGTCGGGTTGATGGTATCCGGTCTCCGAAGTCCCTTGGCGCACCGAGCGACGACGTTGCGAATTTCCTCGCTGTTGCTCAAAGCAGACGCAATGACGTCGCAGATCTTATTTGGGGCCTTGAACCCTTCGCGAGCTACTAGATAAGCAGCGAAGTAAGGTCGCTGTAGTGGCTTCTGATGAGGTATTGTGGGTGCATCCATCCAAGGCATCATGGTTGCGCAAACCCAAGCTAGATACCTCTCGTCCTCGTTTCTCAGCAGGGTATCGGGGATAGCAGCTGGTACATCGGCATTCTTCTCGATGATGGTCTCAACAAAGTTGTATGCTGGCTTGAAGTAGGCTGTATCCGGTTCAGATAGCTCGCGGGTAGGATCTGTGAAGACTGTCCTGTAAAGGCCGAACTGGTCGATCAGCTCTAGAGCCATACGTGGTCTGGGACCCTTCAACATCTTCTCGAGCTCAATTCCGACTCTTTCACGACTGATTTTGATCTTTAAGACGTCTTGTATCTCTGCGTTGCCCATTGCCTTTGCTGTCTCCGGCTCGATCGTGTAATCGAGGCGGCTAGCAAAGCGGATCAGCCGCAGTACCCGGAGCGGATCATCCTTGAAGGTCTGGTAAGGCTCTAATGGAGTACGGATGATCTTGGAAGCCATGTCTTTGTGTCCCTGTCCAGTAAAGTCTTCGACCTGACAAGTGTGGAGATTGTAGAACATGGCGTTGACGGTAGCGTCGCGCCGCATAGCGTCCTCTTCCGCTGTACCAAATTCCATCTCTGGGTTACGAGAGACTTCGTTATATGTCTCTTTCCTCAGATTGACAAGGTCCAAGTCGATACCCATGATCTTGGTAGTTGCGGTCTCGAGGTTCTTTGACTTTTCGGGGTTTGCCTGGATCTTGTGCAGCCCCGGTGCAATCTTCTTCGTCTTGTCGCGTCCGCTGAGGTCGTCGTTTTTGTCGATCAGACCGTGCTTTTCAGCATTGCCTGGTATCTCGAGATACTCTTGCATCTTTAGGCCGAAATGCTCACCAGTCATCTTGTTGATGGCAACGTCGATATCATGACTGCCAACTTCGAGGAGCTTGTCGCGCACCCATCCGCCAGTCCAACGCAATACAATCTTTTCCTTCGCTAGCTCTTCTGGAACCTGCTCACCAGTGACATCGCTGCTTGAGGGTGCTTCGTCTATGTAAGCAGCCACGTCCAGTAGAAGCTGTCTGAGCTTAGATTCGACCTCGGTGAGTTCCAACTGGGCTGATTCGGCATTATCCGTCGACGCCATAGTGCCGTAGGGGTGAATGAATTTGGGTGAGGGCCGGCCAATTTTGCGCCGTTTAGCGTTTGGTTGTTGGTCTTCGGATGGTGAGCCGGTCCGGGACATACGAGTTGGCTGTAGAGTGAGAGCAGAGAAGGTTCTGGAGAGCAGAAGCGATCGTGATAGTGGCCGAAGTGTGGGTGCAGGGAAGTCACGTTTGTATAGTAGTGAAATTGTCCGCGTTGAACAGAGGAAGGCTCGACTCATCAACGACATCCATATGAGTCAGAAGGATTGCTGCGATGAGGTTCTAGCTCGCAAAGCGCCGTAAGGACAGACAAGAAGGTTGAAGTATGCGTTGTGTGTTATGTCTGCAGACACATGTGCGACGATAGGGAACGGTTGTGTGCTGATGGAGATGCCGCATTTCGTCCAGTCACAAAGCGCAGCGGCCGCAACCGCGATGATGCACCACCCAACGTCGTCACACTCGCGCAGCTACAAACGGGCGGCTGAGTAAAGGAGCGCTTCACTGCTGCCAAGTCCAGCACACGACAATCAGAATACATGCCGACTGCCTCAGAACTTCCGCGCGCATCCAGAACCCCGCGGGCGCCGCGCCCTAGCCTCTCATGACGCCGCCTCAGGATGCCACGCCGAAACCCCCAAAGTACCCAGCCGATGTGGAGGCGTCGATGATACTGCCCAAACAGCGCGCATCCCCGGCTTCCTCTCTCGCCAGCCTCCCCTACCGCCGCTCCAACCCAAGCCTCTCCAAGCTGTTCGAGTCCACCACGAGCATATCCACGTCGCGCCCCAACTCCGGCGCCGCAACCCCCACCCAGAGCACCGTACAGGGCTCCGTCTTCTCGCCGGGCTCAAGACTGAGTGGGACAGGGACGCCAAACAGCCTGCCGCCGGGAGTATCGGACGAGTACCGCGCGCTTATACAACGGGCGTTTGTGCCATGCGTCGCTGTGCTTGCGGACGCGGAGACGGAAGAGCTGATTCGGGGCAAGGGATTGGAGGGCGGGCTACTACAACTTCTGCGGCCATTCGGGGAGGCAGTGCCCGGAAAGGTCACGATACGAGATAGCAATGGGGCAAGCAAGAGCTGGGAGGACTTTGGTGTGCGCTTCATAGGCGTAGACGATGCATATCCAGACTTGCGCGTGGACACAGGTGGCCAACGGACATCTTCGAGCTCCACACGGCGACCGCGACGGTCAGGAGGCGATGTGTCACAAATCGAAGAGCTAGTCGACCGACATCTGCAGTACTCCGAGTTCAACAAACAATCCCCCGTGTCCGACTACATGAGCAAGGGCGACGCAACAGCCACGCAGACGGACGGCACCGCTTCACCATTTCATACTCTATATCTACGAAGGCTGTTATCAGGGCTACCGGTAGTACCTCACGAAACCTTCTCCCACCCAGTGGCTGGCATAATAGCCATCTCATCACGGAATCCACACCCTATAGAAGAGCTGCGGAGGCTTTACAATCGCCAGCATGACGGCGATCTCCGTTTTCCGCAATGGGTAGAGAACGACTTTTTACGATATTACGTCCTGATACACGATGAGGAGACTGGGGACATCGCCAAGTCCAACCAGACATTCGATTCGATGAAACGACATTTTGGTCTGCACTGCCACTTACTGCGACTGAAGAGTCAGCAATGCATAGCTTCAGACGATGACAGCGTACGTTTGCCGACGTGCGAATGGATGTCTGCAGGAGAAGAGCTAGCAGAGATTCAGAGGCGAGGTAATTCTGACAGTGTAAACCTAATATTAACCTTGCGTGCTGACTATGCAAATAGAAACCACGGACGACATAACAGACCCGACACCCTACTTTCCCGATTCCGACATCAGTAGCTTGCGTACCTTCATCCGTGAACTAGTCACACAGTCCATAATACCCAATATGGAGCGCAGCGTCTCAACCTGGAACGAGCAGATCCTGTCCCGACGCCGCGGTCTGTCTGGCCGCTTCATGTCTCTATCAAAACGTTGGACACCCTTTGGCGGCTCAAGAACCTCCTCATCATCCTCGACTGCATCAGGGAACTCCAACTACGACAGCCTACAGGGATTCTACCGTCCCGACGCCCCCGAAGCCATCATGCGACGGCTAGCAGATTATTGCTTTATGCTGCGCGATTGGAAACTGGCATTGAGCACTTACGATATTCTAAGGACAGACTTTCAAAACGACAAAGCATGGCGGCATTACGCTGGTGCTGCTGAAATGGCCGCTTTGTCGGCTCTCATGGCACCCACACCATTGTCCTCCAAATCTCGCGCTGAAAACATCGATGCGTGGATAGAAGCTGCATCGTACTCGTATACCGACCGCCAGCGCAGCGCAGCGCCGTACTATGCTCTCCGCACCCTCGCCCTCAGCTTCGAGCTCCTGCGCCTCCGTGGCTCCTCGGCCGCAGACGACGCCGCACGCTGGGCAACCCGCATTTTAGAAACAGGTCTTGTGGGCTCGATAGGCCACGCCCTCATTACAGAACGCATCTCAGCTTGCTATGCTGTGCGCACTGGCGTCGGCATGTACAAACTAGGAAGCCGACGTCGGAAAGCAGCGCTTTGGGCTGTGCTTGCCAGCGAGAACTGGTACAGACTGGACAAGTCGCAACAAGCGGAACGCGCCCTCGACACAGCGCTCAGGCTATACAACACCCAAGCTGAGAACGCCGATGGAGGAGCCGTTAGACTACCGTTTGAGGACATGCAGCGATTTGTGGATGAGTTGAGACAGCAGATCATGGGCTTGAGGCTGGCAAATCAGGGTTACGGTAGTGAGCATGGAGAGGGCGATGAGGACGGTAGGCAAAGTCCGGAGGTGGAAGAGGAAGCTGAGACGTTGGATAAGAGCCCGCGGTTGCATAGGAAGAGCTTAATTGGGGTTCAGGTGCCACCTGTTGATATAGTGGGGCCTCTAAGTCCAGCGCTTGAGAGACCGAAGGGCGAGGTGGACGCCAAGGGTGAGGGATTTGAATAGACGGTAGATATGCATAATGCTCATAACGATCAAGACGTACTCATCGATAGCTTCACGCATGCTGAACATCACACACACAAATCAAGCAAAGACAAGTCAACAGCAGTAATGGTTTCTCATTTCTAGGTTCAGTCATATCCCAAGAGATGAGCCATCATCATCCATGTGGAAACGCAAGCGTAACCCCCAAACGCCAAAGCCAGTGAACAGAGCGCGGCCCAAGCACTTTGGCACCCGTCAGTCATGCTGGCATATGCAACGATGTGTAACAGACAGCCCCTGCCAATGCTCGTATGCTATGCAAAGAAGGAAAAGGAAAATAACCCGGGAATAATAAGCGCCCAATGTTATGCTGGGGTATCATCGTCAGCGTCATCAATGTGAACCGTGAATCGGTGTCCGTCGTCGTAAGGCCATGATGCTACCAAGCCTACTAGGCGGTAGCAGCGGGTGTGGTCTCTGCCACAGCAACACTCTTGGGTGCTGCGGGAGCCGTCTTCTTGGGCTCTGATGGGGTTTGTGTGGAAGGTGGTGCGGGCGTAGGTGCGCGAGAGGTCGTGCAGGATGGAGTAGGGGAGGAGGTATCTGAGGTGCGAAGACCGCGGAGCTTGATGGTGAGCTTAACCTTCACGGGCTCTGGTTGAGGAATTTCAGTGTTGGACCGCTGCGACGCTGCGAATCCGTTTGATTCATCTGACGAGCTCTCGGTGCCCTCTGGTGTAGAGTCGGAGTCGAAGAGCGGCAGAGGCGAGCGGCGCTTTCGTGAGCGGCGGCGCTGGTCATCATCGTCACCGTCGACACTAGGGCTAGGTCGCTTCTTGGAGATGACCTGGGGTACGATGTTGACGTCAGGGGGGCCGCTGTGAGGTCCGGCGATATTGCGGACGGAAGAGTAATGCTCCCAAGTCTAATTGGCACGTCAGTACTGTGCCAGCGGGGTAGGCAGTGGTGGCATGACTTACGTGATAGGCAATGTGAAGTGTCTGGCGGCTATCCTGAGCAGCCAGGCCCTCGTTCGACGTGTAGCATGTGCGGGGCGAGAAGAGGTAGGTGTAGTCAGCCTGCCAGAGGCGGACATTGACGTTGAGGGCAGAGGCAAATGCTGAGACTTCCATGTTGTCGGCCCACTCGCCGGGCTGGCCCATCTTCTCGACATGCTCTTCAAACTGCTGTTGCAGCTGCTCGTCGGTGTAGCAAGTGGTGTCAAGGCGGTTGGCGGCAGCTGCTGCAGTCTTGCGCTTGGGGTTCCGTCGCACCGTGTTGCAGGCCATGTACTGGCGGTAGAAGTCGGCGCTGTCCTTCATGTGCTCTATGGTGGTGGTGCGCAGCACCTCGTGCATATCTTGGTTGCCGTAAAGCTGGTCAGACAGGGCGTTGAAGAGGCAGTTGCCTTGGGCAAAGTCAGCCTTGAACATGGAATATGGGGTAATTAAGCTCACCATCGCCGCGGATCTGGCTGGCATACAGGGCATTGGCCTCGAGTATGGGGAATTCAGGCGAGTTGGCCCGCTGTCTTCGGGTAGCCATATTGGCGGTGGTGTATCAAGCGTGCGTGTTGGACAGGAGAAGTCGGTGTAATGCAAAGAGGAAGGCACAGGAGTGGGGTGACGGGGTCATGGATGAGGGTTGAGCTTAGGTGCGACAGTTGCTATTGTAGAGAGGGCTGGGCCGGCCACGCCAAGTTGGTGAAGGTCGTGGCCGGTGAACGTGAATGATGAATATCTTTGTGACGCGCCCGAACTCTTGAGGCTCTCGAAGGGACACGGCGACAGGGATGGCTCAGCTTGGCGGGTCGCAGGAACAACGATCTCCGCCCCGAGTCAGGACAGCTCGCGCTCAGGAGCCTGGAGAAGTACAATCAGACGTCAGCCAACCAGACACCGGGACAGCGCCTTCTTGTACTTTTCAAACGACAGAAACTAAAGCTCCAGATGGTACGGAAAAATCTTCGGCCTACATACCTCGGAGCCTGCAATGATGTCACGGACCACAGAGCTCCCCCAGCTAGCCGATGGGGCAGGCCCGACTGTTTTTCGCGATATATCGGCGGTGAAGGGCAAAAAGCGCGTGCAAGTGGGCGAGAACCGAGTTTGCTCAATAATCTGGACAATAGCACAAAAGTGAAGGGGGCCGGGGCCAGCGTTATAATAGCTTTAGAATAGCAAGCAGGCCAGTTGGTCAGTAAACAAAGCTCGCATGTGCGCACGCGTTTTGTCTCGTGTGCGGGAAGGAGCCAATAGGCGAGCCGGGGATACAAGGCATGACCCCGCCATCCTCATCAGGCTCCGCATCCACGGCGATAGCAAGTCCTGTTCAGTCACCCCACGGCATATCACGGGTGCGTCAAGGCAGCCATCGCTCTGACTCTGAGCTGCCACCATGGCCAACCAGAAGAATGTCGTCGTTGTCGGGTAAGCTCGCCTATCAATGCTGTCATGATATTTTGTGTTGCCCCTCCACGTCCCGTAGTAATATGTACTCATCCTCGCCTATGACTCTCCAACATGTCTAATCCGTCTTGGGCGGCAACCTCAAGACCGCACTAACACCACCCCAGAGCAGGCGTCATCGGCCTCTCCACAGCCCTCGTGCTCTCCAAGCACAAGGACCTCAGCATTACCGTCGTAGCCAAGCACATGCCCGGCGACTACGACATAGAATATGCATCACCCTGGGCTGGAGCAAACTACTTTCCTGTCGGCAAGCCAGGTTCCAATCTGCAAAGGTTCGAGAAAGCTACCTGGAGTGAGCTCGATCGAATCTGTCGTGAAATACCCGAAGCAGGCATCCACTACCAGGCGACGAGGGTCTATGGGCGGGAGAAAGATGCAGGCACCGCTACAGGGCAGTGGTTTGAAGAGCTGACCAAAGAAGACGCATGGTTCAAGGACGTTGTGCCGAATGTATGTAGAGCCTATCCCAACTCGGTGTCCATACACTCACCTACGTTGCTTGCGTGAAGCCATGCTGATGCTTCTTAGTTCCGCGTACTGTCCAAATCTGAACTCCCAGAAGGCTGTGACAGGGGCACGGAGTTTACTTCAGTATGCATAAACACTGCTGTATATCTTCCCTGGATCGTGGGACAGTGCGTGAAGACTGGTGTGACCATCAAGCGCGGTATACTCTCCCATATCTCTGAAGCAGGCAGCTTCCATACCTCGGGGCATGCAAATGCCGTCGTGAACTGTACTGGTCTTCTAGCCTCCACACTCGGAGGCGTTATGGACAGCAACGTGTACCCTGGACGCGGTCAAATTGTTCTAGTGCGGAACGAGCCCGGTGTCATGGTGACAGTAAGCGGTACCGACGATGGCAGTGAAGAGGCTACGTACATCATGCAGCGCGCAGTCGGTGGTGGGACAATCCTCGGAGGCTGTTTACAACACCACTCTTGGGAATCGCAACCTGACCCCAACCTCGCACAGCGCATCATGCAACGCTCCATCGACCTGTGTCCGTCGCTAGTACCGAAGACTGGAAAGGTGACCGAGCTGAGTGTCATTAGACATGGTGTTGGTCTGCGCCCTATGAGGATTGGCGGTCCAAGGGTCGAGAGAGAGAAGATTGATGGAGTTGAAGTAGTGCATAGCTACGGACATGCTGGCTATGGATATCAAAGCGGCTGGGGAAGTGCGTGGGAAGCAGAGAAGCAAGTCCTGGACATCTTGGATGGAGACAGGATAAAAGCGAGACTGTAAACGTGCCCACAGAGCCTAGATTTGGCCGGCCATGATAACGGATAGTAAGAGACAGCTATCGAAAGGACGGGCTATAGTAAGACTGTCCCCGTCAAACTCCTACTCACCTGAACTTCCTTGGTTTCTTCGACCCAACGACGTTCAAGACTGTCTTACTTCTCCGGAGATGACCTGGTCCCAGAGGCCGTGTATCTGCAATCTCGCCATCGTCTACCTTTTCCACGTCTTTTGGCTTTCGTTTCCATGCACGTCGCCCGCGCGATAGCTTCTCTGATCCCCACATAGCATCGCCCATCGCGCGTACCTTAGCCCACATGTACGTTCCATGATATGCGATCATCAAGGAGAGTCCTCCAATCAGCGTTGTGGCAGGAATGGCAATGACCCAAAAGAGAGCTTGCGAGCTGCTCATGTCTCTTATATCTGTAGTGTTCGTGCCGAATACGGAAGAGATGAAAGAAAGAGGAAGAAACACGATTGTCACTAGAGTAAATACCCTGATGGCTTTCGAGTTGCTTTCTTCTGAGACTTCAACGTTGTGGCGGAGCACCTCCTTGGTCTTATCGAACGACGCCCGTATTTGTTTTATTCCTGTAAGGGTTGCCCCCATACCAACAGGATCATCAAATATGTGTGTCATGAGGGGAAATGCGATGTCTTTGTAGGCTCTGTAGCACTCTTTGGTCGCGATGCGATAGCTCCAGGGATAGATGACGTCGTAGCAATCATTGATCATGCGGCGTTGTTGAGCACATATGGAGGCTACCATCTCGAATTCCTCTTCCAAGAGGTACAGTTCTCGAAGGGCAAGCTTCGACGGCCGCCGGTTAGCTTTGTATTGCTATGTCTTGTTAGGGTGTAGTTCTCTGGCTGAGGTAAAAGGTGCACATACCATGACCGAAAGATTCTCTCTGTACAAGTCAGGCACAGATAGATTCTGCGATATTGTTCTTGACCAAAGATGGATGAGACATATGAACAGAGTAACCTCAGGAGTACTGCGGAAGTTTTGCACCGCTCCCCTATGGCTGCCGGTATGCGCCATGATCATTAGCTCTTTACGCGCTGATGAAAGCGCGGTAGAAGCTGCTGAGCCAAAGTAGGAAAGCAAATTCATATGAGTTTTGAGTTCGTTCCGTGAAATAGAAGGCATCGTATCGGCTTTGTCGAAATTGTGCATTTCTCGGACACTATACCCGCAGGTATCGATCGTCTGGAGAATCTTCTCTGCTGCTTTCACAAGCGACAGCGGTAGGAGGTATTCGCTCGGCTTTTCGTCTCTCTCATTTGCGACACTGTTGCGAATATCAATTGCTTTAGAGCGCAACGCCTCAATACGCAGTGCCAGGGCACTGAGATACTCGACGATGAGATCGTTTTTCTCCTCCACATTAGCCAGCTGAGACGACATAACCCAATGAGATAGCTGTGTCCGGGAGTAATGTGAAGGTTGATCTGTTTTGCTAATGTGGTCGCGTCGCAGATGTTCGAAAGCTTCATCCGCGTTCGAATAATACCTCGCCCGCTCACAAATGTCACACTGACCTATGGGAGAAGGCAGGACAGAAATCTTGTGTAGCTTCGCATATTCTTTGTGAGGAAGTTCACGGATTGCGTAAGTCGATTCTAAGCCCAACTTCTCCCGATCTTGTAACATAGAGCTCCTGATGCTCATGAAGGCAACGATCTGCGGAGATTGTGTAAGTAGCATTTCATAGTGTACGGCCCTCTGACGCGTTCAGAAAGATTAATTACCTTGATGATGTACCTGAGCACACCCCAGCATCTGCGCAAGAGCTGATGGTCGTAGTACTTTGGTACAAATTGGTCCATAACCTCCATAGTAGATTGGAAAATGCGTTGTGTGTGTTTGTACATCAGAGCTGTCTGCCATTGTGTGACCCTTCTCGCCGTGACATAGGTCTCACCTTCTGCATCGATTTGAACATCACCTGACATGTCGCTGTTGGCAATGCCGGTGCCCGAAACAAGTACCTGGATCAGGCCATTTGTGTCGTCCATTACAGTTAGCTCGTTGCAATCGGTGGTGCCTTTAACGACTCTGGTAGAGGCCTCGTAACAGGACACTAGTGATGCCGAGACGTCTTCTAAGGAGGAATCTTCGACATCGGTGAAGGGCGCACCTGATTGATACAAGTGTACGAATGGATGCGCAGAGTCGATTGGTAATCTTGCTACATCCGTTCGCGTCCTGGTCAGCTCCTGTTCAATAGCAAAGAGAGTAAGCTGTATGTAGATACTCTCATCGTTATTCTGCTCTGCTGCGTCTTCTGTTGTTTGCCAGGCAAGAAACGGTGGAACACGAAGACCAGTATTAAGTCTTGTAAACTTGGGACTTGGAGAAACCTCTCGTGTTCGATACGTCTTGGCTGTGCGATCTTTGCCCCCCGAGCTTTTACGTGAAGCTCCACTATTCTATTGCAGTCAGCGCTGACACAGCTAAGCGTTTCGATCAACAAGTGCTTACACGGTCAGATCGAACAGTGTCCATGGGCGGACGTTGCTCTTGCCGCTCTTGTGTTTGAGCGCGCGATCGCTCTTCCCGCTCTCTTTCGGAATGTGCGTTCAGATGACGTTCGCGTGTGTGATCAAACATGGGCACTAACTCATCTCTTGTCATATGTGGGAAGATGATCCAGTAGTTGGGATCGTATGTCATGCTTGAATCGGACATTGAAATGAAACAAAGTGGCCTCGTCGAGCTGACTCGTAGGTACTCTTATATAGTTAGATAGGGGTTGGTCTTCCCCTTCCGTTGTTGTCTCATTCCCTTGTTTGACGATAGCTTCAATAAGGTCTGGAAGAAAGCCAGCTTTGGCGAGTCGACCACGAAGCTCAGGTTCCAGTTGCTTCTGAACATCGCGGTTGACCTGGTCAGTGTTTTGTTTTAATGCAGCAGCAACTTCTTCGCTTATCAGCCCTTTGAGATCTTTGACCTGTAGTCCCACGAGTGCCCTTCGGTCCCCATGGTTCTCTTCGGCTTTGAGACGTCTCTCTTCTTCTTGTGTCATTTCTAGATCATCCTGTAGCTGCGGATCTGATCCAATGAGCTCCTCCTCCTTTATGCCTTCTTCCAATGGTCTCGAGAGATCTTGCGTGGTAACGAACGACTCTGTTCGACTTTGTGGAACGACAGTTCTGGCTTTTATTCCGGGTCTCACGCCATCTTCACTGTCTGATATCGCATTTCGTATCGCTCCTAATGTCGCCTCTTCCTCTCCAGACTCGAAATGATCTCGCTCGTGGGTTGAGTGAGATGATAACGACAACGAACTCTGAGCATCTTCCTTTGTGTATTCTCGCGTATCGTAGACATCAGCCGTAAGTTCGAAAGGGCTGGGAAGCTTTTCGTTGTCTTCTACGTCAATGCTGTTTGGTAAACAAGATTCCTTTGGACTGTGGGACGACCCGACTGGATCATAATTCGACGACGCATTACCGACTCCCTCCGCGCACGATGGAGCCTCATCAGAAGTTTTATTGCTGCCAACAACGGACCCATCCAGACTCCTGCTAATATGAACAGCGTTTTCGCTCTCATATGTAATGGCCCTGGCGACATGAAGGCCGTCATATGCGAAAGACGGCCTAATCATACGTGTTGGACGGCGGAATATGACCGGTTTCGGACCAACAATACTGTTGCTGCGATCCATGAGTAAGCTGGGGTCATTCACCATGTAGCCCTGCCTTGCTAAACTCTCACTCGGTCCAACAAAGTAACTGGCTTGGCGACCTTGCTCGGCATCGTTGCTGTATATAAATCAGCAGTAGGCCAAGAATGAATCCGTCCGGCCAGTAGTCGCTTACAGAGGTCGCCTTACGATAAGCGCCTGAGTCTCGTTATCGTCTGTGGAGTCACAATCAGAGCGCAGATTACCGTACTCAATCGTTCTTGGTTCACTACGCAAACCATCGACCGAAGAGATAGCCCGGCTCGCGAATTTCCGGCTGAGGCGCAGAACAATCATTGCAGATCGTTCGCATTTCATGACGTGTGGCCATTGATCTGCCTCCAATGCTGCTTCGTCTGACCCAACATGTATGACATAGTCTTTATTATCTCTTTCGCTGCCATCGAGACACTTACTCTCGATATTACGACAAAGTGCGACGTATGTTGAGCACAGCTTGAGTGGGAGGTATGCGACTTGTCCGTAAAAATCGGTAACATGAACCAGACTGGGTCCGTCTGCAACAAGGTAGTTCTCAGAGATGAACTCGACACCGTCTTCGAAGAGCTCCTGAAGAGCACTTGGTCCGCAGGTGATAATCAGGTGGGACTGTACGACCATAGACCAAAATTGAGGAACTCGCAGACAGTCTCCCTTTCTCACATGCTTAAATTTTCGAAACACTTGTTCGTCATCCCGACCCTGCGCGCCTTCTTGCGGGTATCTATACTGGAACAATCCTCTATCACACCATCCGGCATCATGTCAGTGCATCGTTTCGCATATACAGCCAATGGAAGTTATACACTTACCGGGTTTCGTGTAGTGATGTATCTTTTGATGCACGAGAGGGATTGAGCGCACTGATGTCAAAGTACGGGAAAGAAACAAAGATAGCAGATATGTCAGGTTTATCGGATCGTGCATGATCGATTCCGTCGCATCGCAGAACAGTGTTCGATCGTATATAGCTGCCGTGGGGGGTTCGCTCTTTGAATTCATCTTTTATGTGCCTCAAAAGATATCCCACGACCGGAGTCGCGTCTTCGTCATAGTCGAGCACAAAGTTGAGTGTGGCGCTCTTTTATGATTGTTAGATTGGCATCAGTAATCTTGGGGTAGAACTTGTACCTCAAACGCCTCGAAGCTTATACAGTCAGTCTGAATGTGTCTGCATATCGTCAGTAAGTGCCAAGAATTGGAAGAATTGACTCACAGCCAGCGCTCAGGTGTCGCATCCTTCGTCCCAAGGATATCCCGTTCTGACCTAGTGATGATCCGAAGCCGCTGAGCTCCTCCATCAGCTGGCGGGTAGACCATTGATGCCGCGACAGCGAATTTGTGATGATTATGCATCGGGGCCGCTTGAAAACGTGTCGTTGCTCTTCTTGCGGCCAGAACGCTTTGGTCCAATCCGTCATTGTTCAGCCTGATCTTGATGATCTTTTCATCATCGTCTGGGCTGTAGCTCAAACCATCTGCGTCTTGCGCCATGGTATCGGCTTGTTGTGGATGACAAATAACTTTCGGTGTCAGAATTGGAGTCAGAGGCGTAGGTAGACTCAGGATGGTGATAGAGGAGGGAATGCGCGTTGACACAAGCGCCCGTCCATCTGTGCCACCGAACACTAAGCGGCCCCCAGCCCCCACCTTCGCAGCAGGGTATAGCGCCCTGCAACGCCTCTATAGTACATAAGAATTGCAGGGTATAGCGTCAGACTTTGATAGGCCAATGGTTAAATGCCCATGGTCATTCGCGCCACTCGTCACAGCTGGAAGACAGGGGCGATTATCGTACTCCGTGTAAGGGGCAATCAAGGACATAAGACGTTCCAGCTTGAGTAATGGACCAAAAAAACAGATTCAAGATGAAAGGCATAGAAATTGCGTTAAAGACCAAGAGTCGTATGTTAATCCCAGGTAACATGTACTCAGCATGGCGGTTGAGCCGCTGTTGTCGCGAAGCATGTCTTGATCTCATCTACGGCTGGCTTCAGACTCTTCGATGGTAATGTCCAGTCGTGACGCTTCAACCCTCCTTCGTGAGTCAAGTACCAGAGAGTCTCCGCTGTTGTGATGCGTACCTAGACATCATTAACGTAAGCCAGCGACAATAGATTGTCTTATGCATACCTTCGGGAACGGATGTAACAGCATGCTCACAGCTTTGGCTAGCGTATCGCTCCTGGTCATTGGGATGACACCTAAGCCCCGATACACATCCAGCGCGAGGTGAAGCTTTTGCATATGCGTGGACTTGAAGTGTGCTTTTTGCGTATATGAAAGAAGTGATCGGAAACTAAGACGATTAGCGCATGCGCATATGGAACACCAAGAGAGAGCTCTTACTTGAAAGACGTCGACTGAAGACGCTGCATGATCTGCATGTCAAACAAGAAGGCGATGACCTCTAGTAGCGGAAGCAAAACTCTGTCGTTGGTGATGTTGTTCTTCAGGAGTGTCAGGACGCAGTTTGCAAAGTCAACCAAGGCAAACTGCGTAACGTCGGATGTATCTTCGTCTTGTAGCATATCGACAAAGTCTAACAAAGCTGCTCGTGAGTTCTGCACCACAGATTCGGAGCCCATCCCCGCGGAGCTGACAAAACCAACACAGATAGCTTCCCTGATCGCGGGGGTTTTGGTTTTTTGTAATGACATCAGTGCATTCAGGAAGTAGGTCCGAGAGGAGACCTCGTCTGTGGTCGCGGCGCCAGCTTCTCTCAGCTGGAGGACTTGAGCGGCGTTCATGCGCATCTTATCAAGCTTTTCGAGAGATAGTCGAACGATGTCGGCGTAGATATCGTACTCGCGTTCATTGCGTTTCTCGGTGAGAATTCCATTTGCCCAAGCCAAGCGAACGGTATTCAAGGCCTCGAGTCGGACGAGTGACCCAACATCTCCCCGTTCTGTAATGGTATAGTCGTTAAGTGCAATGTGCAAGGCGCTCGCAATCTGGTCTTCTTCGTCGGCAGCAAGCTGAGTTGATTCAGGGTTCTTGCTCCCAAGCAAACAACGCAAAGCACGTAATGCCACCGTTCGGGCCTCGATAGCCACAGCTGATGTGCACCTGAACGTAAGCACCTTTACAATGCGCCGCTGGAGGACGTCCCTTTCAGTGTCGGATGCCAGGCTGTCCAAGCTGCCATGCGCAGCTCCCAGAGCGATCGCATGTCCGGAACATCGCGACCCATTGTACGATGCTTCGTTCTCCAAACGAAGCAGCCATGACATAACGACGCCAAATGTGTCAGACCCCGGTAACCTAGGTAATAATGAGACTATTGCAGGGATTGCGGCAGCAATAGCATCGAGGACTGACTCCTCATGACGCGCGAGACAAAGGTCCAATACATTACAAACCTGTGCCACAGGTAGGCTTGGGGGCCAGAGCTTGCTGGCAGTTCCATTGGTGAGTCTCGAGATTGCCCCGATGAATGTACATACTGATGATGCGGTGAACTGGGGTCGCAATGCCGGCGAAGTGAATGCCTTGTCCTCAAGATCTAATTCTCGTGAGAATAACGTCCAAAGGGCCATCAAGGACGCACATGAATTTTCGGGCGCTTGGTCCACATGCATAGCTACTGCCGTGTCAACGAGGGTCGCAAGAGCAGTCACTAAACCTTGACGCTCTTCAACCTCGCGAGGTCGCAACGCCGTAAGCTTGCCGCGGACCTGATCAGACATCTTCTGCACTACCGCAGGAGACCGAGCCTTGGAAAGAGACCCGATGGCCCCAGCTGCAAATAGACGTGAGTCTGAATCTAACGAGCCGGTTCCTCTCCAATCTAAAAGACCACCGAAGAGGGCCTCCCAGTACAGAGATTGTAGTTCTCCAGCCTTGATCGCCACGTCGCACATTGCGCGCTGGCGGAGCCCGACAGCGTGGAAGTCGACTATCTGTACGAGCGATATGCCCTCTTCTATTGTATTGGGGTGGCGACCTATAAGTTCTTGAAGCGCAGCAGATGAGCCTCTTCTGATGTTGCCTGCTGGATCGAGACAAGCAGCAACTACCAATTCGATTGCCAGCACTTGAGGCACGTGTAATGATCTGAGGTGCTCGGAAGCTCTTATTGTCGCGGTTTCGACCGCAAGGAGGTCAGTGGTGGGGTAGCGGCGAGAGAGCGCCCAAATGCCGAAGCAAGCTGCATCGCGTACGTTCGTACCGATGGACCCTCCAGTAGGCGACCGTTGTTCAAAGCCGAGGGAAAGTAGGAGAGCGTTGAGAACGTCCGCCAAATGACTGGTAGAGATTGCTTTGCGATAGAGAAGCTGAGCCAGCGTCAAAGTCAAACCGTGCCATCGGAGTGGGTTCACGCTGTTCAAATTGCGCTTGGACCCCTGCCAGTAGATGTTCTCTGTGAGCGAGCCAAGTATTGCTTCGACAACCTCGCTGGCCATCTCCGCGTTCAATTTGAGAGTGATGATGCTGAGCGCCTTGCTAGCACCGTATCTGACTGGTGTGTCACCATCCGCGAGTGCTTCAAGGAGAAATTCGATGACTTCTTCCAATACCACGGTTGAATCGAGTCCAGGAAGGGTTGACGTCGCCTGTAGGCAATGCAAAACGACATTGCGCAAGCTTTTCACAACTAGCTTTCGAGCCACAGCTGATGACTTGACAAAAGCGAGACTCTGCTGATCCAGTATCTTTCTGCAGGATAGGTATATGGCAGCGAGGAAAGGGCCAAGCTCCTCATTCGTAGCGGAGGCCAATAGCCCTGACAGGAATGAGAGAACTCCGAGACACTGATGTATGTCGGTCTTCTCTTCGGATATGTCTGTGAAAAAAGACAAGGACCATTGGACCATGGCATCCAGTAAACCTAGCTTTTGCATATCTGGTCGCACGCATGTCCTCACTAGGAGACTTGCAGCGGCGCTTCTTTCCTTTGTTGGGGATTGAAGTCCTGACATGCAAAGAGAAATTACCCGAAGAGTGACACCAGGAAGTTCATCCGGGAGCTTCAGCCCAAGAGCTACAGGTGTTTCTGCAGAAACTTGCAACCCAGACATGGACTCCAGGGGAAAGGGCGCGAGTAGTAACTGTGAGAGCCATAATAGCAGCACATAGCGCTGTATCCAGGGACGAGCTGTGTCCTGCAGTAGGGCATCGGTATTTTCAGATTTAACAACTCCAGTCGCTTCTAACTCGCCCAAGATCGCTTCGAGATGACGTGGTTCGTTATTGAAGAAGCCTTTGACGACCTTTTCGCCTCGGACTTTACAGAACGTGTTCAAGACGGAGCATACGGCGTATGTAAGAGTCACAAATCCTGGTTTCGGTCCTTCTGTGGCGCTCGCCGATATTGCTTCTAAATAGGCGGCGACGAGTGGAGGTATGAAGGTTTTGAGGTGGGTGTCTAGAATCTGGGGGTCCTCCTGGAATGGCTCTATCTGGGAAAGGTCAGACAGCCATTGAGAACAGTGATTAATAGGGTTCATACCAAGCCGCATGCCTTGTACATGTCTGCTGTTCGGACATGTTGGCGGACGGGACCAAGGGCAGAGCCATGCTGCCGTTTCCGCAGTAGTCGCGGTAGCAGCCTCTCGAAGTCAGACAGAAGCGATGCAGATGCTCGCTGTAATTTCAGGTCGTCGTCCTCTCCGGCGCTCATCATGGAGTAAGGTGGAGTTGTGACGCACTTTGCAGGCGACAATGGGTGCCTTGTTCGCCGAGTCAGTTCTGGCAGGCACGACGCGTGATTCTGAGTCAACCCCGCGACGCGCTTTCGATACTTCTTCCACCATCACCACTGCGACGACTACGTCAGCCACGACAACGCACAATGGCGGGAGAAGACTACAACGACTTTCTCGTTGCACGGGTGATTACCGAGCAGAGGCCTGTCACCTACAGGCTGCTCAGTAGAGCGACCAGCACCAATGTCAACACAGCGAAACGGTTCGTGCAGCTCTTGCCAGCATCTGAATGCCGGCTCACATGATACAGGATGCTCTTCGAATTCCAAAGGAACCAGAACGCGCGGAAACCCAAGTCGGTCCACGCCACCTACCTCGTGACTGGCACACCTAAGCGAACCGTGAAACCCAATGGTGCCCCCCGTCAGAAGCGCGAGGACGCCGACATGCGCAGCTCGCCCTTTATGAGCTCCATGCCCGAACGAGAAGAGCCCGAAGACTCTGATTACGCTAGCGACTCCGATGACGAAGATACACCCGCACCTGAAGGTGTCAAAGAGACAAAGATTGTATTGGTAGGAGAGGAAGCCTTGGAAAGTACGATTGGCATATGCTATTGGCAGGACCCAGCTGACGGCTTCACTAGAGACTCGGTCAGAGTTTGAAGATGGATCCACGGCTCACATTTACAGTGTGGAGCCCGGCCCGCTCAAGGTACGAGATCCTGGGAGGCTTCAGGTCCAATACTAAGGCATATAGGCTGTCGGCGTACTGTCTTTGTGCAATCATGAGGTCGTAACAGAGTACGCAGACGAAGATCCTCTAGAGCGGTGGAGAACATATGGTTCCATTCAAAACGAACACATCAAGGTACGCGCATGGCTACAGCTCCACGGGCGCGCTAACATCATTGTAGCGAAGAACTGCAAAGTATGCTCCTCCTACTGCTACATCGAAGCCCGCTGCGAAGACCATCACGAAGCCTGCCGGGAAGGGCTCTTTCGCTTTCGCGACGAAGGAAAAAGAGACGTCCGCGTCTGCGAGAAGAGGCAGCGCGTCCGAAGATAATACATCCGGTCGCTCGACGCCACAGCCCTCGGCGGGGTCTACTACACTGAAAAGGAGCGATTCGAAGTCCGGGGCGAAGAAAGACAAAGCGACAAGCGACCTATTCAAGTCCTTTGCAAAGGCTAAACCGAAGGCGAAAGAAGCGGAAAAGTCACAAGAGTCCACACCAGCGCCGGTTGAGGATGGTACGTATACAAACAGTCTTTTCTGGTTATACAACTAATTTCGCTAGAACCAATGGAAGGCATGTCTGAGGATGAAGGTGATCCCGATGATGAGCCCGAGATCAAGATCGATGAGGAGAAAATCGAGGCAGCCCGCAAAGTCCGAGAGGAGCGAGCCGAACGATTGCGCAAGATGATGGAAGATGACGGTAAGTCTTTCGAGCTGGATATGATCGCAGCGTCTGACGTGTGTAGATGAGGAAATGCCGGATGCACCAGCCACAGCAGAATCTCAGCCTGAAGCTCCTTCAACAGCGGCGACGGATACCACAGAGCCAACCGAGGGCGAAGCTACCGTCACAGTGGAGAACGGTCGCAGACGCGGCCGGAGACGAGTGATGAAAAAGAAAAAGGTCAAGGACGAGGACGGCTATCTTGGTAAGTAGCCAGTGCACTCTGATTGCCCTCCCACTGACTGTGCATAGTGACCAAGGAAGAGGCTGTCTGGGAGTCCTTCTCAGAAGAAGAAACTGCACCAAAGAAGGCTAAGCCAGCGCCAGCCAAGCCAACGAGCTCGGCAAAAGCGAAAAATGCTGGCAAGAAAGGCCAGGGAAGCATAGCCAGTTTCTTCAAGAAGGCCTGAGAGATCTACGCATGTGAACAAGAGGAACAGCGTTACTACAGCTCCAACCAAACAAAGCAATATTCGAGCATAGTGTACAAGTCATTCGAGTCACAACCGTGTATGTGTTGACCAATATATCGCTCGTATCCACCAAATGTTTCGTCCATCTCGCAAGGGCAGATTGTCCTACCACTTGAGCAGTAAACTCCAGCCGGTTTGACGAAGCGACGTTGACCAGGTCGCCGACTTGTGTTGCCCCAGACGCCTACTGTACCATGTTGTACACAGATCTTGACTTGTTGAGCGGTGTCTGGGTATCGTGATGCTGTGTGACATGATTAGCATGTGCTCGAGTGCAATCCTTCCTATAGACAAGCATACTAAGCTTGGGTACAGATCCAGCTGGTGCCACTTTCAAAACTGGAGCTTGGATGAGTTTCTATTGCAAAGGTGAGAAATCGGAACTCCCCATCTTCTGGGTTCGCGTTGTCGCTTATGACGGGCGCGGTCTTATTCGGATACCCCGCAACCCCACAGGAGCGATGATTTGCCAGTATACAGCTCTGTCGTACACGGTGTGCTCTCAATGTTCACGGATACCATCATTCTTAGTTACTTTTCTACAAAATACATGTCGAAGAGCCGCACAGGTACTTGCACTAGACTAGACACAGGCTACTGACCTCATTGAATCTGCACGATTGCGCAGGTACCGATCTAGGTGATGACGACATCATTCTCCGACACATCAAATAGTCTGTAGCTTCAGAGCTCAATTGACTTCCATCATCACGACTAACACAGTATCATCTACTCATTACAGCCATCATAGCTTCACGCACAGCATCCCGCCGCCTTTCGCGCTTCCTACGCACCATGTCTACCACCGCACCCTCAGCATCGGCCCTCCCGCCTGCGCCATGGAAGTCCCTGTTCAGCGAGCATATCTCAAAGATGAAATCGCCTGAATTCGTATTGGGAACGCTCGATGCAGCCCCCAAGGGCTCGCCTACACCCTTCGTGCCCCGCGTGCGATACTGCATCCACCGCGGTTTCTGGGCCGAGCTTCCGGAGAACAAGCACAACGATGCAGAGCGCAATCCTCAGGTCTACCAGAGCGATTGCCCAACATTCACAACGGATGTTCGCATGGAGAAGGTCGGACAGATATTCGCGACGAGTGCGGGGCACGCTGAGAGCAGCGAACAGGTGCAGGGCAGTGGTGGTGGAGGCCCTGTAGAGGCTGTGTACTGGAACGCTGATACCGGTACACAATGGCGGATCAAGGGAAGGGCTTTCATCATTGCACCCGATATTGAGGGCGATGACGAGAGCAGTGGTGTAAGGACTGTCAAAAGCGAGCTGGGAAAGAGGATGAGGATCGTCGATGAGGGCAAGGAAGGCGACTTCAGCTGGCAAAGGGAGCTGACTGGTTTCTTTGGTAACCAGAGTCCTGGCATCAAAGGTAAAAATGGCCGCTGTCTACTGTACTTTGCAAATCGCTAATAAATCATCTCAGGCTCATTCAAGAACCCTCCACCCGGCCAGCCAACCTCCAAACCATTTGACGACAAGAACCTTGCCCTTGGCTCAAAGGTCGACGATTTGCAAGACCCCGTGGCACGCAAGAATTTCCGCCTTGTGGTGATTGTGCCAGACTCAGTGGAGCAGACGGATCTCAGCGACCCAGCAAAGGCACGGAGATTTAGATACACATTCGACGAGAGCGCAAGGGCCAACGCTGGATGGAGGACTGAGGAGCTCTGGCCGTAAGGGCGCTGTCCAACGGCACGCATGAATATGGTTTCGAAAGAGTTCTAGTATTTCGAATGTTCGAAACAATACCACGAGTTCCCAGGCATTATTCGGTGCCTTGATCGGGCCGAGCGTATGTTGTGCTGTGTAACTCGTTTGTCACAGAGACCGTGGACCCTTGCTGGATGCACATGGGTGGTTCCGATGCAGTCTTCCCCACAATGTGGCTCAGGTCGGCGACCACGACCATGGCCCTTGTTGATTTGAATAGTCGCCTACAGATGGCAAATTTGTTGAGCACGGTTTAGCATTGCCGGGTAAGAGGAGCTGCTTTCAATTGCGTAGGGCAACATACACAGGCAAGATGTTTTTCTTCCTCCTATACGGAGATGAAACCTGGGCAAGAGATTTGTTCATCGCAAGTCGTCGGGCTGATGACATCAAAAAGCAGACGTGCGAAACGAAACGCGTGTTGAGCAGGCCCCTTACCCGCATGACAAGGGTGCGCTATTTCAGTCGCCAGGTTGCCTGAAGGAGTAATCGATGCGGTGCGTAGTTGTCAACTGCCTGGGATCAACCTAGGCGGCCAATCTAAATAATGATGTGTGCGTTAACGTTCAGGCGCACAGCTGTTTGTGTGGTAAGCTTCAACGGTTAGCAGTCCAACGGTATTGGGTACGCATTTCAACAGGTCAGGTGCGCGCACCCGCCTTCCTAGCCGGGCATCGTTCGCGAGCACAAGCAGGTCGGTCACTGGACTGTGCACAGCAAGTCATCATCTTACACAGGACCAAGATCGTGGACGTGTCTGCGTCATGTGCGTGGACACTTTGGGAAGAACGGATGAGTACGGACGACGATACGGACATGTGGGATGCTCGTTGCGACTACCGCATTTGGTAGGCAATTCGCAAAGTTGCAAAGAAGCCAAAGGGCACCCTGTTTTCGTTTCGGCTGAGGCGCTGCGGCACGGGTATAGGACGCGCCGCCATCGTGCTTACTGGAGGTAATAGCCGCCGGGCGGAACTCATATGCGCGCTATCGCCAAGGTCGATGGATGGGGGTGAGCTGGCACCGTTAGACGGGCGGCGGGTGTGCTCCGAGATGGATGTTTCGCGCTGTCATCGCAACTGGAGGAGATCATGTGCATGCGAGCCAGTCTATCAAGCGGTGCCCCTGCCGGCTAGTAGATTGCGACAGGTGAAGTGTGTAGGTGCGTTATCGTGAAGCCATGCGAAACACGGTGACAGTGGGATCGATCTTGTACGGCGTCGGCCATGTGGCCGCGCAACGACGACACACGCGGGCGCGCAAGGAGTGAGGCAATTGAATCTTGTAATCTGGCGACTCGTCTGCAATAAGGCCGAGCGCCCTGTTCGATCACCGCCAAGGGTCGACGAACCGTTGCTGCGGTACCCCATACCTCTTGCAAGCGGAGTATCCTCCCTGCACCTTGCACCCGCGCCCATGCAAGGCCGTCTCGTTGCTTTCTGGCTGCCCCCTCTTTCTTCTTGATGCAATGCACCGCCGTGGCCTTGTACCACCATCGTCCCACTCGCATGCCGGCAGACACGACTCCGTTGGGTCTGTGAGTCTGGCCCCGTTGATCGCATCTCGTAGCAGACGCACTCCCTGCCCGTCAGCCGTCTCTCCCCATAAGTAATCGCTGATCGTCTGCCACTATTTCTCCGCCCAACGCTGCACACGTACCCCGACCACGCCCTTTCTGCTCCCCTAATCCACATCCACCGCCTCACTGCTCGCTGGTCGACACTCACGTCAACTTCGTCGCCGTCGTTGCTCTATGCAATAACCCGTCTGCATCCGTCCCTGCCACCACCACCACTCGTGCCGCTTAACCCCGAATCCCCGATCAATCCTCGCCCACCATGTCCGACATTGAGAAGTCGTTCGTGTTCCTCCAGGACAACCTGCCGCAATGGCTGCAGGACATTGCCAGCATCCAAGAGAAGGTCACGGCCATGCAGGCCGATAATACGAAAGTGCCCGTATCACAGTCGCCGTTCGGGAAGCGGACCGACTCCACCGCGTCCATACGACCAGCACTAGACGCCATCGCAGAGGACGCAGCGCCTTCGAACGCAACACCTCCAGACGCCGTCACAAGTCGCAAACGAAAGTCACATTCCGTCTCGTCCGGCCACGAACCTGGCACTGCCCGCCATCGCCCTCGAACCATGGTGGTTGTCAACTACGATGGAGACATGCAGAAGTCGTTTGAACTGCTCGTGCGGGCAATAGGGACCGGACGCAACATGTTACGTAAGGCCAAGATGGAGGCCAGAATGAATGAGATGGCCACCCAGGCAGAGTCAAGCGCAGAGGAGGACGACATGGACGACGACGACGAAGAGATCGACCTATCCAAAATCAACTACCGAGCCCGCATGTCATCATTACGCGCAAGATCGGCGGCGAGGAGAAGCGGCAGACTGGGCGTCACCAGTGGTGTAGAGACACCTGTCGTGCTGTTCGATACCTCGGACAAAACATTAGAGCAAGCCCAAGAGCTGTGCGAGAAGTCGGCGCATCTCACCTTACGTGACGGCGACTGCAGAACAGAGCTGGAAGGAGTGCGAAAGAACTTTGAGACTGTGTTGGAGACGGCAAAGATGGAGGTGGAGAAATGCAACGCACGCAAGGCACAACATCCACCTGAATTACAGGCGCACGAGACCTCCGACACATCCGTGTCTTCCCTAGAGCCCGAGATGACATACCGGAAAGACACTTCGCAATCAGTACCACCACCACCCGAACTCGATGCTCAACCCAAGACCACATTGGCAACACAGCCTGTGACTACCCCACAACCACTGAAGATCGTCGACATTGAGGTTGATGACGAGGACGACGATGACGACTTCGTACTGCCGCCTGTACGGCTAACCTCGCGACTGAATCGTCGAGGCTGATCTTCTTGGTTCCATCCTTTTGTCATTTATTTTCATGCGTTCAAGCGATTTCCATCTCAGCCATTCCTCTCATCACGGCGTTTCGAATGCATTGCGGGTGCATGTGTCTGTTTTCATGCATCATGTTGGGGACGAAAATGGAGGGCAAGGGCTTATATCCACATGCATCATTAAATATCTCTTGGGTGTCGGCGTCTTACAGCGAAGCATCGTTGCTATCTTCTAGCGTATTCAATCTATCTCCAAATTATTCATGCATTCTGTCGCGAAGACAATTTACGTTCGTTGGGAGACTGTTGATTTGTTCATAGTGCATTACCATAGTTATTGTTGTCCGACTGATGTGACCGATTGCTCCACGTCATACCGGCTTCAAGCATAGTCATTGTTCTATGATAAGTCCTTCGAAGTTGTGCTCAGTGAATCCCGGCATCTGCCCGGGGCGATGTTTTCACTCGCTCCTTCCTCAGAACCACAAGAGTGCAAAACAGGGAAGGAACGCTGGAGCGCGTGTCCGACGCGTTCAGCGCACCTGCCTTGCGATGCATATTCACTCCCCACGCGTTATCATCTCTCAGTTTCTCCCCCGATCTCCACTCGCATGAGCTTCGCTAACCTCCTCTACGATCACTACCCTCAACTACCCAAATGGCTTCGTCGCATGCGAGTACAGCTGACTCGATCAATTTCTCCTCATTCATAGAAGATGACCCTCAAGTGACGGGTGAGACTACACAAGAAGATAACGTTGTGAGTGAATCATTCACTTCCCGCGTAGGCTACACTAACGCGACACAGTTGCTTGTCCAAGCAGATGCAAGCATCACCCGAGAAGAAACCGCTAATGGATCGCGTCACGCAAGTGAATCGCTCGATGATGCCAGGAAACCCCCGATTGCGTCTGAAGAAGCTTCCGAACGACGCGGCTCCAGTCATTCCAGCGAAACAATCAGCAGTGGCAGTACTGTCTTTCTCCACCCAGAGGAGAGCGGTCAAGGTGTTCCCGATCCTGTGAAGACACCGGTAAGTCCGTCCCTCATTCTGTGGTATAGTTTGATTAATGTATACAGCAAATCACGCCATCTTCTGGAAACAGGGACAGCAGCACCAGTCCTCCGCCTGGTGCTGGCGTTGAGAATGTCGTCGAATCCAATAAGTCACCGATGACACCACCCGCTTCCGCCGTACCTACCTCGTCTTATAGCTTGCGCAGCCGAACACAGAGTAAGCTCGTATACGATGTGAAGTACCACCCCATGGACGATGCCGTTCGACCCTCTCAGGCTGCCAAACGTCGCTCGGCACACGGAGAAAAGCTAGTCCCCGAGTCGGGCGATTCAAGTGAGGCTTCTAGCATCCTCGATACTGACGCTGATAAAACCGAGTCGGACGATGCACAAAGCGAGGGAGAAGATGAGGAGGAGATACCGAAGCGAAAGACGAAGAGCAAGGCGCGCAAGGAGTCCAAGTCGCGACCAGTACCTACCGAGGGTACGAGACGGTCTACGCGCAATGTCTCGGGTATCAAGGCATCGTATGATATGGGTAAACACCCTCAGGACAAGTATCTTGTCATCTCGAGCGATGATGACGACAGACCGATCTCGAGCAACAAACGCAAGAAGCTCTCTCGTAAGCGTGCAAATTCCGGACATGATGCATCTTCCAATCCCAAAGGAGCGAAGAGGTCCAAAGCAGTCCATGGGTGGCGATCGCGCCCCGCCGACTACGATACATCCGATGCGTTGGACTTAGACTCCAGTGGTGCGCCTGTATTCGCTAGTGTGGAGGACGGTAACAACATTGAGTCCAGCGCTTGTAGGTGGCCAGCTTCCTCTCGACATTCAGACTTACTGACAGAATGCAGCTACTGTCGCCCTCTCACCCCCGCGCTTGCTGCTTATAGCTGATACTACTGGCCATGGCATTCGACACCGGGAAGGGATGGATGTCTGGCACTATCCTCCAGGAAAGAGATACCTCAACCACGATCGAGACTATTGGCCTGTCCTTCCAGGCGAGGCCTTCGAAATCTTTCAAGAGAAACTTGAAGACCAGCTAGCGCGCGAAGCAATGGAAGCGTCACCACTGAACTATGAGCATGATGATAAGGAAAACCCCAGCAACACAGGCCCCGAGCCACTCATCGAGGAGAATGAAGGGATGTCCATCATACCAGTTGCGCAATATCGACAGTCGAGCGCCGAAAAACAGGTGGCGGACCGACACTCCCTCGTCTCCAACGCTCTTTACTCTGACGATCCTCCGCAATCGTACGGCCTAGACGGTACTGATAATATCTATGAATCTCCTCAGGATGACCTCTTTGACGGCATGAACATACTCGCGTCTGGACAATGTTTGCCTCCGGGTCAAACCCAACCCGAAGCGCAAACTGAGACGCAGGACTCAGTGATCGGACCCAGCCTGATCAGCGATATTTCAGGGTCTGATTTGTGAGTCGATTATCACGTACGTCAATCTGGTCGGTCAGAGTTTATCGGCTGTCTCTTCATTAGCCTTTACTGACTACCATCTATAGATCTTCGCTATGACTATACAGGCATACGTATGAGAAGCCAGATCGTTACTATTTTCACCAGTCTTCTGCAACCGCCTTATAGATGGACATTCTCTTCTGTCGATTATCATTGCATGCCTACCTGTCATTGCAACTTATGCATGATCCTAGGATTGAGATATGTTCCTTTATGTTCTAGTCCAATCTACCACAGTACAGGGGGCATGGGTTTACCAAGTACGATGATTTATGTCTAGCTTGTTGCAGGCAGATGGCAAAATCCGAAGCACCCCAATATATGGGCGTGTCATCTCAAATGTATACAGTGTACGATACAATAGCGCATGTAGAAGTGCAAAAAAGTCTTTCAGTCTTCCACAACACAAACTTTGCCGAGTATGGTTGATGGATACCTGTGCAGTCACCGATAGAACCAAGGCCCAATATTGTAAAAACTCTCGTCATACCTGCCATAGTCCTTCATAACGAAACAGGTCGCCGGCCGAGACATCCGATACGTTCCTTCCCCTCTACTTCACAAAAGCTACACCAAGAGTAAACTTTGTAGCGACGACTGAAACGTAGACGCTTCATATCTCGCATCGATATCCCGTACGAATCTGCTACATCTACAAACTTGCTTCATCTCGATGTGTCGTCATAGTAGAGCGGTGTCTCTTCGTGACGATCTTGGGGAGCAGTCTATTATGTTGGAGTGGGAGCAACAAGATTGGGCTGTTTCAGCCATGCGTTGATCACTCCTTGACAGAACGTCATTGGTAGATGGTTGCAATCTTCCCGAAAACAACGTATGGTGTTACTCCTGCTCTCGGCCCGTGCTCACAAGAAATATAGGCTGTGATGAATGCCTTGAGCCAGCCGTTGAGGCGCAGTCGTGTTAGATTTGAAGGACTGCATAGATAGCCTAAGTTGTACTGTGTAGGAGTGCGGCCGGACCACGGGTCGCCTTGCGGTCGCAAGCCCCGCGGCCTGGCTATGCTTGTAATGCTAATATGCTGATGATTAGAAGATGGTTTACCTGAACCTACTTTCGCCCGCTGAACATCGTCGATGTTCAATGTAAGTTCTTCAGTGGATGTAGACTACCAAACCTTAATCACCAATGACGTTTTCTACACTGAAGATCTTCTGCTCAGTCGGCTTCGATTCGCGATTTGACCCTCGATCCCGCTCGGCTATGGCCCGCCAGCACGTACCCTGTGCACATGCAAGTGTTTAAGCTCTGTACCGATGCGTCATTGCAGTAGTATAGACGCACTTCAGAGTCCCTGCATACACTGCCCTGTCCACGAGACTTGTAAAATCCATCTCAGAACTGCAATGCGCCGATGTATAACCAAACTCCAGGCTTGTATACGAAAGCGAAGCGCAGAATCTATAATTGATCGTCCGGGCGAGCCCAGACGCCAGGTCACCAGGTTTAAGCGACAGCGCGCCATCGCCAGCGGAGCGGCCACCTAGCGCTGTTCTGGATGCGATCTACGCTGCGATCCAAGCGCAAGGCTGGCTGAAGACGATCTTGGTGTTGGTGTTGGTGTTGTTCGAGCGCAGAGGCGGAGCTGCGGAGGAGGGCGAAGCTAGATAGCGAGCATGATGCTGATTGCTGCAGGTTCGTGAAAGATCAACCTCGGGAGCACTCGAGCTACCACACCACGATGCGTGCAGGCATAGTGCTGACAGTGCAATCTTCTGTCCAACGCCGATAATGCGGCCTTTTGCCCCTCTGCGCGAACCTGCAGGTCGTAGCACGTGGAGATGGCTTGCGTCCCGTTCAGGTATAGGGGACATGTTGCAGCACTTGAGCCGGTG
>Ga0265798_10001607_pt1 | contig 34887 bp, 30 predicted proteins | sample P3T30metagenome_FD_192430 | JGI IMG/M metagenome (GOLD analysis project Ga0265798, IMG submission 192430) | Plant litter microbial communities from East Loma Ridge, Irvine, California - P3 T30 | ecosystem: Environmental > Terrestrial > Plant litter > Unclassified | place: USA: California...
CAATTTCAGAACATCGGACGGACTGCACCCAAAGGACATATTCGTAGGGTTGCGCCGCGCTCAAGCGCAACAGAGTTTGTGTAAAGACTGCTCATACGTTATAGAACTGTTGGTGCACAGTAGGGACGATCATCGTCCAAGCATCAGGCTTCCATGAAAAGGACAAGCAGGTGTAGTAAGAACCACCTGAGCTTACGGTCGTCTCTTCGTCACGCGTCCGATAGAGCTAGCCTAAGGTAGACCGCTCCGGCATCTGGGGGGTGGCTCACGGCGCTGCTGACATCCTGCTACCGCTCAGGCACGCAAACTCGTCGAAGCCTTCTACTGTCGGCAGCAATCAGGGCAGCCCAGGGCAGCCATGAGCTTATCCAAAGGTGGCGGACAGCTCGTGTTTGTGCATGTGGCGGTATTAGAATGGTACGCCTAATTCGGCATAGTAGCTTTTGGCGTTCAATGAGGTTGCGAAGATCAACACGTGGGGGAGCGAACGGCCATGGTCGACTACCAGACGGGCCAGCCAACTCCAGGGCTCGATTCAGCCACGCGTGGCTTTCCCTTGGAATCTCGGAAGATGTTTTGATGCAGCCTGCACGAACTCACAAGGAACCGGATTTCATAAATCAAGATGCTGTTGCCCACTCATCGCAGCGTTCGCAGCTGAACGACCTCGGAAGCATCGCAGACGGGAGGAGCCGGAGAATGCACCATGATTTGGACATCAGCGGCAATCACACATTCCAAAGGACTCCAGTGATGAAGGCCTGGACGCTTGGATCGCGGCAATGAACGCCACCAAGCCTGCCCAGGTGACTTCGGCGAACCAAACGAGATTGGATGCGCTGATTGAGAACGCACGAATAGCGCCAGTTCGCATGCGTCCTCTTCTGTTGACCGGTTTGCCTTGTGGTATCGGGCTATGCACGCTGTCTGAAATCTGCCTTCGGTAGTCCGTGTCATGGTGGAGGCTGAAGCTTTGCGCATTCAAAATATGAAAGATGCTGCCCCAAGGCGGTTCTGCACGACAGACCCCGTTACATACTGACTATTGCCGGAACCCTCGCACGTAGGTACAACTACCATACTGTTACAGTTCTGTCACCCCTATCGCTACAATGGGCCTCCGTAAATGGATCATGCGTCCAATGAGAGGCCACCAAGTTGGGGTGCCGGACATAACAACAGGCGGGAGCGGTATACCGGTAGGTTTCCCTCTGCCACTCGTAGTAGTCCTAGGATCCATCTTCTCTCGCTAATCTGATGGACAGGAGATAAGGCGTCGACGGTGGACTCTCGCGACGATTGATTCAGCGCCCTTCCAGGTCTGGGTAGTAGTAGTAGCTGGGATCGGCTTCCTAACAGATTCGTTCGGCCTTTTTGCTTTGAATGTCGTTACCCCCATGCTCGGTTATGTCTACTGGCCTAATCGCAACGAAGGCGGTATACCCTCGGTGCCGTCCTCTGTCAAGACAGCCATGATGTGTTCCACACTAGCGGGTACAATGGTCGGCCAGATAGGATTCGGCTTCGCGGCAGACATATTGGGCCGACGAAAAATGTATGGTCTTGAGCTGGTAATCGTCATCGTTGGCACAATGCTGCTGCTCATGAGTTCGAACGGGGAGAAGAACAGCATGGCAATTGGAGGATGGCTGATCACCTGGCGAGCGATCATGGGTAAGAAGCGAATTGATGTACGAATGCATCGTAAGACTGACGATAACTAGGGATCGGTATCGGGGCGGACTACCCTTTGAGTGCTGTAGGTATTGTTTCCAACGTGGCCGTGCTGATGCTAATCGTGGGTTCAGGTCATTACTGCCGAGTTCGCACCTCGCAAACATCGTGCGCGAATGTTGAGCTGGGTTTTCTTCGCCCAACCTGTTGGACAGCTGCTCGCCAATGTTCTATCACTTGCTGCAGTGGAGTCGTACAAGCCATGGATCAAGGAGGCCACGCAGTCTTGTCAGCCTGCCGACTTGGAGTGCTTCCGAGCTATCGATCGACTTTGGAGGCTCGTAGTTGGGATCGGCATTGTGCCGGCTCTCATCGCTCTGCTCTTTCGATTCACGATACCAGAGAGTCCGAGGTATACGCTGGACATCTTGCAAAACACAAAAAGCACCCTCGAAGATACGGCGAACTACTTTGGTGCGCCCGGAACAGACCCCGAACATGGCGAGAGGGAACTGCTAGATCTGGCTGCAACACAGGAAGTTCCGAGGCCTGTATCGAGGCAATCGACCAACGCTTCGGTGATTGCACCCGACGAGGAGATTGAGAGCGACAGTGACTCCGGACACCGACTCAGTGACGTACATCTTCGTCCCGCCGCAGTGCCTCGCGGCCGGCTTCCTCCAGGCGACCCGGATTTTGTTCCTCCACTTGCCTCGTGGGCCGACGCAAAACAATTCTTTGTAGTGGAAAAAAACTGGCAGTACCTTCTAGGAACGTCGTTGGCCTGGCTGTTTCTCGATTTCGCGTGTAGGTACACTGCCAGACCACTGCGGTAAAACCACTGACTTTGAGACAGTCTATGGGTTGGGCCTCTCTTCACCAGAAATTGTCAGCCACATCTGGCAGGGAAACAACAACAGCAGATCTTCCGTCTACCAGACGTTGAGTGATAATAGCAAACACACCCTGGTGATGGTTTCCATAGGGACAGTTGTCGGCGGCCTGCTAATGATCAAGATTGTCAAGCATGTGTCGCCAAAAGTGATTCAGTTCTGGGGGTTCTTGGTTCTATTCGTTCTCTTCATCGTAACCGGAAGTGCTTGGACCAACCTACTCGACAGCAGTCGCTCGGGACTCATTGTGCTTTACGTGCTCAGCCACATCGCCTTCAACCTGGGACCGAATGTGACGACTTTTAGTAAGTGATATCCGTGTGCGACCTGTTGTGAAACATCTACTAATTTCGTGCATCAAGTTATCCCTGCCGAGATATTCCCTACGAGGTACCGGTGCACCTGCCACGGCATAGCTGCGGCTAGTGGCAAACTCGGGTGAGGACAAACCGCGGAAGAACTGCATATGAGACATTTACTGACTTCGAAAACTCGCACCATAGGTCTTGGGTGGTGCAAGTCTTTCTGGCATATGCATTCCAATCCGACAAATCCGAACCCACAAGCGATTTTGAATGGGAACGCAAGAATTTCGGACATATCCTGCAAGTAATGAGCGCTTTCATGCTAGCAGGTGCCGTAACAACATATTTCTTGGTCCCGGAAACAAGAGACCACGATAACAAGAGTCGGACACTGGAGGTTTTGGCGTGTGGCAAGAAGGTTATCGATGAGCTGAACCGCCAGCGGAAGAAGGAAGATGAAGACGACTGAGATGGATTGTACCAGAATGAACTTGATGAAGTTAGGGAAGATACGGTAGTCGGTTGCGGATGATGAAGCAATGGACAAGCGTAGTAGCGTAGTCGGCTGAATGTTGATGATGCGGTACCCAGCCACCCGGCCCCACATCCCTCCAGGGCTGGTCAATGACGCAGGAGGCACGTTTGGCGCTAATTTCGTCCGGAGCTACGCAGCTTCTTCTGACCCTCACGTGCTGCTATCTTGAGTACCCACCATTGCGAAGCCTGGGCCCCGAAGACGATGGTGTGCTTCCTTCCATCAGATTCCATCGGAGGATGCTAGGAAAATGACACGGACATTTCTCCTTCTCTCAGTCAGGACGTTACGGGACCGTCCGGGAGGGGGATATAAGAGAAGAGGCTTGATGGGCAATGTCCGAGATGTTGCATAATGAATGATGGTAGAACAAAAAGATGACTTGGGAGAACCGATAGCTGCCTGCCCCTGTCGTACAGCTCTTCGAAGCGCCTTCGCGTCTATTGCCAAAGCAAGGTGATTTTCTTCCACCATGGCCCTTTCATATTCATTGTTCGCGCCGGCACCTCCTCAGCAAGCACCTGATCCATACCCGTCTTCAGATCTACCTCTGCTGGATCATAAGCCCAACTATCGCTCCAGGCCCAAATCCGATGCCCCCCATAGAACAGGAAGAACATGGGAATACCCACGTACGCAGTAAAGAAAGAGCTAACGTCCCACTTCTCAGGCCAGAAGACATCGAACCCGTTGACCAAACAGAGAATTGTAAAGCTGATGATGACGCACCAAGCACCCCACTTGTTCACCGGTGAGCGATATGGAAGATCCGTGATGTTTTGCGTTTCGCAGGCTTTCCGGAAGCGCAGAAAGATGATGCCGCAGCAGATCCAGGAGATGAATCCAGACGTGTTTGTTAAATTCACGAACCAGTTAAAGACGACCGCACTCTCGCTGCCTACGTTTAGGTATGCCAGAACGCAGAACAACGAAGAGGCAGTAACAGCCCAATACGGTACACCGGACTTGGTGCATGCTTTGAAGACGGAAGGTGCGTTGCCAGACAGGGCGAGCGCGTATAGCGACCGCGAGGACAAAAATAGGAAGGAGTTTCCGGACGACCATGCACTGATGATGATACCTGCGTTGATGATGCTGTCCAGCACGGGGATGCCAGCGTTCTTAATTCCTGCAACAAAGGGCGACGAGCCAGCTCCAGAACCACCAGACGTAATGATGGGGTCGTCGGAGGGGCAAATGATTCCGATAGCCAGTACGCTGCCAACATAGAAGAAGAGTAGGCGGTATATGTATCTGCGTGCCGCAGTAGGCAAGTTGCGACGCGGTGACTGCATCTCGCCACCTGTTGCAACGAGAAGCTCGGGAGCAAACGTGAAGGGGAACTAGACATGAGGGTCAGACAAGTAGATATAAGGCTTCGCCGGAAGCATGCTTACAGCAGAGAGTACCATAGTGGATAAGAGGGCCACAAATCGCCCAGCATTCCCTTCTTCTAGATACGTATTCGCCGCGCCAGGGTTCTTCCAGTACCGGAAGCCGAGTCGGTCATGCTGTGGACCGCCGCCTTTAAGATAAATGTATAAAGTCAGTGGTTGTATCATACGCAGTTTGTGCAGGGGTATTACTAACCCCAAAACAAAACAAATGACAGAATCAGGAGCCCTAAAATCATGATAACCTTTGTTCCGGCAAACCAGAACTCTGTCTCGCCGTAGAACCTGACTGGAAAGCAGTTCAGTCCAACGATGACAATGATCATGACTGTGATCCACACTGCGATGTTCACGGGCGGGTTCCAATACTCAATGACCAACCCGGCTGCCGTGATTTCGTAAGGCACAAGGATACCGAGCGAGTAGAAGTATAGCCAACCCAGGCCGAACCCCATAGAGCGCGACACATAGCGGTAACCGAAAAGGTTCTGAAGGTACAAGGTCAGTCGTGTGTCACATGCCTTGGGTACGGCCACAAGTTACCATGGAAGACCCCGGGGTCGGCAGATAGGCCGCGACTTCAATGATACCCGCAACGGTACAAAAGATCAAGAACGACATGGCGATGTACGTGGACAGGATGAAGGCCGGGCCGCCACGAGCGAGGGTTTGGCCTGAGCCGACAAAGAGCCCAGTACCTATTGTGCCACCCAACGCAATCATTTGAGCATGTCTACGTTCCGTCAGTCTTTGAGGATATAGGGTATCAAGAGGGGTCTACTGACCGTGACTTCAGACCACGCTGCGTAGTCTCATAACGCTCGTCGAATATCTCTCCCGCAACAATCTCTGGATCGACAGCGGAGCTTTTCCTGCGACTCGCCGTATGCGACTTGCGAACATGGCCAATGCCATAGTCCACGCTCTGTTCTCCGATAGCCGAGTCTTCTGCCTTCTTCTCGGACATGACTGCTTTTGGGACTCTGACGGTAAACAATCAGTCAAGAAGTAGAAAAGGGAGTTGAATTGTAGATAAGAGTCTTGCATGCAGTCGGATCAAGTAAACCCGGTCAGCATGCTAGCCGTGTAACTAAGGAATGCTTGTCCAGCTGCGATACGTAGTCCCACGCGGATTCACCAAGCCGGATATGATAACCCCAGATGAACGCTGATATGGCTTTCTCCATACGCTCACGTCAAGCCGCGGACGATGGTCCGGTGGAACGAGTCGAGACTGGCAAGGATACGAACCAGGGCTGAAGATAGGCGCCGATAAGGACAACGGCAAGAGAGTACAAGAGCTGATAAGCTTCTTCAGTGTTCATAGACGAGCTAGGCTACTTGTAGAGATGTTCGATTCCATCTGCACATCCGTGGGTGCAGCATGGAACTGCGCAGCTGCGTAGAAGTGCTTGTGTGCAGGTGGTCTCGGAAGGCACGACAAACACGCTCGCACATAGAACATGCCCAGGTGTGCTTGGCGAGCCTTATATCTTGGTATCGAATCAGGAATCGGAGTACGAGATATAGCTCTACAAGAAGTAATGATGCACCAGGGATGCCCACTGACACGGCGTGTTGTTATCGCAATCGTCCGAACAGCGCCGTCCAAGCCTGTTTCGGCTAGCAATCCATCTAGCTGAGAGAGGCAGCTACGGTTGTCATCATTCCGCCATACATGTTTTAAGCGTAGGCAACACGCTTAAGTTTCGGAATATGAGTGATGTAGAGCAGCTGTCGTAAACGCGACCAGCAAGATTAGCGCACTTTCCGCCAAGGGCTTTTCGCATGTGGAGTAGACGGGCCAAGGTACGATGGCTATTGAGCACCATGCCAAGAAGGTGTTACTGCATGGATATGGGAGTTGCTACAAGATTTCTACCTAGCTACATCTCGAGTCAACGGGTAGTGTTGTAGGTGTCGGGATAGACAGGCGTGTCGGAGACTGTGTGACCGATGCAACCCGAGTGTCTTTGGTGTATTCCTGCAAGAGTATGACTCGTTTCACGACACAACTTGATGGTTTGTGACTACAATAAACATCTCACGTTACTGTCTGGCATCAACTGACAACCTCCTGGCCTCACCATGTCAATTCCTTCTGCGGTCTCTTGACCATGCCTGGAGGTACACAACCCCACGAGCATACGCTAACTCTCAGTGGAAGAAAGTCACCTGAGCCCCGGCTCCAGAATTCAACCCACTCGGCGCGTGCCACAACGTAATGCTTGCGACAGACATGGCACTCGCGGAAGAGACCGTATCCGTCGGCAGCGTTCGCTTCTGCTCGCGAGAGAATGGCTTCGACCATGGGGAGAGCACACGGGCTGAGGTAGTCACGTATTTTGTGCGGCTCCAAAGAGTGAAGTGCCATATGCAGGGTCGTTGTGAAGAGGGAGGAAACTTTGCTTGTGCACGGAGGGACGAACCACGGTGAGGAAGGTAGGCCGTATGTACCCTGATTCGTCTCGATGATGACCGGGTAGTGTTCCTGGTCGGAAGTAGGGAGCTTTGGAGAGCCCTTGAGAAGCTTGCCATCCTGCCCATAGTAAGAAACCAGAGTCCGAGCAATGTACCGTGGCGCGTGGGCAACGGCATCGCCCTCTACTAAAGCCTCTAGGCGCAACGAAGGGTGGTGCGAATAGAAGCCAACATCTTCAGCGGGGCACTCTCGGGCGTCGTCTGCACCGCCAAAAGAGTTGGCCCAGGACTCGAAATAGCGGATGCGCCAGACAGCCTGGTCGCGGTCTTTGCACGTTGCCAGCGTTGGATAGAGATGAGCGAGCTGCTTGTTTGCGTCTTCTCGTACGCCATCGAGGTGGTGAAGGGGCCCTTGGTGTTGCTTCTGGTAGTCGGTGAGGGAGAAGCGGCGGAAGGACATTGGCTGGAGCAGATCAGTGCCCATGAGAGTGAGGCGGGTCATGTTTCCATGTGGGGCAAGAAGAGTGACGATGTCGAAGGGGAGGTAGTGAAGCTTGTTGAGGGATACGTCGAGGGCCTCGAGCTTGCGCAGGCGGCTGATTTGCTGGGGAAGCTCGTCGATGTCGTTCTGGCGCAGATAGAGGCCAGTGAGATCGTCGAGGTGGAACAAAGCGGGCACGAGGCGACGGAGCTTGTTCTTGCCGAGGTTGACGTGGAGCCTGGGGAGCAGAGAGCGGTACTGGCCCGCCGTGGGGAGCTCGTTGTCGTAGACGGGAGGGTGGCTGATGACGGAATTGAGCTCGCCAATGCGTGTGATGTCGCGGTCGGCGAGGTCGAGGCCAACGAGGTCGTACGACTCGCGGTCCGCGGCAAGGCCGTCGTCGATGTGCCGGTTGAAGACGGCCGCTGGAGTGGCGTGTCTCGCCACGTCGACGTCGACGTCCATGGCCTCATCGTCGGCAGCTCGCGCGTGGAGCGAGCGGGGGAGCGAGACGGCGGCGCGGAGAGAGGCTGGCGGCATGTACGGGGGCGGGGGCAGGTCGTCGCAGCTGCTGGTCGCGTCGCTGAGCATGTAGATGCCCGAGTCCAAGTTGCGCGCGAACTTGGTCTTCTTGACTTGGGGGCTGGCGTGGGCAGACGCGTGCGTGTCCCACCACGCGCCCTTGCGCTTGTTCTTGTGTATGCGCGGGGACTCGTAGTTGGCCACGTCGACCGACTCGCACGAGTCGTCGCTGGAGAAGACGGGCGGAGGGGAGCTCGACTTGGTGGTGAAGGCCGTGGGGTGCCGCTCGAAGAAGGGGCTGGGCGCGAGGTCGTCGGTGCCCGCGCACGGCGGCGAAGAGGGCAGCGCCTCGTCAAAGTCCATGGCGAGCTGCTTGTCGGCGTCGTCGTCGTCGTTGCGCAGGAGAGATGCCGCTGCTGTGGGAGGAGGCTGCGCCGACGCGTGCCACGGCCTCGGCAGCCACGAACCCCCCGTCATAGCTTCGTCCAGGGCGGCCGATACCACCCCATCACGTGACTATCCCAGATGAGCGATAGGTCCCTACCAGACCTCGGGAACCTGGAGAAGAGCTGCGTGTGTGACTGGGGCACACGAAGCCGAGCGGACAAGCATATCAAGACGCAAAGGGCGTGGGTGAGTATTCAACGGACCCAGACTTGATGTTGACATTTGGTTTAGTCTTCAATGCTCTCCTAGCATGAGGTGAGGTTGCGGCGACGGTGTACTGTAAACCACGCTGTCGGCACACGTCGGCCCGTCTGGGGCAGGTCATGGCACGATGGCCCTACCGCGTCGCACACAATCGATGACGCGACGGCAAACAGGACAGGAGGCGCAGCGATGCCAGGATGTGCACGCGAGGCTTGTCATGACTGGGCGCTGTCTGGGCGGATGCAGTCGCCGAGCCGCGTTCGAACAGCGTCCTCAGGCAGTGCCGGGCGAGAGTCTTGCCAACTGTGGTAGACATGGACCCAGCTACGGGAGCAGGGTGAGGTAAGCCGGGCCGCTGGGCAGGCACGCAGCGTGTTGGCACTTTCCAAGCTTGGCGCCCCATGTGGATCATGGCGACAGCCCTGGAGGGCTGGCGCGGGTCCAAGACGTCGGACAAGACGTCGTCTGCTCGGCGTCGTTCCGTATACGCTGGGTACGGGGCGCGGCATTGGCGTCGTCTCTTCGCCATCCATGCTTCAAGACGCTCTCTGCGCCCTTCCACTCTCCCAAGAGAAGCAGGATGCTTCCACGCGCGGCCTTGTAGCGACTGCGACCCCATCTTGAGACGACGCTCCAAGACTACAAAGCCACCATGGCGGGCGCAATCGTGAGCCAGACATGGATCCTCACCAAGAAGACGCTGCTCGTCGTCTTCGTGCGCCACTGGTTCTTCACGAGTGTCCGCGCATTCTGGGCTCCCATTATCTTTGTATGTCAACGCCTCGTCGCCCCCCGCACAACAATGGCTAACCAGGGCTCTGCCGCAGATGTTCTTCATATCTTATGCGAAAAACTTCTTTGTCCCGCCGTCAGAGTACGGCATCGGTGAGCCGTCTCTCATCCGCTCCTTTCCCGAAGCCCTCAGTGCTGCCCAAGGCGGCCGTGACAAGGTCGTCTTCGTCAACAACGGACACACTGGTGGCGAAATTCAAGACGTTATTGCACAGCTATCCACCCAGGTCCGCGACGCTGGCCTGCAGGCCGTGACTATTCAGCAGGATGTTCAACTGCTTTCGACGTGCGAGAGCTCGCTGCGGGGCGCCAGCACATGCTATGGTGCAGTGTCCTTCCTTTCCAGTCCGAGCCAAGGCCAGGGCGAGAGCTGGAACTACACCATCCGATCCGACGGAGCGCTGGGAGAGGAAATCTACGTGGGCCAGGACGACAACGATGTCCAAATCTACATTCTGCCCTTCCAGCGCGCCATCGACCAGGCCATCGCCTCCGTCGAGGGCTTTGCTGCCATCCCCGCCACCGACGAGTACCCGTACACAGAGCGTACGCAGCAAGAATATGACGATCGCATCAGGACTCTGTACATGGGTGCACTCATCAACATCATGGGCGTGGCTCTGTACATTGGCGTGTGCGGCGTCACCTATCAGCTCACGGGGCAAATGGCCGAGGAGAGAGAACGCGGCATATCCCAGCTAGTCGAAGCCATGTCGCCCGCCAAAAAGCCATGGCACACGCAGTTTGCCCGTCTTCTGTCCATGCATATTGCTTTCGACATCATCTACTTCCCGGGCTGGGTCATTATGGGCGCCATCCTTTGGGCTCTGGCTTTCCAAACCTCCAACCCTGCCATATTGATCATCTTCCACATCCTTGCTGGCCTGTCCTTGACCAGCTTCTCCATCTTCGGCGCAGCTTTCTTCCGCAAAGCCCAACTATCTGGTATCACCATCGTCATCGTCCCGATCCTCCTGGCCATCATCGCCCAAGTCGCTGGACCTTTCAGCACAGCTGCTGTATACGTTCTGAGCCTGCTCTTTCCGTCCATCAACTACGTCTTCTTCATTATTTGCGTGGCCCGTTTTGAGCGACAGCTCGTTGGAATGAACCTCGTCCAAGCCGCGCCCGACTACCAGGACCACATCTGGACTACTCCCGGCATCGTCTTCTGCATATTTGCCATTATACAGACTTTTGTGTACCCTGCTCTGGGCGCTCTTGTTGAGCGCTGGCTCTACGGCACCGTTTCGGCCGACCGGAAGACTACAACGTCTTCGCCGGATCACAACATCATCCTGACAAACTTTTGTAAGCACTGGACTCCCAGTTGGTTTCGCAGCAACGTCCTTGCCAAGTTCGGCGTCAAGCCACCGGAAACAGTCGTCGCCGTGCAAGACTTCAGCATGAAGGCGCGCAAAGGCCAGATTATGGTTTTGCTTGGTGCCAATGGTAGTGGCAAGTCCACCACGCTGGACGCCATCGCGGGTCTCAACTCCATCACTAGTGGAGCGATCGAGATTGATGGCACCGGAGGCCTTGGACTGTGCCCCCAGAAAAATGTCATGTGGGATGAGCTGACTGTTTACGAACACGTTCGTATCTTTAACCAGTTAAAGTCAACCGGCACCTACGATACCAAAGATACCATCGAAAACCTGATACGCGCTTGCGATCTGGGGCACAAGATCAGAGCACAGTCCTGCACACTTTCTGGGGGTCAAAAGCGCAAGCTTCAGCTGGCCATGATGTTCACCGGCGGTTCAAAAGTCTGCTGCGTCGATGAGGTGTCGTCCGGATTGGATCCACTCTCGCGAAGGAAGATCTGGGAGATTCTACTCGCTGAGCGGGGTGACCGCACCTTCTTGCTCACGACACATTTTCTCGACGAGGCAGATGTCCTTGCCGACTACGTTGCCATCCTTTCCCGCGGTATCCTCAAAACGAAGGGTACTTCGGTTCAGCTCAAACATGAAGTCGGCGCTGGATACCACGTTACGTATCCGAAAGACGCTCCTGTCAAGCCCCCAGTGGATGCCATCAAGAAACCGGCACCTTCCGAAGGCATGCTACAGTACCAATTCGAGAACGCACTGCCCGCCACCAAATTCGTTGATATTCTGAGACATCATGACGTCAAGAACTACGACATTGCTGGCCCGACATTGGAGGATGTCTTCCTGGCCAATGCTGAGGAAGTCAAGGAGTACAACCTAATGGACGCTGACCACGGTGGGCAAGCTGGAACCCCAACGTCGGACAAGGATCGAGACGTACCTTCAGATCACTCTGACACCGACAAGACGCTAGAAATGAGCAAAGGTCGTGGCACTAGTCTACTCAGGCAGATACTCATACTTGTACAGAAGCGTATCACCATTGTCAAACGCAACTTTTGGCCCTACATATTCGCTTTACTCCTTCCGATTGTGGCGGCGGGACTAGTCACACTGTTCCTAAAGGATTACGAGGCTGTGGGATGCGATCCTGGAGCCAGCGCTAACGATCCTACCATATTCTCGCTTTCCAACGTAGACGATGTCCCTCTCATCCCCATCGGTCCGGCAAGTACCGTCAATCCTGCTATCGACACCATCATTCAACGAACAGGAGTCTCCGAGGACAGTTTTCACCTCGTGGACACACTCGATGAATTCAACGACTACGTCAACACGCGTTTCCGCAACATCACACCCGGTGGCTTCTTCCTAAATGATAACGGCCCGCCACTCATGGCTTACCTTGCTAATGGCGGTGTCATCGGTGGCCTCATCACACTGAATACTCTCGACAACATCTTGACAAACATCACCATCTCCACACAGTACCAGCAATTCGCCGTGCCATTTGCTCCTAATATGGGCGACACGCTACAGCTGATTTTGTATTTTGGCCTGGCCATGTGTGTCTACCCAGCGCTATTTGCTCTATATCCGACACAAGAGCGGCTTAGGAATGTCCGAGCGCTGCACTACAGCAACGGTATCCGGGCTGTGCCACTGTGGCTGGCATACACGGCGTTTGATTTCCTGTTCGTGCTTGTGATCTCTGCCGTCACTACAGGGATCTTTGCTGCAGTAAGTTCCTATTGGCACATACAAATCTGCATGGCTAACGTTGCTACAGGCTTCCGATGCGTGGTATGCACCAGGGTACCTCTTCGTGGTGTTCTTTCTCTACGGCCTGTGTGCGACGCTCTTTGCTTACCTAATCTCCATTGTCGTCACGTCGCAACTGGCGGCATTTGCCTTCGCTGCTGGAGGCATGGTGTCGCTCTACCTGATATACTTTATCGGTTACATGGCCATACTGACTTACGCACCCGCATACGCCATTGACTCCTACATTCAGTACTTCCACTGGACTGTCTCGTTGATCTCGCCCTCAGCAAGCCTACTGAGGACGCAACTGCTTTCTCTCAACTCTTTCAGCGTACTATGCGATGGCAATCAAATTCCCAGCTATCCTGGCGCTTTGACAGTGTACGGAGGACCCATTTTGTATCTCATTGTACAAATCATATTGCTTTTCACCGCTCTCGTGTGGTGGGACTCGGGCTACCGACCCGCGTTTCTCAACCGAGAAAAAAGCCGTCAGCAGCACTCGGAAGAGAACGTGGATACCATCCCTCCTGCTGTCGCTGCCGAAATAACACGCGCTGAGCAGAGCAAAGACAGCCTACGTGCGCTGCATTTACACAAAACGTTCGGCTCCAATCACGCTGTGAACGACATCACCTTTGGCATCCCCCAAGGCCAGGTTTTCGCTCTTCTTGGTCCCAATGGTGCTGGAAAGTCCTCGACTATCTCGCTCATCCGTGGAGACATTCATCCTACGACACACATCAACGGAGGTGGTGACGTTCTGATCGAAGACATCTCAATCATCAGCAAGCGTGCAGCCGCACGAGGTCATCTCGGTGTGTGTCCGCAATTCGATGCCATGGATTCAATGACAGTAACGGAGCATCTGTACTTCTACGCTCGCGCTCGCGGCGTCCCCGACCCAAAGACCAGTGTTGATGCGATCCTCCAGGCTACCAGTTTGGGGCGCTTTCACGACCGTCTCGCGTCCAAACTCTCGGGTGGTAATAAGCGGAAGCTCAGTCTGGGCATTGCATTGATGGGCAATCCGTCTGTTTTACTGTTGGACGAACCGTCCTCGGGTATGGATGCAGCTGCGAAGAGAGTCATGTGGCGCACACTGCTCGGTGTAGCGGCACCTGGGCGTGCCTTGTTGATCACCACTCATTCCATGGAAGAAGCGGACAAGCTCGCCACCCGCGTCGGTATCATGAAGCGCAAAATGCTTGCGCTGGGGACAGTCAGTGATCTAGGGCAGCAGTATGGCGATGCTTGGGTCGTACAGCTTGTGCTCAAATCTGCACCCGAAACCACAGAAAAAGAGATGGAAGCCGTAAAGCAATGGGTTCAGAGGAAGATTCCCGGTGTTCAGCTCGACAAGTGGGGTTCGCGAGGTGGAGGCCACGGACAACTCCGATTCAAAGTACTCAAGGCTGCTTCCCCCGAATCGACTGCATCGCCCGCGCATCTTGACAATGCTCAAGATGGCAAGGTCACCGAAGCAGAGGTTCACCAAATCAACACTTCGTCCTCAGCTGCTTCAGCATCTGATCTAGGCGGCATTCCCGGCCTCATCCAGTTGCTAGAATCTAATCGCCAAGAGCTAGGCTTGGAATACTACTCGGTTTCGCCTACCACCTTGGACGAGGTGTTCCTCCGTGTTGTTGGCGAGGAGGAGGAAGAGACGAGTGGAAAGAAACCAAAGGGTACAAAGAGGAATGGATGGGGTCGCTTCATATGCTGTGGCTTGCTGCCTGCTTAGTGTGTAAACACTGTCGCAGAGACAAGCTGCCAGGCAAGCAACGAGCAGTCAGGATAATGAGTGATTGGGAAACTTCTCCCTGAGCCTTGACGTTGTATGATACCACAGCATTTAGCTTCTGTATATAGCTTGTCTAGTTATCCCACTTTATAATAGTCGAGCCCTAATCTTTTCGCCTTGAAGCTTGTTGGGCACGTTCCGCAGTCCTCACACGTCTTTTCCCAAACTCTCAGAATCGACTAGTGGAGTCTATGGGATGCTGGTGTTAAGATAACCCGACTTCGCCGTGAGTTCTCGGTAATCCTCAGCCAGTCTTTGTAGCGTCGCGCACCTGAGATGCCGCCATCGCCTACCTGGTCACTCAACAGGCCATATTGTACCACTCACTATCTGGTCGATATACTTTTTCCCAATGAAATTCTTCATGCCTCTCATTTGAGTCATAGCTCTTATTGCTGTCGAACAGTGTCTCGGTGTATAATGCAATCTTCTCGGTACTGAGGTGCTGCTACGGGGTTAACTGCTCTTCCTTTTCTCTCAGATGCAGCCAGCTCTCTAAGATATCGAAGATCATTGAGTAGACTTCATGTCTGGATCGTTTGTTCAAGCGACCACGGTCGACAAGCGTTGCAGTTCGTATGCGTGTTCATCAGACGGCTCTACACACATAGTCAAGTCCAACCCAGGTTGCGAATGAGCGCTCCAGACATATCGAGGAAGACGCACATGTGTGGTGACTCTGGGGCAGGGGAACTCTGAAACGGATTTGAAGATTTATTTACTTATAATTATGTAGACAACGTAATGTAGGCTGGCCTGCAGCTACTACAATAGAGGAGATATAGATATATAGCGCATCACGTGAAGAGGAGTCTACACACCGACACTGGGGTCTAAGAGATGAAGTACTTTGCTTGCACCGCGCGAGTGGCAGCCCCCTTAGTAGCCCCCTTGGCAGCAGCAGCAGCAGCAGCTCCTGCTCCTGCTCCTACTGCCGCTCCAGCCGCCGCTCCACCAGCTGCCATGTTGCTCATAACAAATCGCGCAGCCTGAGCCGCGTTAGCACCATACGACAGGTGAGGTGCCAAGATGATAGGCTGGCCTGCACAGATGAGGTCGCCAGGTGCGCAGATGATTTTAGTGTTTGCTGCTGCGACTTTGCCGACCGGTTTGCCGTTGTTTGGGTCACCGAATATGACTGCGCTAGACACAAATGCCGAGTCCTCGGCACTAAGCATATCAGCAGCATTGTGGACAAGCTGACCACCTTGTCTAGATCTCTTGTTAGACTTGCGAATCATGTGAAAGATATTGAGGGCAGTGTGTTACTTACGAGTAGCCTGCCATTACTAGTGTAGTGTCCGGGCATTGGGCCCGAACCTGTCCGACCATCTGTGCCATGAGCTGGCTGCCTCCTTTGTCTCCACCAACAAGAAAACCAGGCACATCTGCTGGGTACTGGATGCCCTGAACAGCGACGTTACCAGCACCTCCCATCATCGCGCCAAGAGCGATGGCAAAAGGTGGTCCAGCAATTGAACCCATATTGCCCAACTCAGTCGTTCCGCGGGCAAAGAGGACAGTCATGGGCTTGCAGCCGCCGCCGCTCTTCACATCATTTTGTGAGATTGAGGCGAGGGCGGCAAGTGTGACTGACGGTAGGAAAAAAATAAGGAATTTCATAATGATAGAGTCGTCTCGCTTTGTTCCGTCAAGGAAGGGATATTAGGGTATTACAAAGTATTATGCGAATATGGATAAAACAAGTAGGGGTATTGGAAGAGAAGATATGGAATGTATGGACTGCTGTTCACCACAAGAAGCATGCGACAAGCCCCTTTATAGTATCATATAGCAAGATGCCATGGTTAACGCTGTTCATTTAACCACCGCTTTTTATGAGTTTGAACATGTAGTATACTCACCTGTCATGTTTTCACTTGTTTTCCAAAGACACATCAAACGTCATGCCAGACCGCATGTAGCACGCATACTGGCAGTCAAGAGTGTCGTGCGACATATTCTATGAGCCCTTCCATGTCGGTTCAAGCTCGTCGGGAACGGGGTTGGGGCTAGAGCTACATGCCAGTAGCCGTTGTCCCCACGCACCTGGCCAGGTCTGCGACAGCTGTTGCCGAGGTGGACGAGCGATGTGCATGGGCAGCAGGAACGATCGAGGCGACGAGCTTCATATGGTGAAGCTGCCATGAGATTTGTGGCGGTGTCTCCTGTCCCTGAGTCTGGTGCTCTGTCGTTCGCGTGACTTGTCGTCAACTGCCCTCTGGATTGCGCTCAAGGCTCCCGACTTTGCGCTTGGACAATGTGAAGGGCCAATCGCATCCCACATAAGTATGTCTGAGCTGAATCAGAGTTCTCGACATCTCACAACGTCATCGGCAACCTGGTGTTCGGCCAAAACCATGTCTCATGACTTTGGGAGTTGTCGCATCGCGTCACATGCTGTGGCTGTTTCAGAAACCCGTTCATGCCTCCACACCTCGAATCGTCGTGCGTTCCAGAGTCCAGGCCAAGCAACGTTCCAAGCCTACGGTAGCACAACATGCCGGCGATGGAAACAACATGGTGCGCATATATCGTCGCGAAGATGCCGCGGTCCGCAAAAGCTTGGTGGAGTCTTGCAGTCAGCCAGGCGGCCAAGGACTCGGGGAAGGGCGATGTCGAAGTAGCTGTGGGCCGACAGATCATGGCCCAACATCCTTGGCCACTGCTGTGAGTCTGCGCTGATCAGGCCCGTGCAACATGTCTCCATTTTGGACGTGTTGAAAAAGGCTGAACGCTGGTAGCAAGGCGAAATAAAGGGCGGCAGTGCCTCTTTGGTGTTGCGCGTTGGCCGTAGGAACCACCCCGCCTTCGCCCTAAGAGGAAGGTGCTAGCGACTGTGCAATATCCCGGTCTGTGGTGGTCCATTTGTATAATTGTCTACGACGCAGCCTCGAGTCCAAGTGTTGGTAACACACAGGCAGCATGCCTCTTCAGGTCCACCGCATAACCTCGGCAGCCGACTTTGAAACCTTCGTCGCCATACAGATCGCCGCCTTTGCCAACGGCGGTGGTATCACTTCCCTGCTCACGCCTAACCCCATCACCGACGAGTACATCCAAAAGTCTATCGAAAAGCACGTCAAGTCTTGGCGCGACGAGCCTGACGTTGTATATCTCAAAGTCATCGATACCGACGCCCATGGCAAGATGATCGCAGGCGCCAAATGGCGCATCAACGAGCGGGAGCGCAGTGAGGGAGAAGCCAGCAAGATGTATCCAGTGCCAGATGATGAAGCCAAGGGAAGACAGGGCTTGCTAGACTTCATGGTATTCCTGAGTCGAGTAAGAAGGGAGTACATGGGAACGAAGCCCTTTTACTGCTAGTATCCAGCGCGCTACGTCGGAAGGTGTTGCTGACGGACAGCAGTTTTGCATATCCTCGTAACGCACCCAGATCACCACCGCCGAGGTGCAGGATCTATGTTACTTGAGTGGGGTACCAAGCAAGCGGACCGCGCGAGACTACCTGCCTTCTTGGAGTCGTCCCCGATGGGCAAGCCTTTGTACGGGAGAATGGGATTTCAAGCTAAAGAAGGTAAGTCTTGAGCCTGAAAGCATACATGTGCTACTACTTCTGCGTGTATGGCACACGCTAACTCTATGCTCTCAATGCTACAGTGGTCACGTGGGACTTGTCAAAATATGGCTTGGAGGGGACAGATACCAGTACAGTGATGCTTCGTGAGCCCAGCATACACGCGATATGAGGTGCTATAGATGCGACCTCGTGTGCAAGAGAAGCCGAAGGCTGTTGGAAATGGCGGGTAAGGACACGGCACCTCCAAGACGTGTGCGCCCGCACTATTCTCTCTAGCAGCCTCTCCACGAAAGAGACGTCGCAAATCCACTCCTTCTACATGATATATCTGTTCCCCACCCTGACTTGGACTTTCACGCCTCTTTTGCTCAAAGCCTCGACCCTTCTTGTGAACTCGTTCTGCTCTTCATTCTTTTCCAACGCCAGAACCTTCGCGGTTTCCTCCAAAACAACTTCGGTCAACTGGTCCATCTTATCTAGCGCAGCCAGGAAGCGCTCACTCCTATCTCCGCTTTGTTTGCTTTTCGAAGCAATGCAGGGCTGCACAAGAACAAAAGCCTTGATCTCGGAGATGGCTGGTCCCGCACACCAAAAGAAGAGATCCGCAGTCTGCAGGCCAAGGAACTTGAGGGAGAAATTGGCGCAAATGTAGGAGAGACATTCGGCCCGTATCTGGCGACAGACGCGGAAGGCAGAAAGATGCAGCACAGATGCGGCGAGATGCTCCGGCTTAGTGCAATTTGCGATCACGAGCGAAGAAAGCTCTGGGTAGATGGCCATGGCGTAGATCATATTTCGTATCTCGCCTGGTAACTCGAGAAATGCACCGTGTGTCTTTTGTGACTGCATTGGATTAGCTGGCTAGATTGACTCAGTAACGACACGTTGGGTGTATGTTATGTACGTGTGACGCTAACCCACTGACGCGGAGCTGTTTGTGGCGCAACCATTTGGTCCTCATTGTCTTCATCATGTGCCGGAGAGAGACGTTTCTGGTGGCAGGACAGGGACAAGGGATTAATACAGCTTTCGCAATGATGGGGACTGCGGGCAGCTGCCGCCTTACCGCATTAGGATAGTCCACCTTGATGATCGCAGCGCGCCTGGGTAGCTCTCTTATTAAGGCGTGATGTGGACGGAAGCTGCCTGTGCATACAGGACATACGGCGTAACGCTTACTATCTCCTCCGTGACTATTACACCTTTGCGCCAAGTACCCAGTTTGCGGTCGCCTATCCAGGGCTTTTCTGGCCGTCTCTTGAAGTTCAGGCGGACACAAGCTCATATTGCAGAGTGGTGACGGCGCGTCGACAAGCAATTGCGGAGTTCTCGGAGGTGCCAAGACAACGTCACAAGTTTGAGACAGCGACTTGGCACTCTCGCTCCTCAACCAAGCTCGCCACGATGCTCTCGCGCACGTGTACACGCTCAAGCGCTTTCCTGGGAGCTCGCGCTACACCATGTCCTTTTGCTCGCCCCCCACCAGTGCTGCTCCGACGCGGAAAACGCACCAAAGCCAGCTATCCCGATGGGTCGGAGCACGATGCAACGACGAAATCCAAGCCCTCGCTCCTAGGCCGGCTCAGAGGCTCACGCTCCATCTTCGAGGATGACGCGAAAATGGACCAGGCAATGCGTCCGCTGTCCGATGCCGAACTCGAACGCGACGATCTGCCCGTCATCAACTGGTACGAGCAGGACTTGGACAAAGGCACGCCGCAGCGCCTGATTGAGCGCATAGCCACGCCCGAAGACCGCAAGAAGGACAGAGACATGTACCTGATGATAGAAGAGTCTCGGAAGAACCCCGACCATGACGACGCAACTTTGAACCGGCGGCTCATCGACAGCCTCCTGACAAATCCAAACTTCGCCGAACTGACGGATGAGCTCCAGCTCATCAAAAAAGGCATCAAGTCGAGGGAGGAGCTCCAGCAACTGAAACAACAGGGCGCTGTCAAGGCAGAGGCAGAGAGCAAGCAGTTCAACGCCGGCTTACGGATGGCGACACTTGAAATACTACAAGACGTCCTCGACGACCCGGACATCGGAGACGCAAAGGCCGACCTGCAAGCGTGCATCGACCACATGCCTGAGGTGGAAAACATAGACAATCCCGTGTTCCAGGCTATGCTGAACAAGGCAATGCACAAGCTTGAGGGCAACGAAGCTATGCAGAACAAGGTCGCCGCTATGCGTAAACGCCCCGACTCCGAATTGGAGCGCGAGTGGCAGACTTATCAGAGAGAGACCGAAGACGCCATTGCTCAAGCAGAGACTCCAGACGAGGACCTGACTATGGCGACACCCGAAGACATGCAGGACGTGGACAAGCTCCTGCACCAGATGCGGGATGTCATGAAGTCGTTGGGTGGCGACACCGGGCTCGAAGCCGAACTCGACGCAGCGATCAACGAAGACTCCACATCGGGTCAAGATGAAGAGGGTGTGTTCGAGCGTGAAATGGACCCCCAAGAATTGGCCGAAGAGCTGAAGAAGCTCGCCCAGTCCAAAGCATCGCAGCCCGGAGAGCTTGTGGAGGACGAAGAAGATGTTCCCGCTGAGCTCCAGGCCAAGGTTGACGAGATCATGAAAGACCCGAAGCTGATGGAGAAGCTAATGTACATACAAAAGCTCATTTCCGAGAACAAGCAACAGCAAGGCGATCTGACTTCTATCGCCCACGAAACTGCACCTGACCCCTACCAACTCGCGGACAGCCGCACTGCGCCGCTCAGCGAGCGTATGGCTGCTGCCCTCCAAGACCCAGAGCACGTTGCCGCTCTCCAACGCCTCCGCGTCGACCTCCCCCCACCGTTCAACATTGCGCCCGCCCTGAAATCGTTCAATAAAGCCATTGAGCTTGCCTATATCGGCGCAAACGATGACATCCGCCGAATACTCTGGCGCTCGTACCAGAAAGCGCGATCGTTGCCCACGTTCCTACAAAACATTGGTGACGAGGCGTGGGACATACTGTACTACTCGCAAGCGGTCACCTGGGGGAGTAACCAGAACCGAGAGAATCATCTCAGGATGCTGCTGGCCGACCTTGAGAGCATAGGGAGAGATGGGCCACCTACCCATCCCAGTACGCTCGCTGATGGAGGTGTTGAGCAACTAAACACATGACCGGCCTGAAGACCAGGTGTAACTGTACGATATGACGATTTATATATGATACCCCACCCAATATATTCGCAATGGAATAGCCCTTTGCAAACGTTGCGCTGTCTTTACAACGCCCTCATCCGCATTCGTTTGCTCCGCCATCTACCTTTGGTCTCTGATACCAGCTCTCATGCAGATAATCTTTCTTTGGTCCGTCCACCTTGTATCTGATCATGAACCGATCGATCTTTGCACCACAAAACTTGAATTCGCAGTCATTCTGATACGTGTCGGGATCGCACCAATGGCAGCCCGTAGCCATCCAGCCGCCAGCCTGGTCATCAGGCGCGTGGAAGCGCCAGGTATTGAATAGCTTTCCGACGCTTTTTTCGTCGTCTTCAACAAACCATGCGGTGATCTCATCGCTTGTTTCGTTGTACCGATAGACGTAACGACGGGTCGCAGGGAATGACAGCCCAGCGTCCATGGTGAATGTCCCTTGTTCGATATACAAGTATTCGGAGGCGTAGGTCGCTGCATCGGTAGATTGACGCGGATGGAAGTGAGCTGTACCCACGAATGTGCCACCGGGTGTCTGGGTACGTGAATCAATCTTGCGCGTCATCTTCCAGACACCTTGCATGCCTGTGAACACGGCCGCTGCAACAAACCGAGCATGCTCCTGGGATGCCTCGAGTATTCCGGCAACTTCGCTGACTACTGCCTTGGCTTGCAGACTGCTATCTGTGTGTCGATAGCGCGATGGGAATGCGGGACCCGATTGGCTACCGAATAGGGTGTCGTCACGTGAGACGCCCGTTTCTCGTGCGAACTCTTCCATTAGTCCAACGTAGTCGGCCATCCAGAACTGCGGCACTTGCAAGGACCTCTGACCCATGGCATTTTGCATATGCCTCGTATCATCATACGTGTACAAGGCGGATGAGAGAGACGCCGACTGCTCAGGCTCTCGTTTGGCCCAGCGTTGCGCCAGAAGTCGAGCCTGCATTTCCATCACGCCCCAGTAAGGGCCTTCGTAGAAACCCACGAACCCAATTGTAGGTATTTGCTGCGAAAAGACGGAACCACGTGACAGGAGATATGGTATGCGCGGATTCGGGTTGTCGCTGCCGTCAGCGAGAAGGGATTGGACACGGGCGTCGAGCCAATCGAGGTCGGCTTTGTAGCCTGTGGCTTCAATGATGCCGACCACATCACTCAGTCTGCTCTCGCCCTGTAAAGTGTCAGCCTTTTCGATGCGCCTAGACTCTCGAGTAAGCAGAGTACCATAGCTTTTGCGCCTGGCCCATGGAACCAGGGCTCATATTGGCCAAGACGAATCTCTAGGCAATCACCGTTGGCTGCCTGCTCGACGTGTTCAACCCATCCCCGGACTGGCACAATGATGCCACTTCTGACAAACTCCATATACGTGTCGGTTATACCGGTGTAGCCAGGGTGTTGTGTCTGGGTCGCCGTGTACGCGAGCTCTGAGAAGCCGACGTCGGCGTGATGGCAGCCTATACTTGATCGTAAGAAGTCGTGGCCTTTCTTTGCTTTTTCTGGTGGAACGGTGGTGATAGCTGCAGAGATGTCTCCATGGCCGCGACGGGACAGATTGTAGAGAATCAGATCAAGGGGAAGGAATCTAGGTGCTGGCTTGAAATGCCCGTCGTGGGTCTGAGGGTCCTGTGGAAGGTAGCGGGGCAGGCAGTAGAAGGGACGATTGATGACGTGGAAAACCCTGCTGTCGGCGTGGGAGGGTGTCATTCCACCAGGCGAGTGCTTTGCGTTGGAGATCTGAGAAGCAGCCTGAGAAGCAGCCTCTGAGCCGCTGATGCCGCCTCCAATCACGACTATCTTGCCGGGGGTTTCCGTCAGGGCAGAGAGAGTCCGAAATCGTGAGGAGTGTTGGATGTTTGAGAGAGGGTGGGAGGGAACGGGATTGAAGGTGTGGGCTGGCTTGTTAAAGAAGCCGCTGGCGACGACGAGTCGATCAAAGGTACGGGATGTTAGCTGACGGGTGCCGTCGGCACTGACCACTCTCCAAGTATGATCTTCTTGCAGTGATGCGCTGACAACTCGGTGCTCGAGGAGTATGTCGTCAGTTAAGCCAAGGGTTTCTGAATACGCCGCAAGATAGCGGCCCACGTGCCTAAAGATGGATGTACGAAGTCAGTGACTGTCTCACAGCATGCTGTACACGGATTCTACCTGCCACGCTTTGGGAAAGACAGGCGGAACAGCTAGTGGATCGGCAGCAGGGTTCGAGATATCTACATGTACCGATGTCCAAGCCAGATCAGAAAAGGCAACAGTGTATCTGCTCAGGTTGGCGCGCATCTCCGGACTGCACTTGTCGCCAAATTCCCCGCGGTCATGTCTCCACATGCCGCCTACACGGTCTGCGGCCTCGTAGACGGTGACTGCGAAGCCGTGCTGTCTGCAGATGTGTGCAGCCGCCAGACCTGCGGGCCCAGCGCCGACGACGCAGACGGACTGTTGCTCGACCGGGGCATCCATGGCCAGGACGGGGTTGGGAATTCGGGGCAGCAGTGTCTGAACAGAGGCTATTCGGAGAGTAGGCCAGCGTTGATGAGGGTGCCCTTGATGGTCTGGAACTGTGTCTTTCCATGCTGGGTAGGCGTTAGCAAAGGGCCAGGGCACGCTGCGGGGGTTCTGGGGCGGCGGACTGAAATCAGATATCGAATGTGGCCCAGGTCAGTGACGGAGCGGTGTTGGTCGAACTCGGAGCGTGCAAAGCGGCGCATGTCTCGTCGTGCGCCTGCGTCGGGGATGCTGGCGGTGCTGCGGACAATGTCTCGCCACAGGGCCAGGGCGCGCTGGCGCTGGATGAACTGCAGGACCGTCAGCGGGCGTGGCGCCGGGCCGGATGCGTCGTGGGACAGGTACGTGGTCCAGGCCCACGGGAGCTTTTCCTCGTGCGCGCAGGCGGGAGGGCGGCTTGGAGGCGACGGTCGCGTAGGCGCGCAGCATGGCGGTGCGATGTGTCGAGGGCGCGTCCCAGTGCCCAAGGTTGGCGGTTGGCGGTGGGCGGTGGGCGGTTGATGGTTGGCGGCTGGCTGGCGGCGGAATCGTCACCTCACCACCATGTACTCGCCCCAGGCCCTCGCGCGCATGCAGACGGTGCAGACGCTGCTGCGCCAGGACGCCGCCCTCAGTGCCTACGAGGCGCCCCAGCGACCCTGCCCCGTCGCCATCCACTGGGTCCCCTCCGCCCTCGACCTCCGCCCGGGCGAGCTCGACGCCTGCCTCGGCCTCGTCCACGCCACGTCGGGCCACGACTACGCGGCTTCGGCCATGGGCTGGGACCCGCGCAGGAAGCGCGACGAGATGCTCGACGCCGACATGATGTATCTGCTGCTGCGCCCGGCCCAGGGCGGCCCCGACGCCATCCTCGGCTTCACCTCCTTCATGTTCACCCACGACGACCCCCCGCACCACGACCGCCCTGTCCTCTACATCTACGAGATCCATCTCCACGAGCGCCTGCGAGGACAGGGCCTCGGGTCCCGCCTCATCCAGTTCGTCGAGAGCGTGGCGCGCGCATGCCACATCCCCAAGACGATGCTGACCGTCTTCACCGCAAACACGCGCGCAAAGAGCATGTACCACAGCCTGGGCTACACCAGGGACGAGTGCAGCCCCGACGACAGGACCACGAGGAACAGGGTCATCCCCGCCGAATACGCCATCATGAGCAAGTCGATGGACTGAACACCATACATTGCTAGTCTTCATCAGCCCATCCTCACTCCACGGGAACAAACACCCTGTCAATGTCCGGCCCCCAGCCCTCATCCACCCCGCCAACCTTGACTTCGTTGACGCCCTGCTCCACGTTGACGTGCACCACTGAACTTGCCGGGCCTCCTCCCCCGTCTGGCAAGAACGCCGCCCTCTGCGATTTCCCATTCACACTGATGGCTGCATACCTTTGCTGCTTGTCGCCGTTGAGATGCTTGATCCTTACAGTCGTGCGCGTCGTTGCTGAAGATTCCACCTTGGAAAACGTGGCGGACCCCGAGGGCACGCCGCCAATGTACCCAATTGCCTTCGAGCCCGAGCACGAGGAGCATGCTTGAGATATGGCTCCGTTAGCAAGCTCTGCCGTCTCGCCTTCGTACCTGTTTTCGTTGGGCCCAGCCCTGCTGGCTCCAGTATCGGGATCCAGGATCCAGTTGACAGCGTTCTTCATGCTAGCCGTCGTTCCAGATATCTCAACCGGTAGCCATACGTATGTGCTTCTCATCAGATTCTCACTGTGCCATCGGTCCCCCATGTACACGTATCCATCCCCTACAGACAATACAAAGCTTGTTTGAGAAGCGTACGTGTTGGACCCAGAGTCGGCGAACTTTTGCCATGACGACCATGGACCCGAGAGAGACGTCGACGTGCTGTAGTAGTTGTCATTCGGGCTCCACCCCGTAAGCTGCGAGGCGAACATGAAGTAAACGCCTTTGTGTTTGATCATGGCCGGAGACTCGTATTTTTCTTTCCAGACGTAGACATTGCTGGAAACGCTGAGATAATCATCAGACAGTGCGTTGATGCGTAGGCCGTTGCGTCGCTGGCTTCGTCAGAAACAGGTCCCTACTGTGCTACGAGGCAGTCATACGTCTTCGGTCAGTAGATAGCCCTTGCCGTCGTCATCGACAAACACGCCAGAATCTCTACTCTCGAAGCCCAGTGGTCGCTCGCTGCGTAGATACGAATACTTTCCGCAAACGCTGTCGCCTATTGCGACACCAATCTTCGCCTCACCATAGTCGGCGCTGTCAATGTGAGCCCACAGGACATACTTACCCGTTCGCTTGTTGTGCATAACTTTTGGTCTCTCAATAACACGATCGGGCCCTGTGTCGCCAGATGCAGTCCGCGAGATTAGAGCGCCTTCATAAGACCATTCGACAAGGTTGGTAGACGAATAGCAGTTGATGTTTGTGAAAGCGGTTCCGTTTGTTTTATCTTCGCCAATCCTGCGGGCGCATCAGCACCGGTAGAGGCCGCCCTTGCGCGTAGAGCTATTTACCAATACCACTTTTCGCCATCTTTGATGATGCCGGCGCCGTGAGCCTGAATGTGCTGGCCTGTGTTGGTCTGGTGTAATGTCAGTTGCCATTTGCTCATGGGTACGACGAAACGCACTGCTGTCCAAGTCGCGCCAGGTACAATCTGGAGCGTCGCATTTACGATCAAGCCGGACAGGCCAAAGCCTACGAGTCTGAGAAGTCGCATGGCGGTATTGTAAGATCAAGTCTCAGATGCCAGCCAGAGCAATTGTCTATGCAGAGTGCCTGGAATTTATAGGCGCATCAGCAGATTCTCCCGTAAGTTCCTGACAATCTGCCGACTGGGTCGACCGCGAAAGGCTCGTCGCTCATTGACGGAAAAGGGGCACTGCGCTACATAGTGTCACGAGCAGACATGACTGTTTCAATAATTCTGGTGGCGTATGACTACCGGGACAAGGGTAATAGACGAGTTGTGGGGAAGCTTTAGTCCCGGAAGCTATGCTTGATCGAACGTTACCCGTGTACTGCACGTACTATACTGCAAACTCTGCACGCGACGCTGCCTAGGTATGTATCGCCTGGATTGGCAATCACCCGATGTCCGTGGCTCTTTCAACATGGATACACACTGGCCTAGGTAGCAATGGAACAGGCCGCCCTCCGAAGCGCAGATACTACTGGAAGGGGAAAGCATGCCGCATCCAGTCGGCACAATACTGCGACCGAACCTTGGAAGCAATGGGACATATGGGCTAACGAGTGTATGCTCAACGTATAACTTGGAATGCCTGGCAACAGTACCGAGGTAGTTTGCGCCGGTCGAAAAAGGCACGTTGCTAGTTCTGGATTGGACAAGATGTTTGCTGCACTCGTACCAACGTTGCACCTGCGCAGGCAGCGTACGCAGCGCACCCACGACAGCGTCTTCGGGCTTGCTCATGCTTCTCGCCCGCAGTTTGACCCGCTGCTTCCTTTTGCGAAAGCTTGCCAGCGCCACGACCACATCCTTCTGGGCGCGATTCCACGTATATCAGATACGGCCCAGCAACCTCAGCAATGATGTAGCGTTGTGTTAAGTTTACTGATCATGCATCTTCAGGGAACCTAGGTACCTGGATACTCTACAAGACATCAGAGATTGAACGTCAACAGACGACCATCGTTCACGTCCCTGATTTGAGCCATTCGCAAGTACCTTTGATGATCGGATAATTGCGAAGGGCCAACGACTTCGACATATTCCATACATTTGGACTGTCTCAGTACAATGCATTCCAGAATGTCCAGCACGTTGCGCTCTCATGTAAGATAACGGCACATCGTCTAAATAGGAGATTGTGTGTTTTCAAATCAGACGCCTCAGTTTCACACTCGAGCAAACCCGTGTAAGAATACCGTAAAGACTTTGTATCAAATCGTTGAGCAGCAAGCAATATTCCACAGGCGCCAGGGAGCTTCCGAGCTAGCGTTTCCCGGTAGATCCATCCTGCTACTTTTGTCACAACCTTTGCTTACGTTATTGCACAATATCCTTGGCCACTCCGACATAGCCAGATCCATTCTCGATCCATGTATTCTTCCAGATCTGCACCAGCTCTTGCGAAAGTCTTGTCATGTCGAGGTTCCTCTCACTTGAACTCGCTAGTACCTTCCAGCCTTGCTCGTGTTCTGCGCTCACATCATCGATCATGTATGTGTACTTGTCGAAATTGTCGGAGCCCGCAATGAGCATGTCATTCACACCATTGGCGAACCCGAATGTAGCGAGAACTTGGTTGTAGCTGACCCAAGCGGCGTCTGTCATGGGAATGCTGACCTTGTAAATGACATTGGGAAGGATGCCATCGCGTTCGACAACAGTGTGTAACGAGTCGGCCATGTAACCGTCGATGAAACGATACAGTTTTTCCCGGTCATCCTCACAAAGGTGGACCCCTGCTCCGCGAATCATGCGGAGGGGGGCAATGAGAACAAGACGTTCCCTTGCCTTGGAAGCAGTCAATCGCGCAACTCAAGCAAGAAAAGGACATTGAAGCTTACATCAGGACCAGGTGTAACCGTACGGCACAGTGAATTGGATTCAGGTCTGGGCTTCATCTCGTATGCAGGCGTCGCAAGAGGCGTCGAAGTGTAGAGTGGCGTTATGCTGTGAAGAGGCGAAGACGAAGACAGCCCCACAAAAGAAGCATGCGAATTTGATCTACCAGGAGGCGTGTCTCTGCCACCTACGGTATGGCCAGGGATGTGATAGTCGAAGGGTGACCGGTATGATCCCTTCTCCCATCCATGCTTTGGCGCACCGGGCGGGATCAAGGCAGCCCGCCGAATCGAGTTGGCGACTTCAGATGCAACCGAACCTACAGCGGTTGTATGTTCTGGACGAAGAGAAAGGGAGGGCCTCCGCGTGTGTACGAGGTTGCGCGCGTCGGCCAGCCGGTTGCCAAAGCCGACGTCTGCAAAACGCGTATAGTTGCGGTTCTCCACCAGTCGCGGAATTGTCGGTGAGGACGCTGATGGGGAAGTAGAATTTATGCGAGGGGGGACCGACATGCTTTCCTGGTTGCTGATGGCGGAGAGTGATTGCAACGCGTGTTTCGACTTCAATTTGATGGTAAGGAGCTGGAGCAGAAGCGAAAGGGGAAGCGAACACACTAGAAACACGCTCTCAACTCGCTAAGAGGAAGCAGCCAAGCCTGTGACTGTTTGTGGTGACAAACACAAAGCTCCAGTGAAGGTGTAGCGCCATTCATTGAACCTTCAATGTGTGTTCTGCTTTGGGAGAGGCGACATGATCGATCTAGTTGCACGAGAAAATATCGATGGATTTCATTGTCACTACAATTTGTTAATGATATTCAGATTGTGGTCCGTGTTGTTTACCTAGGTAGTCACTAGCACTAGCGAAGAGGACTCGACACCCGTGCCGCTATATCCAGTATAGTCTGTAGAAGCCAACTAACATAGTCCCAGTGTGAAGTTTGGTATTCATCCACCGAATGCGAAAGCTTCCCTTCGCCTCAAGAAGAGAGAACTCAGATTCGATCGCAACTTGATGTCTATACTGCTTCCTAGACCATGCACTGGCGTCATATCAAATGGCGGGCACCATGGCAAAAGCGCCATCTGTCGGTACTAGAGACTTTCAGGGCCGAAGAAGCAGCGAAGGAAAGCGCTGTTGTTGTTCGCAGAATTCGGGACGGGAATATTGAGGTATGTCCTGAGTGTTTTGATAGAGTCTAGAACATTTGTTTCTCTAACGCTAGCCAGTATGTCACTTGCGGCCGTCTTGAAGACCAAGCAAGCATTTGGAATTGTTGCAAACGCTCACTACGCTACCTCCAGAACAGGCCGCGGCGGGATTCATCTCAACAGTACTTTGAGCATGACTCAGGCTCAGTGAAGAGCGGTGGAGAGACTGTGACAATGACCGTAAGAGAAGACGCGCACAACGAGGAAACACAAGAGTCTGGCAGTGAGCCCTGGGAGGGCGACTATACTAGCCTTCTAGCCGAGTATGGTATACGATAGTTGCCCCATAGTTTCCTGATGGCTCCTCCGCCTTTATTGCGTCTTATATCATACCCAGGTAGTCATGTACACCACCACATTCTGTACTAGATAGACACTGCAAGATTCATGTAGCTACCAAGAGCACGCTTTGTCACTATGCTATTTGGATAATGTCTCTGCCGGTGTTGTCAGATAGGAAAAGCGATATGATAACGCGGCGAATCCCATCTGGGTACCCCCAAAGCAGCGACGAAGACAAGATCAACTACACCAGCATAAGTAGCTAGGAAATGGGAAACAATTTCGCATTCGAGTATAGATCTTCCAGTACTCCAATCACGTACGACCCTAATCTGATAGTATCAATGCTTGACCGTAATGAAATTGAATCCGGGCCTGTCTCGTTTTAGCAGCCGTACCGCTCATAGATGACGTATACTTTCCCTGGCCAAGACATTTCCCACCTCTGGATGTGGCCTCTGAAGTAAAGCTCTCATCTATCCCGCTCCTTGAACCGTCGACTCAGCTCGTAGAGCCTTTACAGCCGTCTTTAGCCACTTCCTCGCTCAACTCGCGCGTCCTGCCTACGAGATGGACTCGCGGCTACCGCACCCTCGCCAAATACAAGCACAGCTCCAGGCACTCGGCGACGAAATCCAGAGCATCCGCGAAGAACACGATGGCCACATTGTCGGGCTAAGCCAGCGTCTGCAACAAGCTGAGAACCGCCATCGACAACTCCTACATCAGCTCCAAATTGCTACGAACCGCTTTCCTGGACCGCCTGGCAGTAGTCACAGTGGTTACTCGAGTTCGACTGCCAACCTGGATAATCCTCTCCCTCTCTCGGAGTCTCTTATCGGTACTGGTCGCATCACAACACCTCCACGAGCACATACCGGTGGCGCCACGAGTAACGACAGGTATGATCGTACCCGCTTCTTATCATCAGGGGAGGCTTCTTCTAGATACAACAGCTATCCTAGTCGCCCATCCCCTGTTCCATCGGTGGATGCGAATGCTACACCATGCGCACAAAAAGCTGCTCCCCCAATGAACCCAGTCCGCCCTCAGCAGCCAGTCATTGGTAGTAAAAACAACGCAGCTTATCTTCCTATGGTCATGGAGAATATCATGTCCGAGCACCGCCGCCACAAACGTGAGGGCACCTTGAGATCTTGGTGAGATGCTCTCTGAGCGAGCGCTCATGAATGAGTGATAGTGGCTAATGCATATCAGTGGATTCGTTTTTCCAGAAGGGCGGACCAGCGATGTCAAATGCTCTCAAGACTCTTTCCATATACCCTGCTTTCGTGCCAACCACTTCTACTATTGCCGACAACACATGCGTGTCATCCCTGGTGGGAAGACGGTTTGTAGCCATAGGAACAAGCAGGACTGCTTGGTGGTGATATTTGGTACGTGTTCCAAACGTGGCTCTTGTGCTCATACGTCAAGACTGTTAGTAATCATCCACAGAAGATCACGATGACTGGGACCTGATCGTGGATGCTGCACTCGCGGCAGGCAACCTTGGCAACAAAGGAGTGGATGTCGAGGATCTGAAAGAGGCTCTCTTCCCTCCTCAGAACTACTCTGATCGATACATGAGCGCCCCTGGCTGATTTGGAAGAAGATAAAGTACCCGGTGGTATGAGAAGGGTTTTAGGGCGAGGAAGGGCAGAGAAACAGTTGCAGCGGTGGATCAGCTCTTCGCGTAATCCGTGTCATTTTCCGATTCAATCCCCTTATGACCCTATCTGAGCAACTACATCGAGTGTAGTGTTGCATAGAGCCTGAATGCGCACCTAGAGACAAACATTGAGCGTGTCGAGTGTCTTTCGCGGCACAGCCTCGGTGTCTTGGAGATGTTCATGTCTAAGGCAAGGTTTGGCGTTGTGTGTCGTTGGCGATATTTCAGTTGCGCCTCCGGGGCCATTGATCCCACGTAAATCATGGATACCGAGTATGGCGACGTTGGGAAGGTTTGCTGAGCCATGCTTGGTGTCGTTAAGATTGTAGGTTGCCACGCACGCTGTGGTCCATGTTTCGTTTTTTGGCAACGCCAACACGCAAGAAGAATACCTACGCACGGCTGCGCGACGCAACCCACGTAAGTGTTATTGTTCAGCGGTCGGACAAAGCGCGCTCACATTTGGACGAAGTCGCCCATGCCCAGCTGAGAGTAGACGAGAAGCGCGCGTCTTTGACACGCGCTCATGACGCTTGGGCCTTGTCGCGTGATTTGTCATCACTCAACCAAATATCAAAGGGGGCCGGGGTGCACAGAAGAATTTGCTCCACATTGCAAGCTGCATGCAGACGCGCCTTGAATTCTTCTGCCAAGCGATCAACTATCGCTTCAGTACGCGACAAACCATGTGTATTAGACCACGCTCTCATGTCCCCCGTTCTCCCGACCTCGGGAACTGGAGGTCATCTTTTCCGCTGCAGCTCCCTCCCTCCACTACACTCCCTCAACCGAAGGTCGAGTTCAGTGGCCCGAACTTGATGTTGCTGTAGACAACAGTGGCATCAGCATGTTGGCTTTCAATGTCTGCCGGCACACCGCTCGTCGTCTCGCATTCTCCCCTGCCGGTACCTAGATCCGTGTCTGGGTTCTTGTCTGTGGGATACGTAGAGTCAAGCCAAAGCATGTTGCTGTAATGGTCATCCCACAGGCTCATGACGAGGACCATGCCGTTTGCGAGAGCCTTTGCCATGTTCGCCATACCGCCCTTGTCTTTGAACGTGTACGTATCGTGGAACGCAGCTTTCTGTTCGTCGCAAAACTTTGTTGTGATGGAGTTCCCGTCTACGCCAGGAACAGTAGATGCAGGCTGCGCAATAGTCTTGCCGTTCTGGACATAGAAACGCTTGATCTCCATAGCGTCCCCGGTGCCGACAAATTGTGTGACCACGGTGAACTTCTTTGAAGTGTCTACCGTCTTGCCCTTGCCATAGAAGTCTTTGACACCCATGCGGTAGCTGTTGAAGTCACAGCCGTCAGGATCGCAAACCCCGGCATAACGGTCGGCCGAATAGGTACCTCCGCAACCGTCGCCGTCACAACGAGACTGCTCGATTGTGGAGCACGAGTGTGGGGTGACGGCTGTGCTGACAGCGTTCGCTTCCCAGATGTCCATCTCTGCGCAGCACGAACCATGGCCCCCAACCCCTGCATTCGCATCGTTGGAGGATGGCTGCCAACCTTCGACATTTCCCTGCAGCATTCTGAGTAGCTGAAAACCAATTCTTGGAACCGAGCGTGACTTACCTCGCCGTTGATGAACTTCAAATCCCGTGGGCACTGTGCGTCGCAATACCCTGTGCCGTATTTGGCGCCAGCCTTGTTCGTCGAGAATTTCTTCAATCCGCCATCTGCATCCATTGAAACAAAGTACAAAGCGCCATTGAATCCGCATGGCAGGTTCGACACGTCCACATCGAACGTGAACTCTTGGTTGCCGGTAAACTTAAACATCTGTTCAAATCCACGGATCAGTTGAGTCACTGTTTGTACCTACGAGAACGTTACTTACCTCGTAAGTCGTATCATCCTTCATGAGATACGTCCGAGAACCGATGTTTGTGGAGTAGGAACCCTTCGTGATGAACTTCAACTTCAGGGAGTTACTGCCCGCGGTGATGCCGTATGTGCCACTGTAGTCTGCGCCGTCAACGGCACAGTTGGCCGCACATGCCTTATTGTCTGGGCAGGCAGTTGCGTTCCACTCGTTACCTGTGTAACAGTTGTCATAGCTAGTCTTGTGTTAGCAGCTGAGTCAACCCAACAGATTGTGCCTATGCCATTACCCTCCTTTGACATGAAGCCATCGCCAATTGGCGTCGATGACAATTTTACCGTTCTTGGTTGTGCAGCTACCCTTGGCGGTGCAAGACTGCCATGTCATTCCTGGATGGGTTTCGGTTTGCTGAGTACCAACAAGCTGTGCGTGAACGACGTGGTAAAACCACGCGGCAATGACGAAGTAGTGATACATGCCCAGATGGTGAGCAGTACAGGCTTTGGGGTTTCAGTAATATCGTGGGCAAAGACTGACAAAGGGTTGAATCAAGATCATGGCAAGTGCATCGGCAGGCGTCTCTTATGTCCCTTTTCGCGGAGCCTTCTAATTACCCTTGGGCGTATGTACTCTATGTTCCATCTTTCAATCAATTTGTCAATAAATGCTAAACCACGCCCCAACTGCTGCAATTGGCGTTCAAAGCCTTTTCTCGCACACCGATAATGCGCGGCCCCTACATGCTATGTCGAGATTCATCTCACTGGAGGCTAGAACATGTCCGACCACAGACGCGGACAGCGTATGAGATGAATTGACTGCTTAGTGCGACGCGGACACCCGTAGGTCTATAGGGCAATCTCCACGCAATGTAGGAATAATTAGACATCGTCATCGGAGCCAGAGGGTCACTCGGACAGTCGATATGATGCAACAACCCTCTTGTTCGGCTGTCTACCTGGCTAAGCATACCAAGCATCTTGAAGCTCACTGCCATGAGCTGGGCGCTGAGCACTATTAACTGGGTATTTCAATCCAAAGTCAAGAGTAGCTCCTGCACAGATGCATGCGCCTCGGCGCCTCAGACCCGGTCCCGTAACACCCTGTTAAACTACGAGTAGAATGCGTCTTAGGTCTTCGATGGGTCATGCTGTCACTGCACAGCGGAGAGTTCAAATGCCGAAGAAGACATGAAGGCAAGCCAACCTTGGAAGCTGATCATCAATTATATGAAAGACAAGTACCGAAGAGGGGTAGATTGACGATACTATTGATACCACGAGACCGGTAATGAGACATGACCAGCATTCCCCGCATTGGCACAAGGAGGACCCTACCTAGGTATGCACGGGACCCGATGAGTGCGTCGAAATGCCGGCGATTCCATTTATTAATCGTCAGCACTGGTGACGCTACACTATCGGCAGGATGAGTGAATGCTACCTAGCTGGAGGTACCTAGGTATGGCGGCCTGAGCGTACCTGGGGACGCAATGGTTAACTGGGTCTGTTGCATCTCCGTCTTATATCCGAGTCTGTGCGCTCCAACCTATTGCCTCATCTCCACCTGATCTCCGCCTTGTCCGA